>VFQN01006825.1_pt1 | contig 12733 bp, 12 predicted proteins | sample 3512371 | NCBI WGS metagenome assembly VFQN01 (sample SAMN10412370, study PRJNA504923) | tailings metagenome | isolation source: Replicate 2 from Balatoc abandoned mine | place: Philippines: Itogon, Benguet | collected 2017-08-28
AAGAAGAAAGAAAATCAATAATGCAACAGCGAGTTAATAAGACATTGAAACGAACCTCTCGGATATTTCTTCCTTCTTGTTGAAAATTTAATTCTTTCTGTAACATATCTTCCCAACTTTTGATTACTGTACTCATAGTCTAAAAACAATACTTCGTTACAGGGGCAGAAACATGAATGATCATGACTTACGTTCCATCGAGAATCAAATCCTTGCGCAATATCTACAAAATATTTTACAATCTTTAAATCTGACATCATAATTTGATCGACTTGATCATGTTGTATCTTCACCGCAACATTGATTAAATCATGAAATTCATCATCAACAACACCTGCACCTCCTTTACCCCCTGTAAATAATCGTTTTCCGGTACTGCTGCCACTTCTGCTGCTCTCGATCTCCTCTGATTGCTTCATGGCTTGTTTCAAGTAATCAGGATGATCATTCGAATACATAGAAAAGTATGGATGAGTAATATCATGAGCGTAGATATATTTTTCTTCGCGAATTAATGATTCCAGTGTAACTCTTTTCTTTTCATCTTGTTGTTGAGTTGGTTGGTGCTTTAATCGAATTTTATCAAGTTTTCGAACATTAATTGTCCCAAAATGAACTTGTCCTATTGATGCGGATGCAACACATTGATGGTCAAAATAATCAAAAATATCTTCTAACTCAATCCATAACGCCTCTTTCTCTAATTGCAGTGTATTATGTGCAGTGTTAATTGTATTACGAGTCCACCAAGTTTTTCTTTTCTTCTTTTGTTGACTTTCTTTCCTTCCTTGATGTGTAAACGAATATTCAGGAATAAATTCATATAATTCATTGATCTCTTGTTCAATTTGTGGTCGAATATACCCTTCAAAGGATGAAGCTTTACAGGAATCATGTAATTCTTTCAATAACGTCATCCAAGTATCAGATAAAAGCATATCAGAACGGGTGCCAAAGTATTGAGCAAATTTAATAAAAATTGAACGATAAGAATGAATTTGATACAAGAAATAAGGAGCAATATAACTATCAACCATATCGTAAATCTGTTGAGTTAAAATTGCATCATGACTACTCGTTGGTGAGGAATTAGGAGAGGAGGAAGATGAGGAAGAAGCGGATGAAGAGAAAGAAAGGAAAGAAACAATACCAATCATTTTACAAATAGTTTTACATGTTAAAGGTAATAAAAATCCATAAATAATTAACAATAAAAAACCATGAAAATAAATTTGAAAATTTCTTTGAAATGTTTTTTGTTTTTGAAAATAAGAATAAAATAATACAATCATAACTAATAAAAACAAAGATAATTTACTAAACAATAATCGGAAATAATAATCATAATTTGAGACCTCTTCAATTGTATTATTATTACTCTCTATCGCATCATCAATTACTTTAGATGTATTAACATTCGTAGCGATGGACACCACAGCTGAAAGGTAAGGAGTAATGACTGTTCTAAGATGATATATTGATGGGAAATGAAATAAATCATTTATTTCGATCGAAATATTCGTATACATCACATAAATCTTTTGTAAAGTTCGTGTAAATGATCGTTCCATCAATAATATGAAAAACCTTCTTAAAGTGAAGGTACTAATTCTCCACTCATCATGTGACATCAAGCTTACAGCCGCAGAACTTTCATTTGATGACACTGGAACATACAGCGTTTGAACAATCACTTGCATGCCATGATGGAATAACGATTGTAGGAATATTATTAAGAGAATATATCGAACAAAAGCACGACGATTGGAACGATTCATTAACCCATAATACAAAAACATAATACGAACAAACATTCCACGAAAGAAATCAAAACTAAGCATCCATTGTATTCTTTCTAACCAATGTGATACGATTGGATAAGAAGAAGACGTTGAAGCAATTGGATGATGATGAAAAAACGAGATAAACGGTAGAGGATGATTGCAATACTCTTCAACAAATAATTCAGCAAAAATAAACATTAATAAACCGAATAATCCTTGCAAGATTATATTTAATCTACCACCATTCTTAGATGAACCTAAAGGGATGGATCCGCTCGACAAATTGTTGCTATTAGTGGGAGCAGATGCGGTATTAATTGCTGCAATCTTTGGTCTCATTTCACCTTCAGAACTATGACTCTCATTATTTAATTGAAACATTGAAGCGAATGTTGATTGAGATGATGAAGAAGATGATAAATTTGATTGCACAACTTCTAAATGTTTAATTTGTAATTTTAATTGTTGTATCTCGGTTAATATAAATCTTGAATTATTCATTAATCGTTTATTCCATGTAATCATTCCTTTAGAATAATTATGAATTAATACAGACTTTAATGACTCTTCTAAATCTTTTTGTTTTCGAATAGATGATGATTGTTGGATATAAAAGTTTCCTTTGGAATTATTCTGTAAGAAATCATCTAATGTCATAGATGATCGTTGTGGTGATGAATTTCCTTCTTTACTTTGTTTTGAGGAAACATAATCCATAACAATATCAATAGTTTGATTTAACCATAATGGTAATTGTATAATTCGATCGTTTATGATCTCTAATTGATTATAAAAGAAGGAGGACTTCGTATGAATTGTTGGGATGTTTGTAAAACCTTGTTGAAGAAGATCTTGACGTAATTTCAAGAAATCAGAGTATCGATGGATAATCTGCCATTTTTCATGCGTGTAATGATCGTATACCTGGAAGACATATCGAACAATGGTGTCCGCACCGTATTGAGCCTGAGATGAAGTATTTGTCACCGGATACTGATGGCCACTCAACGTGACATCAGAAGAGTTCCCATTACTGGTTGTGTTCGAGGCGGAATACTTTAAAACGTGACTATTATGTGCACTCAGATTCTCACCGGTAGTAGATGAGCTTTCAGCTCCTTTACCACTACCCACAACACCAAGAACCTCTACAGTCAATCCAGCTTTATTTCTAACTTCTAATGCAATATTCCTAGAGATTGCAGAGAGTAAAGCAGGTGAATAATCGCGGATTGCTTTCTTATCACTGGTAACAACTAATTTCCCTGATAAGTAAGCATGCATCGGACGAATTTCACCTTCAGCGATCGCAATCATTGTGGTGGCATCGCATTGAATAGTACATTCAATAGGACAGGTTTCAAAATTGGGTTTTTTGCTGGCTTCTTCGAAGGCTGACCATTCTAATAGTTGAAATTTGTCTTTAGCATTAAAGAGGAAAAAATAATCATTACAATGGAATAAAACATTCTTGAATGGCTTTTGCTTTGAACTTCCTTCACTTAATTCATAATCAGAAACGAGCTTCTCTCGTACACGGTAAAAAAATTTACGAATAACTTCAATTTCTTTCTTTTGAGATAGAGCTGTTTGAGAGTTATTTGCTTGTTTTGGAGCGGCGGTCGGCATGTTTACTTCTTCAGATCTAATAGTTTTCAAGGATATATAATTCTTTTCAAGAAATAATTCAGATATAATCAGATGAAGCAGAACAATTAAAAGGAACTCATTCCTGCTCTAATCACATCTCCACGATTCCAGATAAACGATCGGATGAACGATCGTTTCTATTATTATTTTTGTGAATTTTTTCATTCATCATGCAAGTTATCGAAGCAAACAACGGGTTACTTACAAACATCGAAGTTCTGGATCTGTTGAGGGAGAGGAAACAACAACGATTGCAACAACAGGCTTCTTTTTCAACTGATCGTCAAAAGATTGACTCACAACATCGATTAGCTATTGAGAACAAGGTAAGTACCAGTCAACGCTTTATTGATTCGTTCACAAGAAAATCTTCTTTAGACTACTCAATACTTCCAAAAGAATAAAATTAATGAATTCCCTCTGAGTGACTTAACTGAATATCTCCTCTCCATAAAGCAAGGCGGCTTCCAACTAACCGAGAATGAAATCATACAAATGGTCAATCTTCTACCAGAAAACGACGTTGAATTTTATTTGGTCCTAGAAAATTGCTCTCAGCGCTTCACAGAGGATGAAATCAATTATTTTAAACAAATTGTTGAAAACCTTCGTGTTAAAAAACAGCAAAGGATAGAAAACCAACAAAATCACGAAGAAGTAGAAAATTCTAGTACAGCAAATGAAGATATTATGATAACAAGTACTGTAAAGAAAGTAAATTAATGAAAGATTTGTGAGTCTTGTAGATAATGATTTCCCTTTTCATGGGGAGATGAATATGAATACCCGATACTAGTACAAGTATATTCAATACGCTTTGAGAATCAAACTCACAATCATGAAAAAGATTTTTGGATATTAATAAGAAAAACCGAATATGATTTAAATAAAAAAAATAAATATAAAAAAAACATCAAATATAAATCATTTGCTATACTTTCCTTTCGTTCACAACTATCTTTTTTGTCTAATTCAAGCTTTTCCCTATCTCTAAGATCTGCTGAGCAATTTTACCAATACTTACAAGCTCTGTGGTCATGATAACTTCACCTCCCCCTCCTCGATTAGCATAAACCTGTTGTTGCTCCCTCTCTTGAACGAATTGCACGAGGTTATAAAGAGAATGCTGCACAACATCAGTGGCTATGAAATCCTTTATCTTACTCACAGCATTTAAATTCACCGAAACCTATACAGCATTTTAATAAGCTTCAACAGAGAAAAGAAAGGGGAAATACTCACTTTTACTAAGCCAAAGAAAATCTTCATCATTTTTAGAACAACTTTAAGCTCGATCTGTCAAGAAGTTGGGGAAACGCATTTTCACATTAGAAACTTAGAAACTTTAAATAGTCGGAATCAATTACCTTTCGATTCCCCATAACTTTACTAAAGATTGTTCGAGGATTTAGATGCGCCATTGGAGGAGTACGATTATTTCCACCTCCAACTGAATAAGGAGAGGACGGAACGAAAGATTGAGAGGGTAACTGTTGATTATCTAAAATAACTGATTGCTTGGAGAGCAGTTGATTCGTGATCGTGTCAGAAAACAAATCAAATAAAATCCCTAAACAACGGGTTGAGGTTTCCAACAAATGCAATTTAACCTGATGATTGTGTTGATCTTGAGCTGATAAAAAAGGAGGATTGTAATTATTTCCTCTGGGTGCTCCCTTAGCTGCCTCTTCGAAGAAAGAGGAAGTTTCATCGACATATGATTCAATATAAACAATTAATAGTAAAAGAGCAGGGGTGATTGCCTTAAGACCAGAGATTAGGCGCTTATGTTGCTCTGCGATCTGATATTGTTGTGTATTCACTGTGGAAACTGCCGAGCCTGCTGAAGGTGGTTGATTTATTGCACTCGCCACCGCAGAGACCTCGCGAAGTACAAAATGGAGTACAAGATGCACAAGATCCATTAAAGGGACTAAAACATCGACGTTTAAGTCAATTGGAACAGCCGAATGATGAGAGGGATGATTTCTTTGGTAAGTGAGAGGATGGAGAAAGGGGTATTGGATGTTGGTATAAACGGAGGCAATCATTGCGACTGATAACGAACTGGCAACATCACTCTCAAGCAACAATACAGCACTCTCCTTGTTCCACTCAAAAATATTCCTCAACAGGAGGATAAGTTGGGTGTCCAAACCAGAAACAAATTGTTGTTGTTGCGCGAGATTATAATCTTCCTCACCTTTTTGCTGTTGCAGGGCAGTCTGTTGCTGAAGTTGATTACTATTAGCTTTTAATAAATGAATAAGAATATTAATCATTCCTGATGACTTCATGGTTTGTACCATCTCTTGCAGCACTGTATGAACAACAGTAAGACGAGTGGACGCAACGGGTGCTCCACTTGCTCCTTTGCCATGTTGCTGGATTTCAGTGCGGTGAATATGCAAAAAATACTCCATCAACTCGTTCATCAATCGAATGAGATACTGCGGGATAGGTGGCTGATCAGTTAAGAGGGAAGAGATTCCTTGAAAAATCCCTGAGAAACACTCTGCCAATACTTTCGAACTGCTATAGAAGGAGTTTCCCCCGCTTGGGTGAAGACACTGTAGTAGCTCTGATATAACACTTTGATGTTGATGATATCCCTCGCAATGAGAAACACGGTTGCTGCTCGCTAATATAATTGCACTGTCAAAGGTTGGACTCAAATTAATTGCTCGATCTAAAATAAATATCTGACAATAAAGACGAGAGAATGCGGGGGCAGTCTTAAGCAGAAAAGCAGTGACTAATACTCGAATATCTCCCTCCGGATGAGCTAAAAGCTTGTTGACATTTGGAAAAATTGATATAAACATAACCACAATATATAAGAGCCAATTTGGTTGGAAAGGCGCCAAGAGAACATTCGGGTGGTTCGGATCCGTCGCGTTCTCACTATGATAATTTGGTTGCTGAGTACTGGAAAACTGTTGGAATAAATCTTTCAAGTCTATAGATTCTGGGATTTCAATCTACAACGACAATCTTAGAAGAGAAACGGGAGATTAGGAAAACTTACCTGCGCAATACATTCTAAACATGCCAAACAAGACTGCTCCGATGTTATTATAGACTCTAAGATTTCGTTGAAAGCTGCACTGGTACCCCTACTACTATTGGCACTCGATGACCCATTATTTACCAGAGTCCTAACAACCGGTAAAACTTTGATAACTTGGACCAACTCTAAGAGAATAAGGCAGTTTCCAGCCAAAAGTAACCGACATAGTGCAGGCTGATTCATCACTGTAACAATTGCCCGAAGAACGTCTGACGACTGCTTCAATTGGCGACATATTCCCAACACTTTTTCCAAATGAACTTGGCGTAATTTTTGTTGTTGTTGCTGAGATAAAGGAGATTTAAGACTGTTCACATCGGTCTTATTGGCCTGGTTCGTTGGACGAACCGGAGATGATGGACTTTTTCCATAAGTTACTGCAGGACTTTTATCGTAGAGTACAGTAGCGGCGTTGCTATGCGCATTTAATGGAGTTCCTTCGATGACTGGGTTATAAGTATTGGAACCACTAATAATTGCGTCTAATGGAAGGGTGGACAGTTCATTCAGCGCTAATTGAATAATCTGCAATGATCGATGACATGTCTGTTTGAGGAAAAGTAAGAAGGATAAAGAATTTTTTAATAAATAGTTCGATTGTATTGTATTATCTTTTGTTGTGTTTTCATTGTTCGAAGCCTGATCTTTATTTGAGGTTCCGATTAATTTTGTTACAGTATTTTCAGAATGAGTGAGAATTGGTTCAATAATTCGAACTAATATCATGGGCAACCGTCGTTCAGGAAGGAGCAATAAAATCTTTGGAATGTGGAGACAAAGTAATTGATAAGCTAAAAGAGCCTTTGCCCGAATAATATTGATGGATGACTGTTCGACTAATTTGAGAAGAATTGGAACAATGGTGGTACTAGCGGATCGAACGAAGAAATGCCGAATGGAAGAAATGGTTTGAAAGGCATTAATCAGCGCAGTTGAAGAAAGGATGCCTAAGTCTCCCAATCCGTCTTGGATGTATTGTTGATACGACGGCAGAGCATTTAACAAAGACAATGTGGTATTAGTGCCATCTCCTCTGCCATTATGACTATTATTATTGGTAGTGCTATTGTTGCTGCTGGCGCTATTACTCACATTTATGGCAAATTCCATGAAATCAAATAATGATAACCCTCTTCGATTATTTCCAACCTCGCCATTGCTGGTTAATTTGCCGGGTGTACCGTGAAAAGGATAAATTAGTAAACAGTTCAAAACATTTAAATAAGATTGTTGCAACTTTAAAGCATTTCCACTGTTGCTGCTGTCTTTCAATGTCTCAAAGAATGATATAAAATTAAACTTTTCAAATAATTTCAATAAAAATTTTCCCGATGTTAATAATGAAGGATTTAGAAAAACATCTGTGATCGGATTATTCGGTGTGGTAGGATTATTACTCGATTTCTTTTGTTTAGGGTTCGAGATTGATTGTTGAGGGGACAAAGCGCTTTGGTCAAGCTCCCCTCCTCCAAACGCATTGGAGTAAGGTGCACTCATAACTAAATGCATCATATGAACAACAGCCATACTTGCAGTTCCTTGTAATGCTTCGTTTCGACTCGTCTGAGAAATTTCTAATAATAATTGACCGATCTCAACGACCGAAAACTTTCTTCGGTAAACCATGCTTCCTTGAGCCATAACATTTTCTATCGTCTACCAAAAAAAGTTAAAAGATTCTTATCAAATAGAACACTGATACTAACCTTCGCAGCGTAATGCTTAACAATTTCATCAGAATCGTCTTTAAGGCATTTTAGAAACAAATCAACAGTGGCGCCTGGTAAAATCCATTTATCTTGTGGTTCTCCATTACCATCGAGGACGACAGAGCTTCCATCTTCTTCCTGTGAACTAACGTAGAAAACAATTTCCCCAAACGCAGCTGTTAACCTCTTTCTTAATTTATGGTCCGAGTTGCCGCGATTTCCGTCTTTAAGAAGGGAAACTAGTGTTGAAATTATGTGCTCGTCACGGGCTCTTATTGATGGCGGTTGAATGAAGGTCGCATATCGAAGCATGACAGCAAGTACAGTAGCAGAGAGATACCTCGACTGCTGACTCAATTGATTCACGTTGGAGGAATTGGTTGATTGTGAGGAAGGGCTATTGATACGAGGATTATTGGCAGTGAAGATTGGGTTCATTTTGACTACTTTCAGGATAAGAAGCAAAAAATGTGTATTGAGAATCACATTAGCAACCTAAAGATGATGGAAAATCGATTCACAGACGATAAAATGATATTTTGAAAACCTTACCTCCGCACTTGAGGAGATGCTACACAAGTATCCCAGAATATTAACGCGATCCGTAAGAGCATTCGCAACTTGTGTGGTGATGGAATTCGATTGAGCATTGATTATTGTTTTGTTCAAAGCCTTGTAGACCTATCAAAAGGTAAAATGATACAGATCACACGAGCAGAGATCAGTCTTACCTGTGTTAAGTGGACCTCTAAATCAGTTTGAGACAACCGGGCAAGCTGATCGATCTTTAATCCTTCGAAAGGGAGGGTACTATCAAGATAATCCATTCTTTCAATAGTTTCAATCTGCTTATTCCCTACAATAGGTTTTACTTGAGTATCTGAGGCATGTGTTAGCAGCACATCAGGAGATAGTTGGTGAAGAGGGAAATCAAGACCTCCAGCTTCAAAACCTCCACCCGGAGTCTTTGCTGTCGCTAAGGGTGTGGCTATCGAGGTAGGAGGAAATCCTTTCTGCTTTCCAGTAACTTCTTCCTCGCGAGTGGCTGGAATTTCAATGGCCTTTGTCAAAGGGGTCGGAGTTTGCCTCTCTCGAGGAGTTTCGGACTCCGGACGTTGATTGCTTTTCGGGTTCGTGCTTTTTTCTCGCTCTTTCTCTTCTTTAATTTCCTCTCCTATGGGATTGAGGACCTTCGTATAATGGTTATTCGGATTATTTTTCGGCTCGGTACTGTTCTTATTGTTTCGTCGACTTGACCTGGCTCCTTCTGGTCGGGAAGGAGTAGAATCCACATGCGGGAGCATCTTTTTGATTGGCGTTTCTTGGATGGAAGGATGGCCAACGGCTTGCATTAGTGACTGGTTTTGCAATGAATTATTATAAGCTTGAATATCATCCGTTGAGAGATTGTATTCTGCATTCGAAGCGGATTCGAGCTGATCGGATCGCGCCTTTTCCAATTCCCTCACCAGTTTTTCGAATGCTGGTTGTGGTGGCAGTTCAGTTGGAGGAGGAATGCTGGATGGTTTCCAGAAAGGATGTACAGTTAGCTCTTTCCTATGAAATTTGAAATCATTAGTCTTCCTTGTAGAGCTACGCAACAAATACTTACCAGCCACATCGATTCATTGGTGCTTTCTCCAATAACCACATTAAAAGATCCGCCAACTCTGCCGAAACTGGAGGTAGATTGATTGCTTTACTCTTCTCACGATTGGGCGAGGAAAAAGATAGAGGAGCATGTATGGGTTCGACAGACCGAATGTTATTCATTAGTCGATCCAAAGCCAGATTCGAACCACCAAACGGTGGTTGACCTCGTCTGAGTTCGTATAAAACGCATCCTAAAGACCAAAAATCAGATTGGAAAGAATGCACTCCGTCTGAAGTGAATAATTCAGGTGCCATATAAGGTGGAAAGCCTCTAGATTCAATGGGCTTGTCCTCTAAACGCTCCTTGGGAATCTTTATTGTAAATTTAAAATCGGTGAGCTTCAAAATACCATATTCATCTATTAAGAAATTCTTTGGTCGGATATCACCATGAATGTATCCGATCGAGTGGAGATACTATTCGAATATCGGAGTGAGTTAATGTGACCAAAACAAAAATCACTTACCTTAAGTGCTGCAACCATATCCAGTCCAAATATTCTAATTGCATGCTCAGGTAGATGTCCATCTTGTGATAATATACTTTCCAAATTTCCACCCGTACAATATTCTAGGATGAGCCAAAGATTGTTCTTCGTTTCATACCAATCATGGAACTTTAACATGTGGGCATTATTCAAACGATGCATAATATTAACCTCATTGATGATCTAATAAAGAAAAGCATTTTACAGTAAAAATAGTGTGTTGAATTTGGAGCATGAACGATCAAAATACTATGTGCAATACCTTATTCATGACAGATTTCTCAATCCTTTTTATCGCAACATATTCAATCCTTTTCTTCTCTCGACCTTTAAATACTTGAGAAAATTCCCCCTTACCAATTTCTTCATAAATATGATACTTTTCCATCTTCAATAACTATGTGAGATTGATCCTTCACACAGGACGAAAGAATGCCTCGAAACGATACAATTCAATTGCTCAGCCTAGAGATTATTGGGCGTTCGTCCCTGAACTTATCAGGCGATATCAACTCGATAGACACAAAGAGACGTAATCAGTTAACCAATAACGTACTCAATTCGTCGGTTTCGTATGTTTCTTTCAAATGATGATGAAGAATTGAAATACTTTTCAAAAACCAAAATTAAGGAAATTTTATTAAGCAAATCCCTAAAATAGTATGCTGTAAAATTATGGAACCGTATTTTTAACCCTTAATTGCTGCCCGTATACGGGCGATATTTCACATAGGGCAAAAACCTTGTTACAAAGTCACTTCATTGCATCTTTCTCAATGGTTTCTTAACCATTTACAAAGATAAAATGCTCTATATCTAGGAAATTAAAAGGGTTGTGTTCTATCTATGGAGAGTTTCTATCTATGGAGAGTGTGCTCTAAAGTTCTACGTCCTCACGCCAGGTAGGTCTCAATTATCTTCATCTTCCCATTCATCCTCGTCATCGTCGTCGCCACCATCATCATTAGAAGTTTTTGTTTCGTGATGACTCTGGAGCAAAGATTCTTTGGAATGGTGTTTCTCCCAATGATTTCGCCCTTCTTCATCATCCACCTCCAGGCATAAGTACACGTGACATTCCTTACATTGAATCGTGGTCTGTCGACCGCAGATTAAACATCTTCCTCTTATTCTGTGATTATCAGGCTTCAGAATGATTGGTGCGTGCTTTCCGGTCCAACGAAGTGGATTCTTCTCCCACATCTTTTTCGTGTTCTTCGCTGGTGGTTGACCAGTAATGGTCCCACCTGACCTCAAATCCAAATACTCCTCCACTAATTGCATCACTAAAGTCTTCAAGTAAGTTAGGAAATTATATTTTCCTAGTTTATTCGATTCCTTATACAGTATATAGGCGTTGAACGCTGACACGGTCAGGAAATGGATAATAATTCTTGGGATCCACGACCTCGATTTCACTTTGGATCGATAGAGGGACAACCGATGATCACAACTATCAGTGCCACACATTATTTTATTATAAAGATTCGCAATTGACGGTGCATTTATTTGCTGCAAGCCCCACTGATTGTTGGTCTTGTTGAAAGACTTTCGAGTGGTTGTTGCCTTCTTTCCCTGAAAGGTTGACAGGAAATATACATCTTTTGTATCCATCCATGAGGTAAAGAAAACGTTTCGACCATTTATTTCTGTTTTCGATTGTTTGATTGTTCCACGTTTAGTTTTTGTATTCATTATTTGTCTCTTCGGAATGTTTCTTCGATTCTTTCTCACTGTTCCAACAAGTTGATTGTTGGTGCTGAGTATGTATTCCACGGCTTCCATTGATGTAAACCAATTATCCGTGGCGATTATGTAATTTTTATCTCTCATATCTTCGGTTATTAATTGCTTGTAAGGCCATAAAGTAGCAGGAATATCGCCTGGCCTTTGTTCTTTTCGACCTTTATATAAATAAAATCTGCTCATGTATCCGTTCGTTGAATCATTTAACGCAAACAATTTGAAATGCCACTTTTCTGGCTTTTTCGACATATAACATCTACATTGGTGACGACCCTTCCATGGAATGGTCTGCTCGTCGATGTCCACATTACGGTGTATTTGATATAAATTTTGATATCTTTCTTCGAGGTCTCGACATAAACCTTCCACTGGAAAGAAAGGATTTTCATCTTTCAGTTTCTGCAGTTCATAAGCAGAATAAGCAGAATAATCTAAATAATGAATCGCCTTAAGCATCTGCGAAAAACGCTGGTACGACATAATCTTTCGAATAAAAGGGCTTCCAAATGGCATACTCATAAAAGCATCTTTTCGATTGGGATATTGAACAATCCCAAAATATAAAAAGCGATCTTAAACGGCAAACCGACCTTTTTTTTGTACGGCCTTACCGATAAGAACATCTTTCATATA
>VFQN01006826.1_pt1 | contig 12727 bp, 17 predicted proteins | sample 3512371 | NCBI WGS metagenome assembly VFQN01 (sample SAMN10412370, study PRJNA504923) | tailings metagenome | isolation source: Replicate 2 from Balatoc abandoned mine | place: Philippines: Itogon, Benguet | collected 2017-08-28
GGTTAAGGGAACCTTTTCCCGTAAGGGGTTAAGGTGTCCCGTAAGGGGGTTAAAGCCGTTTCGGCTGCCATAGGGACTGGAATAATGTGGACCCCTTAAAATATTTGGTGGAGAATAATTAGAGAGACTGACGAGCATTGCAGTGCGAGCAGGATAACAAGTAGCAACACGAGCACAAGGAGCAACAAGAGGAACCACAGGAAAGCAACGGACGCGAGCCGTATGCGAAGTCCACCTCCCCTGCCCAAGCAAGTGCACAACGGAACACAAGTACGTGGACTGCGAATTCGCAGCAACAGGTGTTACCACACAGCGCTGGCTCATGCCAACGGCCTCCACGCCGTGCTAGCCCCGCCTGACCCGCCTCAGCTGCTCACGCCACGCACCTCCACCAGCCGTGCACTACTACGGTACGCTCACACCTCAATACACAACCTTGCCACCTGTCCATCAGCTGGCCTGCGCCCCTGCGGCGCGCAGCATGTCCGCAATGTCCTCCCACCCCCGGCCCACCACCAGACGCAGCAGCGCCCCGCTGCACGTGCGCGCGTCCGCGCCCGCCTCCAGCAGCATCCGTACGACAGTCCGCTGCCGCCGTACGACCGCCCGTCGCAGCGCTTCGCTGTCGGACGCGCGCGGCTGGGCGCCCGCCGCGATCAGTAGCCGTACGCAGTCGGTGTGGCCGCCCTCCGCCGCCAGGCGAAGGCAGGAGGAGTCCAGCGCGCCGGCGTCGGCCCCCGCCGCCAGCAGAGCTGCGACGCAGGTGGACCTTCGCGACCAGGGCGCGGGGGGTAGGACATGAGATGCTGTAGGGCATTAGTTGAGCAAGCTTGCAAACGGTGCTGCTGTCGGTTCCATGGCTGGACGCCTGGCTTGGGATGAGGTGAAATGGGACGCGCATCTAGTGATGCCACGTGGTATCGACAAGCGCACACCGTGCGCTGCAGCATGTGTGGCCCGGGACCCAGAAACGACTTCCGGCGCTAAACGCAGGGTCTAACATGCAGTGGTGACGGAAAGCGCACAACCGACAGACAAGGTGTCTGACACGTGTGCCTCACCTGCCGTACTCCGCCGCCGCCCGCAGCGCCTCGCTGTGCCCCGCCGTGGGGTCCGCCCCCGCCGCCAGCAGCAGCCCCACCTCCGCCGCCAACCCGCGCTCCGCCGCCGCCGTCAGCGCGTAGCTGTTGTGGACCCGCGGGTCGGCGCCCGCCGCCAGCAGCACGCGCGTCACCTCCGTCTTGCCAAGCTGCACCGCCGTGCGCAGCGCCCAGCTCTTCATGGCCCGCGGGTCGGCGCCGTACTGTACCAGCAGCTGTACGACAGACACGTGGCCCTCGCCGGCGGCGACGCGGAGGGCGCCGGACTCGCTCGCGGCTGCGTCGGCGCCGGCCTGGGGGTATGGGGGACCAGTTGAGGGCGAGCGGTGTCAAAGGCAGCAACTGTCGACTTTTGCGGAACATTACCGGCACCCAGCGGCATGCAGGGCGGGCTACGGAGCTCAATTCGGATCGAATGCCGAGTCAGAGAGGGTGATAAACCCGTCGGCTCCGGGCAGGCATGTGGGCATGCGCGTTTGCGTGCAGGGCAGGCAAGATGGAAGTCTACCAGTCCAACCGCGGCGACGCCGTCCCAGGCCCTGATTCCCTTCACCACCAGCATCATCCCCCACCTGCTTTGCTGCGGTTCAGTCACGTCAAACTCATGCGGATACCTCATCACAAACCCCTACCTGCAGCAGCGCGGCCAGCACTGCCACGTGTCCGTGCCGTGCTGCAGTCATGAGCGCGCCTGCGGGGGCCGGCCGCCAGCATGCAACTTACACTGTTGACAAGTCCATGAGCGTGCCGTGTTTTACGTGATGTGCGCACTGGGTTTGTGGATAGGCACACTAGGCTTGTGGACAGAGGGTTTGACGCGCCGTACCAACATCAGCCTTCATGCCTCAACAAGGACCGCTCCTCCGCACACCTTCAGTGCTTTACACCATGGATCAGTGCCCCCAAGGACGATCACAAGTATGCATGCGGCTTACCCGTCGCGGCCGCGCGGCCTGCGGGGCTGACCGCCAGCAGCTCCCGAGCCACCTGCTCGTGCCCCCGCGTGCACGCGTGGGTAAGCAGGCCCTCCACGTGCTGCTCCATTTCCGTCCCCTGGCCCACCAGCTCCTGCAGCAGCAGCGCCCGGGCCGCGTCCACACGGCGCTGCCGCTCCGCCAGCTGCTGCTGCTGCCCGCGGCTGTGGTTGTAGTAGTAGTACTCGTGGTGCGAGTGGTGGTGGTGGTGTGTGTGGACGTGTAGGTGCTGCAGCTGCAGCTGGTGCCCTGTGACCAGCAGGGTGGTGGTGGTGCGGGCGCTTGTCGGTGTGCTGCTTTGCCCGCTGTTACTGCTGCTGCTGCTTCTACTGCTGTGTATTAGCGCTGACGCTTCCGAATGGCCTGGGCAGGTGTATGAGGAGGGCTGGGAGGGCTGGAGCGGGGAGGAGGAGGGGTGGTGGGTGCGGCGGAGGCTACCTTGCATGGCGAGCAGCTGCCGCTCCAGGCGGGGGCACGTGGGATACAGCTGGGCGGCGGCGGCGCCGCCACCGTAGCGTGCGATAAGGTAAGTGGCGGTGGTGGAGGGCCAGTGGAGGGCGTCGCGGAAGAGGGCGAGGAGGGTGCGGCAGGAAAAGGCGGCACCAGCAGCGCCTGCGCCTGCGGAGGCTAGGATGTGCTGCAGCAGGGGCGGGTCCAGCAGGAGCAGCGGGAAGGCGGCGGGGGAGCGGTGGGGCGATGGAGGAGGGCTTGGAAAGGGGCAGGAATGGCTGGTCGCCACACTGCTGGGGCTGCTGGCAGGACTGCTGGGGCTGGTGCTGGTAGTGCTGGTGTTGTCTACACGGTTGGGATTGCTGGTAGGGCTGGAGGTGGGAGTGGCGGTGGCGGTGGAGGGAGGGGCGGTGGCGGTGGCGGTGGCGGGAAGGGTGGTGGGTTGTGCTGCAACGTGGTGTCCTGGAAGGTGGGTTGCTGATGGCGGCCATGGAGGTTGGACGTTAGCCATATGGTGCAACACTGTGTTACGTGATCACGGTTAGGTGGAGTCCGGCTGGTGCTGTCTGCTGCTGCGGAATCGTTCGCCTAGGGTGGCCGGCTGGTGGCGCACAGACGCTCGCTGCCCGGGACAAGCGCTTGACGACTGTATGTGGAAGCAGGGTGGCTGCACCTCTGTCACTTCGGACTCTCACGTCGACGTGAGTTCGGAAGGTTGGTTTTAGTTCAAGCCAAATAGCTCTCGTAGCCCTGGGGTGGGGACAGCCGACAACACTGGACCACAATGGCAGTTCGTGGGACGGTCCGAGCCAGCATTCATCATCTTCTGCCGTTTTTAATAGCTTATTAGTGATAACGTGCCAGTTAGCAATCAGCCAGTGCGTGCCTGTCCAAGGTTTGCGCACCCTTCCGTCGGCAGCATGCGAGGGCGACACGCCGACCGGCAGTCCCTCAGCGTTCTTTCCCGCAGCGTTCTTGACCCCTAACCACAGCGTTTGGTTCGTGATGTAAAGTAGCAGTCAACTCGATGGCGATGCTCAAGACGCTGTGCGAGTTAGGGCTTTGCTGGGACGAGGCAGGCCAGGCACCGGGGCCCTTTGAAGGCAGCCAAGATGCTAACAGGTATGTAGCAGTATAACGTCACATGCCGACGTGCTGGTTTCGCGCCCTTGTACCTGTCAGGAAGACCGGTGCAAGGGTACCTCCCCTGTCCAAGGTCCCCTTCTCCGTTTCACCTCTCCTTATCACAGCCGACGCAGTGTAGCGTTGCAGTACAAATTGATGCCTACAGAAAGCACTTCTTAACTCCTTACCGCTCCTCAAGGCTAGTCAGGGGCGCATGCTTGGGCGCATGCTGCCTGCGGCAGCAGACTTGCTGGACTGATACGTGTTCAAGATGATACCTTAAATTTACGACGTATCGTTGGTATATGTGGGTAGCAGGATCCTGGGACAGCGGTCAGCGAGGTCCTTCCGACCTTCTCCGAGCGCTGTGGTGCCTCGGAGCTTGGAATGACCTACGCGAAGGATGTGAGGTATGTAACCATGAACAGCTCGCAGCGTAGCTGCATGCCGAAGGCTGGGACGCAGCTCCTTAGCATGCCGCACCGCGAACTCCTTCCCGCAGGTCCCCAAGCGGTCAAAAGCTCATCAACCAGTTTTTCATGGGGGATGAAGCAGAGCTCGAGCAAGACCTCGGGATTATTATGGAGGACGACGGGGCCGAGGGTGAGGGGTTAGACGTCGACCCGCCAGCATCGCCGGGGCCCCTTTCTCCTGCCCCGAAGGCCCGGGCCCACGGCGCCTTACGCCCTACGCAGCGCAGCACGGGACCATCACCCACCCCCTCCTCAGTCATGGCACCGGCGTCGCCCCAGCCCTACCACCCGCAGCAGTCCACAGCCTCTGCCGGCCGGCCCGCGACCGCTCCCCCGGCATCCATGGTCCTCCCAGCCCCTCTGCCAGCTGCCCGCAGCTCCCGCAGCCCCACAGCCCCTGAAACAGGCTCATCACGCAACAGCCCCGCGCCCTGGGAGCAGCCCCGTCCCCACGTGACGGGGGTGTACACAGGCCAGGTGACCGCCGTGCTGGCCCAGATCGGCATCACGGCCTCCAATGCCAGCGGGCCACGCCCCAGGCCCGGGAGCGTCCCCAACGACGTCTACACACACAGCTCCCTCCGACCCCCTGTGAGGCTACCTCCGCCATGGGCGGACGCGTCCCATGCATGGCACGACGGCCTCCCGCAGGGGCCGGACCCGGCCCTGCCCTCCTCCCCGGGTGGCATATCCGTGGCCCCTAGCGTGGGCTCCAGCCGGGCGGCGACTCCCCTCGAGGCCCTGGCAGCAGCTGCCGGGCCCGTGGCGCACAGCTCCATCCCAGTCAACGCGGTCAACGCTTCTGCCGCAATCGACGCAGACCTTGCTCGCGCGGGTCTGCGGACCTTGCCCGCCTCTATCGCAGGCCGGCAGCCGCACTCGGGGATGAGTCATGCAGCCGGCGGTGGTTACATCAACGGCTGCGGTAAGGGTAACGGCTGTTCGGGCAGCAGCGGCGGCAGCGGACCAGCCTCCCCAGCCACACGTGGCGGCGGCTACCACAGCACGGCACACAGCGGCGTGCACAGCACAGCGTGGCGGTTGGATGGCAGTTCTGGCTGCCATGGCGGGCGGAGCTCGCCAAGCCCAGTGCCGTACAAAGACCGGGCGTACGGCACGCGTGTTAGTCTGGCGTGTACGGTGGACGCGGCGGCGCGGCGGGCGGAGGCGCACAAGGCGCTCACACAGCAGCAGGTGCTGCAGCGGCAGCAGGCCGCACTGGTGGCACAGGGCAAGCTCGGCCCGCTGGCGCCGCTCGGCCCTAAGCATCATTCCAGCCCCGCGAGCCGGCTGGGAGCCGCGGCGTCAGGTGCTTTGCCCGCAGCCCAGACCCTAGGCAACTTGTTTGGGCTTGCCTGGGACTCGTCCCCCGGCGCGGTGGCGGCCGCTGCTTCCGCCGCCGCAGCGGCCGCCGCCACTGCCGCAGCGCGCATTGAAGCTGGGCGGCAGGTTGCGCAGGGTTCACTGGGGGGCGAGTCCCTGTTCATCCCGTCTGCCTGGTCAGTTCCCGGCACACCGTCGACGGACCTTCAGCGGGAGCTGCTGTTGTCCCGACAGAGCGTGGCCAACTCCGGGAGCTCTGCTGCGTCTCGTGGGGTGTCCCGCTCGACCCGAAGGACGGGCGGCAGCGGCGGTGGCGGCAGCAGAGGTAGCATGGGAGGGTCTCCGGCTCTGGGGAAGAGCCGCCAGGGACCCAAACGCCGTGGGGCAGGGACAAGGGCCAGCTTGGCGGCGGACGAAGCAGCAGCAGCGGCGGCGGCTGCCATGTCGTACTTGCCGCCCGCCGTACGGCGGGCGTACAACGGTCCACTGCATGCGCAGACGGTCAAGGACTGGGAGGTGCTCATGGAGGCCAACCGCCGCATGATGCAGGACATTGACATCGTGACTAACCTTGTCGCGCCGCCACTGAGCCGCGGCGCGATGGCAAAGGCGGCGCGCGCGCACGGAGCAAATGCCGGTACGGCGTCGGCCCCGGTCATGTCCCCTGTCACGCCTGGATCTCTGCACTCGGCCCCCTGGGGTAGCACGGGAGGGTTGGGGTTTGGCGGCAGCGGGGTTCCCTCCCATGCGTCGGCCCGCGCACACCGGCGGTATATCCGGTACAGCACGGACGTCCTGCCCGAGCTTGGGCTGGAGCCCCGGAGTGCCCACGGCACCCCCCGTATGGCGTACGGCAGCCCTCTCCCCCGTACACAGTCATCCAGCGACAGCGGGGGCGACGTGGCAATGGCATTCGTGCGGTTCGGCGAAGGGCGCGAGAGCGACGGGGAAGGGCCAGCGGGTGGGGTTAAGCCGGGCGGTTCTGCTGGTAGTGATAGCGCGTCAGAGGCTTCGTTTGTGGACGACTCCGCACGTGCTTCACCGGATGCCGGAGCGAGGCAGCAGGAGCAGCCGCAGCAGCAGCAGCAGCAACAGCCCAGCCGGCAGCAGCAGACCGGCGTTCCACTCCCACAGATAGGCCCAGACCAGCTGTACCTCGACGTGCCTCGCCCCACCACTTCACACTCCGCCGGCTTGCGTCTCCAAGAGCGCGGCTCCCGCTCGCCCACACCCCCCAGAGCCTCCACCGCCTCCTCCCTCTCCCCTGCACCCTACTTCCCCTCGCCCTCCTCCCACACCTACACCGCCGCCCTCAAGGCCGCAGCCGCCGCACAGCTACCCATGTGGGTCGACCCCACCGCCGCCGCCTCCCCCGCACCCCTACACCTCCCGCAAGCCACCTCACCACACAGCGGCAGCAGCAGCCCCTCGGCTACCCTGTCCTCGCCCCACCGCAGCCGCCAAAGTCAACGCCACATGCACCTGCCGCCGCCGTCGCCGTTGCATGCACAGCGCAGCCTTACTTCCGCACACTCCGCCGGCGCGGCCCCCCTTGCCCAGCCCTCCTCCGCTTCCTCGGCATCCTTGGGGCTGCACGGCACGGCTCTGCAAGGGCAGCACTCTCAGGTAAGCGAACCGAGCTAGCTGCAGCTTACACATGGTCCGTCGGACGATATCCCTCGGCCTTCCTCCAATAGGGATGTCAAACTGTGGTGTCGAAGGAAAACCCAGCAGGCACGCAGAACTGTGCGTTCCTCTCGCCTCAAGTGCCCTGCGTTCGCGCCGTTGTGTACGCCCAGAAAACGTGCACTGCCGCGACCACCCCTTAGCCACTGTGTTCTTCACTGCTGTACATGTCCCAACTTTAATCCGCGCGCCCTCCTACAGGGCGCGTACGCCGACGAGCGGGTCGGCCACGTGCCGTCACGCCACGGCCACCACCGACCCACGGGTCACTCCGACCCGCGGGGCACGGGCACAGGCACGGGCACGGCCGACGGTACGGACGGGCTTTGGGGCGACAGGGGCGGGACACCTGACAGCCGCGTGACAGAGACTGGGCCCTGGAGCAGCGGCTACGGTGCAGGGCCCGGGGAGGACGACGGCATGGGTGGCTTTGGCCGTGACGGCTATGAGGACGGGTACCCGGGGGACGGGGAGGAGGAGGGGGAGGGCGCGGACCAGGGGAGTCAGGAGTTGGACGACTCGGGTGACGCGGAGCAGGACGGGCTGCAGCAGCGGGGTCCAGGGGAGGACTTGGCGCTGCACCCTGGGCGTGGGGCTGTGTCGTACGACGGGAGGGCCACGCCCAGCCTCAGCATGTGGGGCAACGGCGGTGGCAGCGGGGACGCGGGGTGGCCCGGTCACGCGGGGCCGCGTGGGGGCTCCCTTGCCACCTCCGCCTGTCCCTCGGCGGAGCACTCGCTCAGCCACTGGCCGGGGACCGGCAGGAGGTCGAACGCGGGCGTCGACAGGTCCGCATCCGGGGTGCAGCAGCAGCAGCAGCAGCACGGGAGTGCATCTGCGGAGGTGTCTGCGGTGTGGGACGCGCGGGATGGCGCGGAGGCTCACCGGGAGGGGTCGGCTGGGCATGCAGACGGCTCAACGGGTAGCGGCGAGGTGGGTGCGGGCGGTAGCAGGTCCATGGGCCGGCATGTGTCTTCCGGGCAGTCCACACAGCAGCCCCAGGGCGAAGGCAGCCAGGACGGTGAAGGTGCAGCGGCTCACGGGCAGGAGAGACAGGGTGCCGCGCGGAGGTCCCTGGAGTCTTCGCTGGCTGCCTCCTTTGCCTCGTCGTACACTCCGCGTGGGAGGGACAGTCGGGAGGGGGAGTCGGGGGATGGAGGAGTGCAGGGCGAGGCAGAGGAGGGGGCGAATGGGGAGGCGGAGCCGGGCGGTCCGCGAGGTGGGCTGTACGGCAGCGGGGCATCGGCGTCCCGTGGGTCGGTGTCCGTGCGCGGGGCGAAGCGGGGCGCAAGCGTCAGCAGCAGCCGTGGCAGGCAGGGTACTGGCGGTACGGGCGGTACGGGCGGTGGAGACGATCAGGAGGAGGTGGTGGAGGGCGAGCAGGACGGGGAGGACGAGGGGGCCGATGGCAGGGACGTGGACGCCGGTGCGGTGGGCGGAGAAGGGGACGTGGACGGGGTTGCTGTGGTGGCGGTGGCGGAGGCGGCACCGCAGGGTCCGGTGCTGACGCCGGGCGCGGGGTACCGGGTGGTTACGTCGGTTGCGGCGGCGCTGGTGGTCTCGGAGGATCCGCGCGAGGCGGCGCGGCATGCGGAGGAGCGGGAGCTGGAGGCGGCGCTGCAGCGCACCGCGGAGCACAGCGGCAAGGTCAAGGTGGGTGACGGAACCGGGCGGCGGATGGGGGTTCCGGGACAAGCTGTCGAGCGTAGGGCGGGAGCGCGTACCGCGCGATGCGCCAATCTGTGTGTCCGTCCTGAAACTCGTGGGTTGTGTACAGCGCTGTTCACGTGCTGGCACCTTGAATCCTGCCGCATAACATCCTGCACATAATAGTCATGTCACCCAAGTGCACTGCACCCCGCATTCCCCGCTTCCCCGCCCCAGGCCGCCGACCGCGCCTCCAAGGCCCTGGCCCGCGGCCCGCAGCTGCCCGGCACCGCGCTGGTGCTGCAGGGCCCGGCCTCCGCCGCCTCCCCTGCCGCCGTGCTGCCGGCGTTCAAGGTCGTCCAGCGCTCCGGCAGCATCGACGGCGCCGCCGCCGCCGCCTCCTCGCTGAGTGTCGTACCGGCGGCGGCGGCGGCGCCCGAGGTGGCGGCCATGGCGGCGGCGTCCATGGCGCTGTTGGGCCCTGGCACTGCCAGCCCTCCGGTGAGCGCTCGCACACCACCTGCGCCCGGCACTGTACGGCCACCGGTGCCGGCCAACACCGCACAGTTCGGCACGGTTACCCGCAACTGCAAAGCCTCATTCCGACACACTGTCTTCCTGCTTATAGTTGACACTTGTGCCGCTGTCGCCCCCACTTGCAGTCCCACCACCGCCCCCGACCCCGCGACGCGCCCGCCTCGCCCACGCTGGCGCCGCACCACCAGCACCACCAGCACGGAGCTCCCGGCAGCCCCAGCAGGACGCACGGCACAGCGCCCGGCAGCCCAGGCCCCGCGGCCGGCCCCGGAGCCCCCGGCGGCCCGCACCCGCAGCACTACCAGCACGTGCAGGCCACCACGCAGGGCGGCCGGTCCGCGCAGATGCAGGACCTGTGGACACAGTAGCCCCTGACTCGCGGGGTGGCTTTGGATGGCGGGTGCTGCCACAGAGGGCGGTGGTGACGCGGTGTTTCGCGCTGGTCGGTCGCCGAAGATCCTGGGTGCAAGGGGTGAGGAGAGGGCTGCGTGCCACAGTGGCAGGGAGTTGGTGTTATGGTGGGCTGTGGGAGCAAGGGGGCGCTTATGGCCGCGAAGGGGAGAGGAGCAGGGCACGGGGGCAGGGGCAGCGACAAGTGGATAACAGCTGTTTGCTGTTTGGGGTAGGGGGGCAGGGAGGCTAGGTTCTTGGTGTATGAGTGCACACTAGCTGATGTAGTCAATAGGGCGTGAAGCTAGTTCGGGCGACGGCAGTCTGTAAATGCATGCACGCTAATGAACTTGAGGGCGCGATGCAGCTGCGGGGGCAACGCACCCGGTCGGGACGTGTTTACTCAGGCTACATTGCTGTTCCTGCCTACAATGACATTGCAACGAAGCGCATCGCACGGCAGCATATTCATCCTAGAGGTAGCCATACCTGGTGTGCGTTGCGTGCATGTGATAATTCTTTTTGCTTGTGTGAGGCACAACCCTGTGTGACATTCAATACGTGGGATCGACCACATACCAAGTGTTTTGCGTCCGCCGAAGTGGCGGCGCTGTCGTGGTGCCTTGTGCGGGCAGCGCTGTGACGTATGGCTGGCTTTGGCCCGTCGGGCCATGGGGACTTGGGTCATCAGCAGCTCAGCCAGGCTCAGCACACGTAGTGCGTGGCGGCACGAGCTTGCTCTGGATGCAGCAACTAGGTGCCCGCTGCTGGTATCCTTGCCCGTGTCTGGGGCCAACACGTTTTTTTACGCTGCCATGTGTATGGGCGATTTTTTACGCTGCCATGTGTATGGGCGATTTGCCCACATGGACCGACCCCGGGTCAGTTTCATCGTAACAAGGCCTCCCGCGCGATTACGCCCCCAACCCGCACGCCGACCAGACCAGCGAATAGCCCTAAATTGGTGCTGTTACATGACGTTGAAACTTTGTAACAGGCGCCATCGGTCGTTGGTCGTTTGCCGGTCGGTGTGAAATGGCAAAGCCTGTATTGCTGCAGCTACTTTCGCCCTCTGGGGCGCGTGGTGCCGCGCCTTGCCGGCGCGGCGACGTTCCACGCAATATGACAGGAGATGCGGTGGACGCGGTAGTGGGCAGCATTGCGAAATGTGGCGCCGCGCGGGCGGTGTCAATAGCTCAGCTGCTCTTCCCTAGTCGTAGCAAGAAAGCATGTGCAATGCTCGTCGCCAAGAAATGGCAGCCTGTCCTCGCAAGCACAATAACCGGCGGGCCTGGAACAGCAGCCAGGGCCATTGCCAGCACCGCGGACTTGGAGCGCGCTTTGGCAGTCTGCGGCGACCCCGGTGCGTTGGACACCCTTGTATACGAGGATGAAAAGGCCATGGCAGGCGCATGGACGGAGCCGCATTGAAGCACCAAGTTTCCCCGTCCAGGTGCGGTCGCGGCTTTTGAGGAGCACGCGGGCGGCCGCGTACGCGCCGCCTTCGATGCGGCATGTCAGCGCGGTGAGTGTAATTTAATTGGACGCAGCAAAAGGGAACAGCGTAAGCATGGTCTGTCTGGTCAGTTCGGGAACATGTCAGCTGGCCGTAAGCGCTCCGCCCTTGCTGCAAGTCGTTGTTCCGTACGTGCATTGTCCCTGCGTGTGCAGAGCGCAACGGCAGCGAGAGTGATGGTGTTCAGGACGTCCGTGCTCCAGCGCCCCAGGGCAGCCCGGCAGGTGTCGAAGAGGTGGTGTTACGTGCCATCGCACAGCATGGTGCTGCCTCAGCTTCTTCGGTTGCTCAGCTGCTCTTTCCAGAGCGCAGCCTGGGCGCTTGCAAGATGTTGGTGTCTCGTGCGTGGAAGCCTGCCCTTGAGCGCCGGAGGACAAGTTCTGGTCGGGGTCGCCCTGCAGCCGCGGCAATTGCAAACGCGGCTGAGCTGGACAGCGTCTTGGCTGCCACCACGGATGCAGGTGTGTGCTGTGCAGATGGCTCAAAGCAGGCTGCATGTGCAGTGCTGGTTTCCCGCACGTGGCAACCGGCTCCCCAGCGTCAGTGGACGAGTGTTGGCTGCGGCCACCCTCCATGCACAGCCATTTGAAGCGCTGCCGAGCTGGATAGCATGGTCACTGCCAGGAAGGATGACGTTGTTCACGGTGTTCACGGTGTTTCAGCCTGATATAATGGCAATCGTGTTTTGTGGAAGGTGCTCACGGCCCCGCCCCCCACCCCACCCCGCTGCCCCCACCATGCTCTTCTGCGAGACACACTACATACACGTCTAAGCCTCCCGCCAACCCCACCTTGGCCCCTGGTGTGCGTGTGTGCCGTACGGATGTGTGGTTGCAGGTGCTGTAGCGGCGTTCCAGGCTGGCGTCGGAGCACGCATCCGCGCCGCATTTGCCGCTGCATCTGCGGCGCACCACACTGATGCTGGTGCAGGTGGCGATGCGCCTGAGCATGGTGAGGGGAAGCGGAATTCTGCTTGCTGTTGGTCCTTGCGAACCTCCTCCGTTACGCTGTTGTGGGTTACACTGCAAGACTGATGTTGCCCATGCGTAGCCTTATGGCCACTGCGGATTGCCGTCAGGAACCTTCATTTTCGGTCATTGTTGTTCCTGTGGACAGGTCCCCACCGGGCCGCGCCCGCTGCCGCGCACGAGGACGCCCCGCCTGCCCCCATCCAGTCCCCTTCGCCCAGCCCGCCTCCAAACACGGCTGTGGTTCCGCCAACCCCTGCCGCTGTAGCAGCTGCTGCACGCTCGCCGGCTCGGCGCGTCCGCCGTACAGCAGCGGGAAACCCGCCGCCCCCGCCTCCAGTCGCCCCTGAGCAGCAGCATCCCAGCGGCCTTTGGCAGCAGAGCTGGCAGGGCGAGAACCGCAGCAAGAACATCGCCGCCTGGCTAGCCACCTGGGCGGCACAAACCGAGCAGCTGTCATTTGATGGCCTTATTACTTGCGCTTTTTGTGGCTTCAGCTCCTTTGCCGTGGACCGCAGCAAGTACAGGACCATGCAGC
>VFQN01006827.1_pt1 | contig 12725 bp, 6 predicted proteins | sample 3512371 | NCBI WGS metagenome assembly VFQN01 (sample SAMN10412370, study PRJNA504923) | tailings metagenome | isolation source: Replicate 2 from Balatoc abandoned mine | place: Philippines: Itogon, Benguet | collected 2017-08-28
TGCAGAGATTGTTTATCGTCTCGTCGATGTTTGGATTGTAAAGTTCAAAAGTCTTAGGAAAGTGGAGGATTACGATATGGAGGCTTTCTTGACTGAAAGTCCTAAGAAGCGAAGCAAAGGAGTACGAGGCGGAAGAAGATCATTTGTACCTGATACAACCTCTATCCTCTCACCGTTACAAAAGTCTCGACTCTCGCCAGGCATCGATGACCAAGAAATGAAAGTAGAAGCCCCTTTTGTGGATGCTACACTTCCCTCCATCTCTCGTACTCTAGTGCAGAGACCTCCTTCGCCCTTACTTTTAGATGATATGGGAGATACTTCCTCTATTTCTGATCATCCTTTGTATGAATGGTTGAAAAGAGATGCAACAGAACATTATTTCTTTATTTGTGAAGTTTGTAGTGCAGCTGGTCATGTTTGGTCACCAGCTTTACTGGGCTTGTTTTTTATGGGAATCGGGACAACCCTTGTTTATTGGGCATATATCTATGTCAATCAAAACTCTTTAACCATATACTCCTATGGACAACTAATCATTTATGCTGTAGTTCGTTTATCCATTCTTTTTTTATATCCTATTATTAGCCTGTGTCATGCTAATTCGTATATCTACGAGCTCACCAATTGTTTCAAGCAATCTTCGAAAGACGATTTTGATTTGATTGGAGGTGGGGCTCGATGGGTCGAACTCATGACGAATTGTCCAGCAGCATGGACGTTTTATGGAGTATGGATTACTTGGGATCGTTTATTTGGTTTATTATGGACAACGGCAGCAGCAAGTGTTGCTTCAGGTGTCGCTGCTCTTTGCGCTGAATTCGTAAAATGAAGATTTTATAGACATTCACCTATCATTGACTTTTCTCGCACTCATGATTTATTGCATTCTATACTTTTTTTTTCTTTTCTTCCGCCTCAATCACTTTTCTTAGTGTCTATTGTAAATGAACGCCTTCCATAAATCAGATGGATTTGAAAGATTGATCAAAGTTTCGTCTAGGTTCCAAGAATTCATGTAAAAATGAGTAGTCGACAGAATCTACTTTCTATTCACGGCTTTTAGGGAAACCGCAACGCGGCATTCTGCTTCAGTGGAGTATCGGTGGTTTAGTGGTAAAATCCCTGCTTGCCATGCAGGGGCCCCGGGTTCGATTCCCGGCCGATGCAGAACAATCGCTAAGTTTTTTTCTTTGTATTTTATTAGGTCTAATTTTTCATTCGTCTTTTCACTCTTTGCCCATCATCTTTGATCTCTTTGATCGCCTTGATCTCCAATGTTTCGCCATGTCATGCTTCTTTTTTGCAGAAGGAGAAATCTTGTGTTTGTCGATCTCCACTCAAGGTTTTTGGGTTTTGGGGTTTTCGTGTAATTTTTCCTTTCTTGGCTTTACTTCGTTTTTCCTGTTCGTCATCTTTTATCCGTCTTATTTCTTATTTCTTTACCCAATCGACAACGAAGAATGGGAGATAAAGCGGTCTGCGCTATTGAACCTGAACAAAATCGTCAAAATGCTCTTTTTGCCATTCCAAAAAAGGGAAGATTGTATGAAAGAATTGTCAAGCTCTTAGCTGGGGCTGGTCTTGACTATGATAGACCTAATAGATTAGATGTTGCTCATTGCTCAAATCTCCCTATTACTTTAGTATTTCTCCCTGCGTCAGATATTGCAAGTTATGTTGGAGAGGGAAATGTTGATGTTGGTATTACTGGTATTGATGTTGTCAATGAATCTCAAGTAGAAGTTGAAATTCTCATGGTATGGATCCATCTCACCAATGATTTCTATTTCACTTTATAGTAAATGTTTTTTGATTTTTAGAATCTTGGTTTTGGCAAATGTAATTTGAGTGTACAAGCACCAATCTCTTCCAAGATTAAAGATCCCTCAGAACTTTCAGGGAAAAGAATTGTAACTTCTTTCCCAAATTTAACACGAGCATTTTTTGAGAAATATGATACACCAGAAAGAAAAACTCGTAAGTGTACCTGGTAGTTCTATGGTTAAGTATGACTGATTTAACTTCCTCCTCTTTAGACATCAAATATGTATCAGGCTCTGTTGAAGCTGCTTGTGGCTTAGGTCTCGCTGATGCTGTTGTTGATTTAGTTGAAACTGGAACAACTATGAAGGCAGCAGGTCTAGAAATTATCTCGGAGGTTTTGAAGTCTGAGGCTGTTCTGATATCATCCAAAACTTGTCGTCATCCTCAGTTAGTACAACTGATTCGAAAGAGAATTGAAGGTTATATTACTGCTGCCAAGTAAGTCGCCTTCTAGGCTGAGGAATGATAATTAATACAATATTTTCTTAGCTACCTCATGATTCAATATAACGTCAGTCGTGACTGTTTGACAGAAGCTGTGAAGGTATGACTGATTTTGAACCGATGGAAAAGGTTTTGATTGCAACGTCTTTAGATCACTCCTGGTAAGAGAGCCCCAACGATTTCAGCTCTTGACGGTGGTGACGGTAAGTCTGATCTGCGATGATTCATTTGAGAAATGGTTAATCATCTTCTCCTTTTTTTGTCCTATAGCTGTTGCTGTCTCCGCTTTGGTAAAAGCAAAGGATTCCTCCAATATTATGGATCAATTAGAAGCAGTAGGAGCGACAGACATTCTTCTCTTCTCTATCGCAAACTCTCGTATGTAGAGTGTGCTAGTAGTGGTAAAGGTAGATATTATTTGATTGGAAATATGTTTGTGGCTTTTTTCCGTAATTTAAAAGCACAAATGGGAATGCCTTGGTATACAATCTGTATAATAATGCTTTTGTGTGTACGTTGAGATTTCACTACGTTGGCAAGTATCATGGACATCAAATATTTCGCTGTTGCAAAAGAGAAGTAAGTCGACCAGTAGATTTTAAATTAGTCGAAGATATTGATCAAAGACGAATATTCCCTAATTACTATTTTGGACTTTATAATTTATCTGATCAATTTACTTTGGGATGGAGGTAGAGACAGGAGCTAAGGAAAAAAGATAAATTGAGCATTATTTGATACTGCAACAAATAAACTTACTCTTAAGTTCACCAACAGTCTTGTTGAAGAAAACTGTTTCGCGAGTAGCAGCTTGGCTTCTTGCTGGTTCCTGAAGGAAGGAAAGGTTAAAACAAAAACAATATTAAATGGATTTTACTAACCTTCAAAGCACTTCTTGTAGCACGAGCCGAGACATTTAAGTATTGAAGAAAGTTCAATCCAGCCTTTCTCCAGAATGCAGTAGACACTTGACTCATTTTTTTCAGATAATGTATGTGATGTAATGCAAAGGAACTAAATTTCTTGTGCAGTTATTCTTCACTTGCTTCACTGAATGAACCAAATTATTCGCGAACACGAAAACTCAAATATTCGAAATCTCCAAATCGAGATGCCCGCCCAGTTGTGTCTTCATTTTGCGAAGAACCATTGTTATACACATCTCTTATCTAGACGTTGTTTAGTTACTTCGAGTAGTTGTAAGAGAAGATTTCGTTTCAAAGCTTTTTTTTACCCTAATTTTGGTATTATTCAAGAGTCGTAATTGAAAGATCTTTGTCAAGGTTTTGAAAGATTTTTAGTGGGAAAGAAAGCTTTAATTTGAGTGACGAATTATGAGCTCTTTACTTGGAAGTGAACAAACTCAAGAAGAGTTTAATCAATTATTGCAATATATTTATCAAAATAATGGTGTTGGATTAATTTTATCACCTCCACTCCTCGGGACTTCGAGTCGTATTAAAATGGCAATTGAACATCTGATGAGCAATTTAGCCAAACCAATGAATCCAATTCTCACCAGTGCCGGAGAAAGTAAAAATCACCCTAACCCGACAAATGAATGGCAAGCTGCTTTATTAAAGTATAAAACTGTTGAAAATCCTCGTATTTCTCAACAATCCGCGACCAATATCCAAGACTTTAAACCCATTTATATTGACCTTCGTTCCCTTCAAACACGTTCAGAAATATTAATAACCATTGCAAATGCATTAGGTATGGAAACATTCCCAAAATTAGAATCATTACAAGAAGAATTCTATTATTGTTTACGTGGTGGTGATTTATGTACTTTATTTATATTTGATCATGTTTCTAAAATTGCAACAAAATTTCTGTATGAATTATTTGCATCTCTTCTAGAGACAATTGGTATTATTATTATTGCTGAGTTTCGTTTAGATCTTAGTTTAATCTGGCAGGAGCAACAATTACAAACTGCTGCTGCCACACCTGTTGGGGCTTCAACACCTTATGCGACACCAAACTCGACTCCTGGTGTTCACTTTTTTGGTGTTGGAAATACTCCATCAACATCTGATTCATCTACGTTTGATGAAGCTGTGATTGCAAAGGCCTTTATTAAGGAAATTCAAGATTTTTCCTCATTATTAGCTCTCTCTTTCGAGGATACTGTTGATTCATTAACCACAAGCTCTTCCATCGCTAATGGTAACTCAATTGATGCAAAGCGTTTCTTGATTTACTCTTCTACCCTGTCTTTCCGAGAAACCTTCGCTGTTGTGAAAAGTTTACCAGCGACTCACAATTCCGTCCAAACCTCCAAAGAGGAGACAGCCGATGCCAATTCCAATACTTCTAATGCACCGCCAATCTCCCCAAAGACTGATTTAATCCTCGATATTGCAAAAGGTATTCCAGGATTAATATTAATTACTCATTCGCTTGATACGAAGATATTACGATCATTACAAGAGACAAAAGGTAAATTCTCTCGTACAAATACAATTTTATCAATTAAACAGATTATTAATCGTTATATATTAATTGGTCGTTCTTATTCAACGATTTTCCATGTTTATTCTGAAATTATTAAAAATTTATCAAATCTTTTAACATCTTCTACATTACAGGTATTAAAACAGATTACACGTCTATTAATCAAGAGTCAAGAGAAGAAAAGTGGTCGTTTTGGAGGTAAAGGTCATAGTATCTTAAGAACTGAAAGTGCGTCCGATGAAGAAATTGATGATATTAATAATAATGATTTAGAAGAAGAAGATATTCTTATAGAAGAAATGGAATCATTTAATATACCAAATTATTATTCCTTACAGAAAGAAAATTCATTAATCTATCATTTAAAATTAATGAAAAAAGATTTGTTACAATTAGGTGTCACAGAGAATGATTTATTAATATTACAACAATTACAGATATTAATACCATTGTTTAGAGGAGGTGATAATGGTAATGGTAATCATCATAATCATGTGACTGATTCGATTTTAAAGAAAACTTTGAGTAAAGATCAAGAGGACATGCATGAAAGCAGTTTAAAGTCAGCGCCAGTCTTGGATTCGAGTAGTTTTATTGCTGGTGTGACAGATGATTATCAACTTTTCTCAATTCCGGTTTATCTATTAGAGATGATGAAATTTCAATGGACTTCTGAGCTTGCGCAAGTTCCCCCCTCCCCACCTCTTTCGGCTCCCTCTGCCACCGCTGATAAGTTGTTATTAGGAGATCCAACACAATTTTTAAGTGATGGAATCATTACCAATCATTTAACATTATTATTATCATTATTTCAAGAATATTCTATCTTACAATTATTATTTACAATCCCAGAATTACAGAAATATCAATGTATTAATGAAAATATGATCTTAATTAAATATCAATTAAATAAAGATTTATTTTATTTATTTCATCAATTAATACAATGTTTATATCCTTATTTACTTCGGATTACATTGAAAATGGATTCATCAGTAACCACTTCTTTTACCTGTCATACTGTATTATCATCATTATTAACAAAGAAATCAAGTTTTGTGAATCCTTTATTTGCTAAAACTCGAGCACCGCCTACTGTTTCCAAGGATGAAGTAAAGCCTTTAGTTCTTGATGATGAATTCCTGCATCAAAGTCATGAAGATGAAGAGAGAATGATGTTAATGGTAGGATTAATTATTCTTTCCTTTGGTGAAGAGATGTTAGAAATGTGGTATCCTTTACAAGAAAATATTGCCTTTATTACCATCTTTACCAAGGTAAGAAAAGCTCTTCTATTCATTTCTGTCATTTTTCATTCATTTGTTTTCTGCTTTTCGAATAGATTTTGATTCGATGGAAGTTAAAGGATATTCAAGGCCTTGTGAAGCATCCTTTCATGCAAAATTTACTTGCTTCAACATTCTCTCCTAACAGTGTGGCGAATAATCATCCTGTAGATTATAAACTTGCCTTTGCCCGGATTGTTCAGAATGCTATTAGTACAATTTTCCAGTTATGGAAGACTTATTATTGGTCATCCTCATGGATTTCTTCTTCCACGAAATATCCTACCGGTAATCTCGGTGGATCAGGCTCGTTTAATGGGAATGACATTCTTTATTCCTCCATTAACGAGGTTGTCCTCGGTGCATTAGAGAAATTATTAGCAGTGCATGGTAATGTCATGGATTTGATCAAGGAAGTGATCGGTGTGCCAGCTTCTAATGGTGTTAGTCGCAGTAAGAGCGATGATAGTGCCGGAAGAGCAAATGTAACGAGCGGACTTCCAGCAGCAGCTGTGAAAGCAGTAACGTACCAATACTACTATCTTCTCTGTAAACAAATGACATTATCGACAGAGATTAGTAATATTACGAGTATTACCAACCTATTAAAAGGAGCACGACGTTCAAGTCAAAGTATTACTGATATATTCCCATTTATATTAAAAGAAATTTCGAATAATACATTATCGAATATCCAATTATTACAAAAATCAATTGAGTTCTTTCAAAAAGATTATTATCAATTATCAAAATTACAAATGAAAATTTATTTACAAGAAATAATACATAAATTAATTAATATTATGACAACAAACCAACAACAACGCGCTTTCTCAGAGGAAGAGATTGGTAGCAACACTTTTATTAGTTATTCTAGTGATGATTGGTTAAAACAAAGAATTTTTATTATTAAAATCTTTGAAAGTATTGCACAAACTTATCAATCATCTGCTTTTTTACTGCTTTCTTTAGTCTTCCGCTATTTCCCTGCGATTGTTACTTCTTCCTCCGCTCCTCCGACTTCAAATGCCACTGCTTCTCCTGCTGTGCCTCCTTCTACCACTACCGGTGCGATGCATAGTCTGGCAAGGCTTAGTAGCATGAATATAGCATGTAAAGAGATGATGCCTTTGATTTATTCTTATCATACGAATTATCTTTGCACCTTCCAAGATAAATTATTATTCTTTCAATCATTACTACTTTCTTTACACCAAAAACATCAAGAATCCTTATTAAAACGTGAAGATATTGTCTTTTATTCGCAAGATGAAGAGTTTAATTATCATAATCAATTAGCAAATGAGAAAGAGATTAAACGTGTTATGAGTGCAGTCATGGAACAAGAGGAAGCAGAGGCCAAAGGTAGAGATCACTCAGAAATGGATGATGATAATAATCTGGAGGATTTAAATGATCCAGAGAAGCTGTATTATACCAAAGAAGAACAACAATTGAGACAAAAGATCATCCAAAAACAGAATATATTGCAATATGTCTTACAATATTTTACACAAAGTATTGAAGAATATATTGCAATATATGGGAATGATTGTATGTTAGCAACAAAAACGATTGTTTATCTGTCAGTGATTAATGAAATTGAACATCAATTTTTTAATCAAAATGAATTAGATAAAATATTATTACAATATTATGATAAAGTATTAATCGAAAATCGTAATAATTGTGATTTATCATTATTTCATTATCGTAAATTATTATTATCATCATCTTCTTCATCGTCTTCAACATTATTAGTGAATAATAATATTAATAACATTACTGCTACACCACAAACCAGTTCATCGAGTATTGGAAAGAAAGCTTTTCCTTTCTCTCCAAGAAATACCTTGAGTCCTACCAAGAGTAATAATAATATTACTGATGAAGATACGACTTCTAATAATGTTAATCCTTCTTCGACTACAGTATTAGCCTTACATTATTCCAATCAAAATATTAATGAAATTAAATTTATGTATTCTTTTTTACATTATTTATTAGGTAAATATAATTTATTTATATTACAACAAGACATTAGAAAGGCAAAGAATACTAAAGGAGAGAATGGAGAGCAGCAGAAAAAGAGCAAAGCAATACCAAAGCATATCCAAGAGACACAACAATACATTACATTAGCATTATTTCAAACAGGTTATGAAACATTACTCTCAATACAACGTAATGAAGCAGGTAATGCATTATTAATGTGCTTAATGATTGCGCAATTAGAATTATTAGGACGTACAGAGAAAGTTGATTTATTTCAACAGATTATGTATCATCTAGTTGATTCATTAAACTATGAACGACAATACTTACAAGAGAAATTATTGGGAATGATACGATCTCTTCTCTTTACAAAACAACATTCTAACGTGACTAATCCTCAATATGAGGATGATACGATCTCTGTCACTAGCTTTGGTTCTATTCCTGTGCGGAAAGGTTTTATTACACCTGTAGGGAAATCTGCAGCGTATGGTCGCACTGAACGATCGAATCCTGTATCTTTTATTGATTCAACGATTAGAGCAACAATACGATCGGGTATTGAATTAGCATTTACATTACAACAATTATTATATCATTGTGCAATATTATATGAAGAAAGAGAATTATATCAACAAGCATCATTAATCTACAAAGAATTATTATATATGTATCGTGATTTACATTCTTTATTAACATTAGATGCTGTTGAACTCTTCCCATTATTTTCTTTATATGAATACCAACAAAAGGAGAAGAAGCAACAACAGCAGCAACAACAAAGAGGAGGAGGTAGTGGTAAGAAGGGTAATAATCCTAATATGACGAACGATGAAGCAGAAGAAGAGATTGCAATGCTTGAACGGTTGTACGATCGTATGAATCAATCGATTTATTACGAATTAGTACAATTATTTGAAGAAATTTCATTATCCTTCCCTCCAATTGATGTTACCATTGCTAATATGTTATTTGCATTAGGAAAATCGCTCTGTTATTATCATCTTGATCCTACTGTATTAGGTAATAATACCATGACACCAATGAATATTCCATCAGGTAACAACAGTAATAACTCGAATAATATTAATGCCAATTTATATTATCATAATTTATATAAATATTATTCATTAAGTCATAAAATCCCTACTTATTATATTATGAAAGATGATCGTTCCACATCACATTATTTACAATATTTCCAAGCAATACGTGCTTTACAGACTGCTAAACGACTTTATCATCGGATTTATTCGGTTAATATTACCTCATCCTTAGGAGGAGGTGGTGTCGGTGTGAGTAAGTCGTATTCCTCTGCTTCTAGTGATGGAGGTGATGATAAAGGACTGTCATTATCCTTCTTAAAGACAAATAGTAATGATCAAATGTTAGCAAGACAATATTTAAGAATTTATCGTGAATTAGGACGTTTATATTGTAGTAAAAAAGAATTTCATAAATCAAAACATTGTCATCAAATCTTACAAAAGTTATTATTAAGTGTACCAGGTTTCTTATCTTTATTAGAAATTGCTGATTTACAGGTTGAATATGGTAATATATTATTACATTTAAATGAATTCTTTGAAGCAAATATTATTTTCCAACAATCGATTGATTATTATCGTCAATATTATATTGAACAAACATTATCGAATATTACTATACCACCAGTATCATCTAATCCGATGGAAGGGAATGGAGTGCATCTCCCTGAAGGAGATGATAATATGGATAATGATAGATTTACATCACAAGAAGAGAAAGCATTATTTCAATTCATACAAAAGAAATTAATCATCTCTTATTTAGGTAAATCATCTGCTCTATTAGAAGATGGTGACTTTGATGGTGCTCAAAAGACTGTCGAATATACGATCGAATTAATCTATGAATATTATCAGAGAAAAGATGATATTTATTTAATAGAGATCACATTAGCCTATATGATATTAGCTAGTATACATCATTATTATCATGAATATAATGAAGCATTAGAATTATATAATAAAATTGAAAAAGTGTATTTACAATTACATATGATAGAAACTGTTGAAATGGCAAAACTTTATCATAATTTAGCTATTGTTCATGATGATATGGTAAGTTTCAGAACCCTTTGAATCGGCAAAAATTTTGATCTTCATATGTCTTTAATAGGGAAAGCAGAAGGAAGCAAAGGTATTCTATGAGAAAGCCGTAGTGTTATTAATACAACGTCATTCTACGCAATTCCAACAAGTACGTAATCCCTCTCACTCTCTCTCCTGTGCTTCCTTTCTAACATTGTCCTCTCTCTTTTTCAGTTATTAACTACATTGGAAGGATTACATGATCTATTAATGGATATGAATTTAAATGAAGAAGCTGAAAGTATTGAAAGATATGCAGAAGATTTACAACAAAGAATTAAAAAATATGATGATGAAGAAGAATTAAGAATTAAAACATTACAAAAATCATTAAAATTACAAAATAATTTTTTATCAAATGCTGAAGAATGGTCATATCAACAACGTCGTTCTGTTGTAAAATCAAGTCCTGTCAATGTTCCTAATACCTCATCTGCCACTACTGGGGGTGGTCGTGGTGGTTCTCCTGCTGGTGTACCATCCTCTGCAAACTCTTCGCCGAATCTATCACATCAATTTCGTAAGAAATATGTGAGTGGTAGAAGTAGTCCAGGTAGAAGAAAGAGTTTAGGAGGTGGTAGTAGTAATGGTGATAGCGCTGGTTCCGCTGATGAAGGGAAAGGAGGAGCAGGAAGAGGAGGAGGATATGGACCAGATCCGTCAGCGGTATTAACAAAATCTGATTCCTTTAAGAAGCGATTAAGAGCTTCGTATTATTTAAAACATAAACTTTCACCAAGTAATAAGACATTGACACCTCGATCCCTCAGACAAGTGGTTATCCAAACTGATGCAAACCTTAGACCCACCATTGATCCTTATTACTTTGAAGAAGAAGGTGATATTGAAGGATTAACGTATATTGATTCACCTCATTCAAGTTCTGGTTCGAATCCATCTTTCTCAAGGAAGAATAGTGCCGTTAACAACAATACTCATAACGCTCCATCCACTCCTATGACGACGACTGCTGCTGCAATGTCAATGTTTAAGCAATCTTTCCATTTCAAAAAACAAGAAACGAAGCCAGTAGCACCACCAGGAGCAGGATTAAAAAGTAGTTTCGATATTCATCGTCTCTTCTCTGATGGTGTTTTGTTCACTTCCATGGATGAGGCAGATATCACAGTACCTGGTTCTGCTGGAGGTGGTGGAAGAAGAGGACGAACTGAATCCGAGGAGCGTGATGATATATTAGAGATGGGAGGACAGGCTCGACGTCGAGGTAGTGGCCCTCGCAAGCATATGTCCTTTGGTCGTGATTTAAACTTCTATGACGACGATGAAGACGAAGAAGAGGAGGAAGAAGGAGAATATGAATTAGATGAAGAGTATGGTGGTGAAGAAGATGACGACGAAGAAAGAACAACAAGTGTTACAAATGCTAATAATACTACTACTAATACTACTACTGCTGAGAACTTACCTTCAGGTAACTGTATCATTCAATAGAGCCAATAACAATTAAAGAGAGTTAGTTAGTCTAGATGTATTAATGCTGTGCTATTGCTTGTTTTAATTAATTGTTCATTTTAGTTTGTTTTTGTCTCTTTTTTTCAGGCACTTTGTGATTATTTTCAATGCTTTGATATTAAGATTGTATTAGATTTAGTAGTAGTAGATGCGTGTTATTCGTTGTGTTTCTTCTTTTAGAACTACATAAGAAGGTATGATTGGATCCAACACCTTCTCATAGTTGCTAGAGAGACTTGAGTTTTTGTTTTGTTTTTTTGTTTTGTTTTGGTAATGCTCTTTTTTTGCAATTGAAAGCCCTTTTAAAATAGGTAAATGTTGTTAACCATAATGTTTGTCTGAGATAGAGGGGGGAGTATGAGAGAAGTTAGTAGAATAAGAGTTGAGATAAATAAAAAATAAAGAAAAACACAGAAGAAATGTGAGGGTTTTCAAAGATAATTATTCTTATTATATTTACATTGTTTCAACTTTTGCTTTCATTATTTTTATTCACTCCTTTCTACTTTCCTATTGTATGTTAGGAAGGAATTTTAAGCACGGAATAAGAAAACACCTCCAAGCCTCCTCTTTTTACATTCTGTAAGTGGTAAAACACCTTGATGAGTACTTAAGAAACCTTCAGTACGTTTAAAAGTAATTCTACTTAATTCTTTAAAGGAAAGGATGGATGGTCTTGATGGATGTGGAGCGACTTTAATATTAGTTGTAACACTTTGACCATCAACAACACGTAATTTAACAACAATATTTTTATCTGTAGTCGAATAAGTTTGAATTAAACCTTCACGATATAATGCACGACATGTTTCTTCAATAACTTTATTTTTTTCAACTAATATATGTGGTTTATTTACCATTGATGCATTCTTTAATGAGATTAAAAAACGAACTAAATTATTATTAATACCACCCATTCTTTAAAGTTCTCTTTTACCAGACCTTTTCTTAGTATAAAGTTCGTTGATTAAAAGGCAAAAGAAAGTTCTATAACTTAATTGCAATCAAATTGATCGAGGGGCAGCAGTTAAACGTGAACTTAACGTGAAACTGTTTTGCTATAAATGGTTATCCAATACCTTAACGGATGTGACGAGAGGAAGAAGTA
>VFQN01006828.1_pt1 | contig 12724 bp, 10 predicted proteins | sample 3512371 | NCBI WGS metagenome assembly VFQN01 (sample SAMN10412370, study PRJNA504923) | tailings metagenome | isolation source: Replicate 2 from Balatoc abandoned mine | place: Philippines: Itogon, Benguet | collected 2017-08-28
GCGAGCCCATCACCATGCCGAAGCAGTGATAGAAGGGGACGGGAATGCAGAGCCGATCGTCGGCCGTGAAATTCATGGCGGCGGTGACGAAATTGCCGTTGTTGACGATGTTGGAATGGGTCAGCGTCGCGCCCTTGGGCGCCCCGGTCGTGCCGCTGGTGAACTGGACGTTCACCGCCTCGTCGGGCTCGAGCGTCGCGGTAACGGCATCGAGCGTGGCCCGAGGCACGTCGGCGCCGCTTTCCAGGACCTCGCCGAAATTGAGCATCCCGGGGCTCTTTTCCTCCCCCATGAGGATGATCGACCGCAGCGTCGGCAGCTTCTGCGCGGCGAGCGCGCCGGGCGCGCATTGGTCGAGTTCGGGAGCCAGCGAGCGCAGCATGCCGACATAGTCGGAGGTCTTGAAGCGCGAGGCCGTCACCAGCGCCGCGCAGCCGACCTTGTTCAACGCATATTCGAGCTCGAACACGCGATAGGCCGGATTGATGTTGACCAGCACGACGCCGATGCGCGCCGTCGCATATTGCGTGACCAGCCATTCCCAGCGATTCGGCGACCAGATGCCGACCCGATCGCCCTTGCCGAGCCCGAGGCTCAGGAGGCCGCCCGCGCAGGCATCCACTTCGGCGGCGAGCTGGTCCCAGGAAAGGCGCCTGCCCTGGTCGGGAAAGACGGCGGCGTCGCGCGGCCCGTAAGCCGCGACCGTCCGCTGCAGCAATTGCGGTATGGTGAGCGTGAGCAGCGGCTCCGACCGTTCGCCCGCGACATGCGCCAGCCCGCCCGATGGCGCACGGCCTGGCTGGCCGCTGGTGCCGGTATCAATCATTCAATCCTCCCATGATGATTACCCCGACTCTACCCCTCCCCGACGGAAGGAACCAGCCCGGGGATGACGTCCTGCGACTTTTTGGGCACGGAACGGACCGCGCCGCGCGTGCCCTGGCGGGCTACGAGTGCGCCCGCAGGACCACGGGCAGTTGCAGCGGCGGCACCGAATCGATCGGTTTATCCGGCACCCTATCGATCCGGACGCATAAGGTCTTCGATCCCCCGTACCGGCACCACGCCTTGTGCTTCGCGCGCCAGTTCGCGGTCCAGCGTCACGAAGGCGTCGGCCTGCAGCCGGGTCAGCGCGAGATATTCCGCCTGGAAAGTGTCCGGCCAGCCGAGTTTCGCCGCGATGTCCCATGCAACGCGCTGCAGGACACGATCGCCGAGCAGGCGCAGATTGAGCGAGCGCATGTAGTCGAGTTGCTCGCCCGCGCCGCGACGATCCAACTCCCCTCGCCCGACAGCTTGGTAGAGAAGCGCAAGCACCTGCGATCGCAACAGGGTCGGCGCGAGCAATTTTTGTCCAGGGGCAATGGCGGCCCCTGTCTTTGCGAGGTGAAGGGCGACGTCCGGCCCAATGACGAAGCGTGTCATTGCATGTGATATCCGGGATGAAGCGGCATGAACTTCGAGACTTCAAACATCCGACAGGTACCGGCCTTGGGTCGAATCGGCAATGGGCCACCCCGGCGCCGGCTGCAGGGTTCCCCATATCCTCCGGATCCCCGATCCGAAATCGAACGAAAAGTGCGAACGGCGGACGTGCCCGTCTGTCTGCAGTCGCGAGTAGGCCGGTAATGGGGCACAAGCAACCCACGGCTTGACTCGACTCAACTCAGGATAGAATTTCTTTCCGGGAGGTGGAGGCATGTATTACGCGCATTCGACGGCTCGGAGCGACCGTTCCGACTGGCAGCCCTTGCCGGCCCATCTCCATGCGGTCGCGGAGATAGCAGCGGAGTTCGGCCGCAGGATCGGACTGGAAAAGGCCGTGCGGCTCGCGGGGCTGCTGCACGATCTCGGCAAATACAGCGCTCCTTTCCAGGCCCGCCTCGCCGGCGCGGCGGAACGGGTCGATCATTCCACCGCCGGCGCGGCAGTCGTTCGAGACCTTACCGCCGGAAAGGACCGCCTGGTTGCCGAGCTCATCGCCTATGCGATCGCCGGCCACCATGCCGGCCTGCCGGACAGGATCGGCCCGGCGGGCTCCCTTGATGAGCGGATCACCCGCTTAGATTTGACGGCCCTCGATCCGGTATGGCGCGACGAGATCACCCTCGACCCAGCCGGTCTGCTGCCGGGCTTCGACTTCGCAGTGTCGAACACACCTGAGGGCAGGCAGGCCCTTGCCTTCCAGCTCGGCCTGCTCGGCAAGATGATCTTTTCCTGTCTCGTAGATGCAGATTTCAAGGAAACCGAGAGCTTCTACGCCGCCATCGAGAACCGCACCGTCGACCGCGCTTGGCCGAAACTCAAGGCGATCCTGCCCGACCTCATCGAGACCTTCGACCGCAAGATGCAAGGCTTGCGCCGGAAGGAAGATACCCCCGTCAACCGCCTGCGCGCCGAAATCCTCGACCATGTCAGGCGGCAGGCCAAGTGCCCCACCGGCCTTTTCACGCTCACCGTACCGACCGGCGGCGGCAAGACGCTGGCTTCGCTCGGCTTCGCGCTCGACCATGCCAAGACGCACGGACTCGACCGCATCATCTATGCCATTCCGTTCACCTCGATCATCGACCAGACCGCTGCCATCTTCCGCGACATTCTGGGCGAGAAGAACGTGCTGGAGCATCATTCGGCCATCGAGGAGGACAAGTTCGATCCACGACAACGGCCCGAGGGCAAGGACAAGCTGAAGCTCGCCATGGAGGATTGGGCCGCCCCTGTCGTTGTCACCACCAACGTTCAGTTCTTCGAGAGCCTGTTCGCGGCACGTCCAGCGCGCTGCCGCAAGCTCCACAACATCGCCCGCAGCGTCATCATCCTCGACGAGGCGCAGACCCTGCCCCGTCACCTCCTGTCGCCCGCTATGCGCATGCTGGACGAACTCGCCCGCAACTATGGCTGCTCGATCGTGCTGTGCACGGCGACCCAGCCCGCCGTCGACAAGCGCAACTTTACCCCTGGACATCCGGCCGGGCTCGCGCTTGAGGGCCGGGAGCTGGCGCCCGATCCCGCCCGGCTCGCCGAGGCACTGAAGCGCGTCACCATCCGGCGTGTCGGCCCGACGAACAATGACGACCTCGTTCAGGCGCTGTCGGAGACGCCCCAGGGGCTCGTCGTCGTCAATAGCCGCAAGCACGCACGCGAACTCTTCCAGGCCGCGCGGCAGGCGGGCCTCGACGGCCTCTACCACCTGAGCACGCGCCAATATGCTGCGCATCGGCGGGAGATCCTCGCGACTATCCGCCGGAGATTGGCCGACCGGCAACCCTGCCGCCTCGTCGCGACCTCGCTGGTGGAAGCGGGCGTCGATCTCGACTTCCCCCGCGTCTGGCGCGCCGAAGCCGGCCTCGACCAGATCGCGCAAGCCGCCGGGCGCTGCAACAGGGAGGGGCGGAATCCAGCCGGTGACAGCATCGTCACCGTGTTCTCGGCGCCCGACTATCCGCCCGGATCCGAGATAAAGCGCCTGGTCGACGACATGGCCACGATGGTGGAGGCTCATGCCGACGATCTCCTCGCTCCGGCCGCGATCGAGAGGTTCTTCGGCGAAGTCTACTGGCGAATGGGGGACGCACTCGACCGGGAGCGTATCCTCGACCTCTTCCGGATCGGCCGCGACGGCGCGAACATGACCGACTTCTCCTATCGCAGCGCGGCGGAGAAGTTCCGGATGATCGAAACCAGCATCGTGCCGGTCATCGTCGCACGGGACGGCAAGGCGATCGAGGCGGTGGAGCGGCTCCACATCGAGGCCGTGCCGTCGGGCGCGATCGCGCGTGACCTGCAGCCCTACATCGTTCAGGTACCGCCGAAGGCGCGCGATCTTCTCCTCGGCAATGGCCATGTGCGCTTCGCAGCCGAGAAGCTCCGGCTCGATCAGTTCGCCGTGCTTCAAACGCCGAGCCTCTACGAGGACGAGGTCGGCCTTATCTGGGAAAACGCCGAATATTTGGACTTCGAAATAATTGTGATTTGAAAGACAAGAGTACTTCCCATCCGACCACCGCTCTGTCAATCGTATGAAGATGTAAGAGCAGAATCAGACAGCGATATGGAAGTCCATCATGGAACTCTCCACAAGGCGCATGTCGGAATACATTAAGATTTGCTTATAAGCGACGTAAGCAACGCGCGGGGGCGCTATGGCATACGGTATAAAGCTTCGGATTTCAGGCAACCACGCGTGTTTTTCGCGGCCGGAAATGAAGGTCGAACGCGTCTCCTATGACGTGATGACGCCTTCCGCGGCGCGCGGCATCCTGGAAGCGATCCACTGGAAGCCGGCGATCCGCTGGGTGATCGACCGGATTCATGTCCTGAAACCGATCCGTTTCCAGAATATCCGGCGCAACGAGGTCGGGCATAAGGCGCCTGCCGGCAAGATCAGGACGGCGATGAACCGCGAGAGCCTGGAAGGTCTGCAATTGCTGGTCGACGACGACCGCCAGCAGCGTGCGGCCACCGTCCTGGTCGATGTCGCCTATGTCGTCGAGGCACATTTCGAGCTGACCGGGCGCGCCGGGCCCGGCGACAACGAAGGCAAGCATCTCGACATCTTCAACCGCCGCGCCGAGGTGGGGCAGTGTTTCCATCAGCCCTGCCTCGGCACGCGCGAATTCGCCGCCCGTTTCGAGCTGCTGCAGCCGGGCCAAACGCCACCCGAGCCCGAGGAGAAGACCGCCGAGTTGGGTTTCGGCCGGGCCCGCGATCTCGGCTTCATGCTTTTCGACATCGACCACGGACACAAGGACCGGCCGTCCCTCTTTTTCCGCGCCAGGCTGGAGAACGGCGCGATGAAAGTGCCCGGTCCGAATTCGGCGGAGATCCGTCGATGAGCATCCTGGCCGCGCTGGCGAAAGCCTACGACCGACTGCCCGATGCACCGCCTTTCGGATTTTCCTTCGAGAAGATCGGGTTCTTGATTTCGCTCGCAGAGGACGGCACGCCGGTGGGGATGCCCAGGGATCTGCGCACCGGCGACGGCAAGAAGAAAGCCGCGCCACCCATGCCGGTGCCGCAGCCGGTGAAACGCACCGCCGGCATCGCGCCGAACTTCCTTTGGGACAAAACGTCCTATGTGCTTGGTGTCACGTCGGGCGAAGGCAAGCGCGTCGCCGAAGAACACGCCGCCTTCGTGAAACGACATGCCGACGCCTTGGCCGGTACCGAGGATGCCGGGCTGCTGGCCCTCCTGCGTTTCCTGGAGGCATGGACACCGGAGAAGTTCGCCGAATGGCAATGGGCCGAGGAGATGAAAGACCAGAACGTGGTCTTCGCTCTCGAAACGGAACGTCATAGCCATATCCGCATCCACGACCGCGACGCCGCAAAGATGCTTTGGGCGAAATTGTCCGCCGAGGGCGACAAATCCAGGGCCGTCTGCCTCGTCTCGGGAGAAACCGCGCCGGTCGCCCGGCTGCATCCGGCGATCAAGGGCGTGTGGGGTGCGCAATCCTCCGGTGCCTCGATCGTCTCCTTCAATCTCGACGCTTTCGGCTCATACGGCCACGAGCAGGGCGACAACGCACCAGTCTCGGAGGGCGCGGCCTTTGCTTACACGACGGCGCTCAACAAGTTCCTGGAAACGGGCAGCCGCAACCGCATCCAGATCGGCGACGCATCCACGGCCTTCTGGGCCGACGCCTCGGAAGCTGCGGCGGCGGAAGCCGAGGACATCTTCCTCGCCATGTTCTCCGATGTCGATCCGCAGACACAGGACAAGAAGATCGGCACCTTGCTGGAGAAGATACGCCTCGGCCAGCCATTGGCGATCGTCGCCCCCGAACTCGCGGACGGCGTGCGTTTCTATGTGCTCGGCCTGGCGCCCAACGCAGCCCGCCTGTCGATCCGCTTCTGGCTGGACAACGACTTCGGCGTGCTCGCCCGGAACTACCAGCGCTTCGCCGAGGACATGCGCATCGAGCCGCCGCCGCGCGATCCCTACCCCGCTCTGTGGAAATATCTGGCCGAAACGGCCGTACTCGGCAAGCGCGAGAATGTTCCGCCCAATCTCGCCGGCGAGTGGATGCGGTCCATTCTCGCCGGTACGCGCTATCCGATGACTTTGCTGTCGACGACGCTCATGCGCCTGCGCGCCGACAAGGACGTCAACGCTCTTCGCGTCGGCATTCTGAAGGCGCTGCTCGTCCGCAACTATGGAAGGGAGGACACACCCGTGAGCTTGGATACGACATGCGCGGACAAAGGCTATCTGCTCGGCCGCTTGTTCGCCACCTATGAACATGCGCAGGCCGCAGCACTCGGCGGCAAGGTCAACGCCACCATCAAGGACAAGTTCTACGGCGCCGCATCGGCGCAGCCACGCAAGGTCTTCAGCCTGCTGGAAAAAGGCTCCGCCAATCACCTTTCCAAGATCGGCAAGCAGTCGCCCGGGCGACGGGTCAATCTCGAAAAGGACATCGGCGCGATCATGGATCGCATGGAGCCGGGCGCCGACCCGTTCCCGGCCTCTCTTTCCGCCGAGGAACAGGCGCTGTTCGGCCTCGGCTACTATCACCAACGCAACGAGTTCTTCAGGTCGAAGAAGGACGAAACTTCCGAGGGATCAGGCAAATGACCACGCTCGCCAACCGCCACGAATTCGTCCTGCTCTTCGACGTCGCCAACGGAAACCCGAACGGCGACCCCGATGCCGGCAACCTGCCGCGCCTCGATCCCGAGACCAATCACGGCCTCGTCTCCGACGTCAGCCTCAAGCGCAAGATCCGCAACTATGTCGAGCTGGCCAAAGGTGGCACGCCGGGCTTCAACATCTATGTCCAGGAAGGCGCGATTCTGAACGACAAGCACCGCGAGGCCTACAAGGCCCTGCGTCCCGACAGCGACAAGGTCGCGAAGGAAGCCAAGCTCAATCCGCAGAACGACGAGGAAGCCGTCAAGCTGCGCATGTTCATGTGCGACAACTTCTTCGACGTCAGGACCTTCGGTGCCGTGATGAGCACCGGCATCAATTGCGGCCAGGTTCGCGGCCCCGTGCAGATGACCTTCGAACAGTCGATCGAGCCCATCGTGCCGGTCGAGATTTCCATCACCCGCATGGCCGCCACCAACGAGAAGGAGAAGGCCGAGCGCCAGGCGGGCGACGACGCGGGTGATCGTGTCGACAACCGCACCATGGGCCGCAAGCATATCGTGCCCTACGGCCTCTATCGCGCCCACGGTTTCGTTTCCGCCAAGCTCGCCGAGCGCACCGGCTTCTCCGAAGCCGACGGCGACCTGCTCTTCGAGGCGCTGGAGAACATGTTCGAGCACGACCGCTCGGCGGCGCGCGGCGAGATGGCTGCCCGTAAGCTCATCGTCTTCAAGCACGCCAGTGCGCTGGGCAACGCCCATGCGCACAGCCTGTTCGATCGCGTGCGGGTCGGCCGCAATGTCGACGGTGTCTTCCGTGACGTCGACGACCGGGGCATCGACAACCTGCCGCCCGCCCGCAAATTCTCCGACTACGCCGTCGCGATCGACAGCGACGGGCTTCCCGATGGCGTGGAGGTCGTCGAAAGGCTGTGAGCCCTTGTTCGGCGACGACCTGCAGGACGAACTGGATCGCGAGCCGATCCCGCTTTCGGCTCTGCAGCACGCCGTCTATTGCCTGCGGCAGGCGGCGCTCATCCACCTCGAGCGCGTGTGGGCCGAAAACCGCCTAACGGCGGAGGGACGCGTTCTGCATGCCACGACAGACCGGCCCGGCGGCCGCTCGGTGCGCGGCGTCAGGCGCGCCGCTGCGGTGCCGCTCGCTTCCCGCCGGCTGAACATGGCTGGTGTCGCCGATCTCGTGGAGTTTCACCGTGGCGACGGCGTGGAAACACCCCATCCGGTCGAGTTCAAGCGCGGCAAGCCGAAGCTCCACAGGGCCGACGAAGTGCAGCTCTGCGCACAAGGCCTCTGCCTGGAGGAGATGTACGGCGTGCCCGTTCCCGAGGGCTCGCTGTTCTACGGCGAGACGCGGCGCCGCGTCGTCGTACCCTTCGACGCGGGCTTGCGCGCTCTGACTGAAGAAACCGCCGCCGCGCTTCGGGCAGTCTTCACCGCACAGGCGACGCCGCCGCCCACTCCGAAAAAGCAGCGCTGCCGCGCCTGCTCGCTGGCCGAACTGTGCCGGCCACAGGCCGCCGCCCGTCCCGCGAAGGCATGGCGTTCGGCCATGATCGAAGAATTGCTCGCGGGGGCTGCTCCGTGAAGAAGCTGCTCAACACGCTCTATGTGACCACCGAAGGCGCGGGCCTGCGCAAGGACGGCGAGAACCTCGTGGCCGAGGTCGACGGCCAGGAACGCGCACGCGTGCCCCTGCACATGCTGGCTTCGGTCGTCGTCTTTGGGGGCATCTATCTCTCGCCCGCCCTGATCGGAGCCTGCGCGGCTGCGGGGATCACCATCGTGCTGCTCGACCGTGGCGGGCGGTTTCAGGCGCGCATCGAAGGTCCGGTCGCCGGCAACGTGCTTCTGCGCCGCGCGCAATATCGCATCTCCGACGCTCCCGACGAGATCATCCGTTCGCTGGTGACCGGCAAGGTCGCCAATCAGCGCTCGGTGCTGATGCGCAGCCTGCGCGATTACGGCGGCGAATTCTCCCCGGACGACCGCGCCAAAGTCGAAGCTGCCGTCGATCGGCTGGCGCATATCTTGCGCCGCATCGGCCTCGGCGATCAGTCCGAAGAGACGATGCGCGGCGCCGAGGGCGAGGCCGCGAGCCTCTATTTCGGCGTCTTCGGACTGCTGATCCGCTCGCCGGATCCCGAAATGGCGTGGCGCGGACGCTCGCGGCGACCGCCGCTCGATCCCGTCAATGCCCTTTTGTCCTTCCTCTACACGCTGCTGACCCATGACTGCCGCAGTGCTGCAGAGAGCGTCGGACTCGACCCGGCGGTGGGTTTCCTGCATCGCGACCGGCCGGGTCGTCCGAGCCTGGCGCTCGACCTGATGGAAGAGTTGCGGCCGGCCCTGGCAGACAGGCTGGTGCTGTCGATGATCAATCGCCGGCAATTGCGCGCCGGAGATTTCGAGACGCTCGAGGGCGGCGCCGTCTTCCTCTCCGACGAGGCCCGCAAGGCAGTGCTGGCAGCCTGGCAGGAGCGCAAGAAGGAGGAGCGCCTGCATCCCTTCCTCGCCGAGAAGGCGCCGCTGGGCCTCGTGCCTTATGTCCAGGCCCAAATGCTCGCGCGCCATCTGCGCGGCGACCTCGACACCTATCCGCCCTGGTTCTGGAAATAGGCCATGCTCGTGCTCGTCACCTACGACGTCAGGACACAGGACGCCGCGGGAGCCCGCAGGCTGCGGCGCGTAGCCAAGACCTGCCGGGATTTCGGCCAGCGTGTGCAATATTCGGTCTTCGAGATCGAGGTCGACCCCGCCCAATGGACGGCACTCAAGGCGAGGCTGGAACAGATCGTCGATCTCGACCAGGACAGCCTGCGCTATTATTATCTCGGTTCCAACTGGCAGCGGCGCGTGGAACATGTCGGAGCCAAGCCCGCGGCGGATCTCGGCGGAACGCTGATCGTCTGAGCCTCGGCCCAGCGCGAACCACAAGCGTGCCGCGTTTTCCCGGGAGGTTCGCGCTCCCGCCAGCTCTTTGAAATCGTGAAGAAAATTCGAAACGCCGTCGCCCATGCGGCCCGACTGCGTGCCTGTTGCGCACGGGTTCGCGCTGCGAGACCGCTTTATGCTGCAGATTCAATCTGCTAAGCACCGGGGCGTCGCTCCCCTCGCGGGGGCGTGGATAGAAACACCGTGGAATAGGCATCAAGGAGCCCCATCCCCGGGTCGCTCCCCTCGCGGGGGCGTGGATAGAAACACGAAGAGCGCCGAAGATGCGCTCAAGCTGTACAAGTCGCTCCCCTCGCGGGGGCGTGGATAGAAACCAGCGTTACATTGACATGCTGGCGGCGAGCGACAAGTCGCTCCCCTCGCGGGGGCGTGGATAGAAACGGGCGAAAAACCGCCATGCCAATCCGGCAATCGACAGTCGCTCCCCTCGCGGGGGCGTGGATAGAAACGTGTTCTATCATCCGGACGGAACGCGCTATGGAAGGTCGCTCCCCTCGCGGGGGCGTGGATAGAAACGCTTGCGGCTGCCGGCCAGTTGCCGGAACAAGCAGTCGCTCCCCTCGCGGGGGCGTGGATAGAAACTATCAGATTGCACCAGATGGGCAGATCATCCCGATGTCGCTCCCCTCGCGGGGGCGTGGATAGAAACGTTATCGTCAGCGGTTCGCCCTGTCAGAGGCGGCGGTCGCTCCCCTCGCGGGGGCGTGGATAGAAACCTCGTAAAGGTCGAGGACCACTGGAAGGATACGCCGTCGCTCCCCTCGCGGGGGCGTGGATAGAAACTTGCGATGACCGCCGGCCAGCGCACCGCACAGGCGTCGCTCCCCTCGCGGGGGCGTGGATAGAAACGCAATACCGGTTAGCGTCGGCGTCCACGTCCCGAGTCGCTCCCCTCGCGGGGGCGTGGATAGAAACGATTGCGTGGTTCATGACACGACGCGGAGATCCGGGTCGCTCCCCTCGCGGGGGCGTGGATAGAAACTATCAGATTGCACCAGATGGGCAGATCATCCCGATGTCGCTCCCCTCGCGGGGGCGTGGATAGAAACGAAAGGTCCGAGATCAGGCCGGCAAGCTGTTCCTGTCGCTCCCCTCGCGGGGGCGTGGATAGAAACTCGAATATGCTCGATAGAAGGCTGCGGCAAGCGCGTCGCTCCCCTCGCGGGGGCGTGGATAGAAACTGCTACACTCAGCGTCAACAGCCTCGGCGCAAAGGTCGCTCCCCTCGCGGGGGCGTGGATAGAAACTCGATGCCTATTCCACAGTGAATGCCGGGGGGCCGTCGCTCCCCTCGCGGGGGCGTGGATAGAAACGAAGCACCACGCAACCATCGCGGATAGGTCCGGGGGTCGCTCCCCTCGCGGGGGCGTGGATAGAAACGCGCTGCGCCTTGTCCTCGGCGAGGATCAGCGCCTGGTCGCTCCCCTCGCGGGGGCGTGGATAGAAACTCCACACTGAGGCCGGTATCCCGGATCGCCTTCAGGTCGCTCCCCTCGCGGGGGCGTGGATAGAAACTCGGACCATCGGCAGGGCTGTTTCAGGATCTCGCCGTCGCTCCCCTCGCGGGGGCGTGGATAGAAACCACGCCTGTTGCCTACGACACCAACATGACCGTCGGGTCGCTCCCCTCGCGGGGGCGTGGATAGAAACTATATGAAGCAGTATCCCAAGCCGAACGGGAAGGGTCGCTCCCCTCGCGGGGGCGTGGATAGAAACATCAATGAGGTGAAGACCTCATCCAAGGCCGTGCGCGTCGCTCCCCTCGCGGGGGCGTGGATAGAAACTATCGAGCCGCCGGCCATCCCGAGAAGGCGGAAGGTCGCTCCCCTCGCGGGGGCGTGGATAGAAACTACAATCTCGGCGTGAAGCTGGCGGGCGAGACGGTCGCTCCCCTCGCGGGGGCGTGGATAGAAACTCGTCAATCGCACTATCGGCGGCGGCACGAAACGCGTCGCTCCCCTCGCGGGGGCGTGGATAGAAACTCGATCGTCTTCAAGGGTCGAGTGACATCACAACCGTCGCTCCCCTCGCGGGGGCGTGGATAGAAACTCCATCAGGTATGCTATCAGGTCGAGGTGGCGCGTCGCTCCCCTCGCGGGGGCGTGGATAGAAACCTCCTGCAGCATGGACACGAGGGCGCCGGCGGGACCGGTCGCTCCCCTCGCGGGGGCGTGGATAGAAACTTGATAGGCTTCGTGACGCTGCGTGCCTGCATAGGTCGCTCCCCTCGCGGGGGCGTGGATAGAAACCTCATTATTCCTCGGTTTGGCATAAGGCTTTCTTGTCGCTCCCCTCGCGGGGGCGTGGATAGAAACGTCCTGGGCCTCTCGATTTTTCGGCCGAAGATCGTCGCTCCCCTCGCGGGGGCGTGGATAGAAACAGATTTGAATGTGCGGCATCTCAACGCCTACTTCGGGTCGCTCCCCTCGCGGGGGCGTGGATAGAAACCATGGCACCCACGGCGACAGGTACGGCTTTTCGCCGTCGCTCCCCTCGCGGGGGCGTGGATAGAAACCGCTTCGGCTTTGCCCTTTGCCCCACGTGGGCTCTCGTCGCTCCCCTCGCGGGGGCGTGGATAGAAACATTTGACCTTGCTGAGGCGCTGGAGCGCACGAAGTCGCTCCCCTCGCGGGGGCGTGGATAGAAACAACAGAATGATCAAGACAGAGATATCAGCGAAGAGTCGCTCCCCTCGCGGGGGCGTGGATAGAAACGCACCTATGGTGTGAAGGTTGCGGAGGCCGAGAAGGTCGCTCCCCTCGCGGGGGCGTGGATAGAAACAACAACCGGCGGCGCCAGCGCGGGGCCGAGCTTGTCGCTCCCCTCGCGGGGGCGCGGATAGAAACTTCGGCACCATCGAGCTCGGCCCCGATCCGAAGGTCGCTCCCCTCGCGGGGGCGTGGATAGAAACTTGAAAATAGCCAGCTCCAGCGAATACAGGTCGGGTCGCTCCCCTCGCGGGGGCGTGGATAGAAACTCAGCCCGACTACGGCGAATGAGGGGACGGAAACGGTCGCTCCCCTCGCGGGGGCGTGGATAGAAACACGTCCGCGATATAAGCGTCCGTATTGGTCAGCAGTCGCTCCCCTCGCGGGGGCGTGGATAGTGTCGCGCGCCATGGAAAATTGCCCCCTCGGCGTCACGAGGAATTGCCCCCTTC
>VFQN01006831.1_pt1 | contig 12720 bp, 11 predicted proteins | sample 3512371 | NCBI WGS metagenome assembly VFQN01 (sample SAMN10412370, study PRJNA504923) | tailings metagenome | isolation source: Replicate 2 from Balatoc abandoned mine | place: Philippines: Itogon, Benguet | collected 2017-08-28
AACGGGCGCGTGCAGGTGGGCGGCGAGCCCGCGAAGGCCGTTGCCGAAGACTTCCTCAAGCAGAACGGCTTCTTGAAATAGCTGGACGAGAGCCACCGATGAACGCGGCATGCGGGCGACGGAGTTCACCCGCATGTGTCGACGTCCTGGCCCGTTCATGTAAGGTGCCGGGAACCGTCGTCCGGATGGAGGGCGAAGTGTCGTCTTGCCCTCTCGGGCGCCTGTGCGACGCTCCGCCGGCATGATGTATGACCGGCAGGTGAGGGAGCGTGGCCGTTCGTTTCGATAAGCTGGGCGTGGTGATTGCGGCGATCGCCGCCTATGGCGCGATCATTGCTCCCTTTGCGACATTTCGCGCAAACCGCATCGTGGCCGGCGAGCCGCGTTCTTTGTTCGAAGCGCTGCCGGTCTCCGGGGCGATGTTGTTGTCGGTCGTGCTTCTGGCTGCTGGGCTCTGCGCGCTGCTGCGTGTGGCCGCGAGCCTGCGTTTGGCCGCCAGCCTTCTCGCGCTTGTCGCGCTGGCTTTTTCCATCGGTCTGGCTGCTGGCCATCTGACCCCGCCGGAGAATACCTTCGCGCGCGTATCGCCGGCGTCTGGGTTCTGGCTCCTGTCTTTCGCTTTTGTCCTGCTGCTCGCGGACGCACTTACCAAGCTGAGCCTATCGCCCCTCGCTCGCGTGGCTGTGCTCATCCTCGCCGCCGCGGCTCTCGGCGTCATGATTGCCTCAGGCCTGTGGGGCGGGCTGTCGGTTTTCAAGGAATACGCCAATCGGGCCGACAGTTTCCGGATCGAGGCCGGCCGCCATCTGACGCTTGCGCTGGGCTCGCTCGCCGCGGCCGTGGTGGTCGGCATCCCGCTCGGCGTCCTGTGCCATCGTGTGGCATCCATACGCGACGCCGTGCTCAATGTACTGAACATCATTCAGACCATCCCGTCGATCGCCCTGTTCGGCATCCTTATCGCGCCGCTCGGCTGGGTCGCGGCGCATGTGCCGGGAGCGGCGGCTCTCGGCATACGCGGCATCGGCGTGGCGCCGGCTTTCGTGGCGCTGTTCCTCTATTCGCTGCTGCCCATGGTGGCCAACACCGTCGTCGGTCTTGCCGGGGTTCCACCCACGGTGAACGATGCGGCGCGTGGCATGGGCATGACCGACCGACAGCGCCTCTTCGGGGTCGAGTTCCCGCTGGCCTTCCCCGTGATCCTCACCGGAATCCGCATTGTGCTGGTCCAGAACATAGGCCTGGCGACGATCGCAGCCCTGATCGGCGGTGGAGGCTTCGGGGTGTTCGTCTTCCAGGGCATCGGTCAGACCGCGATGGACCTCGTGCTGCTCGGCGCCATACCCACAGTAGCCCTGGCCTTCGCCGCAGCAATCATCCTCGACGCCGTGGTCGAGCTTACTGCGACCGGCAAGGGCCGAAAGGTGTTGGCATGATCGAGATCGAGAGCGTCACCAAGCGTTATGGCGACACGGCCGTCGTCGACGACGTTTCGCTCGTCGTCGAGCCGCGCACCATCACGGTGGTCGTGGGAACCTCAGGATCCGGCAAGACCACTTTGATCCGCATGATCAACCGCCTGGTCGAGCCGACTTCGGGGACGATCAAGCTCGACGGCGTCGACAACCGTTCGCTGCCGGGATACGAATTGCGCCGCCGAATCGGCTACGCGATCCAGGGCCATGGGCTCTTCCCTCACCGAACCGTAGCGCAGAACATCGGCACGGTTCCGGTGCTGCTGGGTTGGGATGCCAGGCACGTCGAGGACAGGGTCGAGGAACTGCTGTCGCTGTTCCAGCTCGATCCGGCAGCCTTCGGGCCGCGCTATCCTCACGAATTGTCAGGTGGGCAGCAGCAACGGGTCGGCGTTGCACGCGCGCTGGCGGCTGAGCCCAACGTGCTCCTCATGGACGAGCCCTTCGGTGCGCTCGATCCGATCATCCGCGCCAAGGCGCAGGAGGATCTCCTATCGATCCAGCGCCGCTTCGGCACCACCATAGTCCTCGTCACCCACGACATGGAGGAGGCCGTCCACCTCGGCTCGAGGATCGCCGTGATGGATGGCGGAAAACTGATGCAGTATGGGACGCCGGCCGAGGTGCTGGCGCGTCCGGCCAACGCCTTCGTCGAAAACCTGATCGGAACCGGCGACCGCCCGTTCCGACTGCTGTCGCTGGGCAAGGTGGGCGATGCCGTCGAGCCCGGTTCGGCCGAAGGTGAGGCGATCAAGGCGGATGCGAGCCTGCGCGACGCGCTGGCCGCGCTGCTCTGGTCGGGCCGTCAGGCGCTGCCCGTCGTGGCCCTCGACGGCAGCGCGCTCGGAAGGGTTACCGTTGATGGGCTGGTCAAGCGCGCCGCGAGGCCGGCATGATCCGCTTCGTACCGCTGATGTTGCGGATTCTGGCCCTGGTGGCGCTGGTCGCCTTCATTCTCGCGCCCGACTGGTTCGCACCGATCTTTCGGCCGCTGACGAAGAACAATGCGCCGGCGATCTACAACCAGGGCAGCCTGCTCACCCTGACGGTGCTCCATTTGCGGACCGTGCTGATCGCAACCGTGGCAGCGACGGTGGTGGCCGTGGGGCTCGCCATTCTCGTCACGCGCCCGATCGGCGCGGAATTCCTTCCGCTATCGCGCAGCCTCGTCAATATCGGCCAGACCTTTCCGCCGGTCGCTGTGCTGGCGCTGGCCGTACCGGCCGTCGGCTTCGGCGAGAAGCCGACACTGATAGCGCTCTTTCTGTATGGACTGCTGCCGATCTTCGAAAACGCGCTCACCGGGCTGACGACCCTGCCGCAGACGGTCGTGGAGGCGGCGCGCGGTGTCGGCATGACCGCGTGGCAGCGGCTGATCAAGGTCGAGCTTCCGCTCGCCGTCCCCGTTATCCTCGCGGGCATCAGGCTTTCGGTGGTGATCAGCTTGGCCACCGCCACGATCGGCTCGACGGTCGCAGCCAGGACGCTCGGCGAAGTGATCATCGCAGGGTTGCAATCCGACAATCTCGCCTTCGTCCTGCAGGGGGGTCTGATCGTCGCCGTTCTGGCGGTGCTGATCTATGACGGCTTGTCTGCGATCGAACGGGTTGCCGCCCGCCGCATGGGTCGGCTTCAGGTTGCGGGCTGATCGCTGCGAGTGTTTCAAATAGCGGCGAAATCGGGGCAAAAACCTAACAAAACCTTGACGTTGGTGCTCTCCTTTGGATAAGCCCGAGGCATAGGCCGGATTCTGTCTGAGGACAGGCCTATCCCAATGGCCCGGGGAGGGGTTCTATTCGGGTCGCAATCGAGGAAATCCGCAATGACAGTGCTTTACGTCGTCATTCTCTGCGGGCTGCTTTCTGTCCTTTACGCCATCTGGGCGACACGGTCGGTCCTTGCGTCCGACCAGGGCAATGCACGCATGCAGGAAATCTCTGCCGCCATCCGTGAAGGCGCGCAGGCCTATCTCGCGCGTCAATACACCACCATCGCCATCGTCGGCGTGGTCGTCTTCCTTCTTGCCTGGTGGCTCCTTTCCGGCACCGCAGCGATCGGATTTCTGATCGGGGCCGTTCTGTCCGGGGTTGCCGGCTTCATCGGCATGCATGTCTCGGTCCGTGCCAATGTGCGCACGGCCCAGGCGGCTTCCAACAGTCTGGCCGCCGGCCTCGATATCGCCTTCAAGTCGGGCGCGATCACCGGTCTTCTCGTCGCCGGCCTCGCGCTGCTCGGCGTCTCGGTCTACTACTTGATCCTGGTCGGGCCGCTCGGGCACCAGCCGGCCGACCGCATCGTCATCGACGCTCTGGTTTCGCTCGGCTTCGGTGCCTCGCTGATCTCCATCTTCGCACGTCTCGGAGGAGGCATCTTCACCAAGGGTGCCGACGTCGGCGGCGACCTCGTCGGCAAGGTCGAGGCGGGTATTCCGGAGGATGATCCGCGCAACCCGGCCACCATAGCCGACAATGTCGGCGACAATGTCGGCGACTGCGCAGGTATGGCCGCCGACCTCTTTGAGACCTATGCGGTCACGGTGGTGGCCACGATGGTGCTGGGTGCCATCTTCTTCGGCGGCACTGCCATCCTCGGTAGCGTCATGCTCTATCCGCTCGCCATCTGCGGCGCCTGCATCATTACCTCCATCGTGGGCACCTTCTTCGTCAAGCTCGGTGCCAACGGCTCGATCATGGGCGCCCTCTACAAGGGCCTCATCGTCACCGGCGTGCTGTCGATCATCGGCCTGTGGGTGGCGACACAGCTCACCATCGGCTGGGGAGAGATCGGCACTGCCGGCGGCGTTGCCGTCACCGGCACGAACCTCTTCATCTGCGGCCTGATCGGCTTGCTGGTGACGGCGCTCATCGTCGTCATCACCGAATACTACACCGGCACGGGCAAGCGCCCGGTCGTGTCGATCGCACAGGCGTCGGTCACCGGTCACGGCACCAACGTGATCCAGGGCCTCGCCGTTTCGCTGGAATCCACCGCACTTCCGGCGATCGTCATCGTCGGTGGCATCATCGCGACCTTCCAGCTCGCCGGCCTGTTCGGCACGGCCATTGCGGTCACCACCATGCTCGGTCTCGCCGGCATGATCGTGGCGCTCGACGCCTTCGGCCCGGTCACCGACAATGCCGGTGGCATCGCCGAAATGGCGGGCCTGCCCAAGGAGGTCCGCCATTCGACCGACGCGCTCGACGCCGTCGGCAACACGACCAAGGCGGTCACGAAGGGTTATGCGATCGGCTCAGCCGGTCTCGGCGCCCTGGTGCTGTTCGCGGCCTATAGCTACGACCTGCAGTACTTCGCGGCCAATCCGACCCAGTTCCCCTATTTCGCGGATATCGGGACGGTTTCGTTCGACCTGTCGAACCCCTACGTCGTAGCCGGTCTGATCTTCGGCGGTTTGATCCCCTACCTCTTCGGCGGCATCGCCATGACGGCGGTCGGCCGTGCGGCAGGTTCGATCGTGGAGGAGGTGCGCCGGCAGTTCCGCGAGAAGCCGGGCATCATGCAGGGCAAGGACCGGCCGGACTATGCCCGCGCCGTCGACCTGCTGACCAAGGCGGCGATCCGCGAGATGATCGTGCCGTCGCTCCTGCCGGTGCTCGCGCCTCTCGTCGTCTATTTCGGCGTGCTGCTGATCTCGGGCTCCAAGGCCTCGGCCTTTGCCGCGCTCGGCGCCTCGCTGCTCGGCGTGATCGTCAACGGCCTCTTTGTCGCCATCTCGATGACTTCGGGCGGCGGCGCCTGGGACAACGCCAAGAAGTCGTTCGAGGACGGCTTCACCGACAAGGATGGCGTCAAGCATATGAAGGGCTCCGAGGCGCACAAGGCTTCGGTCACCGGCGACACGGTCGGCGATCCCTACAAGGACACCGCCGGTCCCGCGGTCAACCCAGCGATCAAGATCACCAACATCGTCGCGTTGTTGTTGCTCGCCGTTCTCGCCCATTCGGCCTAAGCGAGGCACTTCAGCTTGAAACGAGAGCCCCGCGGGAGCGATCCCGCGGGGCTTCTTCTTAGGTGGTGCCGTTATTATCGAAAGCGGCTGGTGGCCTATCCACCCTGGTAGGCGCACAGCGCGTCGACGAAACCGCCGACGAAACGATCGACGTCGACGTCGATGCAGACGTCGGCGTTCGGCACGGTGGTGCCGGTCTTGCGCAGGTCGGGGATAACCTGTCCGCGCGAAAGCTCGCCGACACATTCGACGTCGATCTGCATCGCCTGCCTTGTGACGACGCTGGGGTCGAGTGCAACAGCTACCGCCAGCGGGTCGTGCAGCGCGCAGCCGGTGATATCAGGATACTGCTCGCGATAGGCGTCGAGATAGAAACGGCTGGCCTTGGAGCATTTGCGTGACACAAGGCCGCCTTCGCTCTCGACCCGTGCCATCATCGGCTCGGTGAACAGCGTCTTCATCGTCACGTCCATGCCGACCATCGTGACCTTGGCCCCGGACTGCAAGACGATACGCGCCGCTTCGGGGTCGTTGAAGAAATTGGCGTCGGCCACGGGACTGGGGATGCGCGGCACGCCTGGATGCCAGATGGTTCCTCCCATCAGCACGATGCCGCGGAAGAGACCGGCGATATCCGGCGCCTTCATCAGCGCCTGCGCGATATTCGTCATCGGGCCGACCGGTACCAGCGTGATCTCGCCGGGATGGGCGCGCGCCATCTCGATCATCAGATCCGGACCCCATTGGTCGCGGGCCGAAGCCTTGGGCTCGGGGAGCTCCACGCCGCCGAAGCCGTTTGGTCCGTGGATGCGGCTGGCGGTCTTGGTGTAGGGCCGGGTCAATGCGCGCTTTGCGCCTGCCGCCACCGGAATGTCACCGCGTCCGGCCGCCTCCAGCAAAGCCAGCGTGTTGCGGGTCGCCTGATCCACATTGATGTTGCCGTAGGTGGTGCTGACGGCAACCAGCTCGATATCGGGGTGGGCGAGCGCGTAAACGATCGCCAGTGCGTCGTCTATGCCGGTGTCCACATCGAGCATGATGCGGCAGGGACTGGTCATTTCGGATCCTTCTTTGCTGGTGAGCGGAGGGTTGCCCTGGAGGGCTGCTCGCCCATCTCGGGGTGGGCGAACCAGGAGTAGCCTGCATCGGCCAGGCGCTGGGCCGCGCTCGCGGCATCGGGCTTCTTGTTGGCGACGCCGGCGACCAGAGCTTCGAGAACGGCCAGGATCGCCGCGTCGGATGTGGAGGAGAAGCTGCGGCGGGCATGGGCGTAGACGGCGACCTTGCCGAGTTCGGCGAGCGGCGAGGCCTGATTGTCGGTAATGACGAGGATCGGGATTCCTTGCCGATGGGCGAAACGCGTCATCGATACCGTGTCCCTGAGATACCGTGGAAAGGCGATCGAGATCACTAGGTCGTCCGGCCCCAGGCGAGCGAGATGTCTCGCCGCCGACAGCGTGCCGCCGCCGCTTTCCACCACCCGCACGTCGCAGCCGATCGAAAGGAGCCGGTGGGCGGTCACCAGGGCGAGGCCCGCTGCATTGTCGAAGCCGAGGATGAAGATGCGCCGCGCCGAGACCATCATCTCGACTGCCAGTTCCACGCGTTCGGCGTCGAGATTGCCGATCGACCCCTGGAGATTGTCGATGTCCTCCATCAGCGAGGCCTGAACGACCTCGAGCGTGGTCGACGCTTCGGACAGCTTGCGGCGTAGTCGATCCACGGGCTCCTGCGTCGGCGCCATTCCGCGCAGCAGCTCAGTGCGAAATTCCGCATAGCCTGGAAAGCCCAGCTTGCGCGCGAAGCGGTTGGCGCTCGCCACCGAGACGCCGCTGATGCCGACCGTGTCGTTGATCGAAAGGGCCGCGACCTGCATCGGTGCGCGCAGGACGAAGTCGGCGAATGTTCGCAGCGCCGCCGAGAGCTCCGGGTAGACCGCCTCGATCCGTTCGGCCACCACCGACTTCGCCGGCAATCCGGCCAGCGGAGAGGCGATTTCATCTATCTCGTCGGATCGGCGCGAAACCATCTTGTAATTATTCTTTCAATCGGTATCGTCACGTGTAACAGGCTGTTACATCGCCTGCAACAACACCAATATCACGAAAATCCTCGTACCGAGGAAGCAGGGGATCAGAGACGATGAACGACGCCTCCTTCGCCATTTCGCGTCGAGCCCTCATGAAATGGGGAGTGGCCGCCGCCGCGGTCGCCGGTCTGCCCAATCTTGGTTTCGCCGAGGCCGCCGCCCTCACCACGGCGAACGGCTGGGTCTCCAATGTCCAGTATGCCGGATTCTTCCTCGGCATCGATCGGGGCTACTTCGAGGAGTTCGGCGTCAAGGCCGAGTTCCTACCGGGCGGGCCGAACACGCCGGATCCGCTGGTGTCGCTTGCGGCCGGGCAGGCGCAGGTCGCCACGGCCAACTGGCTGCCCTTCCTCGACGCCATCCAGAAGGGCAACGACTTCGTGCTGATCGGCGCCCAATGGGAAAAAAGTCCCTCGGCCGTGATGTCCATGGCGAAGCGGCCGCTGCTCAAGCCGCAGGACATTATCGGCATGAAGGTCCTGATGCAGCGACCGTCCGATCATCAGATCATCGACGCCATTCTCGACGGAGCCGGGCTGCCGCGCGACTACCAGTCCGCTCCGACGGGCTTCTCGCCCGAACCGCTGCTCGCCGGCGACGGCGACGCCTATCTCTGCTTCGCCACCAATCAGCCGATCACCCTGGAGAAGATGGGCATGGCGGCAGGCAAGGATTTCCATGTGACGCTGCTTGACGACCTAGGCTACCGCGTGACGCAGGGCCTCTACATGACTCCGCGCAAGGTGCTCGAGGAAAACCGTGCAGCGCTGGTCGGTTACATGGCCGGGATGATCAAGGGCTGGAAGGCGGCCATTGCCGAACCGCAAGCCGCGCTGGATGTCGTGCTCAATAACTACGGCATGGACCTCGGTCTCGATGCGGAACAGCAGGCCCGCCAGAACGAGCTGCAGATGCCGCTGATCGCGCCCGGACCAGACACGAAGCTCTTCGCGCTGGAGCCTGAGGTCTTCACCGGGCCGATGACCGTAGTCGCTAAGGGCGCCGGCCGCACGGTTCCCGATTTCGCCAAGATCGCCGACACCACGATCGTGGAGGAAGCGCTGGCCAAGGTCGGCTGAGGCCGGCTCGCCATCGCGGGGACTTCTGTGCGCGGATCGTCGTGATCCCGCGAGAACCGAAAGCCCCGTCCGCCAATCGCATCCCGTCGCCGAGACGGGCATCAGACGCATATCGAGGCAAGATGACTTCAGCTGTTCCCGAGCGTGCCGACATTCTCATCCGTCGTGTCGATGTCGTGACGCTAGACCCACAGAACAGGGTCGTGACGAACGGCGCGATCGCCGTAACCGACAACCGCATCACCTGGATCGGCGCGGATGCCGAAGCGGCGCGGATCTCGGCTTCCGAGACCATCGACGCTTATGGACGGATCGCCCTGCCGGGATTGATCGACGCCCATTTCCACACGGGACAACAACTCCTGCGCGGCAAGCTCCAGGCCATCGGGCGCAAGCGGCCGCTCAAGTTGCCGGTGTGGAAGAACTATCTGATCCCCTGGGAAAGCTGCCTCGACCCGGAAGACGTGCATCTTTCCGGCCTGGTTGCCTATTCCAATATGATCCAGGTCGGGACGACCTGCTTCGCGGAAGCCGGCGGACCGCATCCAGACGAGATGGGGCGGGCCGCGCTCGAAGTCGGTATCCGCGGATTCATCGCGCAGTCTACTGTCGACCAGTCGGAGAATATCGGCGCAACGGTACCGGAGAACATGCTGCTGAGCCGCGACGAGGCGCTGGAGAAAAACGTCTCGCTTGTCGGTCGCTGGAAGGACGGAGATCGTGTTAGGGCCTGGATGTCGCTTCGCCAGGTCATCGTCTGCTCGCCCGAGCTGATCCGCGACATCGCCGCCGAAGCCAGGGCGGCCGACGTCAAGATCCACACTCATCTGTGCGAGGGCAGCTACGAGATCGACTACACGGCCGAGAAGTTCGGCCTGCGTCCGACTGAATGGCTGGACCGGATAGGTGTTTTGTCGCACCGCTTCCACTGCGCCCATTCGGTGCTGCTGTCGGATCGGGAGGTGGATCTTTACCAACGCCATCGTATGTCGGCCTGTCATTGCGCTTTCGGCAATTACTCGATCGGCCACCCGCGGCTCGTCGAGATGTGGCGGCGCGGCATCGATATCGGGCTGGGGACGGATGGCCCCGGCGGTGGTGGCACGCTCGACCTTTTCCAGGTCGCACGCGCCGCACGCGTCGGACAGCAGGCCATCCATGCGTCGACCTTGCACTGGAAGGATCCGATCACCGCCGAGGAACTGCTGCGTGTCGCGACAAAGGGCGGCGCGCGGGCCCTTGGCATCTTCGATCAGGTGGGCACGCTCGAAACCGGCAAGAAGGCGGACATATTGCTCGCCGATGCCAGCTCGATGGATCATCAGCCCGTGCAGGATCCGCTTTTCGTAGCGGCCTCGGTGCTGGTCGGGCGCGACGTCGAGACGGTTCTGGTCGACGGCCGGATCGTCATGCGCAAGCGCGAATTGACAGGTGTCGATGTCGAGCGCATCCAGGCCCGCTTGGCCGAACGGATGCCGGTCATCTCCGAACGTTTCGAAAGGCTGATCGCATGACCAAGCCGGCCTCGATCCTGCTCGATGATGTGGGCAAGGATTTCGAGATGGACGATGGCCGCCGTGTCGTCGCCATCGAGAAGGTTCGCGTGGAGATCGGTGCCGGCGAGTTCGTGGCGCTTATCGGTCCATCGGGTTGCGGCAAGAGCACTCTACTCAGGATGCTCGCTGCGCTCGAACAGCCCACCCGTGGCCGGGTGACGGTCGATGGCCGTGCTCCGGAGGAGTTGTCCCATGCGCATAGGCTGGGCGTGGCGTTCCAGGATCATGCGCTGCTGCCTTGGCTGACTGTTGAGGCGAACATCGCGCTGCCGTTCCGGATCGCGGGTCGCGCGATCGACCAGCACCGCGTCGCAGAACTGATTGCTCTGGTAGGGCTGAAGGGCTTCGAAAATGCTCGCCCCAGCCAGCTCTCGGGCGGCATGCGGCAGCGTGCTTCGATCGCCAGAGCCCTGGTACTGCGCCCAGACGTGTTGCTGCTGGACGAGCCCTTCGGCGCGCTCGACGCGGTCACCCGCCGCCAGATGAATCTGGAACTGCAGCGCATCTGGCAGGAGCAGCACATATCGACCCTGCTCGTTACGCACTCCGTCGATGAAGCGCTATTCCTTTCCGATCGCGTTCTCGTCATGTCGGGGCGCCCCGGACGTATCCTGAAGGAAGTGCCGGTGCCTTTCGCCAGGCCGCGTGATCCCGAAGTGATGCGCAGCGCCGAATTCCACGCGCTGGAGGACGAATTGACCGAGGCGCTCGAACAGCCGGGAGCGGCAGCTTGATCAGGCTGGGCAAGGGCCGCGCGCAGGACATAGCCTATGGTGCGTTGGGCATCGTGGCGTTTCTCGCGCTGTGGGAATTCATTGGGCGCAATGCCCTTGCCGGCTTGACCTGGCCGCCGCTGTCGGCCGTCCTCGGTCACCTTTTCGACCCGGCGCGGCGTGCGCTCTTCCTGCGTGCGAGCGGCGCCAGCTTCTCGATGGTGGCACTCGGGTACATCGCCGGCGGCGCCGCGGGCGTCCTCCTGGCAGCCGTTGCGCATCTCATGACCCCGCTCCGGGAGGGGCTCGGCCGCCTGACTTCGGTGATCCATTCGATCCCGTCGATCGCGCTCGCGCCGATCTTCATCGTGCTCATCAGCAAGGAATGGTCGGGAATGGCCATTGCGACGCTGAACGTCTATTTCATCCTGTTCGTGGCGACGCAATCCGGCCTTGCCGCGGCGAGCCGTTCCCATCATGACGTCTTCACGGTGCTGGGTGCGCGGCGCCTGCAGAGGCTGGTCCGGTTGGAAATGCCGGCGGCATTGCCTGCCATCGTGTCCGGCCTCAAATATGCCGTACCCGCGGCCTTTATCGGCGCGATCATCGGCGAATGGTTCGGCGCGACGCGGGGCCTCGGCCTGCTGATGGTCTCGGCGATGCAGAACTTCCAGATCCCGCTCTTGTGGAGCGCTGTCCTCATCACCTCGGCGGGCTCGCTGGCCAGCTTCGGCCTGATGTCGATCGTCGAGCGGCTCGTTTATGCGAGGTATCGCTGATGGGACGCCTTCTTTCGCTGCTGAAGCTCGGCCTCTCCCACTACTGGGGCGTGTTCCTCGTCCTTGCCGCATGGCAGGCCTGGGTGAGTTTGGGCGATCTCAATGCGATAGTCATCCCACGACCCCTTCAGGTCGTCACCGACATCCTGTCGAATCCAGGCGTCTATCTCGCCAATGGCGGCCAGACCCTGGGGCTCGCCGCGGCCGGGCTCGCGATGGGGATGGCCTTCGGCAGCGCGATCGCCATTGCCTGCTGGTTCTCGAGGCTGGCGACCGGAATGTTGGTGCCGCTGGCGGTGATCTTCTCGTCGGTGCCGGTGGTCGCGCTCATCCCGATCATCGCCCGACTGCTCGGCTATGACGTGAAGACTGTGATGGCGATCGTCGTCGTCGTGTCCTTTTTCCCGGCCTTCGTCTTCACCGCTGCCGGCATGCGTGCGCTGCCGCGCGGATCGGAGGATTTGTTCCGCGTGCTGGGCGCCTCGCGCGGCTTGCGCCTGCGGCACCTCGTGTTGCCGGCTGCCGTCCCCAACTGGATGATCGCCTTGCGGCTCGCCGCGCCGTCGGCAGTCCTCGCGGCCATGCTGGCAGAGTTCCTGATGGGACAGAGCGGGCTCGGCTACATGTTCCGCGCTGCAGCGAGCGACTTTCACACGGAGCGAGCGTTCGGCACGTCGTTGGTCGCGACCGTGGTTTCGGTAGTTGCCTTCACGCTGTCGCAGCGCGCCGAAAGCGCGGTGAGCAAGCGCTGGCGCTGACGCATCGGACCCGAACCGGATGCCGATGGGAGAGGTCGCTTTTTATTAGCCAGATAGCCCGGCAGCGCCGACTTCCATCAGCGCGCCGGCCGACCCAACGATCAGCTTTCCGTTGGCAGTGCGCGTACCGGCTTCGATCAGCCGCCGCCGCCGAGGATGTTCTTCGCTGCGGCTGCTCCACCCTTGCCTGCGCCGGACAGCAACTGTCCGATGAAGCTGTTGTCCTTGCCGCCGGTCGGCGTGGTCCGTGAGACGAAGTCGAACACCTTGCCGTCCTTCAGGCCGTAATGGGCGATGTTGGCCA
>VFQN01006832.1_pt1 | contig 12720 bp, 11 predicted proteins | sample 3512371 | NCBI WGS metagenome assembly VFQN01 (sample SAMN10412370, study PRJNA504923) | tailings metagenome | isolation source: Replicate 2 from Balatoc abandoned mine | place: Philippines: Itogon, Benguet | collected 2017-08-28
TAGTCCCAAACCCCGGCCCCGTCACGCCTTCAAGATGCGTTCGCCCTGGTGGAGAGGGTGTGTCACGCGTCCGGCCCAAATGTCACTCGTGGCGCTCGGTGGTCGGGTGCGGGGGGCAAGCCGGGCCGAAAGAGTGGCGAGCCGGCCAGTCAGCTGACTTTATCGCCGTTGCCGTCTGTATGAAATGCTCCCTGGTGTTCAGGGCCGCCGCCATGTGCGTCAGGCGCCCGGGTGTCGGTCCGGGTGAGCGACGCCGCCAGCCGCGAGCGGGGGGTGACGGCGGCAGACACCGGGGGCAGAGTGGTGTGATGCGGGTGCGACACGTTGCCGCGGCTGCGAACTGCGGCGGCCCGGGAGTACCCCGGGCCGCTTTGCGTCACGGGGCTCCAGGGCGACGCTACTTCTTCTCGCCGAACAGTTTCACCTGGACGCCGTCGTCCACCCCGTAGACGCGGACCCCCTTGACCCACTTGGGGTACGCCTTCCACGTGTTCTCCCCCTTCACCGTCGTGAACCCCTGAGTGACGATGCCGCCGGGCGACACGGCGAAGAGGATGTAGTCCTGGACGCTATCGGCCGGCGGGGTGTCGCCGGTCAGCAGGAGCCGCACGGTCGGGTCGTAGAGGACGATGTGCGTCGGCTGGTGCCCGGGCGCCAGGATCACGTCGAGGCAGTGCACCCACGTCGAGGCGGCCGGTCCGGTTCGGCCAGTCGGACAGCCCGAAGGCGTGTGTCAAGCCGGCGAGCGTGGGCGGCAAGATCGTCGCGTCGGGGTCGGCGGCGAACCGGTCGTCGCCGGTCACGTGGTCGCCATGGGAGTGGGGGTGGGCGACGACGAGCGGCACGGCGCGTCCGCCGCCCTCCTCCGTCCGCCGGTCGGCGACGTCGCGGACGATCTCGTGCAGCCGCCGGCCGGGGTCGACGCCAGTGTCGAGCAAGAGTGCGCGGTCCCGGCCGAACAACAGGTACAGGAACGGGACCTCGAAGTTGTGGCACTTGATCTGGCGGAGGATGTACGTACTCGTGTCGAGCACGTACACCTCGAACAACGGGTCGGGATTGGTCGTGCAGTTCGCGGAGCCGTGAATCCACCGGACGCCGAGTTCGTCGCTCACGGGGTCACCTCGTCGTCGTCCCGACCGGCTTGCCGTCCGTGTCGGGTCGGACGAAAGGGATTACGAGTTCCGGGCGACGACCCGGACACGGAGAGACGGCAATTGCTGCCGATAAGTCCCAAGAAACGACTAAGAGGCACTGACACAACCTGCCGCACCCCCCCCCCCGGTTTTCAAGCGTTTTCGGGGGTTGTGTCAGTGTCTCTAAAGCACGTGGATAATGGCGATCCAAGAGGACAGACCTGGCGGGTCTCCGTGCAAGAGTAAGGGCAGGATCCGCCGGGCGTCGACTCATACCCATTGACCCGGGGTGTCCGCACCGCACCGCACCGCTCCGCACCGGGCGAGTGGTCATGCTGTAACGGTACTGCGGACCGAGTTATCGTGTGTTCTTCAGACACACCGTTTGCCGCCGGGTGGAACGTCGGGTAGGGTTCCACCCGGGGAGCGGGGGCTTCGATCCTACACTGCCGGCACCATGACATGTCCCACAAACTCGCGATAACCGGCGTCGTCGCCCTCCTGCTGTCCGCACCGGGCGACGCGCGGGCGCAACAGCCGCCGGCGCAGAAGGACATCACCCTGGCCGACTTCGAGCTGGTGATGGCGAAGCTCGCCATCCCGCCGGAGTCGTTCCAGAAGGTGATCGGCGACGTGGCGCCGCCGGCCTCGAGCCTGAACGCCTTTTACCGGGCGTACCTCGACCTGATCGCCCCGCCGGTCGGGCCCGCCAACCCCGCTGCCCCGTTCGCACTCTCCGACGCCCTGCGGCGGCAGCGGAGCCTCAAGACGATGGAGTACTACGGGCTGCGCGACCCGTACCTCGGCCGGTGCCTCGTCGCCGTCGTCGTTGACCAGGCGCCGTACTACGCGCACCGGTTCAGCCCGTACCGCGACCAGCTTATCACCCCCGGTGTCGACGCCGCGCGCACGGTCGACCGCGCAGCGGTGACCGGGCCGGCGGGAGTGCCGCTGGCCCCCGCGCTCGACCCGGCCAGCCCGGCCAACCACTTCGCCGCGCTCCAGGGCGCCGAGGTCACCCTCGCCGCCGCCTTCCTGGACGTCCTCAAGAAGCTCCAGCTCGAGCACAACGGGAACGGCCTGTACCGGTACCTCACCCACCGCGGCACCGACGGCGACCCCCGGGCCGTGAGCCTCGTCCTCGCCATCCTCGCCGACCCGGACATGGTCATCGACCTCAACCGGGCGGTGGCGTTCCTGACGACGAACCCTGACCGGGTGTCGCGGGTCCGCTACTTCCTCCTGAACAAGCTCGTCGAAAGCATCCAGGGTGACGCGAACGACCTGACGCTCGCTGTGCTCGCACGCCAGGCGGTCGACGTGTCCGCCGACGCCGCGGCGATCCGGCCGGTGGCGCTGGACGGCCTGAAGAAGATCGACCGGTTGGGCGGCGTCGGCAACTTCGCCTTCCTGACGCCCCTGGCGAAGGGAGCGGTGGACGCGAACGAGTCCGCGGCGTCGCGGGCCGCCTACGCGGACTCGCTGGCCCGGCTGACCGCGCTGGCGGCGAAGGCGGCAAAGGACGACAAGGTGTTGAGGGACATGGGGCCGGCCCTCACGGACACGATCACCGCCGCCCTGCAGTCGGTCGCGAAGGCCGACGCGAGGGCGGGGGAACGGGCGACAGCCCTGGCCTTCCTCGTAGCCGTCAGGCCGGTCGTCCGCGTTACGCACGAGGTGGAAGGCGTGGTCACGGCTCTGATGCTGGCGTTCAGGGATGTCGAGTTGTACAAGCAGCGGCCCGAGACGCGGGTCTTGGTGCTCGCGGTCCTGAACGTCCTGGGGACGGACGGCAACGTCGGCGGCGTCTGCCAGGTTCTGGAGGGGCTGTTGTTCTCGTGCACACAAGCGGAGCAGAACGCGATCCTCGAGACGCTAGGCTACCTGCGCGGGCTCCGCGAGTAGGACGCCCGCCCCTCCCCCGAACCCCGGAAGGACGCACGATGTCGCCACGACCCTCGCGGCCGCGGACGGCGGCGGCCGCGCTTGCTCTGCTAACGGCCGGGCTGGCCGCCGCCCAGGAGCCTATCCCCATCCCCCTGCCGATGCCGGCGACCCCGTCGGCGGAGTTGCAGCGACTGGCCGCCGCCGCGAGGGCGCAGGCGAAAACTACGCCCGCGGCCGCGGAGGGTCCAGTGCGGGCGATGTCGGCGGCCGAGCAGAGGCGGCTCGCCCTCGCGGCGACGCTCCAACCCGCCATGCCGGGGCAGCCGGCCGCCGCCCTCCCGGCGGCCAGCCGGGCGGTGGTGTTTGACGCGGTGCAGGACCGGCTGACGACCCAGTTCCGCCTCCGGCCAGGGACGCCGGCGTACTCGAACGCCTTCCAGGATCAGCTCCTCCAGATGCGGGCCCTTCGGGCCGGTCCGTCTGTCACGGGGGCCCGGGTGTTCCCCGGCGCGCCCCAGCCCACCGACCCGAGGAGCGTCACGACCACCGCGGTCTACCAGCGGAACTTCCCGGACTGGGTGCAGCGGGTGAGGATCCCGGCGGCGCCGGGGCGGCTGCGCGTCGTCGGCGGCGGCCCCACCGCGGACACCGAGTTTCTCGACTGCGTGGCGCTGATCGGGAACTGCCCGAACTACGGGTGCAGCGGCACCCTCGTCGGCAAGAACGTGGTCGTTACCGCGGCCCACTGCATCACCGGCGGGTGCCCGCAGCAGGTGTTCGTCGGCAGCGACTCGCGCTCCCCGAGCCGGGGAAAGGTGTTTGACGTCAAGTACCGGGTGCGGCACCCGGAGTACGACCCCACGACCGACCGGAACGACATCGCGGTCCTGATCCTTGACGCGGACGCGGACGTGATGCTCCCCGGCCTGACCACGGCCGGCGGGCCGGCGCGGGTGGCCCCCCGGGCCATCGCCACGACGGCCGAGATCAACGAGGCCAAGACGGTGGAGTTGGTCGGCTTCGGCCGGTCGCAGTTCGCCGACTTCGGAGTCAAGAGTCAGGTGCTGGTGACGATCTCGTCCTACGAGTGCTCGGGCCGCGGGGAGGCCGACACGTTCGGCTGTAACCCCGGGGTCGACCTGGTCGCCGGCGGCAAGGATCTGGACTCGTGCCGGGGGGACAGCGGCGGCCCGGTGTACATCCCGTTCGGTACCGGGTACAAGCTCGCCGCGGTGACCAGCCGCAAGACGCTCAACGCCACCCGCGACTGCGGCGACGGCGCGGTCAACACTCGCGCCGATGTGTACCACGCGTGGATCGCGCGCGCCGCTGCGGACTACGGCGGGCGGTTCCGCTGACCTCACGGCCCGGCCGCCGGGCACGCCTGCCCGGCGGCCCCCTTGAGCCGGCTGACTACCGGCCCCACCAACCGCGCCGCCGCCTGCCGGATCGCCCCGTCGTGGCACGGCCGCTCTACCGGGTGGTCGGCGCCGGGGGCGTACCGCTCGGGGGCCGCCAGGCTGTTCAGCACCACGGGCAATTGCACGAGCGCCCCGACCCCGACCGAATCGCCCGGAATCACTGTCACCTTCCCGAGCAGCTCCTCGGCGAGCCCGCGGTTTGCCGCCGCCGCCCCCGCCGAACTCCCCGGGCGGAGCAGCACGAACAGGTGGCTCTCGCCGGGCACCTGGCGGTGGAGTAGCAGGACGGTCGACTGCGCGTCGACCCGGCTGGCGTCAGAGAACTCGCGCAGGCTGCCGGCCCCGCCCGCCCCCGCCGCCCGCCCCAGGTCGTCCGCGGGCGGGGCGAGGTTCGTCCGCACCGTGAGGACGGCCGGTGGCGTGGGCGGCGCGTCCGGGGCCGGCGGCGCGGCGTCGGCCGCGCGGTCCGCGTCCCCGCCCAGCCCGGCCACGGTCACCGTCACGTCCTGCTGCGGCGCCCCCTGGTCGACGAACGGCACGTCGAAAGCGAGCGGCACCCGGCCGACGTCGTCCCGCTGCGTCAGCGCCCGCCACGCCGCCCGGTCGCCGTTCGGCGCGCTCGCAGACCGCGGGAAGATGGATCGCCCGAGCGGCGTGTCAGCCGCAGGCTCCACCTTCACCCGGTCCCCCTCGACGAGGCGGACACGGCCGGCCGAGTCGTGGGTGACGAGCGGGAGCGAGAAGTGGTACGTCCCCCCGCGCCGCTCAAGGGTGACGAGGACATTCGCCGGGTTGAGCCCGCCGAAGAATTGCGCCGGCTGGTCGCCGCCGGCGGCCCCCACCGCGTCGCCCAGCGGCAGCCCGCATGGCGGGATGGGGACGAATCCCGGGAACCGGACCAGCCCGGTGACGGCGACGACCGGCGCGGCGTGCGGGTGGAGCCGGCCGTGCCCGAGCCCCGGCCGTGCGGCCGGGGCAGGCGACCCGTCCGGGCAAGCCGCTGGCGCCCCGGGGCGAGAGCCGCAGAGGGTGACACACCCGACCGCCCCGAGCGGGAGGGCGGCCAGCACGCAGCAGCGGACGGACCGGCGGACGACGGCGATTCCCATGACGGACCTCCGGGCGGGCGGGCGGGGACCAGGGGCGGCGGGCGCCGGTTACGGGTGGTGGGCCGGCGCCACGGGCGCCGGCACCGCGACGACGGGCGCCGGCACCGCGACGACGGGCGCCGGCCCCGCCGGGGTGGCGCACGTCTGGCACGGCGCCGGCCCGGGGAACGGGCACGGGCCGCAGACCGGGGCGCAGTTGTTGACGTACGCCGCCAGGAACGCCTGGACCCGCTCCTGTAGGTTCGGCTCGCCGAGGGAGAACAGCTCGCATGCGATCACCTCCGAGACCTCGGTGAGGCCGACCCCGGGGTCCGTGGCGCTGCGGACGCGCGCCCCCGCCGGCACCGCCTTGATGACCGCCGCGACCAGTCCGGACACGTCCTGGATGGTGGTGTCCACGAGCTGGTTGTCGACGCCAGTGATGTACTGCCGGTCCTTGTCGAACGTGAGGGAGTAGTCCAGCGACCCGGACGCCGGCCGCTTGAAGTCGACGGTGAAGATCTGCTTCTGCTCGATCGGCTGGATATCCACGCCGACCGTCTCGAGGTCTTTGACGAACACCACGCCGCCGGTCGCCGGGTCAACCTTGCCGACGCGGGTACGGGTGACGGTCACCTTCAGGTGCGTCGGCACCGAGAGGGTGGTCGGGACCCCCTTGAGGCACCGCAGCTGGACGCGGTCGCAGTCGTTGCACCCGTTGTAGGCGTACATGGTGCTGCGGATCGACCCGCAGCCGGAGGTCGCCGCCACCACGGCGGCGGCGGCGGCGAGGAGCAGTCGGATCCGGCCGGGCATGGCCCACCTCTTCCGTGTCGGGGTCTGGGATCTTGAGCGGGGGACGGCGCCCGCCGGGGGGCGCGGGTGGGCCTGGGTTACCTGACCGTCACGACGGCGGGCGGCGTGCGGGGCGCGGCCGCCGCGGCCGGGTGGGCGGCCAATTGGGGGTCGGGCTTGCAGGCGTTGCACCCGTTCAGGTGCTGGCACAGGAACTCGTGGATCCGCTCGAGGGCGTGGGGGTCGGCGACCTCCACGTACGTCACCGCCACGACCCGGTCGTGCCGCGTCACCCCCGGGTCGGCGAAGAGCCCGCGGGACCGGCCCCCCCCGGCTGCCGGGTTGAGCGCCCCCGACAGCGTGTTGATGGCGGCGGTGATGTCCTGGATCGTCTTGTCCTCGATCTTGTTCTCGATCTTGGTGAAATACTGCCGCTCGGCGTCGAGCGTGGCCTTCGTGTTGAGGGTGCCTGCCCCGGGGCGGACGAAGTCCACGGTGAAGATCTCCTTCGTGTTCTCGACCGTGACGTCCACCCGGCGCTCCTTGAGGAGCGGCGGCAGGTGGCCGGGGGTGATCACCTTCTCGCACCCCATGTCCCGCAGGACGTTGCCGTTCCGCTCGAAGTAGGTGTCCACCACGGCGATCTTGAAGTGGTGCGGCACTTCGAGTGTCGTCGGGATGCCGTGCATCTTCGCCGTCTTCCACCCGCAGAGGTCCTTGGCCCGCTCGATGTGAGTGCTGGTGATCGAGTGACACCCGGCCACGGCCGAGTATAGGGCGACCGTCAGAACCAGACGCGCGGGCCTCATCACGTGCCTCCGCCGGGGCTCGGGTTGGGGCGGTCGTGCGGGCCCGCCGGATTGATCCGGCTGCGCCGCTCGCACCACTTGCACCGTATGTATCGACGGTGCCGAACGGACGCTTCAATGAAAGTCACTGCTTAGGCCGAGGTGAGCGAAAGTGATGGACCGCGGGCGGACGGTCGGGGGTGAGGTGAAGGTGGGGCGGGAGCGCGTGAGGCGGCCTGACCGGATTCGATTTCCTCGTAGCGGGACTGGGCGGAAAGCCCACCGATTGCAACCGGTGGACGTTGCCAACCCCTGTGCCACAGGGATGTCGAAGAGGGGCTAGCACCCAGACGCGGGGCGCCTCCGCGTCGTCTCGCGGAAGGCCACGGTGAAGGCGTCCACGACCGGGGTCTGCCGCGGCACGGCGTGCCAGACCTCCAGGCGGTAGGGATTGCCCGCACAGAGGTCGGCCGAGACCACGACCCGCCGACCCGGCCCGCCGCCCTCCGCGGCCCCGCAGAGGTACACGTCCTCCAGGCGGGCCCGGGGCAGGCGGGTGCCCTGGGACACGTCGGACACGCCCGCCAGTACCGGCATCGGCCCCGCGAACTCGAACTCGTAGGTGGCGGTCCGCGGTGGGATGAAGTCGAAGACGGCCACGTTCTTGCCGGCGAGCCGCCCCGCAACCGGGACACCGCCCAGGACGGGGGGTGTTGTTAGCGGGGCGAACTCTTCCTGACACGGGGGGTAGGCCCAGACCGCCGTGACCATGTCCATCGGCGACACCGTATGGTTGCCGGCGGTCTCAAACGGCCCCCCCGCCGGGTCCTCGTACTCGGCGATGCCGGCCGGGATGGGGTACATCATCACCGACTTCGGGTCGAAGACGGTGACCGAGGCTCCCTCGACGAACTTGTCCAGCTGGTCGTCGACCATCTGCCGGCCCCACCCGAGCCGGTCCCAGAAGAAATCATACACGGCAGGCTTCTTCCACTTGAACGGGCGGTCGCGGCGCTGGTGCTCGTGGTCGAACCCGAGGGCGTGGCCCATCTCGTGCAGGATCGCGCCGTCGAAGTAGCTGGTCAGCTCGGGGCCCGAAAGGCCGGTGAGCACCCGCGGGTCGAAGATCAGGTTCATCGTCGGGATCCGCGACTTGAGATCGTCCACCCGGGCGTCTGTGCCGACCAGAGAGTTGAAGGTATCGACCCCCATGGCGCCGTCCCGGGTCGCGAACGGGAGACAGTTAACGGTGAGCAAGTCGCACGGGCAGTCGTCGGGCGCGGGGGGGCCGATCTTGAACTCGAACTTGACGTTCGCGTACCGCTCCCAGATGGCCGCTGCCCGGGCAATCCGGTCGTAGAAGAACGGCAGGCAGGGGTCAGCCGTGCCGTTGAGCAGGTAGGTGGTGAGCGTGGTGCCGGGCTTCCAGGCCTTCTGAAGGTTGATGATCGCCCGCGGGATGCCGGGGATGGTCGTGGGCAGCGTCTCGGTCAGCCCCGGGTAGTACGGGTTGCCGGTCGCAGGGACGTTCCCGCACAGGAACCGCCGGCCCGGCACGGCGGGTGCTGCCGCAGCAGACCCGGGCGACCCGACGGCCAGGACGCCGGCGGCGAACGCGGCCCGGAGGAAGTCGCGCCGGTCCGGGGAGCGGGAGCGGGTCGATCGGGGCGGCGTCATGGCGTCTTCCTTCGGCGTCGGGGGAGTCGTTCGGTAAAGCCGGACCACAGCGGCCACGGCTTCGGGGTGGCGTAGACGGCGCGGAGAGCCGGGACGGTCGGGTGGTCGATCGCGTGCTTCTCGACCCCGACCATGAGTTCCGTCGTGAACGCGGCGAGGGTGGGGAGGCCGCGGTCGAGTGCGTTGCGGTACTCCGCCGCGCCGTCCGGCCCGAGGACGTCCCGGGCCAGGGCGAGCGCGACCCACGCGTCCGGCAGGCCGTCGAACCGGTCCCTCAAAGCGGTCGCCCGCTCCCGGAGCCCGGCGTAGTCGTGCTGGGCGGCGAGGGTGAGGAGTTCGAGGCCGCCGGAGACGGGGTCGAACTCCGCGTCGCCCGCCCCGCGGAGCTGCGCCACCAGCACGGCCGCCCGCTTCCCCCGGTCCGGCTCCGGTCCGGGTTCGAGGTCGCGCTGGAGCAACTCTCGCCGGCCCGCCAGGTCGGGGTTGGGTCGCCCGTCCGGGGCCGCGGGCGGCATGAACTGGCGGACGCTCAACATCCCCAGCTCGTTCGGGACAGCGACCAGGACGGCCTCGCGCCCCTTCAAGACGTTGACGACTAGCTCGACCCGCTGGCGGTCGCCGCCCATTCGGACCAGGTACGACCCCGGCCGTACACCTTCGGATGCGGCGAGCAGTCCCGGCGGGTCGCCCGGCCCGCCGGCCCGCCGGTGGAGCGGCCGCCACTCGCCGGGCGCGGTCAGGGGTCGATACCCGACCACGACCTCGCCGAGCAGGTCGCGGACCAGAACGTCGGTGCCGGGGTCGGACCCGAGGACGACCCGGATGCCGGAGCCGTCGGCGAACGGCTCGAGCATCGTGGTCGGGTCCGGTCCGAGACGCCCGACGTGGTGGGCGAGCTGCGCCCACAGGGCGAGGAGGTCCGAGGCGGCGCCCCGCCCGGCGAGGAACCTCTCGGCCGGTCGGGCGCGCGCTGCGAGCAGCGCGGCGTACCGGCCCGACGCGCCGAACTGGCCGGGTGGCAACGGGTCCGGTGGTGGGCCGTCGGGGGTGGAGCAGACCACGGTGGTCCGGCCCGGCGCGACCTCGACCAGTCGGCCCACCGGGGGCCGGCCGGCCACCCCCCAGCTGGTCCGGTACACCCCGGGGGGGAGATTCCGGGCCTGGAACGACTCAAGGACGGTCGTCCGCCCGGTGACGTCCGGGACGAGTCGCCCGGACCGGACGTTCTCGACCTCGATCCACGTCGCCAGGTCGTCAGCCTCCACGACCAGGTCGGAGGTCATGCCGGCGTTCGGCGGCCCCGCCGCGCCCGCCCGCAGGCGGACGGTGAGGGAAGTGTCCGCGAACCACTCATGGGGCTCGCGGACGGTGACGTACTCCGGCGCCTCGACCCGCAGCGTGTAGCCCTGGGGTGGGACGGTGAACGTCACGGGCGACCCGTCGAGCAGCAGTCGTCTCGTCACCACCTCACCTGGGCCGTTGGGGGACACGGTGAGGTCGGCGACCGCCGCCCCGGCCACCGGCGGGGCGACCCGCACGGTGACTGTGACGGACGCGACGTTCCCTGCCGGCAGTTCCTTCAGCACCGCCGGCGGCCACCCGTCGGGATTCGACGACCGGACGCGGGAATCGATTTTCAGGAACTTGTGGGACGCGAAGTGGGCCTCGAGGGCCGACACCACTTGCTCCCAGGTGACCCGGTACTTCCGCCTGGTCGGGTCGAGTTGCTTGGCCGAGCCGCGCCCCTCGAGGTACTCGAGCAGGGTGTCGGAGAACAGCCCGTCGCCGTCGAACGCCAGCTCGCCCGGCCGGGTGGAGCAGACGACCCACTGCCGCCAGTCCCGGCCCCGGCGGAGCCCCTTTGCGTTGGGCGTCGTCTCCTTTCCCGACTCGGCCACCTCGCCGGGGCGCTCCGTCCGGCAGCAGTCGAAGATGAGGAACTGGTCGGTGTACGGGCAATACTCGAGGTACTCCTGGACCCACGTCAGGTCCACGGCCTTCACGGTTCCCTCGTCGTAGTCGGCCGGGAAGATGGCGTCAGTCGTGCCGTTGCCGCTCCGGATGTCGCGCACCCGACAGCCGTGGCCCGCGGCGTAGAAGAAGAGGCGGTGGTGGCGGGGTGGGAAGGACATGCAGTCGTTCACCGCCGCCCGGACCTTCCGGGACTCGGCCGGCCGCACGTCGACGCCGTCCAGGTCCGCCGGCAACCGCGGCACCCGACTCAGGAGCAGGGTCAGGTCGCGGGGCTCGACCAGCTTGGCGGCGAGCAGCCACTTTGCGAAGTTTATCGCTTGCGGCACTGCCCGCTCGAGCGACCGGAGGGGCCGGTACGAAGGAATGATCTCGTTGATCCCGATCACGATCGCCCGAGCGAGTACCTTGGCCTCAGCCCCGGGCGGATCCTGGGCGGCCCTGAGGTGCCGCCCCAGCGCGGCGGTGGCCGCCCCGCCGCTTGCGCTGAGGAACGACCGGCGGTGCGGGGCGATGTTGGTGGGCTCCATCACGGTGCGACTCCGGTGTCAGAAGATTACCCCGGTGAGGGATCCTCGGGCCAACGGATGAATCTATAACAGACACCGCCTCCCGCCCGCCGTCAAGAATAAATCCAACGCCGCTGTCCAGTACTGGCCCGTCCCTCCGTATTATCGGGTAAGCCTCCGCGCCCGCGGGACGGGCGGAAGGCTGCCGCTCGGACGCCCGCGATTGCGATGGGGCAGCCGGCGGGCCCGAGCCGTTCCGGGACGGCGGCGGGCCGGGGGCCGCTCGGGAGATGGGTCATGCGGAAGAACGTATGCCGGGCCGTGGTCGTGTTCGCTGCGGTGGGCGCGGGCGCGTGAAGCCTCGGGGCCGCCCAGCCGGTTCCACCGGGGGCGAGAAGAAGGCGCCGGGCGCGGGGGGAAGGCCGACTCGGACCAGATCTTTCGAGCGGCCCAGGACTACGCGAAGGCCGTGTCTGGGGCGGACACCGGCCCTGAGTACTTCAGCGCGCTGGAGTACGCCCTGCTGGGCGCGAGGCCGCAGCAGCGGAAGCGGCAGCGCCCCGACGCCGGCTCGCCGCGGGCCGTGCCCGCCGCCGTTCCCCAGGCGATGTCGGCCGACCGCGGGCCGGTGGCGTGCCCGTTCGCCCAGGCGCGGACCAAGTCGCGGGTCGCGGCCGGTGAGCAGGCCCGCACCCAGTCCTCGCCGGTGCGGTAGATGAACCGCGCCCGGTACTTCACAGAGGTGTTCCTGAAGATGCCGCCCGCCGAGCGTATCTTCGGCGGCGGTGAACACGCCGCCGGCGGGGTTCTCGAGTGCGTCGCGGTTGGGTCGGCGAGCGGGTTCTGCTGCACCGGCACCGTCATCGGGCCGAACGTCGTGCTCACCGCCGGGCACTGCCACGCGGGCAGGTGCGCCGCCCGGGTGTTCGTCGGCAACGACTCGAACGTGCCGAGCTCCGGGAAGGTCGTCGCGGTGAAGACCACCGTCCGCCACCCCGGGTACAACCCGGCCACCCTTGCCGACGACCTCACCGTCCTGATCCTGGCCGAGCGCCTCGACGTCACCCCGGCCCCGATCGCCGCCACCGCCTTCGTCCGCCTCGTCGGGTAAGGGTTCATCGAGACCGGCGTGTTCGGCCTGCAAGCCAAGGTGGACGTGTTCGTGGCATCGGCGGTGTGCGCCGGGGCGGGCGACCCCGAGCTGTATAAGAGGCACTGACACAACCCCCGAAAACGCTTGAAAACCGGGGGTTGCGGCAGGTTGTGTCAGTGCCTCTTAGTGCGGGATCAAGCCGCGGGCTTTGCCAGTGGCGGCTCCAGGCTGCACCCGAAGTCGTCGCACACCCGCTGCCGCAACTCGTCGGGGGTGAGCTTCCGGTCGGGCTCGACCACGGCCCGCTTGCCGTGGACCCACTTCGGCTCGATCGGGTTCCGCCACGGGGCCTTGA
>VFQN01006833.1_pt1 | contig 12720 bp, 10 predicted proteins | sample 3512371 | NCBI WGS metagenome assembly VFQN01 (sample SAMN10412370, study PRJNA504923) | tailings metagenome | isolation source: Replicate 2 from Balatoc abandoned mine | place: Philippines: Itogon, Benguet | collected 2017-08-28
AGGATGGCGCGCGGCGAATGCGGCACGTCGTCATGGCTCTGGTGGTCGAGCAGGTCGCACAGCACGAGCGCCGTCTTCTCGAGCCAGGGAACGTGCCTCAGCGTGGACAGGTCGGGCTTGAAGACGAAGTCGCCGTAGCCCTTTTCCCAGTTGGCCGCCTTGTAGCCGGAGACCACTTCCATATCGATGTCGACGGTGAGCAGGTAGTTGCAGCCGTGGCTCTCTTCATAGCCGGATTCGACGAAAAACTTGGCCAGAAAGCGTTTTCCGACCAGGCGACCCTGCATGTCGGCCGCGCAGGCAAGCACGGTGTCGATCTCGCCGCTGGCGACGGCCTTCTTCAACTGGTCGAAAGTCATGTTGCCGGCCATGGGCGGTCCTCGTTACTGCAAGGTGATTGTCGTTTAAGAGAGAACCGGCCGCGCCATCGGCGCGGCCGGCAGGTTTCGAAGGTCAGCTGTAGCGGTACGGCGCGCCGGCCTTGACCATCGATGCGTTGTATTTCTTGATGATCTCGACGACCTTGGCGCTGCGCGGGCTCTGCTTGGCGACTTCGTCCCAGAAGACGAGCGCCTGGTCTTCGACCTGCTGCCATTCCGCGGCGGGAATGGTGGTCAGCTCGAGCTTGCCCTCGTTGCGGTACTTGGCCTCGCCCGCCCAATACCAATGCTGCCGGTAGTAATGCGAGGAATCCATCGCCAGCTTGAAGAGCTGCTGCAGGTGCTCAGGCACCGCGTTCCACTTTTCGGTGTTGACGAAGTAGGAGCCGGCCCAGGCGCCCGAAAGCGGGTTGGTGAGGTAATACTTTAGCACGTTCGCCCAGCCCACCGTGTGCATCTCGGTGATGCCGCACCAGCAGACGCCGTCCAGTTCGCCGGTCTGGATCGCCGGCTCGACGTCTTCGTAGGGCAGCGAAACCGGCACCACGCCGAACTTGGAGAGGAACTGGCCGCCGGTCGGGAAGGTGTAGACCCTGAGACCCTGGAGGTCGGCCAGCGAGTTGATCGGCTTGGTGGTGCCGAAGTTGCAGGGATCCCACGCGCCGGTCGAGAGCCAGGTCACGCCGGGAATCTCGGCGTAGGCCTCCTCCCAGACCTCCTTGAGGCCGTGCCAGTGCCACAGCGCCGGCACGTCGAGCGAATAGCGCGAGGCGAGCGGGAAGTAGGCGCCGAACACCTTGACGTCGACCGGCGCTGCGGCCGAGTCGTCATCGCTCTGGGCGGCGTCGATGGTGCCGGACTGCACGGCGCGGAACAGCTCGCCGTGGGGAACGAGCTGGTCGGCCGTGTAGAGTTCGATCTCCATCTCGCCGTTGGCGGCCTTGTTGAACCAGTCGATCGAGTTCTTGACGACATGCTCGGCGAGCGCCGGGCCGGCATAGGTCTGCAGGCGCCATTTGATCGGGCTCTGCGCCTTCACGTAAGGCGTCGCGAGCAAGGTCGCGCCGGCAGCGCCGGCGCTGGTCAGCACCGACTTGCGCAGGAAGTCGCGTTTGCTGAGGTTGGTTTTCTCCGTCATCACTACGTTCTCCTCTTTCTCGTTGCGGTTTTAGTATCGAATACCCTGCCTGGTGGCAGTCATGTCCCCGGGGTCGTCGTCACCCCCCGCGGTAGAGTGACGGCAGCCACAGGGCGATCTCGGGAAAGATCATCAGGATGATGATCGACAGAACCATCAGGAGGAAGAACGGGATGATCGAGCGATAGATGTCGACCAGCGTCACTTCGGGAGGGGCCATCGCGCGCATCAGGAACAGATTGTAGCCGAAGGGCGGCGTAATGTACGCGATCTGGCAGGTGATGGTGTAGAGGATGCCGAACCAGACGATATCGAAGCCGAGCGCCTTCACCAGGGGGATGTAGAGCGGCGCGACGATGACGAGCATCGCCGTGTCGTCGAGGAACATGCCCATGACGACAAACGAGAGCAGCATCAGGATGAGGATCATCCAAGGGCTGAAATCCCAGGTGTCGACCAGCAGAGCCTTCACCGCCTTGACCGCGCCCAGCCCGTCATAGACGGAACTGAAGCACAGCGCGCCGAGGATGATCCACATGAACATGCAGGAGATGGTCAGCGTGTTGCGGGTGGAATCCTCCATCACCTTGCGATTCAGATTGCCTGACCACCACGCCGCGGCGACTGACAGCAGGGCGCCGACGGCGGAGCTTTCCACCAGGCTCGTCACGCCGGTGAGGAACAGGCCCATCATGACGAAGAAGATGGCCAGCGGCAGCAGGCCAGCGCGCAGCAGAGCGAATTTCTCCACCGCGGTAATCTGGGCACGTTCCTCGGCCGGCAGTGCCGGTCCTATGTCCGGCTGAACCAGGCAGCGGACGTAGACGTAAATCGCGAAGAGGACCGCCATGAGCAGGCCCGGCCCGATGCCGGCGAGCCACAGGTCGATGACCGGCGCCCGCGCGATCATGGCGTAGAGGACCAGCACGACGCTGGGCGGAATGAGAATGCCGAGCGACGAGCCGGCCTGGACCACGCCGGTCACCATCACCTTGTCGTAGCCGTGGCGCAGAAGCTGCGGCAGCGCGATCGTCGCGCCGATCGCCATGCCGGCGACCGACAGGCCGTTCAGCGCCGCGATCAGCACCATCAGGCCGATCGTGCCGAGCGCCAGTCCGCCCCGAACTGGGCCGAACCAAACATGGAACATGCGGTAGAGGCCGGACGCCATGCCAGATTCCGAAAGCATGTATCCCATGAAGACGAAGAACGGCACGGTGATCAGCGGATACCAGTTCAGCACCTGGAAGGTGGCGTTGAACGGCATCTCGAAGGAGCCCTGTCCCCACAGCCAGAGCGCCGCGGCCGAGCCGACGAAGCCGATGACGCCGAAGACGCGCTGCCCGGTGAAGAGCAGCACCATCATGGTGCCGAACATGAACAGTGTGATCAGTTCGGAACTCATGCGATGGGCTTCCCGCGCGCAATGGCGATGTCTTTGAAGAAGGCGCTGACGCACTGCAGCAGCATCATGAAGATCGCGGCCGTCATCACGACCTTGATGGGCCACAAGGGCGGGCTCCATGCGGAGTAGTTCTTCTGGCCGTAGACGATCGCGTAGTTCGTGCTCGACAGGCCGCCGCCGAAGAGGACTGCGAGATAGAAGATGACGAACAGGATGGTGAACGCGTCGGTGATGGCGCGGTTGCGCGCCGACAGCCTGTCATAGAGCAGATCCATCCGCACATGCTGGCCGAGCTGGAAGGTGTAGGCGCCGCCGAGCAGATAGTAGGCGGACAGGATGAACTGGGACATTTCCAGGGCCCAGTTGATCGGCAGGCCAAGGAAGATGCGCGACGCCGTGGAGGCGAGCAGGATCGCCGCCAGCGGATAGAGCAGGTACATGGCGAAGCGGCCGATCCTGTAGTTCAGGCCGTCGACCACTCGGACGAATATGCGGATCGGCTCAGGCAAGGCGCTCCCTGCTCCTGTCTACGAATCGAGATGCGGGTTCGCGAGCCCGGCGGACGCGGACAGGCGTATGTTTGCAAGGATCTGCGCGAGCAGCTCTGCCCATCCCGTCTGCCCGTCGGCATCCGCGATCTCGCCGTTGCGGATCTCGATCATCGCGCAGGGAAGGCCGCGCGAACGGGCGTGCCGCTCCAGCGTGAAATAGACGCGATCGGCGGGCGAATAGGGCTGGTTGATGCCGACGTCGAAGCGTTTGGTGGCTTGCAGGGCGGCGATGAGAGGAGCCGCCAGGCGCTCGTCACTGTCGTGGATGATGCCGATCTCCCAGGGACGGACGACATCCTTGTAGACCGGCGTGAAGGAATGGATCGAGACGAGCCAGGTGGCGCGGCCGGCGGCCAGGCGCTCCTCGACCAGCGCTTCGATCGTGTCGTGGAAGGGACGCCAGGACAGCGCGATCCGCTCGGCGCGCTCGGCCTCGGTCAGCGCGGCGTTGCCGGGGACGAGCGTGGTTTCGCTGATCTGCGGGATGAGGTCCGGCGCATCGAGGGGCCGGTTGCAGTCTATGGCGAGCCGCGACACGCCGGCCTCGACCAGGGCGGCATCCAGCAGATCGGCCAACTTCAGGGAGACCGGCAGCGCGCCAGGGTCCCAGGCGATGTGGCGCAGCATGTCCGCTGGTTTCAGGCCGAGCGTGCCGAGATGCGGCGGCAGGTAGTTGGAGGCGTGGTCGCAGACGAGCACGAAGGGCGACGCGCCGGCGCGGTTCGTGACGCGAACCATGCCTTTCTCCACCACGCCTTCGCTGGCGTGTGCCGCCTGCCGTGCATGCTGCATGCCGAAGCCCCTCGGACGCTGTATCGTATGTTACGATTTTTGTTTCATTGCGTCGTCGTGGATGATTTCATACACCTTTCGCGGCTTTGTCAAATCGGTTTTGGAAAGAAGCAGTGGGGAGGGGACGGAGAAAATGAAAAGCGGCGTCGCCGAATTGATCTCCGACCGCATGGACTCGATGCCGGCGGGCGAGCGGCGCGCCGCGCAGGCGCTGATCGCCGGCTATCCGGTCGTCGGCCTAAAGACGGTGGCGGAGTTCTCGCAGGCGGCCGGCGTCAGCTCGCCGACCATCCTTCGCTTCGTGTCGCGGCTGGGGTTCCACAATTATCCGGAGTTCCAGGCAGCGCTTCAGGACGAACTGGCGGCACAGCTGCAGTCGCCCGCCTCGCGCGCGGGCCTGCCGCAGCCCTTGCGAGGCGGCGCCGTGCCGCCTATTGTCGAGACGACACTGGAAAACATCCACGAGACGTTCCGACACGTGTCCGAAAAGCAGATCGCCGACATGGTGACGCTGCTGTCGAACCCGAAGGCGGCGGTTTTCCTGATCGGCGGGCGCTTTACCGATCCGGTCGCCCATTACATGGCGGCGCATCTCACCATCATCCGGCCGAACGTGCTTCACCTCTCCGGCCAGGAAAGCAACTGGCGCGACCGGCTGATCGACATGGGCAAGCGCGACGTGCTCCTGATTTTCGACATCCGCCGCTACCAGGAAAGCCTGCTGCGCTTCGCCGAGAAGGCGCACCAGCGCGGGGTTCATATCGTTTTGTTCACCGACCAGTGGCTGTCGCCGATCGCGCGTTTCGCGCGCCACGTCGTCGTCGGCCGGACCGCGGTGCCGTCGCCCTGGGACTCATCGGCGGCGCTTTTCGTGGTGGCGGAGACCCTGATCGGTGAACTGACGCGACGACTCGAGGCGGACAGCGCCAGGCGCATCGCCGAAATGGAAAAGCTGCGCTGAACAAGCTTTTGTGATCAATCGTTTACCGGAACGCAGCGGCTCTACCTTACCTAGATTTAATGATAAAAGGGGTGCGCCGCAGCCGCGAAATTGTCATAAGGCGCCGGTAGGGATTCCTTGGGGACGAGGCGTGCAGGGCCGCCGCCTTGACCTCAATCTAGCATGACCGTTACGGGCGCATCCCTGGCCCCGCCGGACCCGGAGTGTCTATGACAGCCTGGAAACAACTGCTCCTTGCCCTGGTCGTGCTGGTCGCTGCCGCCGCCGCATGGGTCAAGTTCTTTCCGGGCGCCCCCGAAATCCTGGCGGGCTGGGGCCTTGACTGGGCGGCGCAGGTCGCCGGCGATGCAAAGCCGCAGGACGGAAGCGGGGAACAGCGCCGCAGCGGCCCCCAGACCGCGGTGATCACCGCGCCGGTGATCGAGGCGGTCATCAACGATCGGCTTTCGGCCATAGGGACAGGCCGGGCGAATGGCTCGGTCACCGTGAAACCCTATACGGCGGGCCGGGTGACCACGATCGAGCTCGAATCCGGCACGCATGTCGATGTGGGCACGGTGATCGCGCGGCTCGACTCGGAGGTCGAGGAGATCGCGCTCGACCGCGCCAAGATCGCGCTCGCCGATGCCGAGGCGAAGCTGGAGCGCGTCCGCTCGCTGAGATCGACCAATACGGCGACGCAGGTGCAGGTGACGGACGCAGAACTGGTCGTCGGCAACGCGAAGCTGGGCCTGCGCGACGCGCAGCTCAATCTCGAACGCCGCGCGATCACCGCGCCGATCGAGGGCATCATCGGCATCTTGCCGGTCGAGGCCGGCAACTACGTCACCACCGACACCGTCGTCGCCACGATCGACGATCGCTCGCAGATCAAGGTCGACTTCTTCGTGCCGGAGCGCTTCGCCGCCAACATGGTGGTCGGCGGCCGCCTGACGGCGTCGCCGATCGCGCGGCCGGACGAGGTGTTCGAAGGTACGGTGAGCGCCGTCGACAACCGGGTCGACGACAAGAGCCGCACGCTGCTCGTGCAGGCCGCCATTCCCAACGACAAGGACACGCTGCGCGCCGGCATGTCGTTCCGCGTCTCGGTCAAGTTCCCGGGCGACGCCTATCCCTCCGTCGATCCGCTGGCGATCCAGTGGGGTACGGACGGCGCCTTCGTCTGGGTGATCCGCGACGGTAGGGCGAAGCGCACGCCGGTCCGCATCGTCCAGCGCAACACCGAAAGCGTGCTGGTGGCTGCAGAAGGCATCAGGCCGGGCGACACGGTGGTGACGGAAGGCGTCCATGCGGTGCGCGACGGCGCTGAAGTCCTCATCGCCCGCAGCGACCCGGGCACGGCGCGGCCGGCCGTCGTCGGCAGCGGTTCGTAGGCGCGGAGACGCGCGATGTCGGAAGCCAGCAACGCCCATCCCGAAACCGGCATGACGGCGCTCTTCGTGCGCCGGCCGATCCTCGCTTTCGTGATCAACACGCTGATCATCGTCGCGGGACTTGCAGCCTTCTTCGGCGTCGAGGTGCGGGAGCTGCCTGACGTCGACCGGCCGGTGATCACCATCACCGCGGACTACCGAGGGGCGGCGGCGGAGACCATCGACCGCGAGCTGACCGACGTGCTCGAAGGCGCGGTGTCGCGCGTTTCCGGCGTCAAGTCGATCTCTTCGACCTCCTCCTACGGCCGCAGCCGCGTCACCGTCGAGTTCAACGACGGCGTCGATCTCGACGTCGCCGCTTCCGACATGCGCGACGCGGTCGGCCGCGTCACCGATCAATTGCCCGACGACGCGGATCCGCCGCGTATCGTCAAGGCTGACGCCAATGCCGATCCAGTGTTGCGGCTCGCGGTCACCTCGGACACGATGTCGGTCGAGGACATGACGATCCTGATCGAGGACCAGATCCTCGACACGCTGTCGGCGGTGCCGGGCGTGGCCGACATCAGCGTCTACGGCGACCGCGAGAAGATATTCCGCATCGATATCGACCAGGCGAAGCTGGCGAGCCTCGGCCTCACCATCGCCGACATTCGCAACACGCTGTCCTCGATCGCGCTGGACACGCCGGCCGGCGCGCTGACCACCAAGGACCAGAACATCATCGTGCGCGCAACCGCGGACGTGACGACGCCCGACGCGTTCGAGGCGCTGATGATCGGCGACCAGAACCGGCTGGGCGACGTGGCGACGGTGACGCTCGGCCCCGACATCGCCGTCTCCTCGCTGCGTTCGGACGGCAAGACCGGCATCGGGCTCGGCATCATCCGGCAGGCAGAATCCAACACGCTCGACATCTCCGACGGCGTGCGAGCGGCGGTCGCGAACATCCAGAAGAACCTGCCGGAAGGCATGAGCATCAAGGTGACCAGCGACGATGCGGTCTTCGTGCGCGGTGCCGTGCACGAGGTCGAGATCGCCCTGATCATCGCCGTATCGATCGTGCTGCTCGTCATCTATCTCTTCCTGCTCGACCTGCGCGCGACGCTGATCCCCGGTCTCGCCCTGCCTGTCGCCCTGATCGGCACGATCGCGGCGATCTATCTCGTCGGCTTCTCGGTCAACATCCTGACCTTACTGGCGCTGGTGCTGGCGACCGGTCTCGTCGTCGACGACGCGATCGTGGTGCTGGAAAACATCGTGCGCCTGCGCAATGAGGGCATGGGGCCGCGCGCGGCCGCCGTGCTCGGCACGCAGGAAGTGTTCTTCGCCGTGGTCGCCACCACGGCGACGCTGGTCGCGGTGTTCGTGCCGCTCTCCTTCCTGCCCGGCCAGACCGGCGGCCTGTTCCGCGAATTCGGCTTCGTGCTGGCGATCGCGGTGATGCTCTCCTGCGTCGTCGCGCTGTCGCTCTGCCCGATGCTGGCGTCGCGCATGCTGACGGCGCATGCGGGCGACCATCATGGGGGCGGCGTGATCGCCAATATCGGCGGCCGGCTGGCCGGCCTCTACCGGCGCTGCCTGCACGCCTGCCTCGGCGCGCCATGGATCGTGGTGATGGTCTCGCTGCTGTTCGCGGCCAGCGCCTATGGCGCTTTCGGACTGATCCGGCAGGAGCTCACGCCGTCCGAGGACCGTTCGCTGGCGATGCTGCGCATCAATGCACCGCAGGGCGTAAGCCTCGACTACACGACGCAGCAGTTGCGCCGCATCGAGCAGTTGATCCAGCCGCTGCGCGATTCCGGCGAGATCCGGGCGACCTTCGCCAATGCCGGGCAGGGCGGCTCCGTCAACGGCGCCTTCATGGTGATGGCGCTGGCGCCGTGGGACGAGCGCGAGCGCTCGCAGCAGGAAATCATGGCGGAGATCGTCAAGCTGGTGGCCGGCGTGCCGGGCGTCCGCGCCTTCCCCGTGACGCCCAACAGCCTCGGCATACGCGGCGCCGGCAACGGCCTACAGTTCGCGGTGATCGGCTCCAACAGCTATGCCGAACTCGGCGAGACAGCGAACAAGATCATCGCCGAGATGGAGAAGGATCCGCGCTTCCAGCAGCCGCGCCTCACCACCGACGCGACGCAGCCGCAGCTTTCCGTGTCGATCAACCGCGACCACGCCTCGGACCTCGGCATCGACATCGTCGGGCTTTCGGAGGCGATACAGGCGATGCTCGACGGCAACGAGGTCGACGAGGTGTTCATCGACGACCGCTCCTTCGCGGTGAAGCTGGTCTCCACCACCAATCCGATCAATGACCCGACGGATATGGAGAACATCTTCCTGAAGACGGTCGACGGCCGTTTCGTGCCGCTTGCCTCGATCGCGACGCTGACCGAGAAGGCGGTGCCGCCGTCGCTGGCGCGCGAGCAGCAGCTCAGGGCAGTCGCCATCACCACCAACCTGGCGCCGGATTTCGCGCTCGGCGACGCCTATGAACGCGCCCAGGAGATCGCGACGCCACTCCTGCCGGCCGGCAGCCGCATCCTGCCGCTCGCCGAGGCGGCGACGCTCGGCGAGACCAACAGCGGTATGATGACGATCTTCGGCTTCGCGCTGGTCATCATCCTGCTCGTGCTCGCCGCGCAGTTCGAGAGCTTCGTCAGCGCCGTGATCATCATGGCGACGGTGCCGCTCGGGCTTGCCTGCGCGGTCTTCGCACTGCTGATCACTGGCACCAGCCTCAATGCGTACAGCCAGATCGGCCTGGTTCTGATGGTCGGCATCATGGCGAAGAACGGCATCCTGATCGTCGAGTTCGCCAACCAGCTGCGCGACCGCGGCATGGATGTGCGCCAGGCCATCGAGGAAGCGTCGAACATCCGCCTGCGGCCGGTGACGATGACCATGATCTGTACGGTGCTTGGCGGGTTGCCGCTGGTGCTGGCGTCCGGCGCCGGGGCCGAGGCGCGCATCGCGCTCGGCTGGGTGATCGTCGGCGGTCTCGGCATGGCGACCGTCTCGACGCTCTTCCTGACCCCGGTCGCCTACCTGCTGCTTGGCCGCTTCATCACGCCGAAGGTGCATGAGGAGGCGCGGCTGAAACGCGAGCTGGAAGAAGCTGCCTATTCCGGCGCGGAGCCGGCCGAGTAGGTTTCCCGCAAAGGTCGTTGCCGGAACCTTCCTGCCGGCCTGAGGTTATGGCGCAAGCCGCCGGCGGATGCCTGGAGCGTTTTCCGTCTTTTCTCCGAATCGCGGAACCGCTCTATCTATTTGTTTTTACGCAATTCCGGACGCAAAACCGCTGCGCACTTTTGCTGGAATTGCTCTAACCGCCGGCAGCTCAACAGGAAGGGACCAGCCATGAACACCGCGAACCTGCAGCTACAGGGCCTTCTGCTTGCCGTCGCCTCAATCAACAATGCGCTGGTGAGAAAGGGTCTGCTCAGCATCGACGAGATAGACCTCGCGCTGCGAAAAGCCGAGGCGAGCCTGACGGGCGAAGAGAGGCTGTTCGAAGACATGTCGCCCGCCAACCGCGACGCCATATGCTTTCCGATCCGCCTGCTGCAGCTGGCCAACAGCAGCCAGGGCGAATCGAGCATCCCCGGCTTCTCCGAACTGGCGCGCATGGTCGGCCAGACCAAGGACCACTACAACGACCAAATGTGAAGATGCCGGAAAGGCGCAGGGACACGGCCATGGGCCGGTAGACCGGACCCGGCTTCAACCGATCACGGCGAATTGGCTGGATCGCGGCGTGCTAGCCTTGCAGGTGGCGTCTCCTGCCGTCCGGACCGTCGGCGACAACTGCATTCAGATCGGTCTTCTTCAGGATGCCGGTGATGCGGGCGAAACCGGACAGCGACTTCCTGGCTTCCTCGACCGTCAGGTAGCCGTCGCGCGCCGCGGTGCAGGCATTGTAGGCAGCCTGATAGACCGGCCCGCGCCTGTCGGCCGGCCAGCCGCGCAGGAAAAGCAGCGCCTGCTCCAGATTCTCGATGTCATGGCCGGAAGGCTCGTCAGGTGACGAGACGCATACCGGTGAAAAGAAGGGCATCTTCCGCATACGTTCCTCCCGGAACCCCGCTATGGGAGCATAGCAGAAATAAACGCGGAGGCCGCAAAAAAGTTCCGTTGGGGGAACGCAGCCGGCGAGGAAAATCGCCGGCTGCGTCGAGGCTGTTTTCGGGCCGGGCGGCCGGCCGCGATGAAGCCCTCAGGTCGAGATCATCTTCTTCTCGATGCCGACGCCCGCAGCCATCGCCCGCTCGTATTCCAGCGGCACGGTCGCCGAATCCTGCAGCGCGATGCCGGTGGAATCGAAGATGGTGATCTCCTCGTCGGACGTGCGGCCCTGTTTCCTGCCGGTGATCACCTCGCCGATCTCGCCGGCGATATCGGCCTCGGTGATCACGCCTTCCGAAAGCGGCACGTTGATCTCGCCGTCGGTGCGGCACTGGCGGATATCGTCGACGAAGATGCGCGCACCCTTGAGCAGCCGGCTCTCCAGTTCCTGGTCGCCTTTCTTGTCGGCGCCGACGGCGGCGATGTGGGTGCCGGGCGAAATCCAGTCGGCCATGACGATCGGCCCGCGCGCCGGCGTCAGCGTGACCACCACGTCGGCGCCGCGTATTGTCTGCTCGAGGTCGGTGGAGGGCTTGATCTCGAAGTGCTCGAACTTCGGCTGCATCTCCTTGACGAAATGGTCGAGGGTCTCCTTGCCGCGGCTCCAGACGCGCACCTCCGACCATTTGAAGACCTCGTTGCAGGTCTGGATCGCGCCCTCGGCCATGTGGCCGGCGCCGATGATGGCGAGCTTCTTGGAATCCTTGCGCGCCATCCATTTGGTCGACACCGCCGCGGCCGAGCCGGTGCGCATCACCGTGTGATAGCTGCCGTCGACGATGGCGAGCGGGAAGCCGGTCTCGGGATGGGTGTAGATCAGGATGGAGAACACCGTCGGCAGGTTGTATTTCTCGCGGTTCTGCTCGCGGATCGAGACCCATTTGCAGGCCGCCGCATGCGGCTCCTCGATGTAGGAGGGCATGGCCTCCCACTCGCCGGGGAAGCGGTCGAGCACGATGTGGCCCTTCGGGTCCATGTAGAAACGGCCCTCGCCATGCATGCGATAGGCCTGCTCGACGCAGTCATTGTATTCGTGCGGTTTGAGAAGGCCGATCATCTCGTTGCGGCCGAGGATCAGCGTCTTGCGGTTTGCCCAGTTTTCCATTGTCGATGGTTCCCCTTATTTCGGATTGGAATGGTGGGTGGAAGTGAAAATCACGGTGTCAGATAGGCGGCGCTGACCCTCTGGCTGGCTTCGATGAAGCGGCGCTTGGCCATGTTGATGCTGGTGCGGCGCCAGGCGAGATGGGTCTCGATCTGCAGCGGTGGGTCGGTGATAATGGGCCGCGGTGCAATGGCGTTCTCGCCGCAGTAGCGGGGCATGGCGGTGAAGAGCGTGATGCCGACGCCGGCGGTGACGAGACCGAGCAGGCCGGTGAGGCTCGATGCCTCCTGGCCGACATTCATCACGTAGCCATGGCTCTGGAACAGGGCGACGACGATGCGCCGGAAGGTCGGCCATTCGGCATTGGTGCCGATGACGAGCTGTTCCTTGGAAAGGTCCTCGATGGTCAGGTGGGGCTTGGCGGTGAGCGGATGGCGGGGCGGGAGCAGGGCCCACAGCTTGTGGCGCGCAACGAGGCGCGATTCGATCTCGGAACTCTGGAAGGGGCCGTCGATGAGGCCAAGGTCGATCTCGTCCTGCAGGATCTTGTCGCGCTGCACCGGTGACGTCATGTACTCCAGTTCGAGGCGGACGTCGGGATTGCTCTGGCGGAACTCGCGCGTGATGTCGGGCATCAGCGCGTGGCCGGTAATGGTGGTATAGCCGACGCGCAGGATTGCCTTGGTGCCGGAGGCGAGGAGGCGGGTGGTGTTTTCGGCGATCTCGATGCGGTCGAGAATCTCCTGCGCCTCCTCCAGGAGGTAACGGCCGGATTCCGTCAGTCGCACCTTCCTCGTGGTGCGCTCCAGGAGCTTGACGCCGAGCCGGTCTTCGAGCTCGAGCACGATGCGGCTGACCGCCGGCTGCGCCATGGCCAGACGTTCGGCGGCGCG
>VFQN01006834.1_pt1 | contig 12717 bp, 20 predicted proteins | sample 3512371 | NCBI WGS metagenome assembly VFQN01 (sample SAMN10412370, study PRJNA504923) | tailings metagenome | isolation source: Replicate 2 from Balatoc abandoned mine | place: Philippines: Itogon, Benguet | collected 2017-08-28
GGGAGTGTAAGCGGGTGACTGGTCACCACCGCGGCTTACAATATCAGCACTAAGCAGTGCTACCCTGACATCCTAGGAATGCCTCTTGTCCAGATAGGACAGCGCTTTAGTACAAGCTTACACGCACTGCCCTTGTGCGAACTAGCAGCTGCGGACACAACGGACTCCCTGCTCCAGCTCTCGTCGTGTGCGGGGGGCAGGTGGCCGCCCTCCGCCTCCTCCAACTGCTGGATGGAGCCCAGGTCTGCGTGCTCCACAACCGCCTCCAGCGCCCCAGGGGTGCCCCAGCCCACGCCCCGCTCCCGCAGCCACCACACCCTGGCCAGGTCGCCGGAGGCAGCGGCAGCACCGTAGGCCTGGGCCAAGGCGTCCGGGTCGCTGGCACCACCGCTCATCCCCAGGACCCACTCCAACTTCGCAACAGCATCGGGGGTACTGGTGCTGGCGGCCGTGGTGAGCACGCCATTCCAGATCCCCTGCAAACGCTCCGACGGTTGTGCGGCATGTCCATTCCGCTCGCACTCCCGCTGCAGCCGCTGCCCCACCGCCTCCCACGCCGCCTGCAGCCCCGCCAGGTCGCAGTGCTTTGCCGCCGCCTCCAGGGTGGCACCCGGGTCCAGCAGCCCGGGGCAGCGCTGCGCCAGGGATGGCAGCAGGTGGGCCAGGCCGGACGCCACGGCAATGGACCCCACGTCAGGCGCAGGACCTCCCGGGCTCTGGCCTCGCTGCAGCAGGATGCGGGAGTGATTGGACTGCAGCACCTCGGGAAACACGTGCTGCTGCAGCAGGTGCCATGCAAACTCCACGTTGGCCTCGCAGCCGCTGGCGGCCGCCCTGCTGAGGAGCAGCAGCTTGCGCCTGAAGGTCAGCTGGCGTAGTGCGTCCTCCGCGCCTGTTTGATACCATGACATGTTATCCGAGACGCGTGCGGTAGCGGCGCTGGCAGTTGTGGGCGTGCGCAAGCTGGGGCTCATTGCCGAGACATGGCAGGGCAGCGGCTGGTCAAGAAACGCTGTGCAGTGTTGCGGCCCCTGAAAGCGCTGAGCCGCATCTTTGCAAGCCAGGCGGCCGCTCAGGGCGAGGTCGTTGGGTGGCAGCAGGGCCAGGATGCGGAGGATCAGGTCGCGCGGGAGGCACGGACCAGGCGGGCCGACGGCATCCATTTTTTCTCGATAATACCCCTAGTGGTAGCTGCCAGTTATTGCCTACTGTTGAACTCAACGGTGCAGCGCGAGCGCTTTGCGTGCGAGGAAAGGCTCTAGACTATATGGCTACCTGTCTCACGTAATGGATCTTGCAGTACCCGAGGTTGTGAATCACGATGCTTAGAGGTTTTCACGATACATTGCGCAACCACACCCTGTGTGGCACCCGGCTCCGAGACCTCGGCCTCCCCTTTCGTGTGCCTCCAGCAGCACAACAACACCTTAACATTCGCTTCTTTCATTTGCCTGCCACTTGCGCTTTCGGAGTCCTTCCACTTACTCTGCAGTCTGCCCGCAATTCACGCGGGCACATCCTGCTACATGCGGGGCAACAGGGGGCACTGAGGCACTCCCGCCACCCAACAGCGCCGCACTACGGACACTGACAAACCCACCCCCGCGTGTACCCTGCGTAACCCCACACGGGTATGGGGTCGTGACGCTGTTGGTCTTGCTGGTGTTGCTGCTGGTGCTGTTGCTATCCCCTTCCAGCGCCCAGCCCCGTCCCGCTCACGAAACAGAGCTGGTCCCGGCTACGCATCAGGGACACGGAGCTTCCCACCCATCTCGCTGTGCGGATAGGAGCCACCACAGCGTGCAGAGTAGCACAATCCACGGCCATGCGGTTGTCAACAATCGGACGTTGACGCCTAGGTCGTGGTGTTCTGGTATACGTACTTATTACCGCACATGCAACATGCACGCGTAACTACGTACGACTCTGCGCGTGCCTTTCCAGCATCTGCGTACGGCACTCTGTACGTATACACGCTTACAAGAGCTACGTAGCCGTATCGTGTGTCACGGTCAACCAGTGCTACTGCACACATAAGGCAGCACGCAGGTGTATGCCGCAGAGGTTGTACCAAGTAAACGACAGATTCTTTGCTGTCCTTGCTAGCTCTTCCCACCGCATGCACGCGTAACGTGCGCACAGGCAGGCTTGTCGCAAAAACTCATCATTGCACACATTCAACGTACGTATGCGCCAAGCTGCTAAACAGCAACTAGCCAGTGCAGCCCACCTACCACGACTTACACAGGAAGAGTGCCAAATCAAATGCCGTACGTTCTCCGTTCCCCGACAGCGACCCGGTTGTCCGTGCTGCTAGCTTCTATTCATGATCGAAGCACAACCAGTCCTTTACCCCGCCTCCCTCAGTCGCACGCCGCCCCCGCCGCCAGCAGCACCTCCTCAATCTCCTTCATGCCCCCATCCCGCGCCACCTGCAGGAGGCTCCTCCCGTCCCCATCCAGCACCTGCGTGCTTGCCCCCGCGGCCACCAGCGCCCGCACCACGTCCACGTGGCCCTCGTACACCGCAAAGCGCAGCGGCGTCAGGCCATCATAACCGCCTTCATCGTCCCATCCGTCGCCCTCGCAATCAGCAGCAGCTCCGCTAGCTGCTGCTGCCCTCCGACAGGTCTCCCTTGGTCCCACTCCCGCCCACGGTAGCGTCCACGTCCGCGCCCGCCGCCACCAGCGCCTGTACGACATCCACGTGCCCCTTCCGTGCTGCCGAGAACATCGGCGGCGCGGGGACGCCCGCCCGCAGCTCCTCGTACGACACGTCAGCAGGCGCCCGCCCAGGGTCCTCCCCCGCCGCCACCAGCACTGGTATCACCTCCGCTGCCCCGCACTCTGCTGCCAAGTCAATGGCAGTCGTTTCGCCTGCCTTCGGACGACCCCTGCTGGTCTCACTGCCGCTGGGATAACCAGAACCGGTTAAGCCGGGACAAGGCGGCTGCGGCTCCTGAACCGTGAACCGCGGGTCAGCCCCAGCTGGTTGCGGCCCCTGTATCGCGACCCGCGGGTCTGCCCCAGCTTGCAGCAGCAGGTGCACGATTGCTGCGCGCACCTGCCCCGGGATTCTGGGGGATGCGCACGCCAAGCCGATGGGCGTCACACCCATGCCATCCGCCACCGTAGGACTCGCACCTGCCTGCAGCAGCGCCTCCACCACCTCGGCTCCACCACCTCGGCTCGGCCGGAAGCAAGACCCAGGGGCGAGAAGTCCCTGAACCGCTCTGTTCTTGAGGGGCGAACAGGCCAGTTGACCCTCGCTCCGGCGATCACCAGGGCCTGCACAATCCCCACGTGCCCCTTCTGGCAGGCTGCCCCGAGCGGTGACGTCGCGGTGTCGCCGGGCAGCCAGCTGGGGTCCGCACCAGCTCGCAGGAGGGCTTTCACGGCCTCCGTGTTGCCAAGGTTGGTGGCGATGTGGAGGGGGCGGATTCCGTGCCTGCGAGCGAGATCTGGAGCGGTGCCGAGGGCGAGGAGGCCGCGGATACGCTCGTTGTCGCCTTCAAAGCAAGCCAGCAAAAGAGCGGTGTGCGGCCCCATGGATGCGTCGGGGTCCAGAGCGCTCGCGGTCGTGAGGGGTCGGCCTAGGATAGGGGGGAATGGCGCGGTCAGGGCGACGGCGATCGGTGTCATATAGATCAGGTGGAAGCGCTGATGGCATGGCACACTATCATTAAGATTGGACTATCCGCGCGAGGTCCAAGTGAAATGCGGTGCAGTGAAAATGCCGAGGAACCCAAAGAACCCCAAGGCCTTGGGCGCCAGGTCCCCCGTGTCGCTGTGGCGTGCAAGCAATGGAGCGAGGCCGTTGCTCGTGTTTCTCATCAGGTGCAGCAGCTACATATTTTTCGCCCAGGCGGTCTATATATCCTGCGCAACAGGTGCGGACCTCACCCTGCTTTGACGTTTTTCGCGGGTCCGAGGATGAGGCTGAACAAGGCTTGTGCTCCTCATTTGCATCGTTGACGGCTGTGTTAGAGAACCGTGGGGCCGCTGGCCGCAGGCGTGGCGCAGCAGGCATGCGCCTGCTGTGCAGAGCGCGGCACCCCGACAGCCGCATGTCTGGGGCATACGCAACGCAGCCAGTCCTCGACATTATGCTTCAAGTGTGTCTACAAGAATGTTAAGACTGTGTCACGGCTTGCAGGTCTTTGATGGATACTGCTGCTCTGCCTGTACGGTATATTGTCGATGACGGAAGAGCGCGCGGCAAATGCAATGCAAACACCAAGCCTGGCTTGCCCTCCACCGTCTCCGTCGTGCGTGACATCGCACTGCCGTTGTGTCATACCGGTATATGTACCAGTCTAACACCGGTATACGCGTACGTTATGGCCCTGCTGCGTGCACGGCGGCAGTCAATGCGTTGTTGCCCTTGCCTTCATCATGACCCATGGGTCGCCCGGCCGCCACCGCCCCCATTGAGCAAACCTTTTTCAGTGCAGGGTAGGGTGGAGGAATAGGGTAGATGGTGGGGAGCCAGGGCAGGCTGTGTCTTTGGGGCGGCTGTGTGGGGTAGCGTAAGGGGGTGGATGGGGTGATGGGTTCTGAGGCAATGGGGCTGGCAAGACACGCAGTGCCTTCATGACCCATGGGTCGCTCGGCCGCCACAGCAGCACATGCCGCACGGCCCGCGTAGTGCACCTCGCACGTGAAGCCCCTCCGTCTCTCGCTTTCGAAGCCCAAGTTTGCGTGCGTGGGGTCATGCTCTCATGCAGTACGGTAAGCGCTCAGTTCTTGGTGGCCCGGCCCTTGAAACTACACATGGCTCAGCCTACACGTGCGTGCCCAAATCGGGGGCAGGTGATCCCGACAGCATGTCTAGTGCACAGTCAGCAGATCCGCACAGTGCCGTACAGCAACTACCCGTACGCGATGCAGCAATATATGGATCGAAGGCAGCTACATGTGATGTACAATAAGTGACCCTGCCACGCCATTCCTCGCATCATTGCCCGGACGGCATGCCAAACGTACACACAGCACTGCAGGCTTGTTTCGCCCACCCAAAACGGTGCCAAACAACAGGTAGCCTGCGTGACAAGGCCTACTTCAAGTCCAAAGCGGCTGACGGCCGTCCGTCCGTCCCCGCACAGCGACCAGCACCACCACCACCACCTACACCATGCCGGCCATCCGCACTCTCTATCTCCATGAGGAGGTTGGGTCACCGTGTATCCACGGGTTCGGACCCGCAGCCACCAGCGCCCGTACCACGCCCACGTGCCCCTGCTGCACCGCAAAACACAGCGCCATCGGTGTTGCGTCATTCGCCAACCCACACACGCCGGCCACCTCAACCGCCACCAAACCAGCTGCCCTCCAACCCCGCTCGGCAGCTCACCCTCCGGCGCCTGCGTCTTTCCCATGGCAGCCTCCACGTCTGCGGGACACCAGCGTAAGGTCTGGCGTGTTGTGCGGGGAGACTCCCTTGGTAGCGGGGCTGCCGACCCGCGGGTCACCCTGCGGATCACGTGTATACGTGCTGGCGAGGTCTCTCCTGGCGCCGTCCGTGTCCCGTAACGCCTGCAGCGCCTTCGCCACGCCGCCGTGCGGCCCCCGTACGTCCAGTACTGGCGACACGGCGCGCGTGTGGAAGGGACCGTCCCCAACGTTTTGTGCAGCAAGAGCAGAACCTGTCTGGCTCGGGCTGCAGCGAGCCTTCGTCTTTCCCACGGCAGCCTCCACTTCCGCGGGACACCAGCGCCTGTACGACATAAACCCACGTGCCCCTTCGCCGCCGCCATGTACAGCGGCGGCACGGGGACGCCCGCCAGCAGCTCCTCGTACGGCACAACGGCAGGCGCCCGCCCCGGGTCCTCCCCCGCCGCCACCAGCACCGGTATCACCTCCGCTGCCCCGCACTAAGGCGCCGCCAGCTCATTGGCACGTGGCCCACCTACCCCACCTACCCTACGCCGCTTGCGCCTGCTTGCACGACCGCCGCCGCTGGCCACACCGCCATCGTACTCCCCGGGCGATGACTCGTCCCTGACCCGTGGGTCAGCCCCAGCCACCTGCAGCCCCTGAACGACGCGTGGGTCATGCCCCAGCCGGCAGCAGCAGGTGCACGATTGTCCACGCGCACCGGCCCCGGGGTGTCACGCTCTGAGCACGCAATGCCGATGGGCGTCATACTGCCCTACCGTACTGCCCACCGCTGTTGGGCTCGCATCTGTCCGCAGCCTTAGCCCCGGCCCCTGCCGCCGCCTCTGACATCCCGCACCACCAGCCAGTCCGCCAGCTGCGTTCGCCGCACCACCCCTCCCTTCAGCCCCGGCCCCTGCCTCGTCCTCTTACGTCCCGCACCACCAGCCAGTCCGCCAGCTGCACCGGCCGCCCAACGCCCTCCCTGCTTAGCTCCGCCCCCTGCCTCGTCCTCTTACGTCCCGCACCACCAGCCAGTCCGCTAGCTGCACCGGCCGCACCACCCGCACCTCGCCGTCGGCGTTGCCCGCGCGGCGCAGCACCGGCTCCTGCGGGTGTTGGGGTGGGGTTGGTATTGAAGTGAAGCGTACGGAGTGGGCAAGTGACAACCCTCAGGGAGTTCACACTTGCACCTTGCCGGTGGCATTGCCCGCGCGACGCAACACCGCGGGAGACAAGGAGACAGGTGGGAGGGGTGGGTGGGGACAGGGGGAACAGATCAGAGCCGAGGCCACTGCCACACGGAGGGCGCCATGGGGGTCGGGGGGCTCACGTACGCCCAGGTACGCCCCGTACGTGCAGGCTACCCTCCCTGGCTACCGCCGTGCGCAGCCCTACCCCCGCCCTCCCGGTTCCGTTCCGGTTGCTCTGCCGCTCTGCGTTTCCCCGCCTGGCCCCCCGCTCCACCCCCCGACCCCACTCGCGTCCCCCACCCCCACAGCCCGGCACATCCACGCTGCGACAACACCCCCTGTGAACCACGAGCTTAACTGGGGCAGTCAGTGTATCGTCTTAACGCGCATCCACTGCAGGCGTTCACTGCAGGCAGGCGAAGAGGAGCGCCTGCATGCAGCGCTTTGCTGCTGTGTGTTAACCTCGCCCCTCCTCCTGTCGCACCCCCACCCCCCGCTAGCTCTTTCCGATTGGCACTCTGCTTGCGCTCCGCGGTTACCTTCCTGTTCCAGCGCGCCATCCATGTAGGCCCTTTCACGAATTGAGGCCGGGTATGCTGTACACCTCGGCCGCTCTGGAGTGTCCTCCTGCTCCCTACTACCTTGGCCAACCCCCTCCCCACACCTTGATCCGCTGCCCTCTCCGCACCTTGAGCGCGCCGTCCTTGCCACCATGGCCCCCCCCCTCCCCATCCCTCCCACCCACCTCCAGCGTGCCGTCCTTGTAGGCGTGGCGGTAAAAGCACGACGTGGAGAAGGGGCAGTGCCCCTCCCCGAACGCAAAGTGCCGGCAGTCGATGGCCGCCAGGCGCTCCCTGTACGCCGCCACGATGCGCGCCTTCTCCTCCGGGCTGCCCGGCCACACGGCGGAGGGGGTCACACAGTGCGTGAGGGTACGGCACAGCGGGCAGGTGCGGGCGGGGTTGGGGTCGTGTTGCTGTTGGTCTTGGTGCTGTTGGTGTTGTGGCTGTTGTCCGGCGGTGCCCCTCCAGGCTCGGATGCAGGGTAGGCAGAAGGCGTGGTCGCAGGCCATGAGGCCGAAGCGCCGTTCGGAGGGTCTGCCGGTTTGAAGGGAGGGGAAGCAAGGGGAAGCAGCAATAAGTTTCACATACATTGTAACGGCATGTTTAACGTAGATCGCGACTCCAAGGTATGTGCGGAAAAGGGGAGGAAGAAGTTACTAGGACGTACGGTCGGCTCGACATAAGGAGGGGGGCCCGCCCCCGAAAGGGAAAGGTTGCGGTTCACATGAGATGAGGCCGAAGCACCGCTCCGAGGGGCTGCGGGAAGGGTAGGTGGATAAGGGGGAAAGGGGTGGAGGGCCGTGTGTACGGGATAGGAAATAGACCGGATATGCCACAAAATGTACGATCCACCAGAGCGGGAGACAGAAGGCGCGGTCGCACGACATGAGGCCGAAGCGCCGCTCGGAGGGCCTGTGGGAAGCGGAGGGGGCAGGAGGGGGCGGCGGACTGTGCTGAGGGGGCGGCGGACCCACGCCGGCTTATCCAGCACCCACTGCAAGCAGATGCCACGCCAACCCTCCGCCCCTGTCCAGTCACCACCCAACTGCTGTATCTAATTCACTACATCTCTGTTTGCTCCGTTGCCAATAAAACATGAGCAAGCACTCACGCAGGCTTGTCCAGCACGCGCTCCAGGCAGATGCCGCACTCCACTCCCGTGCTGCGCAGCCGTGCCTCCAGGCGGGCGTGCCGCGCCGTACATTCTGCCACGTGGCGGGCGGCGTCGGCGTCGGCGTACGGGTGCAGCCGGTGGCGGCCGCAGGTCTAGGGGCAGCAGGGGAGGGGGACCAATGCAACAGAAATGAGCAGCAAGGAGGTGTGCGCCTGGGAACAGCTGTACGTGTTGGGAGGGCCAAGCGCACCACGGAAAGACATGCTCTTGCGGCGTTGTGCCTGCGGGGGGAAGGCGCGGCCGTGATGCTGGTGCACGGTGTGTCCAGTGCCAAACGCAAACCAAGTGCCAAGCGCACCACGTGGAGACACACTGTTGTGGCGCTGCGCCTGCTGGCGGAAATTACGGCACTGGTGTCGGGAGGTGGAGGCAAAGAGGTCATGGCGCGCGGTGGGTTTCAGTGCAGGCGGGCGGCGCAAGGGCGGCAGCGCCACGACACGTGCCAAGCGGGCTAGCATCCGAGCAGTTAATGGCAGTAATCCAAGGGATGCGTTCAGGAAATGCCGGTCACTCTACATCTCCGGGCACGTGTAGTGGCACGTGTCACTAGTGCTAGCTGCCCAGCCGTGGATGGATGCGGTGTCCATAGGTGCTGACCCGTGGGTGGCTCGGCAGGGAGGCACCAAATCCCCGTCGCCGCCCCCATGCGATGAGACGGTAGGGGCAAGGCCACATGTGTGCCATGCACTGTGCAGTGCCAAAACAAGTGCGTGGGAGGTGCGCGCCTTCCCATGGCATCAGCAAATGGGCTTGGCGAGGAACACTGACCCTGCTCCCCAGACGCAAGCAACGACTGATGGCTGGGGTGAGTCCGACGCCCCAGCCCAACCCCCGCATGCCGTACAACCAAATACCCCAGTACGGCCCCACCATGTACCTCCAGAACCCTCCCTTACCCAGCCAGCTCCCCCTCCACGCTCTACCCCTTACCCCTTCCCCCACCCACCTCGCACAGGTCGCCGTGTATTAGCGGGCAGTCCTCTCCCGCCGCACACCACCCCGACAGGGCGTACTGCGGACACAGCTCCACCTCCGAGGGGTCAACAGGTCCGCCACCACCCTGCCCCTGCCCCTGGCCCCAGCCCGCAACCACCCCCGCCCAGCCGCCGCCGCCCGCCCCTGCCGCCGCCGCCGCCGCGCCCGCCACCGCCCTCCTCTCCTCAAGCAACCCCACATCGTCGTCAATTATGGTCAGCCCTTCCTCACCCTTCACACTTGCATCGCCGTCGCCGTTTGCCCCGTTTTCCCCCTCATCCCACCCTTCCTCGTACGGTCCCTCTGGAGCCCCCTCTACATACCCCCCTGCTCCATAGTACCCCTGAGCCAGAGTACCATACCCCACCTCTCCATTATACCCCTCCTGCGGGTCTTCTTCCTCGTACCCTGCCCCCTCGTACTCCACTTCCTCCCCCCCCTCCTGCCCCTCCTCCCCCTCCCCCCAGCTCCCCCCTTCCTCCTCCGCCTCCTCCTCCCACGACTCCACCACCCCTCCCCCCTCCCTCTCCTCCCCCTCCGTTAGCCCTGCCCCTGGGCCACCGCAGGCCTCCCCTGCACCTCCAACCCCACTCCAACCCCCTGCTGCCCCCCTAAGGTCCTGCCCCACCCGCCCGCCGCCCCCCGCCCCGGGTGGTTGCGACCGTTGGGAAAGCGGTTGGGGTGCGGCCGCAGAGCTGCGCGGCACGAAGGAGGGGTCGTGGGGATCGGGTGCGTCCCAAGCCCTTCGGTACAGGTGGCTCGGTGCCCCCTGCTGCTGTGTATTATGCCCCTGCTGCTGTGATCCGTGCCCCCCACCGCCGCCGGCCCCTGCCCCTCCCCTCCCGCCGCCCCCGCCGCCGCCGCCGCCGCCGCCGCCCCAGTCGGGCCGCTTGTGGTCGTACCGGCATCGGCTGCCGTACGCACAGTTGCCAGCTAGGTAGTATTTGCACACCTGACAGGGAGAGGGGATGTGAGGGGGGAGGGGAGCATGCACTGGGGGGACGGACAGGGCTCTGACGATCGGAACACTTGGGCTCGGTGCCGGGAGGTCCCTGACGTCCACTGCACTGACCCTAGCCCACACTCAAACCCCACCTTACTGCCCTCCGGTCGTTTCCACCTGCCATCAACGGTTTTTTTTCATGTTAACTCTTAACACCTTGACACCTACCATGCTGGGCATGTCGTGCGGCAGGTCATGGAAGAAGACACCAAGGCGACAATACGCCAACTCGCACCTAAGACACAGTTGCTAAGACACAGCCTCACCCACCATGCTGGGCATGTCGTGCGCCAGGTCGTGCGAGAAGACACAAGGCGACAATACGCCAACTCGCACCTAAGACACAGTTGCTACGACACAGTTGCCAAGACACAGCCTCACCCACCATGCTGGGCATGTCGTGCGCCAGGTCGTGTGAGAAGGCGCAGGCCGCCCCCAGCCGGCAGCAGCCGCTCATGTGGTAGCGGCACAGCACATGGGACCTAAAGGGAGGGTTCGGATGTAAGTGGCAAGACTAAAGGTGGGGGGAAAGGGGGGACGCGTGTGGAGCCGGGCGGGCAAATCAGAGATAGGCAGCAGCCGCTCGTGAGGTAGCGGCAAGGCACGCGAGGGCTGGGGAGGGGCAGGCCGCAAGGGATGGGGCAGCATGCTGATCCCGACAAACATGAAACGGGCAATGCAGAGCAATGCAGTGCGGGCGGCAACCAGGCGGCAAGTGAAGAGCAGCGCGGTGCCGAGATGCGATAGGTAGGTGGCTGCAGCCAGGCGGCCAGGCTTTTGGCAACTCCCAGTCCGTGTACCGTTACCGGGTACCCTTCCCACTGCCACCAGTAGGGTGGTACTGCACAAACGTACGGAAGCAACACGGCGGGCCAGTTGGATAACGCTCTATCCCTCCGTTGGATATGCCCTGATATGCCCACGCACCCCCATGTGATAGCTGCCGAGCAGTTCCCCCTCGCCCTCTCCCCTCTCCCCTTCCCCCTAGTACCGCTTATCACACTGCGCCTACTGCTACTACCACATCATCCTCGCGTGACTAGTACGGTGCTTTGTTCCCCCGCACCTTCCCCCTCCCCGTGCCCCCTCCCCCTCCCCGTGCCCCCTCCCCTTCCCTCAGACCACCCACTTGTCCGACATTTTGCCTGCCGCTCCACCTCAGAGCGGCTCCCTGACGCGGCTCGCGGTGCCGACAAAGGAAAGGAAGGTGACGGAAGCTGCAAGCCCTGGACCCCCCGTTGTCCAGGGCGGAATATGAATTAGGCGGCCGTGGGCCCAGCTCGCGACCTCCGCCAAGCGCCCCGTGGGTCGATATGTCGGCTGCTTATGTCACAATTGGCAGCAGCCAAATGTATCACTCCTTTTATTTTACGACGAGTGTTTGTCAGGCATAGAGCATGATGTAAGCAGCGTTGCCGTCGCGTTTGCGGCACTTGGCCTTGAGCCGACTGCGCCAGCGTTGCAGTAGCTTGCTGAAGATTCCTTAAAATTTATAACATGTAAATGTGTATCTACTAGCCCTTATTGGTGTGTTGCCTGAATGCTAGGGCTCATAATGCAGCCGCCCACCGCACACGGCGGAATGAGTCGTTGGATAAGAACAACTTGTTTGACATATAGATGCTTTCAGCTGTAGCACGCTTGGGGCATCCCTTACGGAGCGCCGACTCACGGTGCATTGGGGCGACCTCCCGCAGGCCACGTGTCTGTGACACGCTCGGCCACGCAAGGGGATGGCCGGGGCCCGCCACCGCCATCGGGTCTGGCCAAATACCTTGTCATCATATTCAAAGTACACGATTTGTCCGCACGCATGGGCTTCCATGAATACAACAACCCCGTAAGTAAAGTTAATGGCATGTCCGTCTCCTGGTCCGTCTTCAAGTAGTTGCATACCCCTTCCAGACCCCTTCCCTGTGCTTTGGCATGGTAGTCTTATATAGTTATATTGCAAGGCCAGGCTCTACCAAGTCGTGGTTTCGGCCTCTGCCACACCGCACTGTGATTGGGGCTGTGTGGAGGGGTATGGCATAGTATAGCCGGTATATTTGGCCGGACCGACTCCCAGACAACGGGTGGCTGGGGCCAGAGGGACGATATAGGGGTCGTTCGAGTCGCCGCACGTGTCGCAGGTCGCAGCGGATCATCCTTCTGCTGGGGCAGCGCTCCCCAGGTTCTGGCGGGGACTCCCCAGGTCCCCGCTCTTCCCTGGTGCTCTCCGGCTGGTTTTTTTTTCTGTGGAAAGGTTTACAGGTAAGGAGACGGGAAGGAACAGGCCAGCGGGAGTCCAAAGCTAAGCCCAACCAGCACAGACAAGCACCAGCACCACCGAAGACCCAAACCCAGTGAACCCCAACCGCAAAAGGGCACACCTAGAGACGAAGAGGACCTGAAACCAAACACCACAGAACAGGAGGAAGAGAAAAGGCCAAAA
>VFQN01006835.1_pt1 | contig 12715 bp, 21 predicted proteins | sample 3512371 | NCBI WGS metagenome assembly VFQN01 (sample SAMN10412370, study PRJNA504923) | tailings metagenome | isolation source: Replicate 2 from Balatoc abandoned mine | place: Philippines: Itogon, Benguet | collected 2017-08-28
CGCTGCCTTGCTCCCCGCCTTGTCCGCCGCCGCCCCCGCGTTCCACCCACGCGGCCTGATCCTTAGCGGCACATCATCATCGTCGCTGTCACTGGCTGCCGGCACCGCCCTTGCCCCCGCCCCTGCCGCCTTGCCCCCCGGCTTTGCCGCCGCAGCTGCCGCCGCCGCCCCACCGCTCCCTCCCGCGGATGCCACCTTCCCCCTGCCCGCCGCCACCTGTTCCCCCACCTCCTCTTCCACCTTGCCACCTCGCAAGAACCGGACGGTGCACAGCGGTTCACCGTCTTCATCGCTATCGCTGCTGAGTATGAACACAGGCGGGCTGCCCTGCCCAGCCGCCCCCTTACCCCCACTTTCTCCTCCCGCCACACCCGCCGCTCCCGCCTTCCCCTTTACCTTGCCCCTGCCCGCGGGCGCCCCCGGCCCCGCCGTCGCTGCCGCTGCCGCTCCTTTTCGCGCGCCCTTCGCTGCGCCCTTCCCATCCCCCACCCCAGCGCCTGCCGCTGCCTTGCCCTTTGCCCCCGAGGCGGGTACGGCGGCGGCGGAGGACCTTCTCCCCTGCGGCAGGGAAGCTAGCGGCGAATCGTCACCACTGTCACTAGCCGCCGCCGCCGCCTTCACCCTCGCTGCCGCCGCCGCCTTTCTTCCCGCTGTTGCCGCTACCGTCATCCTGCCACGCGACCGGACGGTAGGAGGCGGTTCCTCCGCCTCCCTGTCCTCCTCACTGCTTTCCTCGCTGCTCTCGTTATCGCTGTCGTCCCCTTCACTGCTGCTTTCCTCGCTGTCCTCTGGCGGCGGCGGCGCTGCGGCCCTCGACTTCCTGGTGGCATCGATGGCGGCGCCGTCGCCAGGCGGCCTGCCCTTGCGCCCCGTACCAGCGGCGGCGGGCGACGGCGCCGCCACCACCGCCGCCGCCGCCGCCGTCCTGCCACGCGACCGGACAGTGGGAGGAGGTGCTTCCTCCTCCTCCTCCTCCCCCTCGCCGCTCGCGCTACCGCTGTCATCCTCATCTTCGCTGCTGCTCTGCTCGCTGCTCTCCTCGCTGTCCTCCGACGGCGGCGGCGGCACTGCGGCCTTTGACTTCCTCCCGCTTCCCGCGGCGTTGACTGCGGCGGCGGCGGCGGCGGCGCTGCCAGGCGCCCTGCCCTTGCGCCCCGTACCCGGGGCGGCGGGCGATGGCGCCGCCAGCGCCGGCGGCCGCCACGGCGACGGCAGCAGCTGCATGAGGATTGTCGCTGCTCCGGCCTTGCGGCTGGGTGGGGTGGGGGCCGGGGGAGGAGGAGGCGGCGGGGGCTGTGTGCCGAAGTGGGTGAAGGTGAGGGGCAGCAGCAGCTCGCCCTCCTCCAGCAGGTCGGGGTGGTTGTAGTCGTACACCACCTGGGAGGGAGGGCGGAGTTGGTGCATGTGTATTAGCGTGGGCCGAATGGGTGTGTGTCACAGCAGGCGTGACGGTGAGGGGCAGCAGCAGCTCGCCCTCCCCCAGCAGGTCGGGGTGATTGTGCAGTAGTCGTACACCACCTGGCGGTAGGTGGTGGTGGTGGTGCATGTGTATTAGCTTGGTGATCAGGGTGTGTGTTAGCGTGTGTGGGTGTATGGAATGAGGGGCAGCAGCAGCAGCTCGCCCTCTTCCAGAATGCCATGGTTGATTGAAGTCCTACACCACTTGACGCGAGGCAAGAAAACGGGTGCATTGGGGTGTGTATTAGCATCGGCAGCGTGTACAAAGACCGCTCGCCGCCCCCTGCGCCTCCTCAAATCCTATGTCCGCTAAAGCGGCAGCAAAGATGCTTAAGCAGGGGGCACGCGCCCGTCCCTTGCAACACCAGCAGGCTTGTTGCCCAGCCGTGGGGGCCTGCTGACAAGCTCCCGTCCCCCGTACCTGCAGCGCCGTTCAAGTGTCTCAGCGCTGTACAGCCAGCACGGCTCCATATCCCCAAATCCCCAGATCCCCGAATCCCCAAATCCTTCAGCGCCTTTCGCGTCCCCCGTACCTCCCGCGCCTTTCATGTCCCCTAGCACGGCCCCAAACCCGCGAGCCCTCACCATTCAGTAATACGCCGGAGCACGGCCCCTGCTTACCTCACCCTGCACATAATTGCTGTATGCGAATCTTCCTTCGCTCAGTTCGACCTCAACGAAACGCACCTTGAGCGCCGCCCGCTCCTTGTCGTACGACAGCACACGTGCGCTGAACCACACGCCGTACCCCGGCACGCGGGAGTCGTACTCCACCGGCCACCACGTGCGGCCGCGCGAGGCGGCCTTCTGCTGCTCTCTGTACGGCAGTACGGGGCACGTGTACGACAGTCGTGTACGGCAGTCGTGCCGCACAAGCACAAAGCAGCACCAATTTACGTGTGGCACAGCATTGTCACACGGCAGGGCTAGGGGCCGGCCCTGTGCTGCTGCTGCTTTCCTGACACGGGTGTATGCTGCATTTCGCCAAGGGGGGCATTCGCCATTGCCACGGGTGTACAGCACTTTGCTATTGGCCAAGGGGGCGTTGCCCACCCGTGCGTGCATGTTTGGGGCCCTGGAGGTTTGGAGCGTGCAATTGGAACGCGATCCATCAATGTCGGCAACACCCCACCAGGCTCGCCACCGCACGTCTTATCGACACCCCGACTTGACAAACTCTATTTCCAAGCGCCACTGCCACAGTTACCAAACGCCTCACCCACTGCCACAGTTACCAAACGCCTCACCCGTGCGGCTGGTCGCACCACAGCACCATCAGCTGCCGCCCAGCCTTGAAGCCAGCAGCGGCAGCAGCAGCCTGCTGGCGGCACCAGTCCAACAGCGGAACCTGTAAGGGGGCCATCAAGGATTTGTATCGTAGGTGTGTACGTTGTACCTTGAGCGAAAGGGGATACACAGCGGCAGCAGCCTGCTGGCGGCACCAGTCTAGGAGGGGAACCTGAAACAGGGAGGAACGAGATTCAAAAGTACTCTGATCCGATGAGTCCAAGCGGGGGAATCATTATCTGGTAAGCTTTAAAGCCGCCGCAGCAGCAGTGGCAGCAGCAGCACAGCCTGCTGTCGGCACCAGTCCAACAGCGGAACCTGAAAGGGAACGGGGCCATCAAGGAAACGTCGCATCGAACGCGCGTACCGTGAGCGAAAGGGGGTACACATGCATGAAATGTTGACGATCGTGCCGGTAAGAATGTAAGGCATAGGACAATGTCCTGCAGTTTAAGAATCTGTGCAGCAGCGGAAGCAACTTGCTGCCAGCGCCAGCCCAGGAGCGGACCGGCAGGTAGCCCGTAGCCCACCACCCGCGCTCCGTCAGGGTGAGCCTACCCCACCCCACCCACAGCCCACAGCCCACAGCCCACGCACCTTGTCCACGTGTGTATCACCGTAGCCCACCACCCGCGGCTCCGTCAGCGTCAGCCTCTCCTCCTCCTCCGGTGTACGACCCTGCTGCTGCTGCTGCTTGGAGGCGGCGGCCGCCTTTCCGCCCTTGCCCCGCTTTGCCCCCTTGATCCGCGTGGTACCGAGGGGCACGACACGTGACGCAGCAGGGGGCGGCGGAATGCACCGCTCCAAGACCCACTCGGAGAGCAGCATGACTTCGTTGCCGCACCGCACGCTTAGGGCATCGATGTTGTAGGCGTGGCCTGTTGGGGGTTGGCAGAATGGGGGAGCCGATAAATGGTCAAGATGGGACGATCTCGTTGCCGCTACGCACGCTTAGCGCAGCAATGTTGTACGCGTGGCCTGTTGGAGGGGGGTTGCAGAAAGGGTGGTGCGATAGGCGAGGTTGGGATTGAGGAGGGGCAAGGGTGGGTGGCCGGGGGCCGAGAAGGGGCTCGGAACTTCCCAAACAGCCACACAGCCGATGCGGGGGGGGAGGGAAGCCCTGCTCCAGGACGGGACGACGATGGGACAAGGATGGGGGCAGACACGGTTAACTGCTGCCACAGCCGCAGCAGGCCCAGCGCGTCACGCTTTTCAACCCGTCTAAAGACAATGCCGTGACGGTGAGCAGGCAGACAGACTGTACTGCCACCACCACAGCCGCAGCAAGCCTAGCGCGTCGATGTTACGGGGTGTGGCCTGGGTTTGTAGCAGGGCCGGAAAGATGGGTGTGTATGGGGGCAATGGATCGATTGTGGGCGGGGCCAAAGTGGGTTGAGGTTGCAGGGCGCGCAGGGTGTATTGATGCGGTGGGCCAGGCCGGTCAGGGCCATGCGTGCGTGCCTCTAAAATTAGTATGGTGCGATAGGGGCAGGATTTCGGGTAGGTGTGCTGGAAAAGTCAAGAAGTTGGGGTGGCAGTGTCTGGGTGTGGGGCGTGGGCACGGCCTGGGGTTTGCGGGAGGGAGGGGGGTGGCAAGGGCCCTAGGGCCAGGGGACGGCAGGCGGTGGCGTGCTTGCATCAGTGCACAAGGGCCAGAGTGAAAGGGCGATGCCGCCCAAGATGATGTAGGGAGTTCGGGTAGGTGTACTGGGAGGGTTGAGAAGGCTGAGGGGCCACTGTGTGGGGCGTGGGCACGGCCTGGGGTTGCGGGAGGGGGACGAGGTGACGCGTGTCTACAACAAACTGGCGTCTTTTACACGAGTGCGCAAGATGTGGTGGGAGGGGCCAGGTGGCGGTAGGCGGTGGCGTGTTTACATCAGTTCGCAAGTGCCAGAGTGTGAGTGCGGTGCCGCCCGAGATGATGTGGCGATTGCGCGGTAAGACATCAGCAGGGACCGAAGCAGGGGATAGCATGGCAAGCAATTGCTGCAGTTCACGTGTTGTCACAGGTGTGCCCTGCGGTGGGTTGCTGATTCGGGCGAAGCAGCTGGCCGCATGCTACAGTACATATTGGATATTCAACTTGCTTGTAACTGGCTATGCATAAGGCACCTAGTGGACAGCGGGCTTTCGTTTGGCGTCATGAGTCCGCTCTTACCTCCGAGAAAGACAGCCCGCTTTCCGTGACACTCCAGCTCTAGCCGAGGCATCAAACGCGCGGCAGCCTCCACCAACAGATCGCTGTCCGCCTGCATGGTCGCGGGTTCCAGCGCCTTGAAGTGGAAATGCCTGTCATGCCGCGAACGGCGTGGTGTGCACCGCTGCTGCAAGTAAAGTTCCTGACCTTTTCAGCCATGATGATGGGAAGCAGAAGAAGAAAGTTTGAGGTCTACAAGCCAAGGGCTCAAGAGCACGGCCAACGGGTGTTGCGCGCCAAGGCGCGCCAAGCTAACTCGTCATTCGCATCAGTGCGGTTGCTAGCAGAGATCAAATTCAAGCAGCTGGTATGTTGCATGTGATACAGTGTGAGGACTGCTTACAAGGTTTCCGGGTGCGCGCTGGCGCTTCGGGGCGGTTGAAACCTGCCGCCGTACCTGACCTGAGCAGACGACCATCTGCTCACCCGCCCCGGGGAGGCCAGCCTTTCAGAAGCCAGCGCCCTGTCACGGCAGCAGTAATTTGTAGCGCTTACGCCAGTTTCGTAACGAGTATGCAATGACAGGGGATATCCTGCCTGCCGGCCTGACGCGTGCGCTCTTCCATGCATTGCCCACCTGCACCTGGCGAGTCCAGCGCTCCAGGCTTCAAGCCAGTGGCATTACGGCAGCGGCACAACTGTGTAGCGCTTGCGCCGGTTTCGTAACGCGTATTCAGTGGCAGGGGATCTTCCTGGCCGGCTGACAACTACTGAGGGAGGCGGGAGGGAGGTGACGGCCCAGGCGGGCCAATGCGTGCGGGCCTGACAGCTTGACACGTGCCCTCTCCCACCGGACTGGTGCGCGTAAAAACACTGTGTGAATCACGCTGTAAGACATCCATACAGTGCCACCGACGTCACCCCACACCACACAGTGTTGCTATCAAGGGGGCTCATTAGTGCCCTCCTCGCTCACCAGGGGGGCTCATCAGTCGTCCCAGTCGGTTGCAGTCAGGTGCACGCAGTCGAGCGCGCACTGCACTTGCCAGTCTCTGTCCGCGCGGAAACGGGTCTGGGACTCTGGGCTGTGGAAGGGGGCCAAACGTGTGAGGGCATACCAACCAGTCCCTAGCCCCTGCCACGCCCCCTGATACCCCTCCTGGGCCCAGCAACGTTTGACCGTGCTCCTGCGTTGCTGCTGTGTAGAGATGCGGTTGCGGGAATCGGGATACATAACCCGGCCACAGACAAGATCAAGAGTTACAGAGGAAGCAGGAGAGCTCTCACCGATGTTACTGGACGTGTTACCTCATTGCGTTTTTGCCGTGTGCACCAGAGAGGACGGCAGCCGTTTCCGGGTGTGACTGATACATTGGCATGCCCCTGCCACTAGGTGTTCGCGAGCTGGGTTGGGTTACGGGAAGGGGCGAAGGCAGTTCGGGTTTGGAGATCCAGGATGTAGGTGCCCTGTGTACGGTCCTAGCATGGTGCCCCCGCCTGCAACATACCAATGTGCCCAGCCTCCGTTTGTGCTTACCAAGCGATAACCTCCTCTGCACGTTCTCCTTATCTGACATGCGCTACCATGGCAAAGACTGACAGACCACCCACTGATAGAAGCGCGGTAGTGCGGCCAGCCATCTTTGCAGTCGCGCTGACAGCCTTCATTGCGGTTGCGGTCCTAGCCCCTGACCTACTGAAAGACATCAAGGTGACCCAGTTGAAAATGCAAGCGTCGCGGGCGTGGCGCACCCTGTATAGTATATATATCAACGGCCATGCCATGCTGCGCTCAGGTCGACGCCGCCTTTTATCTTGGAGTCGCCAGCTTTTTCCTGGGACTTGCTACTAGTCTCACGTATCTGAAGAGCTTGCTGGGGCGGCCGGGCGGCCTTGGTAAGTCAAGCCATGCTGACCGAGATCAAAAACAGCTTGTTTAATTTGCCGCGCTTATCAACCAAATCGGTTTTCTTTTCAGGTATCTTTGGCTTTAGCTTCTTTCTAGGAACGTTCCTGTGGCCAGCGCTCGGGCTTGCAGCCAGCGTCCTTGCGCTGCAGCATGGACTGGGACTCGGGACCGCGATTGGGCTTGTGCTGCTGGCAGCTATGCCAGTAGGTGAGAACACCGGGGCATGGGCTAGGTTGGCGTGGACTGGTGTGCAGGGGGGAGGAGCTTGGTCCGGGGGAAGGGAGGGGCGGCCAGCATTGGGGGAGATGGCAAAGCTCTGCCTTCACAGGCCCCGCACTTTGCCCAGATTCCGGGAGTTTAAGGGCGCTGAAACGGGCGTAGAACATGTATCTAAGCCGGTTGCGGTGTGGTGGGGTGGGGCGGACGGAAGCGTGTACGGCACGTATGCCAGTAGGTAAGCCATACTGATAGCCATACAGATCCAGGGAGCTCAACGGCGCTGAAGATGCATACAAGCTGGCTTCTGTGTGGTGGGGCGGGGCGGACTGAAACGTGTACGGCACGTGGGCAGGGTGAGGGCGATGCATGGCAGGGGGTGCGCCAGGAGGGACGCAGGCCAGGCTTAACGGTACGCCGAAGCGATGCTGCGTTGTCGGGGACCGTAAGGGCATGGGGGGGGGGGGCATAAGGGCATGGGGGGCGGGGCAGCAAGATCCTGGAGGTCGGGGACGAGCTCCGCAGGGCACGCAGGGAGAGGGGCCGCGGGAGTGTAGGAAACGCACACACATATTAACCCTGCTAAACGCGCACACAAGGTACCGTACCCATTGCACCAAGAGAGATAAGGAAGCCGCATAGGGCCCGCCGCCGTTCCATGGTCGCAGCCACCTATGCCCCGAAAACAAGTATTTGCGCGATTGCCTGGTTTGACAGTTTCTTGTTGCCTCTCTAACGCAGGCGGCCTGGCAACCAGCGTCAACGTGTGCAGCGCGGGCGGCCCCACCTACCACTTCAATACCACGTATGTATTATATAAATTCATTAACAAGTTTCTGACTCCTCGTCCCGCAGGCGGCCTGGCCACCAGCGTCAACGTGTGCAGCGCGGGCGGCTCCATCGAGTGCTCCTCGCTCATGGCTGTGCTGTCCGGCCTGGGCGCGGCCTACACCGTGCCGTACATTCTCAAGCACCTGGGTGAGTGGTTGGCGACGGGTTGGGCGGTTGGGTGTTGTACGGCAGGGTGCCAGGGCCCTTGGGGCGTGTGGGTGGCGGGAGGGGTGGCTGTGCTGTTCAGCGTGGCCGCATCAGTCACCATGAAGAACGTCGGCCGACTGGATAGGTGGGTTGGAGACGGGTGGGCGGTTCGTGCTCCTCGCTCATGGCTGTGCTGTCCGGCCTGGGCGCCGCCTACACCGTGCCGTACATTCTCAAGCACCTGGGTGGGTGGGTGGGCGGTTTGTGGTTTGTCGTTGTACGACAGGGGGAGTGGGCGGCGGGCTGACTGGCGGGAGGCAATGGCTGTGCTGTCCGGCCTGGGCGCGGCTAACACGGTGCCGTACATTCTCAAACACCTGGGTGGGTGGTTGGTGGCGGGTTGGGTGGGTGGTTGTACGACAGGGGCCCTGGGGCGGCGGGTGCGGGGGGACTGGCGGCAGGGGTGGCCGTGCTGTTCAGCGTGGCCGCATCAGTCGCCATGCAGAACGTCGGCCGACTGGATAGGTGGGTTGGAGACGGGTGGGCGGTTCGTGCTCCTCGCTCATGGCTGTGCTGTCCGGCCTGGGCGCCGCCTACACCGTGCCGTACATTGTCAAGCACCTGGGTGGGTGGTTGGACGACGTACGACAGGGCCCTGGGGCGGCGGGTGCAGGGGGGCCGGCGAGAGGGGTGGCTATGCTGTCCGGCCTGGGCGCCTCTGTACATTGCCGTACATCATTAACCACCTGGGTGGGTGATTAGGGGGTGGTCGGGAGGCAAGGGGCTTATGCGATCTGGGGATATTGGGCAGAGGCGGCTGGCGAATAACAGCTGTGCTGTCCGACCTGGGCGCGTCGTTCACAGTGCCGTACATCGTCAAACACCTGGGTGGGTAAGTTGTGGCGGGTTGGTGGTTGGGTGTTGTGCGACAGGCCGCCCAGGGGCCCAGGGGTGGGCGGGTGGCAAGGGGTCGGCGGGTCCCGATCTCCCGAAGCCGCCCACCCGAAAGTGCACCTCGATGTGAATGAATGTGCGCCTGTGCCATTTTCTATTACTTTTATCAATATTTGATTGTTTTTCCGCCTCGCCGCCCAGGCTACGCGGTCCTTGACCTGCCCGAGGCGTCCCCCGCCGCCTCCGCCGCCAACGCCGCCCTCCGCGCCGCCATCCTGACGCCCGCCGCCAACGGTACGGCAAGTACGGCCGACAGCCTGGAGCTCAGCTCGGCGGGCTTGGCGATGGTGTCCCGGTACGGCACGCACGGCGTGGCGCTGCCGCTGCTGGCGGGCATCGTCATCCGCGCGCTGCTCCCCTCGCCCCTCTCCAAGAAGGTGAGCGTGCGTGGTGTTATGATACTGCGATTCGTGTACATAGTTGTGTATGTTCATATATTTTCATATATGTACGTGCACATGCGACGCATGGCGTGGCGCTGCTGCTGCTGCTGCTGCTGCTGCTGCTGCTGCTGGTGGGGATGGCGATCCGTGCGCTGCTGCCTTCGCCGCTGTCGAAGCAGGTGGGTTAAATAAAGCAAATGGCCATGTGTTTACGTGCAAATTGGTGTGAGCAATGGCTCCTGTCACGCCACCACATGTATACCACACCTTCATGGACATTTGCATCAATGCCATGCCAGCGGCGGACATTTGCATCAATGTAATGCAGAAATATTAATAAAGTTCATTGGTTGCTCCCCTCCAGGTCGGCCACATGGCGCTGGCCGGCATCAGCGCCATCATCGTGGCCTCCGCCGCCACCCAGCTGGCGGGCGTGGCGGGCGCCGTACGGCAGGCGGGGCTGGGTCTGGTGGGCGCGGTGGCGGGCCTGCACGCGGCGGCGCTGGCGCTGGGCTACCTCATACCGGCCGGTGGGTGCGTAGCAAATCAGTTGCGTGGTTACGAAATGCATTTTGCAAAGCAGGTTCCTGTAGGATAAGACCGACCGTTGGAAAGCAAGCGGCATACCTCATATGCCGGCGGGTGAGACAACGGTAGGGACGCATATGATTACGTACCGGCGGGTAGATACGCGAATGTGAGCAGAGCATTTGGCGTTAGGGGCGGGCTCACAGTAGATGACGGCGTTGTTCACATGGGCACACGGACTGCTGGTTCAGGAGGTTCAGGGGTTTGTGTGAGCTGGGGGCCACGGTGTCTAGCCGTGCGCTGCCTGAAACCACGCTACCTCATACCCGCGGGTGAAAGCACGGTAAGCGTACGGACGCCTCATTTGACGGTATAAGGAGTACGGTGCACACGCTTTCCAAGTAGGCCTTCCAAGTCCAGGCTTCCTAACTCGGCGAGTGGAGCGCTGCACGTGAATGGGATCTGGAGCAGCTGGGGCCTATGCGGGTTGGCGGGCCTTGTGGAGGCAGCAGGGGGCGAAGCTGGGTGTGTCGGACCGGCGCTGGATGGATAGGACCGGCCTCATCTGCCGCACGCGCGCCTACCAGGCCTCCATGCGCAACCCGCTGCTGGGCCCAACGCATCTGCCCCCCTCCCCCACGTGTATTAACAGGCGTGGGCGCGGGCGGCCTCACCTGCCGCACGTCCGCCTACCAGGCCTCCATGCGCAACCCGCTGCTGGGCCCAACTCACCTCCCCCCCTCCCCCATGTGTATTAACACACAGGCGTGGGCGCGGGCGGCCTCACCTGCCGCACGTCCGCCTACCAGGCCTCCATGCGCAACCCGCTGCTAGGGCTGGCGCTGTGTGCGCTGCTGTTCGGGGACTCCCCTGCGCATGGCCAACTGGCGGCGCCCATGGTGCTGTCGCTGGTGGTGCAGGTGGGTGCGGCATGTGTCTTAGCTGCGTCCCGTGTGTGTTAGCAGTGTCAGCTGCTTAGCCTGGTGCTGCTGTTCGGGGACTCCCCTGCGCACGGCCAACTGGCGGCGCCCATGGTGCTGTCGCTGGTGGTGCAGGTGGGTGCGGCATGTGTCTTAGCTGCATGCATGTGTTTTAACAGTGCCATGACAGTGTCGTTCGCGCTGTCCCGCAAGTTTCCCCTGCCCTGGGTCTGCAAGGCCCAACCCTGCTTCCCCAACGCCACTGCCATGCAGAACCAGAACCTGGGGCTGCTGGTCGGCCCTGGGCCCTGGGCAAAAACTGCCTCTTTCCTGCCACTCTTGCACAGCACCTTCTGAGCTGCTGCTCCGTGCTGACCTGTTCCCATGCAATGCACGACCTGGCATTCCGCGGACGTCGAACATTCATGAAAATGCCCCCCTCTCCCCACAGAACCTTCTGGGCTGCTGGTCGGCCCTGGCCTTCGCCCTGTCCCCCGTCCCTGTGTCCGCCGTCAGCGCCATCCGGGCCACCGACGACTCCATCCTGAAGCGCTCATCCACCTTCAAGCGCCCTCTGAGGGGGCGCTACAAGAAGGACGAGGGGGCGGGGGCGGCGGCAGGCGGCAGCGGGGAGGGCAAGAAGAAGCAGTAGGGGCGGCCGGGCGGGAGCTGCTGCATGGCGCGGCTTGGCTGCGCTTTTCCACCTTCATGCGACCCAAGGAGGAAGGCGGGGCAGGGGCGGGCGGCAGCGACAGCGGCAGCGGGGAGGGCAAGAAGAAGCAGTAAGCCCGGGCGGGACAGGGAACAGGGGAAGTCGGGGGCCCGCCCGGGTCCTCCAGGGCTCCGCACGACAAGGGGCATGCTGAACCCGAGCGTATGCGGCGGCTGGTCTCGGCGGCGGCCGGGGGCTTTGTTGATGTGTAGCGGTGACGAGGTGTGTTGTACATCGGACTAAGGCAGTTGGCAGCAGTAGCTATCAGTGGTGCAGAGTTCTCGGGGGCGGGGGTGGTGTCTCGTTACGAGCGCGGGCCGGCTGCCCGGAGGCGGTGCGTCGTACGAGCATGGCACGCTGTGTGGTCAAAGGTGGTGCATCGTACTGGGGCGACATATCACATGCTAACCCGGCTTAACACAAACCGGTGAAGTTGTAGAGCGGAACTTGATCTTGGAGGAGTTGTTGACGTGTCCGGCTTCATGTACCACATATTTTACGGAGGGCAGCAGCCCGCGTGCCTGGGACCTGGCACACACGTACGCACGTGGCACGTGGCACGCTGTGTGGCCACGTGTGCTGCATCGTACTGGGGCGACAGTAGGCAGAAGCCCGCGCGCCAGGAACCTGGCGGGGGGCATGAGAGACTGCGGGTGGCGCGGCTGCGGGCTATGTGTACACAGTTCTGGGTTGGAGGGTGGGAGCGTAGGGGTGGTGGGGACCCACAACCCGTATTGCGCCCGTGTGGTGGATTCGCTGCTGCTACACATACGGCTGATTCTAGTGTTGGGGTTGGTAGGGTGGCACGGACAGCAGTGCGCATTTGGACGCGAATGGGACTGCAGCTTCGCTCCAATTAAGCTGAGTCGTGGCGGCACGGCTTACTTCAGATTTTTGTCAGCTTGTGTGTCGGCTTGTGTGCTATTCCACGGTGTGAAACAGTGTTGTGCTGGTGTTGGTAATGCCGCTGCTGCTTCTGGCAGTATTTGGTGGTGGCGCTCTGAAGCCGCTACTCCGTTTCGGAGCCCCGCAGGTGTTGTGTGCAACTGGAATCCCAGGCAGGCAGGAACTGGGCCATGCGTCAGGGTATTGCACGGCAGGTTGCACACCAGGAGGCGACGGGAGGCGCAGCCGCGTACCTTACGTGCATTGGGCGTGTTTTTTTTTTTTTTTTTTTTTTCAGGAGAAGGGTTATGGGATTATCGGAGACCTATTTTTTGCGGGTAGGTCCTC
>VFQN01006837.1_pt1 | contig 12708 bp, 11 predicted proteins | sample 3512371 | NCBI WGS metagenome assembly VFQN01 (sample SAMN10412370, study PRJNA504923) | tailings metagenome | isolation source: Replicate 2 from Balatoc abandoned mine | place: Philippines: Itogon, Benguet | collected 2017-08-28
TGGGCGGCAAGGGCAAGGGCGCCGGCATGATGCGCGGCCTGATGGGCGGGCTTGCTTCCAAGATGGGGCTCGGTGGACTGGGCGGCATGGGCGGCATGCCCGACCTGTCCAAGATGGATCCGAAGCAGCTCGAGGCCCTGCAGAAGCAGGCGGAGGCGGCCGGGCTTGGCGGCGGCCTTCCCAAGGGGCTGCCGGGTGGCCTGTCCGGGCTTCCGGGCGGCGGTCTGCCCGGTCTTCCCGGCGGCATGAAGCTTCCGGGCCTGGGCAGTGGCCTGCCCGGCCTCGGCAAGAAGAAGTGAGGGGGCGGACATGACTGAAGCCGGCAACAAGGCAAGCGCACTTGCGGCGCTCTCGGAGTATCGCGCGTCGATCGACAATATCGATGCGGCCGTCATCCACATGCTGGCCGAGCGCTTCCGCTGCACCAAGGCCGTCGGCGTGCTGAAGGCGACGCATGGCCTGCCGCCTGCGGACCCGTCGCGCGAGGCGCATCAGATCGCGCGGCTGCGGCAGCTCGCCAAGGACGCGAATCTCGACCCCGACTTCGCAGAGAAGTTCCTCAATTTCGTGATCAAGGAAGTCATCCGCCATCACGAGCAGATCGCCGCCTCGAACGGCGTCACCGAAACCACCTGAATCGCAACGGATTGAACCTTTAGGAGAAGAACATGTCGCTCAAGATCCGTCTCGCCCGCGCGGGCTCCAAGAAGCGCCCGTACTATCACATCGTCATCGCTGACGTGCGTTCGCCGCGCGACGGCCGCTTCATCGAGACGGTCGGCTCGTGGAACCCGCTGCTGCCCAAGGACGGCGACCGCGTGAAGCTCGACGCTGACCGCGTCAAGCACTGGCTGTCGAACGGCGCGCTGCCGACCGACCGCGTGCTGCGCTTCCTCGATCAGGCCGGCATCTCCAAGCGTGACGCCCGCTCGAACCCGACCAAGGCGCTGCCCGGCAAGAAGACGCAGGAACGTCTCGATGCCATCAAGAAGGCGCAGGATGACGCCGCTGCCGCTCTGGCCGCCGCGACCGCTCCAACCGAGTAATGCCAATGCGCCTGGGTGCTCGCGCACCCAGGCCGCCAAGCCTGCCCGGGCAGCTCGCTCCGGCAGACGCTACGCGAGCCGGTGCACTCCGGCGGCCGATCAGATCGACCGCTGGGGCCGCAGCCTCACCTTCATTCCGAACATTGTTGCTGGTTTTCGGAATGCGATGGGCAATTCGCGCCCGCCGCCTTGGTCACGTGGCGGTCGACCGACTGCGGAATGGCATTCGGAAGCTTCGGTCGGCATCAGCCGGCCGGCGGTTCCAGCTTGGTCAGCAGGCCGGCCATCAGGCGGCCGCGCTCCGCGAGGCTGTCGATGAAGATGTGTTCGATGAGCGTATGATGCAGCTCGCCGAGCGCTCCAAGGCCGTCGAGCGTCGGCACGCCGAGGGCACCGGTGAAGTTGCCATCGGACCCACCGCCGGAAACAATGCGTGGGAAACTGAGCCCGATGCTGTTGGCGATCGCCTCGGCTTGCCCGAACAGCGAAAGACAAGCGGCGTCGGGGACCCAGGGCGGACGTGCCGGCCCCGGACGCAGCTCCAGGGTTGCACCGCTGCGCGAAGCGCGTAGCGTCTGCAGGCGTCCTACGAGGGCCGTCAAGGCCTCGGGCGTCTGCGAGATCACGAGGGCTTCAGCCTCGCAGCTGGCTGGCACGCAGTTCGACCACTGACCGCCGCGAATCACTCCGACGCTGCAGACCGCCTCGGGCGTGCTCATCTCCTCGATCTTCACGATCAATTCGGCCATCTCGCGCACGGCGGAGACGCCGCGTTCGGGCGTATTGCCGGCATGGGTGGGGCGGCCGGAGACCTTTAGCGAAAACCGGGTGATGGCGTGGCGGCCCAGGACCATGCTGCCGTCAGGTCGGCCGGGTTCGGGAATAAGGACGATGCGGTGGCGCCGGGCCTCTGCTTCGATCAGCCCCCGTGTCGACGGGCTGCCTGCTTCTTCGTCCCCGGTGAACAACACCGTTACAGGTAGCGAGGTCGGAACTCCGATATTCGCGAGCCGCCGCAGTGCCTCCAGGGCCAGAAAGTTGCCGGCCTTCATGTCGGCTATGCCGGGGCCGTAGCAGATCGCGCCGTCGCGGCGAAAGGGCAGCAGGGCCAAGGTCCCGACGGGATGCACTGTATCCAGATGGCCGAGGATCAGGATACCGGGTTCGCCCTGGCGAGGATGAGGCATGCGCGCCAGGACGGAATCGCCGAAACCACCGCTTCCCGGTATGCGCTCGATGCGCGCGCCAAGGATCGCGAGCTCGCGGCTGGCCAGGTCCATCATGTTGTTGACCGCGGCCGCATCCCACGTCGGGCTCTCGCATTCGATCCAGGGCCGCAGGCCCTCCAACATTTCATCCGAGTCGAACGACGGGAGAGGTGGATCGAGGTCTTGCATGCGCGCTCCTACAGCCGTGCCCCCGAGGCGGCGTCGAAAAGGTGAATGTGCGCCGGATCGGCTGCAACATCCAGTTCCTGACCGGGTCGAAGCTGCACGCGCTTCCGGACCAGCGCCACGAGCGGCTGGCCCGCGATCCGCAGAAGGAGCTGGGTGTCGGGTCCGGTCGGTTCTATAACTTCGACCCGCGTCGAAAGCCCCGCTGCGGCGGGCTCCACATGTTCGGGCCGCAATCCCCACAGCACCGGTCGTCCGTCATGTTCACCCGCGAGCGCGGGAGCGGGCAGCCTTGTACCGTCGGCCATCACCACGGCGCCGGCTTCGAGCCTTCCTTCGAGGAAGTTCATCGCGGGAGAGCCGAGGAAACCTGCGACGAAGGCGTTGGCCGGCCGGTCGTAGAGGTCGAGCGGAGTGCCTTCCTGCTCGATCCGGCCTCCCTGCATCACCACGATCCGGTCGGCCATGGTCATCGCCTCGATCTGGTCGTGCGTGACGTAGATCATGGTGCTGCGGAGCCGCTGGTGCAGCGCCTTGATCTCGGTGCGCATCTGCACCCTGAGCTTTGCGTCGAGGTTGGAGAGCGGTTCGTCGAAAAGGAAGAGTGCGGGATCCCGCACGATCGCCCGTCCCGTGGCCACCCGCTGTCGCTGGCCGCCCGAAAGCTGTCCGGGATAGCGGTCCAGCAGTCCGGCGAGGCCCAGTACGGCGGCCGCCTCGTCGACTTTGCGGGCGGTGGTCGCCTTGTCGGTGCCGCGAAGCTTCAGCGAGAAACCCATATTCGCCCGTACCGTCAGGTGGGGATAGAGCGCGTAGTTCTGGAACACCATCGCCACGTCGCGCTGCTTGGGCGGCAGATGGGTAACGGGTCGTCCGCCGATGGCGATTTCGCCTGTCGTGGCGGCCTCAAGCCCCGCGATCAGGCGGAGCAGCGTGGACTTGCCGCAGCCCGACGGACCGACGAGTGCCACAAACTCCTCGTCCTTCACGTCGAGGCTCACGTCACGCAGGATTTCCGTCTGGCCGAACGACTTGCGCAGGCTGCGGATGCTCATCGTTGCCATCGGGGTCGTCCTTCCAGAGTAATTCCAGCGAAAGCGCGCAGCGGTCTCGCGTCCGGAATTACGCAAAAACAGATAGTTGGTGCGTTTCCGCGTTTCGGAGAAAAGCGGGTATGGTCTTGGTCCGTCGTCACTTGATGCCGCCGGAGATCAGGCTGCGTACATAGAAGCGCTGCATCAGCAGGAATGGGATCGTGCCGAGCAGAATAGCGAGATTGGTGGAGGCGAAGAGCCCGCCCCAATCGTTCTGCTCGAAATTGATGTTGCGGGCGATCGCGACCTGGACCACGGCATAATCGGGTCCGCTTGCGGCGACGACCGGCCAGAAGAACGAATCCCACTGGGTAAGGAACAGCATCAGGCTCGAGGTGGCGATGGTGGGCCAGGACAGCGGCATGGCGATCCGCGCCCAGATGTAGAGCCATGACGCCCCGTCCACACGCGCGGCCTCGTAGAAGTCCTTCGGGATCGAGGCGAAGAACTGGCGGAAAAGGAAGATGACCATGCCGTTCGCGACCTCGGGCAAGATCAGGGCCTTGTAGCTGTTGATCCAGCCGAAGGAGCGGATCATCACGTAAAGCGGCATGACGATCGCTTCGAACGGCATCATGAAGCTGGCGATGACGAGCACGAACAGCAGGTTCTTGCCGCGAAAATCGAAGGCGGCAAAGGCGAAGCCGGCCAGCGCGTTGACCACGAGGCCGAGGACGACGGTGCTCAGCGCGACGACGGTCGAGTTCTTGACCGCCAAAGGGAACTCGCCCGCCCACAGCGCGCGGTAATTGTCGAACGTTATCCGGCTGGGGAAGAAGGTCTCCCAACCGAATTCGGAAATGGGCTGGAAAATCTCGCTCTGCGGTCGCAGCGAGGCGAGGGCCAGCCAGGCCAGTGGGCAGACCACGGCGAATGCCAGAATCGACAGCAGCCCGTAACGGAGCATCGGCAGCGGGGGAGCGCTCGGCTGAACCTGGCTCATGCGCGGTCCTCCGGAGCTCGCAGCAGACGAAACTCGAGCACGACGATGACGAGAATGATGAAGAGCAGAATCGTCGAGATGGCGAGCGATCGGCCGATGTCCGAGAAGGTAAAGGCGGAACGATAGGCCTGGAACATCAGAACGGAGGTCGCTCCATTCGGACCGCCCGAGGTCAGGATGTAGACGGGCGCGAAAAAGAGGAAGTTGATGGCGGTGTCCGCCACGAGCACGAAGGCCATCGGCTTGCGCATCAATGGCAGGGTCACCAGGCGGAACCTCTGGAAGGCCGTGGCGCCGTCGATCATCGCGGCCTCCTGCACCGACGAAGGGATGGCGTGGAGGCCGGCCAGCAGGAAGAGCATCCAGTAGCCCGCGCCCTTCCAGGTGGCGATGCCGATCAGCGTGCCCAGCGCCTGATGTTCGCTTCGGTGGAAGGGCTGCGCGCCGATGCCGATCCACTCGAGAAAGCCGTTCAGCGGCCCCAGATTGGCGTCGAGGAACAGGCCGAAGAGCACGGCGCTGATGCCGGTGGAGACGGCCATGGGCAGGACGAGGAGTGTGCGATAGAGCCAGATGCCCCGGCCGGGCTGGAAGACGAGGAGTGCGAGCCCGAAGGCGACGGCAAGCTGAAGCGGATTGATGATCAGGTTGAAGATCAAGGTGATCCGCAGCGAGCTCCAGAACTCGGGATCGGTCAGCAGATATTCGAAATTCTCGAGCCCGACGAAGCGGAGGTCACCGGTGAGGGACATGCCCGAGAGGCTGCCCGCAGCGGCGACCACGATCGGTGCCAGGCGGAAGACCGCGAGGCCGACGAGGGCTGGGGCGAGGAACAGGAAGGGTGTCCAGCGCGAGGAGATCATGGGCATCCGGGGCGGAAGCGGGTGAACCGGCCGCCGCGAAGGCGGCCGGTAGTCAGGATTTGCAGTTGACGGGGCAAGCGGCCGGCGTCAGCGATATTTGCGCATCTCGCGATCGATGCTCTGCGCCGCCTTGGTCAGTGCCGCCTTTACGTCGGCTCCCGTCTGGATGTCCTGCATGGCCGTCTTGAGGAAATCCTCGTACTCCCTGTAGCCGGGCGTCGGCGGACGTGGGGTCGCCGTGTTGGCCAATTCGTACTGCACGATCTCCCAGGCCGGGTCGACGAAGGTGGTGGAGGCGCGCTCCGCCCAGATTTCCTTCAGCGATGGCGGATACTGCCTGAGGTCGAACCACTGGTTCATCGCGTCGCGGGTCGAGAGCCATTTCACGAAGGCTTGGGATTGCTCCATATGGGCCGTCCGCGGATTGATGCCGACGTGCCAGCTTCCCGTGGGCGTCACCGGCTTGCCCTTGGCGAAATAGGGATGCGGCGCCACGCCGAAGTCGAGACTTTCGAACTTGCGGAAGCCGCCGAGATTCCACGTCCCGCCGATGATCATGGCGAGCTTGCCGGAGCCGAACATTTCCTGGGTGATGCCTGTCTGGAACGTTCCGACGGGACCGACCTTGTGGGTCTGGTAGAGCGCCTGATACCAGCTCATGGCATCAATCATGTCCTGGCTGTCGACATAACCGGTCGCGGTCAGGCCGTCGGGACCGATGACCTCGGCGCCCCAGCTCAGCGGCACAGGCAGTAGCTGATAGGGATTCGTGTTCTCGAAGGCGAAGCCGAATTGCGAAATCTCGGGTTTCGTCAGGGCCTGCGCCATGGGCAGCAGGTCCTCCCAAGTCATCCGCGCTGCAGGATCGGCCGAAGGTTCGGGCAGGCCGGCCTCGGCGAAGAGCTTCTTGTTGTAGAACAGAAGCTGCGACGAGGTACCGAGCGGGAGGGCGTAGAGCTTGTCCTGATAGGTGCCCTGCACCAGCGTGGTCGGCACATAACGATCTTGCTCGCCTGCCATCAGGTCGCCGAGATCGAGCAGGTGGCCGCGGGCGGCATAGGAGGCGGTCAGCGGCCCGTCGACGAGATAGACGTCGGGCATTTCATTGCGCGCCGACAGGCGCACCTCGAGGGTCTTGAACAGCTCGGCGATCGGCAGCCGTTCCTCGTTGATCTTCACACCTGCGGCGCTCTCGAAAGCCGCCATGAGTGGACGGACCTGTTCTTCGGGCCAGCCCATCCAGGGCACAGAAAGGGAGGTCGTCTGAGCCCTGAGCCTGCCGGCTGATCCCAGTAACACAGCTCCTGCGGCTCCCGTCAGAAACTGGCGTCTTCCGATAGTCATGGACATCCCCTTTGGTCGATCGTCGCGTCCGGTATTTTCGCTTGCTTCTTCCGGCGCCCGCGTGCTCTATGGTTGTGCATACGTATGCATAGACCATATTAACTCGATCCGGTAGTCAAGCGATAAGTTTCCGTCGCCTATGGAATGGCGGGTGGCGCGGCAAGCACGAGGAACCGGCAGTGGACGACGACGGCAGGAAAGTTCGTACGATCGAGGTCGCGGCGCTCGCCCGGATCTCGCAGTCGACGGCCTCGCGCGCGCTCGCCGGAGACAAGCGCATATCCCAGGCGACCCGCGACCGCGTCCTGGCGGCCGCTGAGGAACTCGGCTATCGCCCGAACCTCATTGCCCGGGGTCTGAAGAACCGCAGCACCGGCATCGTCGGCGTGGTCGTGACGGATCTCGACAACGCCTACCACGCCCACGCCCTGCAGCTCTTGATCGACGAGATGGGCCAGAAGGGCCTGGCGCCGCTGGTCTTTGTCTGCAACGCGACCGAGCGGGCCGGCGCGGTGATCTCGCGGCTGAAGAGCTATCAGGTCGATGCGGTCATCGCCCTGGCGGCGCCGTTCAGCGCCGACATCGTCAAGAGCTGCCGTTCGGAGGGAAAGCCGCTAGTCCTGATGAACCGTTACGACGGACCGGACGAGGTCAGCACCGTCGGCGGAGACAGCACCCGGGGTGGCGCGCTGGTCGCCGAACATCTCGTGGCGCAAGGGGCATCGAGCTTCGCCTTCCTGGCCGGCGAGGACAATACGCTGATCAGCGCGGAGCGAGAGGCCGGTTTCACGGCGCGCCTGGCCGAACTCGGTCACTCCTGCAATCGGCGCGCCTCCAGCCCGTATTCCTATGCCGAAGCGCGACGGATCGCGGCCGATATCCTGGCGGATTCGCCCGACGCGGTATTCTGCGCCAACGACACGCTCGCCTTTTCGCTGATGGACACGGCCCGGCAGGAGTTCGGCCGGCGCGCGCCCAATGACATCATGATCGCAGGCTACGACAATTCTGCGGTGTCGGCGTGGTCCACTTATGACCTCACGAGTGTCGACCAGAACCTCGATGACATGACCTCTCAGACCGTTGCTGCGGCGATGGCAATGATCGCTGCTCCCGACAACGAGCCGAGCCGTCTCGTCGTCGCTCCGCGGCTGGTCGTGCGCGGCTCCACCTCGCCTCATAGAAATTCAGGAAATCGAAATGCAGAAAGTTCTGATCGACTGTGACCCCGGGCATGACGACGCTACGGCCATCCTTTACGCCGCCGCGCATCTCGACCTGGTGGGTGTCAGCACGGTCTACGGTAACCAGACGGTAGAAAAGACCACGGCCAATGCGCTCGCGCTGATGACCCTGTTCGGCCTGGACATCCCCGTCGCGCAGGGCTGCGCGGGGCCACTGAACGGAACGGTCCGCCATGGCGGCGACGTGCACGGCAAGACGGGGATCGATGGCGCCGAGCTGCCGGTCCCAGACCGCGCCGCGATCGACCAGCATGCAGTCGATTTCATCATCGAGATGGCCGAGCGACACCGCGGCGAGCTGGTGCTCTGCCCGATCGGTCCCTTCACCAACGTCGCCCTCGCGCTGAGAAAAGAGCCGCGAATGGCGAGTTGGCTGAAGGGGATCAGCGTCATGGGCGGCACGACGCAAGTCGGCAACACGACGCCGGTCGCGGAGTTCAATGTGTGGTGTGATCCCGAGGCGGCCGATGTCGTGTTCCGGAGCGGCGTGCCCCTGTGGATGGTGGGGCTGAACGTCACGCGCCAGGTGGGCATCACCGAAGCCGACGTGGCAAGGCTGATGGCGGGAGGTCGCGTAGCGCGGACCTTCGGCGGCCTGTTCACTTTCTTCCGCCAGCGGCTTTTCGAGGTCCACGGCCTCTCCACCGCCTCGCTGCACGATCCCTGCGCCCTGGTCCCGTTCACTGCGCCTGGACTGATCACCTATCGTCATTGTCCGGTCGAGATCGAGCTGGGCCGGGGAGCCACCCGCGGCATGACGGTCTGCGATCTGCGGCAGCTCACCGCCGCGAAGCTCGAGAACATCCGCGCGATGGAGGAACCCAACTGCCATGTCGCGGTATCGGTCGAAGCGCGACCGTTGGTCGAGCACATTCTGGACGCGATCCTCGCCTGGCCCGACCGGGACGCCGCCTGACCGCCGGCTTGTCCGTGGTTGCGGGCGGACGGCTGGTCGTTCGGCAGGGGGTGATGCTCAGTTGTCGGGCGAGTCGATGAAGGCCTTGATCACCTTCGCGGCTTTCTCCGGGAACTCCCAGAACATGTTGTGGCCGGCGCCCCGGAAGATCTCGAACTGGGCGTCCGGATAGGCCTTTTCCAGCTTCTCCTGGTGGGTCAGGTCGAACAGCGCATCCTGATCGCCCCACAGAACCAGCATAGGCGCCTTGACCAAAGGTGCGATATTCGTGAGGTCGTTGATCACCGTTCCCCACAGAACCCCGCGCCAGACCTGGATCGGCGTCGCCGCGCTTTCCGTCCGTTCCCGCGTGATGAAATCCTCGTCGACCGGATTGGGATTGGCGTACCAGTCCTTCATGAACTGGCTGTTCGGATCGATCGGCGCGGTGAGCGGCATGACGTTGTCCCACAGCCACGAGCCCGGACCGCCGCCGATGGCGGTGGTCGAGGAGATCAGCACCAGCTGGTCGACCTTGTCGGGGTGCTGGGCCGCGAGCAGCTGCGCCGTCAGCGAGCCGAGCGAATGGCCGATCACGTCGGCCTTGGCCACGCCGAGAGCGTCCAGGAACAGGCTGACGTCGTCGGCGAGGTCGCTATAGGCATAGCAGCAGGCAGGCGCGTCCGACTTGCCGTGGCCGCGCAGGTCCACCGCGATCAGTCGCCGATCCTTGAGATAGGGCGCGATCAGCGACCAACTCCGGCTGTTGTCGGTGTAGCCGTGGATGAGCAGAGTGGGCTTGCCCTCGGAATTGCCCATCTCGACATACGCGAGCGACAGGCCGTTGGGCAGCTTGACCATCTTCTTGGCGTCGGCCCACTCGGCCTGGCTGGGGATCGGCGTCTCGGCCGCGCCGACGCTTGTCGCGGCGAACAGCGGGGACATCAGCTGGAATGCCAGGCCAGCAGCCAGAAGAAGAGTGCGCATCGTTCGGACCTCCGCTCGTCATCTCGCCAATTGATCGCATCGACGGGGCTGGACTGCAACGCCGATTGGCCGAACGCGACGGCACCCGAAAGCAATCGGTTCTTCACTATGACAGGACGATGACCGGCACTTTAAGTGGATGGTAAGACGCGCCCGTTAGCTTCACCCTCGCGACAGTGCATTGCCGGTGCGGCGTGTAGGCATGATGCCCGACTGTCGGGCCGGCCAAACGCGGCATCTTTATCCAAAGTTTCGGGCTGCTCACGGCGGCGGGTTGGGCTTGCCCGCGTCGTGCCTCCGTCCGGAGCGGAACGCGGATCGCTGTCGCATGCCTCCAAATATAGGACAAGAATTCTCTGGGCCTCCTGCCGGCGGCGACCCGACTGCTGCGGCTTCGGAGCCGGCGATCGAGACCGAATTCGACGACGTGCGTCTCATCCTGCGACGTTGGCATGCCGCCAGGCTAGACGACGGGCTGCCGCCTTATGAGGAGCTGACGCTGGGCAGCATCGGCCGCTTCGCCGACGAGGTCGCCGTCATTCGCCGCGACGGCGACGCCAGCCACTGTGTGCTTCGCGCCGGCCAGCGTTTCCGGTCGGTGATCGGTCTCAAGCAGACGTCGCAGAGCCTGGCTGAGCTGCCTCACGTTTTCATACTCTCGATCGCCTCGGTCATCGACCAGGCGCGAGCCACCCGCGAGCCGCGTCTCGGCGTCTGCCGTTGGCTTGTCGACGGCAAGGTCTCGACGATCGAAATCGTTGCCCTGCCGCTCTCCTGCCGCTGGCCCGGCGAATATTTCCTGCTGTTCCTGCGGCCGCGGAAAAGCCAGTTCAACCTCGCGAAGCTGCTCATCAACTCCACCCAGGAGGGCATCGTCGGATTGAGCCAGGTCGAAACGGCGGCCGGCGCGGATTTCTGCATCCTGAGCATAAACGAGGCGGCGGCTCGTTTCCTCGGCTCGACCATCGACGGCCTGCAGTTCACGCTGCTGTCCGACGCTTTGAGGCGCATCGGCATCGGCGAGATCCCTACGACGCTGGCGCGTGCCGTCGCGGGCGGGCGCCTGACGAATTTCGAGCTCGCCTATGAGCTCGGCGGAAGCGGCATGGTGCTTCAGGTCGGCGTCGCCGTGGCCGACGGCGTGCTGGCCGTCACCTTGACCGACGTACGCGACATCAAGGCGCGCGAGACCTTGTTTCGCTCGCTCTTCCACGACAATCCGGCGCCCATGTATGTCCGGCCGCGGGGTGCCTCCGGCTTTCTCGACGTCAACGAGGCAGCGCTGCGCCTCTACGGCCACGACCGAGCGGCGTTCCTCGCGCTCGATCTCTCCGATATCCGCGTCGAGGGCGTTGAGGATCGCGAGAGCGTCTCCCGTCATCGCACCGCCGACGGACGTATCATCGACGTCATCGAATATATCAGGGAGATCACGGTCGACGGCGAGCCGGCGGTCTTGTCGACGATCGTCGACATCACCGAGCGCAAGCGTACCGAGGCTCATGTCACCTATCTCGCCCATCACGACCCTCTGACCGGCATCTCGAACCGCACGGTGTTCACGCGCGAGCTCGAACGGGCCGCGGGTGCGCTCGCCCGCGACAAGCGCGGCTTCGGCGTGATCCTCGTCGATCTCGACGACTTCAAGACCGTCAACGATACGCTCGGCCACGCGGCCGGTGACGCGTTGCTGATCGAGGCTGCGACGCGGCTGCGCGGTCTGGTGCGTCGGAGCGATGTCGTGGCAAGGCTCGGCGGCGACGAGTTCGCGATCCTCTTGCCCGATACCGGGAACAGGCAGGATGCCGAAGGTCTCGCCGCCAGGATTCTTCACGAGCTCACGTCGATCCAGCGGATCGAGGGAGCCGCGGTATCCGTCGGTGCCAGTATCGGCGTGGCGATGGCACCCGACGATGCGGTCGACACGGAGGAGTTGCTGCGCTGTGCCGATCTGGCGCTCTACCGGGCAAAACAGTCCGGCCGGGGCACCTTCCGCTTCTTCGAGCGCGAGATGGACCGCCAGCATCGCGACCGCCGCGCCCTGGAGATGGAGCTGCGCGCCGCCCGCATCGAAAGCGAGTTCGAGGTCCACTATCAGCCGATCATCGCGGTCAAGACGGGCAGGTTGCGCGGCTTCGAGGCGCTGCTGCGCTGGCGCAATCCCCGCCGCGGCATGGTATCGCCCGTCGACTTCATCCCGATCGCCGAGGAGACCGGCATGATCGACGAACTCGGCCGCTGGGTGTTGATCGAGGCCTGCCGTCAGGCGGCCGCCTGGCCCGCACCGCTGGTCGTGGCAGTCAATGTCTCGCCCGTGCAGTTCCGCAAGGGCGAGCTCGTCGACACCGTGGACCTGGCGCTCGCCCTGACCGGGCTCGAACCCGCCCGGCTCGAGATCGAGATCACCGAGTCGGTGCTGCTCGCCGACACCAGCGCCAATCTCGCGACCCTCAACCAGCTCCGTGGCCGGGGTGTGCGCGTCGCGCTGGATGATTTCGGCACGGGCTACTCCAGCCTGAGCTACCTCAGGCAGTTCCCGTTCCACCGCCTCAAGATCGACCGGTCCTTCGTGCGCGAGATCGGGGAAAGCCCTGAATCGCTCGCCATCGTGCGCGCCATCATCGGTCTCGGCACGAGCCTCGGCATCGACACGACGGCCGAAGGTGTCGAGACCGTCGCGCAGCTCGAAACCCTGCGCGCCGAGAATTGCAGCGAGCTGCAGGGTTTTCTCTTCAGCCCGCCTGTGCCGCGCGACGACGTCGCCGGCATCATCGGGGCCTTCTTCGATGAGGAATCGCTGGTGGCCTGAGGGCCGGTATCACGAATAGTAGAAGCGCTCGGGCGCCAGAACCGGCGGTGGCGTTTCGCCCAGCGCCTCGAATACCGAGATCTCGCAGA
>VFQN01006838.1_pt1 | contig 12705 bp, 10 predicted proteins | sample 3512371 | NCBI WGS metagenome assembly VFQN01 (sample SAMN10412370, study PRJNA504923) | tailings metagenome | isolation source: Replicate 2 from Balatoc abandoned mine | place: Philippines: Itogon, Benguet | collected 2017-08-28
CGCGGAACTCTACGAACAAGCCGACAGGCTACTTTACGACGCCAAACTTGCTGGCCGCAATCGAACCCAAACAGCATCGGTGCCGGGAGGGGGGAACGATACGGATCCAGCCTTTGGTCCGGTGACTGAAGCAGGTCTCCCGAAAGCGGTTACCGGTGTCAGGACAGAGACACGCGCCAGATCAAAGACCATACAGCGTGTTGCTTGAAGCCGCTTTCAAGCAACGTGCCGTGGGTGGTGTGGACGGATGTGACCAAGATGAACGCTGCCGCAATTTTCTCGCGGCGTAGCGCGGTTCTGTTGAAGCGCTTGAGTTTCCCCGTCGCTTCTACTGAGCCGAATGTTCGATGACTAAACCACGCTTCCAACGATCATCGCACTCAATGCGGCAATCGCTTCATCTGCCGGTGTTCGCTCCGCCTGTGCTTCGCCCGCCATTGCTTCGGCGGCACCCAAGATGCCGACGCAGCGCAGGCTAAGCTGCTCATCCGTCAGGCTGGAGTGAGCTCGCAGCGCTCCGCTCATGATTTCCACATATTCGCCGACCATGGCTCTTTGCTGCGCCGCCATCTCGTCGCTGCCCTTGAGTGCTGCCGAGATGGCTGGTGCTTCGGCGCCGATATCGGCAAGACAGTTGAAATATGCGCGGCTCATCACGTCGGCCAATGCCCGCAAATCCCCGGGAGCCGAGGCCAGAGCCTGTCGGAGTTGTTCGGCGTAGTTGTCTTCGAGGCGCTGGAACAGAGCCAGCAACAAACCCGGTCGCGTGGCGAAATGCTCATACGTGACGGGCCGGCTGACGCCGGCGCGGGCAGCCAGCGTCGCGAGGGTCAGCTCGTCCGCCCCCTGGTCCCGGACGATCTCCATCGCCAAATCGATCAACTGCTCGCGCCGCTGATCCTTGGGCATCTTTGCCATTCTCGCCCCTCACTTGATTTCTACATTTTGTAAGTTACATTTTGTAGGAATCAAAATCAAGGAACGAATGCATGATGAGCGATGTCAGCGTGTTGGGGCTGGGAGTAATGGGCAGCGCACTGGCGCGGGCCCTGGTCGGTGGCGGCAAGGGCGTGACGGTCTGGAACCGCAACATGTCAAAGGCAACCCCGCTGATTGCACTCGGTGCGACGGCGGCCATGACAGTTGCCGAGGCTGTAGTGGCCAGTCCGGTGACCGTGATCTGTCTCTCGGACTATGCAGCGACACTGTCACTTCTCGAAGAACCCGCAGCCCGGGAGGCGCTCAGGGGAAAATTGGTGATCCAGCTTAGCTCCGGCACACCTGACCATGCCCGCTCGTTCGATGGCTGGGTCAGAGATCACGGCGCGCGCTATGTCGACGGCGCCATCGCTGCGTGGCCGCGCCAGATCGGCGGTCCGGAGGCCGCAATCACCGTCGCCGGCTCCGACGGCGCGTTTGCTGCCGCTGAACCTTTGCTCAAGATACTGGCCGGCAACATCAGTTATGCAGGTACGAGCATTGGCCACCCGGCGGCGCTGGCCAATGCCGGCATAGCGTACTTCGCGGGACACTGGCTCGGCTTTGCCCACGGTGCCGCTGTGTGCGAAGCCGAAGGCATCGATCCGGCCATGTTTGGCGATATGATGGCCGACATCGCGCCGATATTTGCAGACGACATGCTGAGGATGGGCAAGGCCATTGCCGAAAACCGTTTCGACAGCGCCGAGGCCACCATCAGGACGATTTCCGGCGACCTCCGCTGGCTGGCCGAATGTGCCGAGCGTACCGGGATCGGCCAGGCGTTTCCACGGCTGGCGGTCGATATCTTTCAGCGGGCGCAGGATGCCGGCGCGGGTGCCGAACAGCATAGCGCGGTGATCAAGGTCATCCGGCCCTGAAGGCGGCGGCCAACCGTTGAGGATCAAGCGCCAGCGAGACCATGCGCGTTTCGAAGCTGACATGCTCGAGCGGCTGTCCCAACGCGACGCACTGACGGGATTGCTCAACCGGCGGGCAATCGAGCAGAATTTCGAGAAGTTTCGCGCTGAAGGCTACCGCACGCTTGCCGTGCTCGACCTGGACCACTTCAAGGCAATCAATGATGTTCACGGCCACGCGGTCGGCGACGCCGTGCTGAAAGCCGTGGCCGAAGCGCTCGAGGCGGACCCGCAGGTTCATGCGTTCCGCCTCGGCGGAGAGGAATTCGTGCTGCTCGTGCGCGGAGAAGATGCCCAGGCGCAGGCTGAGCGTCGGCGCCAGGCGATCCCCGCCGTCGTCGCCGATGCCGTTCCGGGCCTTGGGCGATCCGTAACTGCCAGCATGGGCATGACGGATGCGTTGCCAAATGCTGATGCGGCGTTCGCGGAACTCTACGAACAAGCCGACAGGCTACTTTACGACGCCAAACTTGCTGGCATTGGTGCCGGGAGCGAAGAGTGATGCGGATCCTGCCTTTGATCCTCTGACCAAAGCTTGTCTCCCGAATAGGGTTACTGGTGTCGGGACAGAGGCATGCGCCGGATCAAAAAACATGCAGCGCGTTGCGTGAATCCGTTTTCACGCAATGCCGTAGGTGGCGTGGACCGATGTGGCCAAGATGAACGCTGCCGCAACGGAAATGATGGCCAGCGAAATTGCGCTCATCAAATCTGAACTGGCTGCCTCCCGGGAAGGCGGGGGCCGTCATTAATGCAGCCCGTAGGTTAGCCGTAAGCGGTTGCGGCTGACCAAAACGACCGCCCTTTCTGTCTGAACTCATGCCGCCTGTTCCGGCGCTTTTGCCGGCCATCGAAACACCCGCCTTGCACCGTGTTCGAGATCGTCCATGAAGGTGAACATCACCGGGATGACGACGAGGCTGAGCAAGGTCGAGGTGATGAGACCGCCGATGACGACGATGGCCATCGGCTGGCGGAAGCTGGGGTCGCCTTCGACGAAGGAGAGGGCGGCGGGAAGCATGCCGCAACCCATCGCGAGGCTGGTCATGACGATCGGCCGCGCCCGCTTGTGGCATGCGTCGATCAGCGCGTCGAAGCGGTTCATGCCGCCCTTGATCGACACGATCGCGTATTCGATGAGCAGGATCGAGTTCTTGGTGACGATGCCCATCAGGAGAAGCAGCCCGATCAGTGCCGGCATGGAAAAACTCTGGCCGAGCAGGATGAGCGGTCCCAAGGCGCCGCCGAGCGCAAGCGGCAGGGCCATCAGGATCGTCACCGGCTGGATGAAATCGTGGAACAGCAGCACGAGAACGGCGTAGACGCAGAAGATGCCGATCGCCATGGCAGTTGCGAACGAACCGAACATCTCGTTCTGGCGCTTCAGATCGCCCTGTTCGACATGATGGACCCCGGCCGGCAGCGTTCTGTAGGCGTCCAGCTGCTCCACCTGCGCCTGAACCTCGGAGAGCGGCTGGCCGTTCAGTTCGATCGTCAACGTGACGTTGCGGGTGCGGTCGTAGCGCGAGATTTCGTTCGGGGCCGAGCCGATGCGGATGTCCGCGATCGCACCGAGCGCGACGTTGCCGGCGCTTCCCGGCACCTGGATCATTGCGATGCGATCGATGGTCTGACGGCTGTGTTCGTCCAGCATCACGCGGATCGGAACCTGGCGTTCGGGCAGGTTCAGGTTGCTTAGAGCAGTATCGAACGCCCCGGCCGTCGCAACACGGATTGCGTCCGAGATCGCGCTCGTGGTGACGCCGAGCGAGGCAGCCTCCGCCAGGTTTGGCGTGATCGTGATCTCCGGAGACTGCAGCCCGGCCGACGATGTGACGTTGCCGATGCCGGGAATGGTCCGCAGTTCGGCCTCGAGGCGGTTGGCCGCATCCTCCAGTGTGGTCGAGTCATCGCCGCCAAGCGCCACCGTGAGGGTCGAGCCCATTCCGCTCGTCCCAACCTCGAGGCGCACTCCCGGAACGCTGGTGAGTGCTGTGCGCAACTTGGTCTCGATCTGCTGTTGCGTCACGTCCCGGTCCGCGATCCGATCGAGCACCGCGACGATCGTCGCCGATGTCACCGAATCCGAGGCCTGCGACTGGGGGCCGCCAGTGGAGGCGACGCCGGTCGACAGGAAGATATCCTTCACATGCATGACATCGGAGATCGCCTCTGCTGCCCGCCTCGCGGACGCGTCCGTCTGTTCGATGGTTGAACCCGGCGCAGACGTGATGGCGATGCGGCTCAGGCTCTCGTCCTGAGCAGGGAAGAAGGAAGTCGACATCTGGCCAATCAGCGCGAAGGTCCCGGCAAAGAAGACGAAGACTGCTGCCACCGGGATCCAGCGCCGGTTCAGGCAGAGTCGTACGAGAGACAGGTAAGCGCGCATGACCGCGCCATCCGGCTTCTCGACATGCTTGTTCGGCTTCATGAGATAGGCCGCCATCAGAGGCGTGACCATCCGCGCCACGAGAAGAGAGAACAGCACCGAAACCGAGGCCGTGACACCGAACTGCTTGAATATGATACCGGGAATTCCCCCCATGAACGCAGTCGGGAGGAACACGGCCACGAGCGTCAGCGTCGTCGCCACGACGGCGAGTCCGATTTCGTCTGCGGCTTCCATCGCAGCCTGGTAGGGGGACTTGCCCATGTTCAGATGGCGGTCGATGTTCTCGACCTCGACGATCGCGTCGTCCACCAGGATGCCGACGACCAGCGACAGTGCGAGAAGGGTGACGGTGTTGAGCGAATAGCCCATGAAATCCATCACCAGGAAGGTGGGTATGATCGACAAGGGCAGCGCGGTCGCGGCGATGAAGGTTGCGCGCCAATCGCGCAGGAAGAGGAAGACGACCACCACCGCGAGGATCGCACCCTCGTAGAGCATCGTCATGGATGCGTCGTAGTTCTCCTCGACCGGGATGGCGGTGTTGTAAGCCTCGCTCAGACTCACCTCCGGGTGATCGGCCATGAATTCGTCCAGCGCCGCCCGGACGGCCTCCGTGACCGCCAGATCTGAGTGCCCCTTCGAGCGCTTGATCTCAACGGCAATGACCGGAGTGCCATTGAGATAGGCGACGGATGTCCGGTCGGCGTGGGTGTCTTCGACCGAACCGATCTCGTCGAGCCTCACCCACCCGCCATTCGGGAGCGGAATTGGCAGAGAGCGCAGCTCGTCGACCGAAGCTGCGGCAGCCAGCACACGCACGCCCTGAGCGGCTTCTCCGATCCGGCCCTTGCCTCCGGAAAAGTCTCGTTGAACCGCGTCGAGCTGCTGGTTGACGATGGCTGTCGTGACGCCAAGCGATTCGAGCAGGCCCGGATTGAGCTGGACACGAATCTCGCGATCGACCCCGCCCAGACGGCCGACCTGGCCGACGCCCCCGACCTTCATCAGGCGTTTGGCGAGGTCGTTGTCGATGAACCAGCTCAGTTCCGCCTCGTCGAGCCGATCGGACTTGAGCACATATGTCAGGAGGGCATTCGAGGCCAGGTCGGACTTCGTCACCATCGGCGCATTCATGCCGGCCGGCAACTCGCTGCGCACCTGATCGACCGCCGACTTCACCTCATCCAGTGCGACCTGTGCGTCTTTCGCGATATCGAATTCGACATTGATGGTGACCGAGCCGTCGACGACCGTCGTCGTGATACCCTCGAGTTGAGAGATGCCCGCGAGTTCGTCCTCGATCTTGCGCGCGACCTCGGTCTCGAGCTGCGATGCCGCCGCACCGTCCAGCGTCGCCGAGATGCTGATCATCGGCAAATCCATGTCGGGCATGTTCTGCACGTCGAGGCGGTTGAAGCCCATGAGGCCAGTGACGGTCAACATCACGAAGCAGAGGATGACCGGAACGGGATTCTTGATGGCCCAGGACGAGAAGTTCATCACTTTGCCCCGCTCACGACGCGAACCAGCGCACCATCGCTGAGGAAGGCGCCACCTGCGGCGACGACTTGTTCCGCGGGCGCAAGGCCCGACACGACCTCGACGCGGTCGCCGTTGCGCCGACCGAGCTCTATACGCCGCCGTTCGACACGCTCGTCGTCCTTCAGGACATATGCGTAGTTGTTGCTATCCCGCATCACTACGGCGGAAGCCGGCAGCGTATGAGCCTCGCTCTCGCCGAAAATCAGCCGGCCGGCGACCAGCATGCCGACCTTGGGCTGCGGCGCATCGGCGGGTGGGTCCAGCGTCACATAGACCTTCACTCGTCCGGTTGTCTGGGCAGCCTCCGGAGAGATCAGACGGACGGTGCCGGGAACGCTGTGCCCATTCGGGGCAAGGATCTCGGCCCTGGTTCCGACAGATACCCGGGGAGTCTGCCGGAGAGGAAGTTCGACCTGCCACTCGATCTTGCCCTGACGCAGCAGCCGGAACAGCTCGGTTCCCTGACCGACGACGGCACCTAGATTGGCCGACCGACTGGTGATGATGCCGTCGTCGAGGGCAACGACATCCGTGCGCGACAGGTTGAGCCGGGTGACGGCCAGCACGGCTTCGGCCGCCTTGACGTCGGCTTCCGCCCGTGTCTCGGTGACCAAGGCTTCCTCGACCTGCTTTTGGGACATCGCATTGCCGGTGGAGAGGCTGCGGGCCCGTTGGGCGTTCTGGCTCGCCTGGGCAAGACCGGCCTTGGCGGAAGCCAACTGTGCTTCCTGCTGGGCGATCTGCGCCTCGAGATCTGCGGTCCCCAGCCTGGCGAGCAATTCGCCCTTCTTGACCGTCTGCCCGACATCGGCGAGCAGTTCCACGATGCGCGGACCAGCGACCTCGGAGGCGATAATGGCTTCCTGCCATGGAGCAAGCTTGCCGCTGACCTCAACCGCGTCTAGCCACGTGTCGGCGTCCAGCTTGGTCAATTCGACCGTCAGCGCGGGCATCCCCCCGGACGACGTCGTCTGCGCGGCAAGCGGTGATACGGCAACGCCGACCGCAAGTATGGCCGACGCGACGAGGCCAATCGCCCGTCGAAGCGCGCTCGTCACGCGATGATCGTTTGCGGCTTCCTCTTCATGCCTTGCCCCGCCTCCGAACGCATGTATGGGATCGGATGCATCGTTGACCGTGGTGTGGGACATGGCTTTGCTCAAATCGGGGTTTGGTCGGTAAATGTGCTCAATCCGAGATAGTGGATATTTGCACGTTGTGCAAATTTTTCTTTCAGTGTAATTTTCGGCAAGATTGTGATCATGACATCAGACCTTCTCCCGCTCCGGGCGCGCCGGCGCCTGCAGACAGCAACCGACATTCAGGTTGCGACCCTGACACTTATCCTTGAGCGGGGGCTGGCGGAGGTTACGAACGACATGATCGCCACGCGGGCGGGGATCAGCCTGCGCACGTTCTTCAACTACTATCCCAACAAGGAGGCGGCGGCGCTTGGCAAGCCTCCGACCTTCAGCGACGACAGCCTCGAAATATTCGCCACTGGAAAAGGCAGCCTGGTGGAGGATCTGGAGAAGCTGACGGACGCCCACATGCGCGAGCAGGCTATCACCCGCGACGCGCTGAGGCTGATCGGACAGGTCTGGGAGAAGGAGCCGGCGCTGTTCCCGCCGGTGCACATCGCGGGAAGGGAGTTGATGATGAGGCTCGGGGCGGCCATGGTGCGCCGGTTGGGAGCCGATAGGCGGCGATTGGCGGAGACCATGAGCGAAGTCTATTTCGTGGCCTTGTCACAAACCTATAGGCGCTGGAGTGTCGAGCCCGAACTCTCGACCGAACAGATTCCCGGTGAGGTTACTTCAACCTTGAGACAGATCGCGAGCGAACTCGGCTAACGAGACGACGGGTGCCAGCCTCGCAATCGCGGAATGCCTAGAGCAATTCCAGCAAAAGTCCATCGCGGCTTTGCGTCCGGAATTGCGTAAGAACAAAGAGTTAGAGAATTTCCGCGATTCGGAGAAATTCGGAGAAAAGCGGGAATGCTCTGGCCCGGCTACACACAGCTCCCGCGCTATCGACGTTAGAAATGGTAGACCAGGCCGAGAATTGGACCTTTCTGGACGACGTCGAAGACAAAGCCGTCATGGCTGTAGTCGACACCAAGGGCGCGGTATCCGGCGACGGCCGAGAGACTATCCTTGATCTGATAGCCGAAGGCGGCCGCGACATCCCAATCGAGCTTCGCCTGCCCAGCGCCGACGTTTCCCCAACCCGTCAAGTAAATCCGGTCGGAGAGGAAATACGTTCCGCGCACACCCGCCACGGCATTGACCCACGTCGCGCTGTCGGTGCGGTTTACGCCATCGAGGAGCCCGCCTTGCAGGGACAGCTCCGTGCTCGCGTACCAGACACGCGCGCCGGCAATCACATCCAGATGGTTCCTGCCGTTCGCCAGAACACTGTAACCGCCGCCAAAGAAGCCGGTGAAGGTCTGTGACGTCACGCCGATGCTTTCCGTCAGGATCCCCTTGGGGCTCGCGCCGGACTGGGAAATCTTCGTATAGATTATGTCGCTGAAAACGCTGAAGCGGTCATTCCTGCCTTCAGCCATTCCCATGAAGGCGAAGTCCAACTCGTCGAGAATGTCGCCGAAGTCGGAATTGAGGTTCGCCGGAGGAAGACCGAACTGCCCGACGGTGCCATCGATCCCAGCGGCCCACAAATACGGACTGGCGCTGAAATGCCAGCCGGGGGGGGCCTCGCTGTTGTAGTCGGGCTGGAGCGGCAATGGCGCTATGGCGTCGGCCGCCCGCGCCGACAGGGACAACGTCAGAAGCGATGCGAGCGCAATGGAGGATACCGAAAGAGACTTCATGCTCTGCTCAATCATTTCTGTGGCAACGCAGCCGCTTCGGCGGAACAGTCGGCTTTGAGGGCTTCACCTGCCGCCCTGGCTTTTTCCACTTCCCCGCGAGCAGCCTCGACGTCCGCGAGGAAGGCGGGATCGGCATGAAGCCGGGCGACGGTGGCCGCACCCATGACACGTCCGGCATCGACGTCGCTCTGCCAGTGCGCATTGCAGATCACCCGGCTTTGCCCGAACGCAAGGCCGCGGCTCAGGAGTTCATTTGCACGCTCCGGATTGATCTGTGCCAGAACAAGTGCCCAGCCCCATCCCGCTGCCGTATGACCGGAAGGATAGGACCCATCGCTTCGCAGAAGCGGTTCCTGATCGGGCCAGCACGTTCCTTCGTTGTGGGCGACGAACGGCCGGACCCGGTTGTATTTGTTCTTCACGCCATAGGTGGACAGTCCGGCATCCGTCAGAACCCTCTGCATGACCTTGTAGGTATGAGGCGTCTTCTCCTCATCGATCTGCATGCCCATGGCGCAGGAAAAGTTCTCCGCCGGCTGCGGGAAATTGAGATCGGCGTCCCGCCTTGCAAGGTCCCAGCGGGGGCTTCCACGCAAAGGAATAGTTTCCTGCCTGGCTTCCTCGTCACGCGCGAACGCCGCGCTTTCGGCGGAAGGCGGCGGTCCCAGAAGCTGCAGGCTGTCGGGAAGGTCCGCCTGGTCGAGATAGCCCGGGCTCAGCTGGAAATGCGGGTCCGTCACGTCGGGAGCCTTGCTGTCGCCCTGCGCGGTAGCGGTCGATACGATCAGCCCGAATACGGAAATCACCAGGGACTTCTTGAGATATGAAAGCGTAGGCATGCACTGAGATCTTTCTGAAAAATCCTTGGTCGTTGTCGGACGCTGCCGAAGCCGCAGGTCCGGATGGCGTCGCCACTGTGCTTCTCGACAACAGGCGGATCGGGCTCGCGGGACGTCGCTGCGCATCCCCGATCCGCCTTGCCGTCAAGGGCGTATGTCGAGCGCTGCTCTCTTGGCCGCCCTTACTGCAGGGGTTGCGGCTGCGGGAAACTCCACGCGCCGCTCAGGATTTCCCCGCGCGGCTGGTAGAGCCTCACCGTATAGTTCCAGCCGGGCATGGTCGGCAGGCAATTGACGATCTTGCCGTCGCAGCCGCCGAACTGGATGACGATCGAGCCGTCGTCACTCTTGTTCGCCGTCAGGTTGTTCAGCGAATAGGCCTCATACGGATTCTTCTGGAAGTAGCCCTCGGCGTTGTAGACGCTCACCGACCAGAAGCTGTCGACCGGTACGTCGCCGACCTTAAGTGTGTAGACGGTCGTCCCGTCGTTCTGCGGCGCCACGCCGCTGAGGTAGGTCGCATCCTTGGCGGGGTTTCCGCCCCAGCCAGTCGCGGTCCCGATCAGGTGCTGGATCGGATCGACAGCTTCCTTCGTGCCGAAGGCTCCGTTGTAGTCGGGGATCGTCGAACCGAGCACCGCCAGCGCGTCGCGCACCTTCTTCTGGCTCTCCTGATCCCAGTTCGGCACCTCGAACGTTCCGGCGCCCGCCTGGCTGACCTTGATCGCGTCCTGAAGCACGTGGACCTGCTCGAGGTCCTTCGGGTCGGCGGGGTCGACCAGTGTACGAATCGCGACAAACACGTAACGCGTGCCGACATTCTCCTTGGTCAGATCATGGCTGCCTGCGCCATAGAAGACCGACGGCACATAATGATCTTCGCTGACCACCATCATAGACATGAAGCGCTTGCCCGCATCGGGGAGCGTGACCGTGACCGGGCCGGCATCCAGATCAAACACCGCCTGCGAATAGATCGTGTCGCGGTTCATCCGGATGACGTTCTGGTTGTTGATCGACACCGGCTCGCGGCTATGGACGAACTGGCCGAGGCCGCCATCCTTGACCATCTTGCCCATATACAAATCCGACTCGGCGCGGACGAAATTCTCCACGCCAACCGGCGTCGGGGTATCAGAAGAACCCTGTGCGCTCGCACTCCCAAGCCCGACCAAGGACACCGCAACAAAACAAACCGAAGACAAATATCGCATCGAAACACCTCGTAATTCTTTTAGCCTTGAGTTCTTCGAAAATGGATTCCCGAGCCTTGACCGCCCGTCACTGAAATACCATTTCCGCTCGACAACAAAAAAAACAGGTCACGCCGAAATGAGATTGTCCCGCTGGAACAAACTGCAGGAAGTTTGCGTTTCACAGTCTTTTTTTGAGCACTATTGAATTGAGCGTTCGCAGTAAGTCGTAAACACTCAAAGCATCGATATGAACTATATGCGTCACAGCAGGAGCAATTTCTTCAAGACGGATAGGACCTCTTTGTATGGCAGCATCGTCGCCCCCACCACGGCGAAGGGAATAAGTGCGGCGGCAGCGACGGGGACTACGGCTGTCCTGCTGACGAGGATCGTTGAAAGCTTGCGCATCACCTCGTAGTGCTTGCTCGGATCCGACAGTTCCGTGTCTTGCTCGGGCGTAGAATCCGAAAAGACATTCCGGCCGATAGCCTTCCGCTCGGCAGAGCGATAAAATTGTGTTGCCTGAGCGCCCAGCAACGACAACCCTTGCTCCTTCAATTGCTGAAGTGGAGTGGTGAAGGCGGATAGCGGATAGGCGAAGAGACTGATGACGATCGCGAGCCAGCCGCTCATGACCATGCTCAACGTCGTCGCGGATAGGTCTTCATGGAGGCTGTACTTCGCGACGGCTGCGGCTACAGCGCAGCTCATTCCAAAGACGAATATGGCATAGGCGTTCGGATACTGACCCAGGAACGCCAATCCGCCCTTGCCGTCGGGATGGGTTGCAACCAGTCGGAGATCAAGCTTGGCGAGCTTGCGGAGCATGCGGGCCCACAAGAAGTGCCGCCACATACCCCGCAGAAAGAGAAAGACGAACAATGGAAGGCTGAAGCAGATCGACCACCAACCGGCAAGCGTAATCCTGTTGCCTTCGACCAGATGCTCAACCGCCCAGGATGATGCTCCTACTGTGTGAAGATTCAGATAGGAAAGGATCGAGGCGAAGACCGCCAAGGCCAGGCAAACAAACTCTGCTCCCCGAGAATCGCGCTGGCGAAGTGCCGAGGACACAATAGCTGCGGCCGCCGGAATTGACGTCGGAGCAACGATTGGCGCGCGCACCAGCTGGGACAGCTTTGCTTTCAAGCCCTTTTCCACCTGTTGCTCAGCCAGAATGAAAGCACCGATACCGATGAAGAACTTCGCCCACACTCCGAGATCGCCGAGATAGGCACCTTGGCCGCGCTCCAAGGAGAAGCTGCGTGGTAAGCCAAGCAGAAAAGGAACGCCCCAAGCCAAGGCCACGAACAAAGCCGCTCGAGATCCCACACGAAGCGCGTTCCGCCGAAGCAATTTCAGTTGCTCTTGCAGATCGAAGAAAGGTCCGCCGTGGGACACGAGAAATTCACCCAGATCGGGGGTGCCGGGCAGGGACGGATCTCCCGCGGTCAATTTCGCTGAGGCCGGGGCGGCAGTCTCGTTCACTTTGCAAGCCACTTCCTGGATAGGACTCTCGAGGAGGTTTACCGCGCGGACAGTGCAGCAGCCTCAGGCGAATTCTGTTGCGAGCATTTCGTGCATGGGCGGCTTGGCCGTCTTGCCATTTCGCGCCAATCGCGACGGGCTATGCTCGTCGTCGCAGGTCGCAAATCCCTCGTGATTCGGCTTTGTGAAGAGCATCAACCCGGTTGCAGCGAGGTCCGATGGCCAATATCCCTTTGACACGCGGCCAGTTTCTGCTGCCTTTCGTGAGCATCCTCGACGATATCGGCGCTCCGACGGAGACGCTCCTGGAGAGGTCCCGGCTGCCATCGTCCCTGCCCGAAAAGAGCGATCTCTACCTGCCGCTCCTGCCCGCGCTGCGCTTCGTCGAGACTGCCCAGAGATCCCAGGGCATCGAGGATTTCGGCTTTCTCGCCGCCCGGCGTCTGCATTTCTCCCATATGAGGGAAAAGACACGGGCGCTGATCGCGCATTCACCGACGCTGCTCGTCGCGCTCCG
>VFQN01006839.1_pt1 | contig 12705 bp, 19 predicted proteins | sample 3512371 | NCBI WGS metagenome assembly VFQN01 (sample SAMN10412370, study PRJNA504923) | tailings metagenome | isolation source: Replicate 2 from Balatoc abandoned mine | place: Philippines: Itogon, Benguet | collected 2017-08-28
GGACCAGTAAGGATCGTGTGGCCACACCACCTGGAATGTAACATAAAATGTCAAATGTCAATGCATGATGGTGACAGCTTTTAAAAAGCGGAACAAGAGTCACCACACGGGGGACATGCCGCACAGGGAGGGGGCCTGAAACACAGAGGGTGCGTGTCCGGACAGGCGTGTCCCCCGTGTGGGGAGTCACCCAGTGTCACTCGTGATGAGTAGCTGCAGGCGGCACGTTGGAAACCAATGGATAGGGTTCAACCGGAGCCCCTCACCTAGCGCGTCCCGGAGTGTCCCCACGTCGCAATACTCCTGCGGTGCATGCAGTACAGAAGTGGTGTCGTACCATGGCGGTGGACGGGTACGGTAGCGGCGCCACGACAGGCGCATGATGCGTAACATCTGCAAACTATGTTGCTTAGCCAAGGCAGTTATGCAGTCAACAACATAAACCACGTGTTTGTGGGTGGCATAGCGGAGGGCTTTGACTTAGCATGGAACCCTCACTGCTCGACACGACAACCCTTGCCGCCCCTTGCCATGGATGATGTACAGCTTGTACACATCCCCAGCGCTCTCCCACACGCTGCGCGCCTCAGCCCCCCAGACCCTCAGCGCACTGCTGCTCCCTCCCCCTCCTCCTACTTCCCCTCCTCCGTCGCTCCCCTCCCCTGCCACACCCCCATCTCCCGTTGCTGCCACTGCCGCTGCTGGCGGCGATGCAGGGCTAGCGCTAACCACGCCCAGCGGCTTGACCTCGAAGGCATAGGTGGACACCACGTTGGGGTGGTTCAGGGAGGTGGAGTTGGCCGCCTCAGGATGGCGCGCTGGCGGCGGCGGCCCTCGGTGCCCAGTAATGCGTCGTGTACGACAAGCGTCTTGACCGCCACGCGCAGGCCGCGCCACGTGCCTGTACGACACGAGCCACGCGCATGGGCGGGGTCGCATGCCTTGTGCGTGAGGGGGGCATTGCAGGGGTACACGTACGTGCGCTCGTTGCAATAATCACCGAAGGTCGCGCCAGCTCCACAACATGGACAAAAGGCGAGCAAGCAGCAGGACGTTTGCCGGTACTGCGCCAGACTCTGGACTGTGCGGCGTGCTTGGCGCCCGCTCACCCATGTACACGGTTCCGAAGGAGCCCCTCCCCAGCACCGTGGTGATGCGCAGGTGGTCCTGCCGCCCCGACAGCTCAGCCTGCAGGCGCACAACCCAGGGCGATGAGCGCAGCCCTGCAGCTCCGTACCTTCATTACCCTAGCCACCAGGGCAACAGATGGTACGTCTGGCGGTGGGGAATGGGCACCATCACATGTTCACGGCCCTTGGCCCCAAGGCCGTCCCGGGCCCTGTTACCTACCTGCAGGCTGCCGATGGCGGAGGCCAGGTCGGCGCCGTCCCGCAGGGGAGGCGGCGCGCCGGCCTCGGTACCTGCGGAGTTGTCGGGTAGGGGCGCATGCGAGACCAAGGGTTGCGAAGGGTGTGCTGGTGCAGGTGCACGGCTGTTCAGCTGCATCAAACCTGGCGTAAGGCAGGACAACGGCTCCACATACCACGTACACTGCACCCTTGCCGCCCGCTACCATGACCTGGGGGTAAGCTGAACATGAACGCAGAGAGCCTCAGACCACGCAGCACCGCACACCTGTTCATGGCGAAGTAGAAAAGCGGAAGCGTCAGGTTGGCGAAGCCTGCCTCCACGCCGGGGGCAGGCGGCGCCTCTGCCCCCGTGCCACTGCCGCCGCTGCCGCCACCCCCCGCGCCCTGGCCCCGGCCGGGCCGCCAGCCGGAGCTGGCCGCCCACAGCCACGTCAGCGCATCGCCCGTAACGCTCACGAAACCGCCGCCGCCGCCGCTGCTGTTGTTGACGGTGGAGGGCGCCGAGGCAGTTTCATGAAAGGGGGCGTGGACGTCGCGTGGACAGGGCAGGGAGGGGTTCCGAGGGGGTCCGCCACCCGCAGCGACGCTGCAATCTCCCTGCAGGGTGGTACGGAGCGCATGTGGCAGCCGTTTTTAGTCCTGCCTACCCCGTACAGTGCCCCACGCGTACTCCGCAGTACCGGTACTCCGGCGGCACCACTCACGCGCAGGAGGCTGCCACCAGGGTGCAGTCCTGCATGCGCACGCGTGCCCCCGGGCCCACAGCCACCACGTGCCGCAGCAGGCTGAGCGGGAAGGCGGCGGAGGCGGCGGGCAGCGGGGGCAGCAGCAGCATCACGTTGCGCAGCTGCAGGGTAGCGCCTGGGGGGAAGGATGTAGGTCAGGGGAGGGGAGCGGGTGTGCGGGGGCGGGAGCAGGGGGCAGTGTGAGGAGTGGGGGCGGGGGAAGGCAGGGGACGAAGGGAGGGGTGGGGTATAGGTGGAGGGGCGTGGTGAGGAGCGGCAAAGGCAGGCGGAATCCAGCCGGCAGCCAGGATGATAGACGAATGGATGTGTTCAGTGGAATGACCGGCCCTGGAAGGCATGACCCACCGCTTTATAGGCGGATGGGAAGTTGGGTGCCCCCGTAGGATGCCAGGTCCACTGCGCTGGACTGGGGTGCGCCAGCTGCACCCACTCCAGAAACCAGAGTGTAGTTGGTAACAAATGCGCTTTCATCTGTTGTTATGTGGTAGTATGAAGAGTTCAGCTGTATGGGGCTTGGGCTGCCGAACAGCCCAGGTAACGTAGTTTGTACCACTTGGCTGGCGCACAAGGGTGCCAGGGAGAGTTGTAGTATACAAAGTAAAAGCATGTAGTCCATATGGTCCCGGTTTCAAACACCAAGTAATTGCAACCTGGAACGCCGAGTCAGACGCCGAGTTGGCGATGCCCATGTCACTCCTCCACGGCTGGAAGCGGCGCCACTACAAGTTTCCTTCATGCAAACATTCCATCATATCGGGCCACATGATTTTCCAGTCAATTGGTCGACAACATTCCGTCCTGTGCAGCGCAATGCTGGTTTTGCGACTAGGACTTCGGTACGAATGCAGGGACGCAGCGGCATGTGCACATCACGTTAGCATGCGAGTAAACCATGCGGTAAGGGTGCAACCATCACTCATAAAGACAGATTCAGACAGTTTTGCTGGGTACGACCATAGGCAGGTCACGGCGTCGTACCAGCCCTGCGTCGTACTGTGCGTGCAGCTGCCTGTGCGATCCAGCCGGCTGCCAGCGACGTATGCCCCGCCCGCCATATTCAGTAGCGGCAGGGTGCTTGACAAGGAAGATCGGTAGTAGTCAACGAAGCCCCGAGAACAAGTCCTGACAAGTCCATACCGGCCATAGTGCTCATCAGCCCTTGAACCCATTCGGAAATTGACTACCCTCATGCAGACCTGGTTGGTCAAGGATGTCCACACAAGAGTCCATATGGGCTGACTGTTCGGGTAGGATTGCCGTGGGCACCAGGCAGGAAGAGCACCCGCGTCGACCCATGCACAGGAGCACGTGGACATCAGCATCGACGGCCATCTGGTCACGGTCACGGTGATACCGCATGGATGGTGCCAGAGGAGCGGGCGGTTGGCGTGGTAAATGCTTGCAGGGGGGGCTGGGGGGCGAGGGGGGCTCCTAACCCCGATGAGGCCCACTGCACAGGCAGGCACAGGTCTCCGGCACACACGTGCCGCCCCAGCAGCTTCGTGGTACAAGCATGCCATTTGTTTCAGAGCAAGGCATATGAAGCTGATGACATCGATAATAATAGGGTGTTACCACAAGGTTTAATGGTGGCCTATTGGACACAAACATGTGGACCACGCTGCTAGGTGCTAGGGTGCAGGGCCCCTGGTGCTTGGGCTTGGACGTACGGGCGCTTGGGCACGCTGGCCCGAAGAACGAGGGCCGACTGGGCTGTCCTCGCAAACAGATGCATATAACCGCGTCACCGTTATGTAGATAGTGTTCGACTACAACAGTTTCCGCAAAGGGAAAACACCATGGGTGCTCATCCCCTAGTGTTGGACCAGGCGGTCCGCGACTGGGTCTTTATACCCCTTACAATAGCCATTGTCTTGATGAAATTGCTCACACAGTACATGCACCAGGTGCGTTTGGCGCCCTGGCGCGGGCGAAAAGCTGAGCACTGGGCGGCCGATCGATAGCCCTTGTGCTCCCTCAATGCAGCTCTTTAACGCGCCACCACAAAGCAACAAGGAGCTCAAGGAGATCCGCGAGATGCAAGCTGTTGCCCGGGCAGGCAGGCTACGCGGCTTTGCCCGCTTCATTCCGGAGACCTCCTTCAAGATGCGCAAGGAGTACTTTGCTGGGGTAAGTGCCACGCGATCTGCTTTCATGACCCTAGCTCGTCTCATCGTCAGGGCTTGCAGGTCCGGATGATTTGCGACGCTCGCCACACGGCCCCTCCCCCCCCCCCCCCGCCCTGTGCCTCACCCCGGCACCCTCGCTCCCATGACCCCCTTTCATTCCACTGACACAGCCGCCTCTCTATTTTCATATGCCTGTAGGAAAAGGGCCTGTTCAGCCAGAAGGCCGTGACCAGGTCGCCACAGGTGCGTAGGGGGCGGGCAGGGCTTCAGGGCCCCTGCGAAATACGTCGGGGTGTGACGGGCTTCCTCCCGCCTGCGCTGGTATGGACCTATGGAGGGATGCGCACGTACGCAGCGGGGTACTGCGGAGGGTAGTGGGAGGAGTGGGGCCGCCCCGCAGCTGCAGTGCTAGCCGGGGGGCTACCTGGACCCGCCTCAAAGCAGGCGGGTGCCTTGGCGAACAGGGGAGGATTGGGCGGGGAAGGAAGCCCTTGATCAAGCCTTGGGCTGTCTGATAATAACAGCTGGGCGGAGCACGCTGGATGGCAGCCGCGGATGGGCTGCGGGCGCCAGTGCAGCAGGCGTTGGCCAGCCCAAGCAGGGCGCATGCGGCGGGTCCTGCTGCAGCACCTAGCACAGCGGACGCGATGAAGCCCTGTGCCAGCGAGTGTGGCTGCGATGGGGCCCGCAGCCCAATTGGTGCTGGAGGGCCCGCGGCCGGCGTGTACCTGCCCGGTGCACTGCACGCCGCGGGCCCGCTGGGTTGGTGCAGGCTGGCGAAGGGGCACCCAGGGCGTGCGCGGCTGGGCAGGGCCCGGCAGGGGAGGGCGGGTTGCTAACCCGCCAAGGCACAGGCACGCGGGTAGCACCAGGGGCAGAGTGCCTCAGCAAAGGCGCTTGGGCGCGTGCACGGCCAGGGGGTTACAGCAGAGCGGAAAAGCAAGGGGAACGGAAACAGTCGGTCAGGGGGCGGGTGGCTCGGACCCGGCCGCTGGGTTGGGTGGCGTTGGTCCGTCACCCTGCCTGCTGGTGGTGGCAGCGCTGTCGCCCTGGCCGGGCTGGCAGCTTGGAACGGCAACAGCCTGGCGCGGCAGCTGCACTAAGCGGGGCTGACTGGAGCAGGGGGTGGGGTGGGGCGGCAGGGCCGGGTGCTCGGCGGGGACATGGGTTCCAACATGCCAGTGGGTGGTGGATGCGGCACCTGCCTGCAGCACCCATCAGCTGCGCTCTTCGCACGCATTCCTCCCCCGGGATCGCAGTACACATTTGCTGCGAGCACGGCATGGTGTCACGACGTGGTCCTGATCGTGGCGTGCGTGGGCCCGACTGTGCCGGCCACATTCGCACCCCCAACCCTGCCGCCTAACTCCACCCCTGCCTACTGCAGGAGACCATGGCCACCGACCCCAGCATGATGGTGGACATGATGAAGAAGAACCTCACAGGCATGGTGCCGCAGGTGGGGGTCGGGGAGGGAAAAGCCAGGGATTAGTGATGCATAAGCAGGGGGCGGGTTGCATGATGCCGCATGTGGAGGGAGGGGACATGGCAGCGCGGGTGAGGGTCAGCAGTCAATGGTGGCATGTACATTTGGCCTGGCCCACGTGCGTGCGCCGGTGGCGATAGCATGTTGCGCACGTGGAGGCGAGGCACCCCACCGGTGCTGGACAGGCCGAGGGGAGGCGAGGGGATATGCGGAAAACGCGATGAAAGGAAGGCTAGGGGGCCAACGGCCGGCACGGGGCTCAGGCAAAGCGCGCGACAGATGGCTCCCCGTGGTGTATACTCAAAGGCACTGCCGGGCTTCCAACCGCAGGCTATGGTCGACGGCAGGTCCCTTGTCAGTTACGTCTTGGGAGCTGTTGGCTGCTGACAAGTCTAGCGCCTCTAGTCTACCCCTTGTCCCCTTCCAACCCGTCCCTATCTCGTGGCCGCCCCTGCGCACGTGTGTTATTGTACCCTTCTGCAGCTGGCCATGGGCATGGTGGTCAACTTCTTCTTCCAGGGCTTCGTCATCGGCAAGGTGCCCTTCCCGCTGTCGCCGCGCTTCAAGCCCATGCTGCAGGTGGGGCTGGGGTAGGGTGGAGCGTGTGGCTAGTACCTTTAGTACGGGGGTGTTTGTGGGGCCGGCGCGGGAGTTGTGCACGGGCAGTGTTGAAGCCGATGCTGCAGGTGGGGCTGTGTGTGTCAAACCCATGCTGCAGATGGGCGTTGGGGGCGGAACAGATCCTGAGTGCTGCGGGAAGCCTAACTGCCGTGGCAGGCGTAATGCAACATGCAACATCGCTGTCACACCCGTTTTCGCGCGGCCGCCGCGCACTGCCTTACCCTCGCTGCCACTCCCTCAACGCTGCGCACCTGTCCGTGCCGTACCGTGCCGCAGCGCGGCATCGACCTGGCCTCGCTGGACGTGTCGTACTTCACCAGCCTGTCGTACTACATCCTGCTGCTGTTCGGGCTGCGAGGCGTCTTCTCCCTGGTCTTCAGGTGCGTGGGTTGGGGCTCGGGAGCCGGGGGCGAGCTAGCTGGACTTGCGGAGTGAGAGTGAAAATGAAGTAAGCAGGATCGGGGTCCTCCCAAGCTTGCTGCTGTGCCGCAAAGGCCGCTTCACAGCTCTGCCGCCGGGGCCCTGGCCGCTGGTTCCATGGCCTGCGCGCCGCATGCCATGGCTGTACGACACCTTGCCCTGCCATTTTTCTACTCCGAGCGGCTGCAACGTTCTCCTATTTCATCCGCCTGCTGCACCCACACCTCCCTGCACCGCTGGCTACTGATTCGCAAGTGCTTTACCACCGTTCCATCCCTCGCCTCCCCCGCCCTGTGCTCCCCGCCAGGGAGGACGTTGTGGACGAGACCGAGATGATGCGGCGGCAGATGAACCCCATGGCCGCCAACCCCATGGGCGTGGACATGGACGCCGCCTTCAAGCAGGAGAAGCAGGCGCTGGGGCAGGTGGGGCCAGGGGGGGAAGGGACGATGGGGGGTGGTGGAAGGGAGGGGAATGACCGACACGGGGAGAGGAGCAGGCGCTGGGGCAGGTGGGGAGCGTGGGAGGCGGGATGGGGGTGGTGGAAAGGAGGGAAGTGACGGCAAGGGGAAAAGTGTGCTGCGTTGTGAAGGCACCATGGCGATGGCTTTCTGGGAAGAACCGTGCTGAAGCACGGAGGCCAGGCGCTTGGGCCGCATGGGTGAGGACGGAGAAGGGTGAGGGGCAGGCATTGTCGGTAAGGACATGTGTGGGGGAGCGGGACCGCCAATGGTCCGCGGCCGCACGTTTATGAGTGCTTCATGCTCAACAAGTGGCACAGGTATAGCGTTGCGGTGGTACGGCACGCGGTGCCAAATCTAAACGAATGTCAATGCTGTTCGACAAAACAGCGTTTGTATTCCGGTGTCACTTAAGACATTTGCGCGCCCACCCCCGCAGATGGACCACGAGTGGGAGCTGGAGACGGCGGAGGAGCGCGCCGTGGAGGTGCTGCGCCGCCAGCTCAAGGCCAAGAAGCTGTGAGCAGCTGCAAAGAAGCAGGTGGAAGCTGTGGGAAGATGGAGGAGGGTGAAGGCGGGAACGAAGTGCGGGAAGTTAGTGCAGTTGCCGCGGTGGAATAGTTGCAAACGCTCTGCACAGCAGCTGAGGGCTTTATGCCCGAAGCCGGGGAAGGGTTGCGGGGGCAGGAGGAAGGAACTGCGGTGCGAGTGCGGGGGATGCCTGGTATAGAGCCCAGTGCGTGGTCAGCAGGCGACCAGGTCGACTCCCCTGGTGTGGCACGTCCCGGTACGGCCGAGCTCTGCCGGAGCCCGCGATGACCGACTGTAACATTTACCAACCCTGCTTGAGCAGCCACCTTGCGCATGCAGGCATGCTTGCTGCCTTCCATGGCAGACTCACGGCGGGCAGTGCAACTGGGACCTGTATTGCCAAGGGACGTCGCCGGTGTATGCTAGGACCACCAGGTGGTCATGACAGCAGTGGTCCGCGGATCAGGGTGCTTGTCCTGGCATGCCCTCATCTGCCCAAGGTTGACACTGGTCGTTGTGGTGGCCGGCGCTGCGTCGGTGCATGTGCGTGCCTTCCGCACGTGACTGGGGCTGTAAGGGGCCGGGGGATGCCCGTCCAGAGGGTGGGTACTGCGTGGCAGGGGGCTGATACGGTACTGGCTAATACGCCACGTGCTGCATGCCAGGGCCTCCCTCCAGACAGATCGCCGCTATTATCCGTTTGTCCACTGTCCACAAGGTAATTGTGATTTAAGCCTCTGTCGGCTCATCGGGGTTGGGGTGTAGACGGCATGGTTCAGCATGGTCCCATCTGGGCCGGTGAGTCCCTGCAGGTCGCATGGCAGACCGTAGAGCACCAGAGCCCTAGCTCACAAACAGCTGACTGCATAATATCATCGCCCGCATCAAATTCGCGATCACAACTTTTAGGCCGCTTGCCTCGCAAAGACAAAGGCAACGCAGAGCCTGCGCAGACGCACGCCTTTATCATAAACGAACCAGCGGAAGGTCCGGACATTTGGTTGACTACATACAATGGACCAGCCTGAGACGGAGCGGAGTGACAGCGCAGGCGACAGCGAGCCCCGGCTCCCCGCAGAGCTGCAGGCCCGCGTGCTGCAGTTCCTGCCGCCCAACGAATGCGCCCTGTCAGGGCGTCTTGTTGGCAAGGGCGCGTGGAAACGCCTCAACCAGCCGCACCACTGCACAGCCAGCTTCCGCCTGCCGCTGCCCCCGCATGCTGTTGACGACCCCGCCTGGCAGCCGCACCTGCAGCAGGCCTTCAAGCAGGCCCCCATGCGGGCAAAGCTGCAGTACCTGTCTGCCGCGGCATCCAGCGGCAGTGTGTTGAACCTGGAGGTGGCGTGGCGCCTGCTGCAGCCCTGCCTCTTCCCGGAGCTGCTGCCACATCCTGTGGGCGACACCCAAGGCCCTCGCAACCAGCACCACCACCACCACCCTGTGCTGGACATCTACACCCACTGCCTGCGTCCCAACGACCTCGACCCGGGTGCCGCTGCCGTAGCTTTCGGCCACGCCCATGCCTTCGCATGGCTGGTGCAGCACGGCTGCCCGCTGGAGCCGCAGCGTACGTTGGTTGCAGCGGCGGAGCACTGCGACCTGGCGGGGCTGAAGCAGGCGTGGGGCCTGCTGTGCCCCCGCCTGGACCCCGGCCGCCGCATGGAGGTGCCCCTGCTCGCAGCCGCAGCTGCCGTCCGCTCACCGACCCACCAAACCGCATGCGCCAAGCTGGCATGGCTGCTGTTGCTTACTGCCGAGGCGGCACAGCCGCAGGGACCAGCCGCCGAGCCTTGGCCATGCAGGTCCTTGGTCCTCACGGCCGCTGCTGTAGCCGCTGCGGCGAGTGGGAACGTGCAGCTGCTGCAGTGGCTGTGCGATGAGCAGGGCCTGGACCTGGCAAGGAAGAGCCCCCGGACCCTCCTGCCCTCAAAGGGTCGCTGGTCTGAGAGTGTGCTGGCAGCCGTCCTAGAGGGCGGAGACATGGACCTGGTCAGGTGGCTTGTGGGGGAGAGGGGCTATCCGTTGCCGAGCAGCCAGGCGGATGAGGGCTGGGAGGATGAAAGCAGCGATGATGCGAGTGAGGCGTGGGAGGGTGCGGCCAGGGGGGGCAGCGTGGAGGCAATGCGCTGGCTGCTGGGGAGCGGGGTGCCGGTGCAGGAGGGGGCCATCGGCGCTGCGGCAGGGGCGGGGCGGCTGAAGGCGGTGCAGTTCCTGCACGCGGAGTGCGGCCTGCGGCTGACGGAGGGGGTGTTTGTGGAGGCGGCGGGATCGCGCGGCTTGCCCACCGCGCAGTGGCTGCTGCAGGCGGGCTGCCCCATGAGCCCTGAAGCGTATGACAGCGCGGCAAAGGCGGGCGATGCAGCCATGGTGGAATGGCTGGCCACGGAGGCCAAGTGCCCGTTGGGGCAGGACACCATGCGGGATGCAGTGAGATTCTGGGGGTAGAACGGGAGTGACACCAGCAACAGCAACGGTAGTGGCAGTGGCGCTGCCAGGGGCGGTGTGTCGGCCGTCGTGGAGGTGCTGGTCAAGGCTGGCTGTCCCGTCGGGCCAGATGCTCTCAATAGCGCGGCCATTATCGGCGACCTGCCGGTGCTGCGCTACCTGCACGAGGATAGCGGGGTGGGATTCGGGCCGGGGACGCTGGCGGCAGCGGCGGAGGGCGGCTGCGAGGCGATGGTAGAGTGGCTTTTTGGGGCGGGGTGCAGGCCAGGGGATAGGTGGACGGAGATGCCTTATCTCACTGCAGGGCAGAGCGCGGACCTTGGGACCCTGCAGTGCCTTAGACGGCTGGGGGTTCCCTGGAGCGCGGATGTGGTGAAGGTGGCGACGATACTGGAGTTGTGTCTGCCACCGGTGCGGTGGCTGGTGGAGCAGGGGGCGGTGTGGAGCTGGGGGCAGGTGGCGGCGGTGGTGGGCTGGGGAAAGCGTAAGGGGCTGTTCCTCGACAGTGCGGCGTGGCTGGAGGCCCGGGCCGCCAGCGAGCATGGCGGGGAGGGCAAAGAGGCAGAGCGGTGATGTAAGACTCACAGGCGTTGGGGATGGCAACGACAGGTGGACTTCGCACGGAACAGTACGTTGTTGTGTGACCTCTGTGTGACAGGGGCCCGCTGTGCTGGTGTCGTAACTAACTTTGTCCGTAAGGACGTGCTGGATTCTCATAGCGTCGGAGGCCTATGTGTCATGCTGAAGACACCCAACGGTGTATGTGTTGCAAACATTAATGTCCAGTACTGCAACAGTACCAGTGTCCTGAGGCCTTTTCATGCAACATGCACGTAACCACCCACGCCCACGCAAAATATAACAGGTACCGCAACTGTTGATTCGCACCATGTTCGCACGCACCTCGATATCGCTTTGGCCTATATGACAAGGCAGGGTAGGGGCGCATGCGCTAGCTCAGAGGAGGAGGCCCGTACGGGACACTGTCTGCGCGAGTCCCGCTGCTGAAGCACCACGTGCCTCGTCCTCCTTAATGCTTCATATAGATGGCAGGGCGATTGCCAGGATGTAACCCTGTGCAAAAGGATTCTGACGGTTTATATGGAGGTAGAGTATAGCGCCGGCGGCATGGTCGTAACCGGTCTGGGCTTGGGGTTGGGTCCCTGCAGTACGAAGCCCACTGCTGCCCGCGATTGCCGATCGGGCAGCGAGCAAACAGCTCCATGGCTCTTGTTCGGAAACAAGTGACTGCAAATCAACATCTCTAGCTTCTGGTTTGCGACCGCTGCTTTCCGGTCGCACTCCTCGAGATGAAGAAATAGTGAAATGCGCATGCGCAGACGCACGGCCTTGAGGACGGATCACTATCAGGACCAGCCTTACATCTAGTCTTCAAGCAACCATGGATCAGGGTATGACGGAGCAGGGTGGAAGCGCAGATAGCGAGCCCGAGCTCCCCGCAGAGCTGCAGGCCCGCGTGCTGCAGTTCCTGCCGCCCAACGAATGCGCCCTGTCAGGGCGTCTTGTTGGCAAGGGCGCGTGGAAACGCCTCAACCAGCCGCACCACTGCACAGCCAGCTTCCGCCTGCCGCTGCCCCCGCATGCTGTTGACGACCCCGCCTGGCAGCCGCACCTGCAGCAGGCCTTCAAGCAGGCCCCCATGCGGGCAAAGCTGCAGTACCTGTCTGCCGCGGCATCCAGCGGCAGTGTGTTGAACCTGGAGGTGGCGTGGCGCCTGCTGCAGCCCTGCCTCTTCCCGGAGCTGCTGCCACATCCTGTGGGCGACACCCAAGGCCCTCGCAACCAGCACCACCACCACCACCCTGTGCTGGACATCTACACCCACTGCCTGCGTCCCAACGACCTCGACCCGGGTGCCGCTGCCGTAGCTTTCGGCCACGCCCATGCCTTCGCATGGCTGGTGCAGCACGGCTGCCCGCTGGAGCCGCAGCGTACGTTGGTTGCAGCGGCGGAGCACTGCGACCTGGCGGGGCTGAAGCAGGCGTGGGGCCTGCTGTGCCCCCGCCTGGACCCCGGCCGCCGCATGGAGGTGCCCCTGCTCGCAGCCGCAGCTGCCGTCCGCTCACCGACCCACCAAACCGCATGCGCCAAGCTGGCATGGCTGCTGTTGCTTACTGCCGAGGCGGCACAGCCGCAGGGACCAGCCGCCGAGCCTTGGCCATGCAGGTCCTTGGTCCTCACGGCCGCTGCTGTAGCCGCTGCGGCGAGTGGGAACGTGCAGCTGCTGCAGTGGCTGTGCGATGAGCAGGGCCTGGACCTGGCAAGGAAGAGCCCCCGGACCCTCCTGCCCTCAAAGGGTCGCTGGTCTGAGAGTGTGCTGGCAGCCGTCCTAGAGGGCGGAGACATGGACCTGGTCAGGTGGCTTGTGGGGGAGAGGGGCTATCCGTTGCCGAGCAGCCAGGCGGATGAGGGCTGGGAGGATGAAAGCAGCGATGATGCGAGTGAGGCGTGGGAGGGTGCGGCCAGGGGGGGCAG
>VFQN01006840.1_pt1 | contig 12701 bp, 10 predicted proteins | sample 3512371 | NCBI WGS metagenome assembly VFQN01 (sample SAMN10412370, study PRJNA504923) | tailings metagenome | isolation source: Replicate 2 from Balatoc abandoned mine | place: Philippines: Itogon, Benguet | collected 2017-08-28
TCCTGCAAGTGCTCGCCTGGGCAACCGTAGGCCTCGCGAATGCCGCACGAGCAGGGTCGTCATCGCGCGCTGCCCGCCGGCATGTCGCCAGCCGGGACCCCGGCTGACAGTTCCAGGATGTCGCTGCCGGGGCATCGGTCGGGTCTTCTCATGCCTCCAACGGGATGATGGATTGCTTGCCCGATGCCGTTGGTCCACCCGGCTGGCTTCCGTGGGAAAGGCATGGCTCCGTCGCCTGCCCGAACGACACCGACCGCCCGCATGGCGGACGGCAGGGTGGCTTGGCGCCTGTCAGCGGCCCGGCCAATTCGGGAATATACTTGGCATGCGATTGGTCCTGGGCAAACCGATTGCCGTGGCCCCGGCGGCACCCGGTCCGTGCGGCCGTCGCCTGCGCGGCGACGTGGGTGCCATCGTGCCCCTACGTACCATTGACGCTGCAAAGGCTGCGTGAGGCCGGCCTTCCGGACGTTGGGCAGCCATTCGCTGCCGTCACCCATCCGGCTGCTCCGCCGGTGCCGCGCCGTATCGCCATTCATCTTGGCCATGGCCGGGGGGAGCCGTGGGAACCGGCCGGCAACAGGGCTGGACGTCCTCACAGGAGGGGGCCGCTGGCCAGCACCGCACGGGGAAAGGCCGCGAGTTTCTCGGGCCACGGTACCACGAACAGGTGGCAGAACGGGTAGACCAGGCGGCCGGTCAGGGACGGCTCGATCGTGCCGCCCGTTTCGATGAACACGATCTGCGCGCCCAGGAGACGGCCGAGGATCAAGGTTGCCACCGCCACGTCGGCGCCCGTCGAGACGATCAGGGCAGGGCGCTCCCGCAGAAGGATCACAAGGGACTGCAGGGCGTTCAGGAGCGTGCGGGTTGCGCGGCGCCGGGGGTGGCAGACATGGTGGACGCGCATGCCGGCCCCGGCCGTGCTTCGTCCGGATGCGAAGGTCACGTGGTAGAGGTCGGCGAAGTGGATGCCGCGGGTCGCCCGGACCAGCTCGGTGAAATGGCCGCCGGGCGAGTAGACCCAGCAGGTCCGGCGCGCCTCGATCATCCGGCGGCGTGCCGGCGCAGGCGCGCAGGCTCCATTGCCTGCCAGTCTGCCGCCCGCGCATGGAACAGCCGGCGCAGCCGGCCGCGGCTGTCCTTGGCGAGCAGCATGGGCTCGTTCTGGTCGAAGCGCAGCAGGGCCTCGGGCGCGTCGTAGGCATAAAGATCGAGCGGCAGGCCCCGCCGCAGCGCGGAACTGCGCAGCCGCAGCAGCAGGATGTTGGTGCGCCACCAGCCGGCGAGCCCGGGCGGGAACACCAGCCGGAGGTCGATGTCCGAGCGATCCGCCGGCCTCCCGCCGCGGGCGCGCGAGCCGATGAACAGGGCCTCCTCCAGCCAGGGCAGCCCGGCCAGTTCGCGCGCCAGCGCGTCGCTTGCCGCGATCAGCCGCGCAGCATCGCCCCGGTAGGACCGGCAGTAGCGGGCGCACACCCAGAACTGGCCGTTGGCGAGAAAATTGGCACTGTGCCCGGCCAGCAGGCCCAGCACGGCCGCAAGCAGCGGATCCAGGCCCGCCCAGGCCAGGGGAGAAGCGGCCAGCAACGCGATCATGACGCCGAAGCCCAGGCGGAAGCTCAGCTCCTTGCGCTGCATGCCGCGCATGCCCTGGAACAGCCAGTTGATCGCCAGGATCGCAGCACAGCTCTGCAGCGCACGGTCCAGCCAGGCCTGCCGCGGCCGGAGCGGGAACGTTTTGCGCTTATAGACACTGGCAGAAGGAATGTTCATGCGGTATTTCTACCAAAAGTTGATTTCATGTCGATCCGGATCGTATTCCCAACCGCCATGCCGCCTGCTTTCCCATCCGCGCGCCACCTCGGCATCGGCCTGCTGGTCCTGATGGCCGCCTTGGCAATGCTGAGTGCCGATCAGGCAGCGCGGCTGGGCCTGGCATCCCTGCGCATGCCGACCTTCGTCCTGACGAGCGGCGCCCTGGCCCTGCTGGGGTTGGCGCTCCGGCCCTGGCTCGATCCGGCGACGACACGCGCGCCGATGCTCTTGCTGCTGATCCTGGCGCTGATCGCACTGGCCGACCTGCAGGGGCCGGTGGACCCGATCGACTACAAGCTGGTCCTGCCGGTCCTGGCCCTGCTCGCAGCCGGGCCGGTGGCGCGGGTCCTGCATCCGCTCGACCTGCCCGTCCTGCTCTGGCGCCTGATCGCGCTGTATGTCCTGGCGACGGCGGTGCTGGCGACTTTGGCCGGGCCGGACGCATTGGCCAAGGGCGATGACGGGATCGCGCGCATCGATGCGTCGGGGTCGCTGGTCACGCACTCGGCCCTGTGCACGATCGCCCTGCTGCTGGCCACCACCACCTGGAAGCGGGCCCGCTGCATCGGCCGGGTCGCCCGTCTGGGGGCAGGGACCCTTGCCCTCCTGATGCTGCTCGCGGCAGCGACGCGCACGCCCCTGGTCACGCTGGCGATCCTGGCGGTGCTGCTGCTGGCGACGACGCGCGCGCGCGGCGCATGGCTGCGGCGCATGGCGTTGCTGGCGATCGCCGGCTTCGCCGTCCTGCAGGCCTATGCTGCCCTGGTCGACGACACGCCCTGGCGCCGGCTCTGGAGTGATGGCCAGCCGGAATGGTCGACCGGCCGCGCCGTGGCGGTACAGGACTGGCTGGCACGCGCGGACGGCCATCCGTTCGGCCTGGGGCTCGGCACGGTCCGGGCGACGCTCGCGGACGGCAAGCCTTCCCTGGACGGCCAGGACATCCTGGACTGGCCGCACAACGAGCTGGTGCGGCTCTGGGTGGAGGCGGGCCCGCCGGGTGCCGCTTTCCTTCTGGTCCTGCTTGGCACGCTCTGCGCCCGGGCCGTGCGGGTCGCCCGGCAGGAGGCCGCGGATGCATGGCGCCCCGATCCCGCCGCCGGCATGCTGGCGCTGGGCCTGGTCGCCGATGCGATCGCGCAAAGCCTGTTCCAGAACTGGCTGAACGGGGTCTATCATGCCACGTTCGGCGTGCTGGTGGTCGCGCTCCTGGACGCGCGGACGCGCATCGGCGCCCGGCGGCGAGAAGCGGCCTGACAGCCTGCCCGTCCTGCCGCTAGCATTGGCGGGCAGATCAGGGCAGCGGGAGGCATGGGGATGGTCCGGGCGGGCGAGCGGCCGTCGATCTACGCGGATGACCTGGACAAGGTGCGCGCCAACCACCAGCCCTTGACGCCCCTGGGCTTCCTGGACTGGGCCGCCGATGTCTATGGCGGCCGGGTTGGCTGCATCCATGGCCGGCAGCGCTGGACCTGGACGGAGATCCGTGCCCGCTGCCGCCGGCTGGCCTCGGCCCTGCGCCAGGCCGGCGTCGGACCGGGCGAGACCGTGTCGGTGATGCTGCCGAACGTACCGGCCATGCTCGAGGCGCACTATGGCGTGCCGATGGCCGGCGCCGTGCTCAACGCCCTGAACTACCGGCTGGACCCCGCCACCATCGCCTTCATCCTGGAACATGCCGAAAGCAAGGTGCTGATCACCGACACCGCGTTCGGCCCGGTCGTGCGCGAGGCCCTGGCCCTGCTGCGGCGGCCGATCCTGGTGGTGGACGTGGTGGACCCGGAAGAGCCCGGGCCGGCGCTGGGCCAGCTCACCTACGAGGAACTGCTCGATCAGGGCGACCCGGACCTGCCGCCGGTCCTGCCGGAGGACGAATGGCAGCCGATCTCGCTCTGCTACACCTCCGGCACCACCGGCGACCCCAAGGGCGTCGTCTACCATCACCGCGGCGCCTACCTGAACGCCCTTGGCAACGCGCTGCTGTTCGGCCTGCGCCATGACAGCGTCTATCTCTGGACGCTGCCGATGTTCCACTGCAACGGCTGGACGTTTCCCTGGGCGGTCACCGCGGTGGGCGGCACCCATGTCTGCCTGCGCCGGATCGATCCTGCCCGGATCTTCCAGCTGATCGTGGAGGAACAGGTCAGCCATCTGTGCGGGGCGCCGATCATCCTGAACATGTTGGCGCACAGCCCGAAGGAGGTGCGCCGGGCGCTCGCCCGCCCGGTGGACGTGCTCACCGGTGGTGCCGCCCCGCCTTCGGTCGTGATCGAATCGATGGAGGCGATGGGATTCCGGGTGACCCATGCCTATGGCCTGACCGAGGTGTACGGCCCCGCCACCTTCGCCCTGCCGCAGCCGGACTGGCAGGACCTGCCGGTGCGCGAGCGGGCGGCCCGGATGGCGCGCCAGGGGGTGCGCTCGCCGATCATGCCGGAAATGCAGGTGGCCGACCCGGCCACGATGCGCCCGGTGCCCTGCGACGGCGCCACGATCGGCGAGATCATGCTGCGCGGCAACACGGTGATGGCGGGCTACCTGAAGAACCCAGCCGCCACCGCCAAGGCGTTTGCCGGCGACTGGTACCACACCGGCGACCTGGCCGTGGTCCATGCCGACGGCTATGCCGAGGTCAAGGACCGCGCCAAGGACATCATCATCTCCGGCGGCGAGAACATCAGTTCGCTGGAGGTCGAGGAGGTGCTCTACCGCCATCCCGCGGTGATGGAGGCTGCGGTGGTGGCCAAGCCCGATTCCTACTGGGGCGAGGTGCCCTGCGCCTTCCTGGTGCTCAAGCCCGACGCCGCGGCACCTTCGCCCCGCGAGCTGACCGAATGGCTGAAGCAGAACCTGGCCAGCTACAAGGTGCCGCGCCGTTTCGTGTTCGGGCCGCTGCCGAAGACCTCGACCGGCAAGGTGCAGAAGACCGAGCTGCGCCAGCGCGCTCAGGCGCTCGACTGAGCTTTTGCGAGGAACGGCACGACCGCGTCGGCAAAGGCCTGCGGCCGCTCGAGCATGGCCATGTGCCCGGCGTCTTCGATCCGGACGAAGCGGGCGCCCAGCGCCGCGGCGAGTTCGGCCCCCCGCGCCGCCGGCGTCATCCGGTCCCTGGCACCGCTCACCACGAGGCAGGGCAGTCCCGCCGGGCGCGCCGCCGGTTCCGCCCGGTCGCACGCCTGCAGGTCGGTGGCGAGCACGCGGGGCCGGGAATTCTCCAACAGCGCGACCCCGGTGCCGCCCAGCCGTATGCCGGGCGTCGCCCGGGCAGCGCGACGACCAGCCGGCGCCACCGCGAAGGTCGCGATCATCCTTGCGGCCCTCGGCAGGTCGTCCGAGGCCGCCTGGAGCAGGGCGGGGTTGACGGGCATGCGCGCTGCCGCCCCGGCGAGCACCACGGCGCTCAGGCGCTCCGGCCGCCGCGCCAGCATCTCCAGGGCGATCAAGGCGCCCATGGAGTGGCCGACCACCGCCACCCGGGCCAGGCCCAGCGCGTCCAGCAAGGAGGCGACGAAGCATGCGTAGTCCACAATCGAGCCACGCGCGCAGCCGGTCGAGCGTCCGTGCCCGGGAAGGTCCACCGCCAGGCTGGCAAGGCCGCGCAGGCCGGGATCGCGGGCGGCCAGCGTCCACACGGTCCGGTCCATGCCAGCACCATGCAGCCAGAGCACGGCCGGCACGCCCGGACCGGGCTCCCGCTGCCAGGAGCTGATCTGGATGGCTTCGCCGTCGATCTGCCGGATCATCGTTTCCCGCCCTTGTTTGCGGGCGGATCAGACGGCAGCGGCGTGCAAAAGGAAAGGGGCGGGGCATGCCTCGTCCGGCAACGGTCATGGCCGGCCGGAAGAAGTTCCGGCCGGCCACCATTTTGACCGCGGCAGCTGAACGAAGCGTTAACGCCGTCGGTCGCCCGGTCAGGCGAGCCTGGTGCGGACCAGGGTGGCCGTGACCCAGCGCAGCACGATGCTCTGTCCGTCGGCCGTGGTCGCGGTCGGGCCCTCGATCACCACGCCGCTGGCGGGGCTGAGGGTGACCGTGCCCGCGCCGACCTGGCCGACCGTGGTCTCGCAATGGATCCGCCGCCCGGCGATCACGTTGGTGCCGCCGGGCGGCTTGGTGCCGGACGCGCCCGGTACCGCCGCCAGCTGCGGCACCGTCACCGTCTTGGCGGCCGCACCGTTCATCTCGACCCGGTCGCCCACGTCGCCGGCGACCAGCGTGTAGCTGGTGCCGGTCTGCTCGTTGACGGCCACCCAGCCCTTCATTCTTGTGTCCTGCAGCCGGTGCCAGGTCCCGCCCGCCCGGGCGTACAGGCCGCGGTCGAAGGACGGGTTCCAGCCGCCCGTGGTCGGGTTGCCGTCGGCAAAAGCCAGCATGAAGTCGGCCGGCATGGGCGGGGCCTGGGTGCGCTCGTTCATGTGCAGCACCGACTCGACCGTCACCTTGCGGATGTTGGCGTCGCCCAGGTAGAGCGTGGCATCGTAGGGGGCGGTGAGCCCGTCCACGCCGCAGCTGATCCTGGAATTGTTGCCGGTGGGCGGTGCGCCGAACTGGATGTAGGCGGTAGCACCACGGTCGACCCGGAGGTTGCCGGCCTGCTCGGTGGCGCGCACCACGGGCAGGCCGGTCGAGGCCGAGCCGAGCCACAAACCGCGCGGGAGCATGGAATCCCCATCCGCGAAGGCGGTGCCCAGGGCTGGGAAGTTGTCGCAGCCGAGGAAGCTGCGCTGGCGGACGGCCCCGGCCACGGTCGCGTTGTTGTCGGCATAGGCAGTGGTCGGGCTGGTGGCGTTCGCCAGGAAGAAGGTGCCGAGCCAGCTGTTGACCTCGCTCATGCCGACGGCGGTGCCTTCCTCGAGCACGCCGGTCGACAGCGATTCCAGGTCGACCGACACGAAGGTCAGGCGCCGCGCGTTCCTGATATGGATGCCGATGCAGCCGGTGCGGCCAGGGGCTACGATATTGGCCTTGGCGACCAGCACGTTGTTGACGATGCCGGGCGAGGCGCTGCCGCCTTCGAAGAACAGGCCCTTCAGGTTGTCGCCGGTCAGCTTGATCGAGATCTGGCGCATCGAGCCGTCGCCATAGTTCACCGCGGCATCGGTGGCGTTGCGCAGCCAGATCCCGTTGCCGTTCCAGCTGTCCGCGCCGTCGCCCCAGGCCAGGAGGTCGACCAGCGACCAGTCGTTGGACCGGTCCAGCTCCACCGCCCAGCCATTGGCGCCGCCGCCGCGGAAGCGGAGGTCGCGGCCGAGGAAATCGTTGCCGATCACCTTCAAGGCCGGCCCGCTGGCGCTGGCCCGGGCGGTGAGACCGAGGCCGGCGCAGGTACCGTCGGTATATTCGGCGCTGCCTGGGGCGAAGCCCGCGCCGAACAGCAGGCCGGTCCCGTCATGGTCCAGGCGCAGGATCGAGCTGTCGCGGCCCTCGCCCTGGATGGCCGTGGCGGGGGGCACCTGGACCGGTGCAGTCAGCCGGTAGCGCCCGGCCGGCACCCGGACGGTGCGGGCACCCGACGCCATCGCCGCCTGGAAGGACGGGGTGTCGTCGGTGACGTCATCGCCCCTGGCGCCGAAGTCCTGGACGGTGACCTCGTCCTGCAGCTTGGCCGGCAGGGTCCGGGCAACGGCGCCGGCGCGCCCAGCCTGGAACGGCAGGGCATCGAGCGTGGCCCGGCGGGTCAGGTTGCCGGCGGCGGTGGAGACGAGGATCCGGTCGGCGCCGACTAGGGATGGCGCCGGGTCGAGTTCGTGGATCTGGCGGTTGGCCATCAGGAAAGCTCCCAGACGAGATGATCGCCATGCTCGTCGACCAGCGGCTGATCGCTTGCGACGATCAGGAAGCTGGTCTCGGCGGGTGGCGGAGGCGGAGGCGGAGGCGGAGGCGGAGGCGGAGGCGGAGGCGGAGGAGGGGGCGGCGAGGGCGGCGCCACCGTTCCGGTTGCGGCCGGGCCGGCGAAGCCCAAGGCCGCCGACAGCCCCAGGCGCAGCGGCACCTCAGGACCGCCCGATCACATAGGCTTGGCAGGTGCCGCTTTCGGCGATCAGGGCCACGTGGCGCTGCTGGGCGGAGACCGGCAGGTCGAGATAAACGCCCGGGTGAAGGTAGGGGCTGGTCGCGGCGTCGGCGGTGACGCCGGCGTCGCCCAGCTCGAACCGGACCGCCGCGGTCGCGATCAGGCTGATCACCGTCACGTCCGGCGGCAGTGCCGCGCTCAGGGTCGAGGTCGTGCCGACCGTGATCTTCTGGGTGCCGCGGCGGACGAAGCCGAGGATGGCGATGGGGTGGCCGTTGTCGTCGAGGGGCAGGAGCGTGCTCATGGCTAGGACCTCGCAATCGTTCCGCTCGAGATCCTATCGATCCGAGCGACATTGCTTATATTCCTAGTTCATGCACGCAGCAAGGTGACAAGGACGATAATCCTTGATCTGCCCGCTGCTCAGTCCTTGAGCGCCAGCTCCCGCAGCCCGTCGGCCAGAAGGTTGAACCCGATCACCAGGGACGAGATCGCTGCGGCCGGGATCAGCGCCATGTGCGGATAGACCGGCATCAGCCCATAGGTATCCTTGACCATGCCCCCCCAGTCCGGGTCCGGCGGCGGCAGGCCGAGGCCAAGGAAGCCCAGCACGCCGATCGCGATGATCGTGTAGCCCATGCGCAGACAGGCATCGACGATCAGCGGGCCCCGGGCGTTCGGCAGGATCTCCACGGCCATGACATAGAGCGCGGACTCGCCGCGGATCTGCGCGGCCGTCACGTATTCGCGGTTCTTGATGTCCAGCGTCAGGCCGCGGACGATGCGCATGATCTGGGGGGCTGCCGTGAAGGTCACCGCGAGCACGATGTTGAAGGCCGAGGCGCCGAAATTGGCGATGATGATCAGATAGAGGATGATCACCGGGAAGCTCAGCACGATGTCGGCGATCCGCGAGAACACCATGTCGACCCAGCCGCCGAAATAGCCGGCCAGCAGCCCCATCGTGCAGCCGATCGCGTAGGCGATCAGCACCGCGATCGGCGCCACCGCCAGCACGGTGCGGGCACCCCACATCACCCGGGACAGCATGTCCCGGCCGAGCATGTCGGTGCCGAGGACATGCACGCCGCCCGGGTACGGGTTGGCCAGCGCCAGGAAGTCCTGCGCGTTCGGGTCGAAGGGTGCCGCGTAGGGAGCGATCAGCGCCACCACCACCCAGAACAGGACCAGGGTGACGCCGATCAGCGCCACCCAGGAGTGGCGGATCGCCAGGATCTTGCCGAGCGTGCTGGGCGCCTGGGCCGGCGCGCGCATGTCGATATCGTCGGGTATGGTCGCCATCACGCGATCCGGATGCGCGGGTTGAGGAGCATGTAGCCGATGTCGCCGGCTACCTGGGTGGTCACCGCGATCGCGACCGCGACCAGGGCGCCCGCCTCGATCAGGGCGACATCCTTGTTGAGGGCGGCGTCCAGCATCATCCGCCCGAAGCCGGGATAGGCGAACACCGCCTCCACCACGACCACGCCGGTGATCAGGTAGTTGATCTGCAGGAGGATGACGGTGAAGGGGGCGATCAGCGCGTTGCGCAAAGCGTGCTTGCGGATCACGTCCGGGAAGCTCAGGCCCTTGAGGATCGCGGTGCGGATGTAGGGGGCCAGCATCACCTCGATCATGGAGGCACGCACCATCCGGACCACGTAGCCGGCATCATAGAGCACCATCACCATCACCGGCAGCACCAGCTGGCTGGCGATGCTCCAGCCGCTGCTGGCATCCAGCGTCGAGGTGCCGGGCAGGATGCCCAGCCAGATCACGAAGATCGACGACAGGAAGGCGCCGAGCGCGAATTCGGGCAGGGAGGTGCAGATGATCGCCATCACCGAGACGACCCGGTCGGTGAGCGATCCCTCGCGCATGCCGGCCAGCACCCCGAACAGGATCGAGACCGGCACGATAATCGCGAATGCGATCGCCGCCAGCATCGCGGTGTTGGCGAGGCGGTCCCGGAAGATCGGCCCCACCGGCTGCTTGAACAGCGTGGAGTAGCCCAGGTCGCCGGACAGAATGTTGCCGGCCCATTCCACGTAGCGGACCAGCACCGGCCGATCCAGGCCCAGCTCCTGGGTGAGCAGCTCCACCTGCTGTTCCGTGGCATAGGGCCCGAGCGTCTTGCGGGCGACGCTGCCGGGCGTCCATTCCGACACGGCGAAGATCAGGAACGACGCCACGACGATGGTGAAGGCCATCTGGCCGAGCCGGCGCAGGACGAAGGTCAGCATCGTCGTTGGCCATCCTCGCGAGAACGAACGAAACGCGGGAAAGCGGGGACGGCCGCGGCCGTCCCCGTTCGATCGAACTCAGGCCTCGTTGAGGTAGAGTTCCTCGCCGAAGATGTAGCTGGTCGGATGCTGCTTGAAGCCGCCGACCTTCTTGTCCCAGAAGGTGAACATGCCGCGCCACAGCGGGATCACCGCCGGGCCTTCCTCGTTCATCAGCTCCTCGATCGGCACCATCGCCTGGCGCCGCTCCTCGACGTCGAGGATGCCTTCCGCCTTGGAGAGCAGCTCGTCGAACTTCTTGTTCGACCAGTGCGATTCGTTCCACGGCACGCCGGTCCGATAGGCCAGGCCCAGCACCATCACGCCCAAGGGCCGGTGCGTCCAGGCGGTGAAGCCGAACGGCACCTTGGTCCAGTTGTCCCAATAGGCCGAGGACGGCATCACGTTGATCTTCACCCGGATGTTGGCCTGCTTCCACATCTCGGTCATCGCCTGGACCGCGATCAGCTCCCAGGCCGGGTCCTGCTTGCAGGAGATTTCCGCGTCGATGCCGTCGGGATAGCCGGCATCGGCGAGCAGCTTCTTCGCCCCCTCGATGTCCTGCTTCATCAGCCCGATATCGGCATATTCCGGATGGATCGGCGCCACGTGGTGGTGCTCGCCGGGCGCGCCGATGTTGAGATGCGCCAGCTGCAGGAGCTTGGGCGTGTCGACCGCCAGGCGCAGCGCCTTGCGGACCCGGGCATCGTCGAACGGCTTCTCGGGATGGACGCGCGCCACGCCGGTCTGGGCGGAGGTCGCCTGGTAGAGCTCCAGGTGCGGCATCTGCTTCAGGACCTCGTACTGGGTCACCGAAGCCTCGTACATGCCGTCGGCCTGCTTGGACGCCATCGCCGCCACCTGCGCCGACGCATCGTCGCCATGGTCGACGAAGTGGAGCTCGTCCAGGTAGGGGCCTTCGCCCCAGTAGCCCTCGCGCGCCTTGAACACTGCACGCTTGCCGATCTCGACCACGGTCGGGTCGAACGGGCCGGTGCCGGGCGAGCCGACGCCCCACTTCCCGTTGTCCTCCGGCCAGAGCATGAAGGCCGGGTAGTGGAACAGGTTCTCCGGCACCGCCATCTGCGGGCCCTTGCCGTTCAGGACGATGGTAAAGTCGTCCTTCTTCTCGATCGCGTTGGCATCCCAGTAATCGGTCGTCATGACCGGGTTGCCGTCGGCGTCCTTCTGGCCGCTGTCCTTGTCCTCGACCAGAAAGCCGCTGAACAGGCCCAGCACCGAGGAGCCGGTGGCCGGATCCAGCATGTGCTTGAGGTTCCAGATCGCGTGGTCGGCGACGAACGGCTCGCCGTTCGACCACTTGACGTCCTTGCGCAGCCGCAGCGTCCAGGTCTTCAGGTCGTCCGACGCCTCCCACTTCTCGAGCAGCCAGGGCACCGTGACGTTGTCGACGCCGGTCCGGGTCAGGTAGTCGTTGCACTGCCGGACCGAGTTGCTGTCGTACACCCAGGAGAAGGTGTGCGGCGTCGAAAGGTCCGGGATCCGGATCGACACCCGCACGATGCCGCCCTTTTTCGGCGCGCCTTCCTGAGCGCGGGCCTGCGGGACGAAGCCCGGCCCGTCGATCCTGCCGACAATGCCATAGGCGGTGGCCGCCGAGAGCCCCAGCAGCGTCGAAGTCCGCAGGAACTCGCGCCGGTCGACGCGACGCTGTTCGTACTGGTCGACGAGCTTCGGGATGAACGGATGAATCCTGTTCTCACGATCGGCCATGAGATCCCCCGTATCGTTTAGGCTATGCCGGTCCGGATCGCGGATCCGAATCGTCCCCGCCGAACCGTATCTGTTCCATGAAACCTGTCAACGCGCGGACTCTGCCCCTCCTGGGGCCATCGTTCCTCTTCTGCTGCGACATGAAACTCGGTAGAACAGGCAGGTTTTTGTAAAAAGGTCTGCCCATGGCGAATCATTTCGAACAGGAGTCTGCTTCAAGGTTGATAAAGTCGGAATTGATTATTTCAGAAGGTTGGATGTCCTGGGCGAGCGTGGCGGGTGCCTGGGGCGCCTGGCTGACGCTCACCTGGTTCGGGACCGAGCTGCCCTGGTGGCTGCTGCTCCCCTGCGGCGCCTTCACCCTCGCGCTCTACGGCTCCCTGCAGCACGAGGCGCTGCACGAGCTGATGTCGACCCGACGCTGGCTCAACCATGTCTTCGTCTACCCGCCGCTGCAGCTGTGGCTGCCCTATCCGGTCTATCGGGCCTCGCATCTGGCGCATCACGGCAAGCTGCATCATTTGACCGATCCCTACCGCGATCCGGAAAGCTACTATGTCCCGGGCGATCGCTGGGCCATCCTGCCGGCCTGGTGGCGGCGCGTCCTCGTCTTCAACCAGACCTTGTTCGGCCGCCTCACCATCGGCCCGTTCCTGATCGTCGGCCAGTTCTGGTTCCACGAGGCGAAGGCGCTGCTCAAGGGCGACCGCCGCAACCTTCGGGCTTGGCTCGCGCACCTGCCTGCCGTGGCGGTGGTCCTGTACTGGGTGGTGGGGATCTGCGGCCTCCCGTTCTGGCAATATCTGCTGCTGGTCGTGCTGCCCGGCACCTCCCTGACCCTGGTGCGCTCCTAT
>VFQN01006841.1_pt1 | contig 12699 bp, 10 predicted proteins | sample 3512371 | NCBI WGS metagenome assembly VFQN01 (sample SAMN10412370, study PRJNA504923) | tailings metagenome | isolation source: Replicate 2 from Balatoc abandoned mine | place: Philippines: Itogon, Benguet | collected 2017-08-28
ATTGTTCCAGTACGACGAACTGTGCGGCGGTGACGACAAGAATGGATCGGCGTGAGAGAATTAAAAAGTTGAGACAGCCGCGACCATGTTTCGATGTCACGCGGTACCCGCCGAGCCTATTTTCGCAGACTTTCGATCTCCCGTCGCAATTGGTCATGCTTCTCCCGATTCTGTTCCTTCAGCTTTGCAAGGTTCAGCAGTTTCCAGCGCACGGCCGGCAAGTGCGCTGCCTGAGGTAAGCCGATTGCCTCGAAATCCGGCTCGCCGTCATGAAGGCTAAGGAGGAAGCGCATCGCATTATCATCGAGCCTCTCCGTCAGGTCGGCGAAGAGACGGGATCTGGTGATCAGCAGATCGTCGCAATCAACGGGCTCCGAAGTCATCCCCTCGAACTCCTTGACAAAAGCTTCGTCGATGGTCGCCAGGGATGGCCTGATTAGTTCGTGGGGTGGCCGGCCGGAGCTCGCGACATAGACCAGGAACGTTCGGAACAGCGAATCCGTCAGGCCCTCGTTCTCATAAAGCAGCTTCACGTCGAACAGGTCGCGAGGATGCTGCCGGTCGACCGCCGCGTGCAGCTTGCCGCCGAAAAGATCCTCGAATGCGACGACCTGCATTTCGGCGAATCCGAAGGTGTCCTCGACCGTGGCGCTGACGCGCCGCAGGTCTGGTTGGTGGACGGAGCCTCGTGCAACCGGCGACGTCTCGATCTTGATCGCGGTATTGCCCTGCCGCACGAGGACACGGGTATCGCTGTTGCCGCCGCCGGCGATCCTCTGCACGACCACTCCTTGCAGACCGCGTTGTAGATCGACACGGATGGTCTCGAGGGCTCCATCGATGCCCTTGAGGGTGGTCTCCCGATCTTCAACCGGCAGGTAGATGAGATCGATGTCGACCGACAACCGCGGCATGTCTCGATAAAAGAGGTTGATTGCCGTTCCACCCTTCAGTGCGAAAACCTCCTGGCGCGCGATGAAAGGCAGCGTGCGCACCAAAAGTTCGACCTGCCGCAGATAGGCCTCACGCATCGCTTGGCTCCCGCGGCAGGAGATCGGCGGGTACCGTGATGCGATAGGCTGGATGAAGACGGCCGCCCGACAGCAAGCTCCGGTCCCCGCTGCCGAGTTCCAGGCTGGATACGTCGATGTGTTTGCGCCAGGGATGGGCATGCTTGTCGGCATAGACCAGGAACAGGCGCTTCACCTTCACGCTGCGGCATTGCTCAAGCAACTGCGCCATCAGGCGGGGGCGCAGGCTGACCAGGGCCTCAAAGACAGTGTCCATGGTGTGAAAGCTAACCGTCCGCGGCACCTCGTCCAGAGCTTCGAGAACCGCGCGTTCGGCCGAGGCCATCTTTAGCGGCCAGCGCCACGGACTGAGCTGCAGTTCGCCGTCCGTGGGCTCAGCGAGGCTGAAAGAAGCGTTTTCCACGCCAAGCACCGGATCCTCGAACAGATCGTTGCGCCTGCGAACGAAATGCGCTTTGGTCTCCAGTTTCAACAGCCAGTCCGGAACGTCGTTACCATAGAGATAGACGTCGAGATCGTCGCCCAATCGCAGGTAGTGGCTGTGTCCGCGCAGGTCGAGCGCACTCATGCCACCTAGATGGAATCCGTAACCCATCAGCCACTGCGCAGAGAGGAGAGGTATCTTCCAGCCGGTCCGGGCTTCGGTGCTTTCCGCTGCGGCGAACGGCCGCCTGAACACCCCTTGCGCGACCCGCTCCAGCCATCCGCTCACGACGTAGGCGGACGTTGACTGGCGTGAGATGCCGTGACGTTTCATCCAGCCGGAATCAACTAGGAATCCGGGAGGAACAGCTTGGAGAAGGTGCTTTAGCTTTGTGGCCGAGGGTCTATTCATAGCTGACATAATCGCACAATCCTAAAGTGCGCTCAAGCGCCACTTTATCATATGCTATAAATGTCAATCCTATATAGACTTATCAACCACAGTGCAAAGTAGGTCGGCCTCCTGCAGCGTCGCCGATACGCCAGCTGCAGTCGTCCAAGGATCCTCGTCGCCACGGCAAAGATCATTGTCCAGGCGGCCCCGACGCTTTGTCATAAATTATCGAGAAATCCCTCGCGAAATCGGATGCCGAAAAACTAGTGATCCCCAAACCCCCTCCACCGTATCGGGTTCGTTCTCTGCTTGCGATATTCCGGAAGCGGACAGATCCGCATTCGATCAGGCTACCCAACATAGCCGGTCCGGCTCTCCTCTTCCTGTTGAAGTGTCTGCAGTGCCACTCTGTTATCTGAGGCGGTGAACCTTTCGACGAACTCATTGCGAGCGAGGATTTGCAGTGGCCGATGTGGCGTGGGTTCGCTCTGAAGGAATTGATGAAGCGCCGATCTGACCGTGTCTTGACTGTGCGCGCGACGCCGCTGTCCCAGAAGCTCTCGCGCTGCGGCCGATCCGGTCAATTCCGCTAGACGCTCAGGTGCAAAGACGGGCATTTGACGCTCAGCGCTTCGGGCGATGAGGATCGTCCGAATGCACCAGAGCGCGCGTTTGAACAGAAGTGATGCATTGAGCTCGTCGCCGAACTTGACCAAGAACCAAGCGAAGTCCGTTGCCCGCTCGATGTCATCGCGATAGCTCCTTTTGAATGCGAAAGCCTTTTGGAGTTTGGGCAGATAGCCGTCCGGATCGATGAGCGATTTGGCTTCCCGGACTAGATGGCAGACGAAAAGGTCACCGGCCCGCGCGTCGGCTTCCAGCCGAGACCATGGATAAAGGAAGAGCGACAGATGCCCGACCGATACGTGCCGGGTTTCCTGATCAAGAGTAATCATCAGGAGGTCCGTATCGGACCCTTCGGCGTTGTCTGCGCGGGCGAGGCTGCCGAACAACAAGGTCGCCGCTACCGGCATGACCGCAGGCGCCTTGGTTCACAGCCCAGAAGGTCTTGAAAACTTGTCATGCGGAGTTGCGCTCTGACGACCGTGCCAAGGCTTCGATCGCCATTTGACGGGAGAGCTCCCGAGCCCTTGTAACCTCCTCGCGATTAAGCAGGACGATTTGTTGCTTCTCAGGCTTGAGTACCCCGGGTTCGACGTCGAGATTAAACTCGCTCATCAGATAAAAGCTCAGGCTAAGACGGCATGGGCGGACCAGACGCCCATCCGTCATCCCATGCTCGGAGGCGACGGCGGCTTGACGGGCCGGCGTTAGGGCCGGGTTGGGCACCAGGATCAGGTTGATCTTGTGCATCCACTCGAAATCGAGGGTTGGATCGACCGACGCCGGACGCTGATCACCGACTGCTTCGATCCTGTTGAGATTGTAATCCCGGAAATCATTGTGGTCGCGCGACCAGGAGCGCACATACCAACGTCCGGCGCTGTGCGACAGTGCATGAGGCGCGATGGTTCTGGAAGAGTGTTGAGATCCAGTGAGGGACGAATAATCAATGTCGATCTCAAGCCTTTCTCGAACAGCGTCAAGCACGCGCAATAGCACCGACGGATCCGTGGGACGCCGACCGAGCGTGACCACCTCGACCGGGGGTAAGGTATCGAACCAAGTGTCGCCGGTCCGCATCCAGTGGTTTTCGATGGCGACGAGTTGAAGCAGGTAGCGGTCGATCGTCTCGCCGATGAACGCCGGCGAGAAGCTATCGGCACGCAGATATGCCTTCTCTCCACGGTCATAACGCAGGTTCTCGGGAGACCGCTTCTCGTACTGGGCGATATCTGCCGAAGCCTGTTGTGCTGAAATCCCGAATGTCTCGGCCATGTCGCTCCGGTTGAAGCGGCCGTCCCAGTAGAGCCGGAAATCAATGAACTCGAGCCGCCGACGAACGCCCCAGCGCAACCGTGCGCCATCATCATCCATGCACCTTCCCCCTGCTTACCCGATTCATGCGACAAAAACCTATCTAGTTACTTGACGTGACTCGCGATCGTTACCATATCTTATGGACGCACGGGATGGATAGCAACCTCGTCGTCGCTAAAAGAACGGGCAATCGTGAGAGTTTTTGAAGAAAACCAACAGGTTGAGCGCCCCTATCGAGTTCCTAGCGACGATAGTGGCACAAGCGGCATCTACGCAGCCGCCTTCTTTGCTTGGCTCACGAAATCCCAAAATGAGCCCGCACGTGGGCGCGCTTGTTGTGCCCCCCGGAGAGGCTCCGGTGTGACACCTTACTTTAGGAGCTTCCATTGACCGCGAATCTGACCTTCTTTCCCGTGGCAAACGGGGACATGGCGCTTATCAACCTCGACAACGGCCAGAACATCCTCGTCGACATCAACATCCGCTCGGCGGCCGACGATCCCGACGACGACACCTACGACGTTGCGGCCGACCTCAAGGACCGCCTGCCCCGCGACAGCGAGGGGCGGATGTACATCGACTCGTTCCTGCTGTCCCACCCAGACGGCGACCACGTCACCGGCCTCCGCAACCATTTCCACCTCGGGCCGCCCGAGGACTTCCCGGATGACAAGAAGGACGACCTCATTCTCATCCGCGAGATGTGGTCGTCCCCAATCGTGTTCCGCCGGGCCAGCGCCAAGCACGTTTTGGGCGAAGATGCCAAGGCGTGGGCCGCCGAGGCCCGTCGCCGCGTCAGGCTTTACCGGAAAAAGGGTGCTGCCGTCGGTGACGGCGACCGCATCCTGCTGATGAGCAAGGACAAGGACGGCAAGACCGACGACATCATGGAGATCGTCATCCCGCAGTATGGCCTGATCACTAGCGCCAACCGCGGCGCGACCGGACACTTCGAGGGGCGGCTCCTCGCGCCGATGGTCGTCGACGAAGACGACGAGGATCTGATCCACTTGCTCGAGAAGAACAACTCGTCCGTGATCATCCGCTTTTCGATCGCCGGGGACGGATATCTGGACAAGTGCCGGTTCCTGACCGGTGGCGACGCCGGCGTGGCGATCTGGGAACGCCTGTGGGACCAGCTCGAGCACTACGACCGCGACTGGCTGTCCTACGACGTCATGGAGACGCCGCACCATTGCTCGTGGCGGACGCTCAGCCACGACCGCTGGTCACAGCTCGGCGAGAAGGTGAAGGTCTCCGAGAAGGCGCGCAATGCCTTGTCGCAGATCCGCGCCGGTGCCGTGATCGTCGCCAGCTGCAAGCCGATCAAGAAGGACGACAGCAATCCGCCGCATGAGCGCGCCAAGCGCGAGTATGTGTCGATCGTGGAGGATGACGCCGACCGCTTCACCTGCACGATGGAGCACTTCGACGAGAAGGGCGCGCCGGTCGAGTTCAAGATCTACCACGCCGGAACTGCCCGCAAGATCGCGCTCTCGGCAGCGGCGAGCGCCGCGGCGGCAGGGGTCAGCGGCATCGCATCGGTCGCCCGGGCGCACGGCTGACCATGTCCTCCTCCGAACTGGAGCGGCACGCACGGACGTTCGTGCGTGTCGCGGAAAGGCATGCGCTGTGCAGCGGCATTGAGATCCTTTCCGTCGATGACCAGAGGGCGGTGATCGCCGTCACTATCCGCGTGGAAATGCCCCTAGCCGAGGCGGCCCGTGGGATCAGCGACAGCGGCGTGAAGGTCCTTGAGGAAGTCCGGGTCAGCCTCTGGTCCAACTTTCCCTGGTCGTCCCCCACGTTCACGCTGCGCGAGGATTTCCCGCGCGGCTTCCCCCACCTGTCCAGCCGCTCCGGCAAGGGGCGGCCGATACCCTGTCTCGTCGCGGGCGCGCCTGACGAGTACTTCGGCCAATGGGGCTTGGTCGAGGCTGGGGTTGTCCAGATCCTCTCCCAGCTGGGCGCATGGCTTGCAAAGGCCGCTACCCGCTCGCTGATGGAGCCGTCGCAGGGTTGGGAACCCGTCCTCCGCTACGACCTCGACGACGTTCTGATTGCCGATCCCCGGCAGCTGCGTAACCGGCTCACCAATAAGGCCGGCCACCTGCTGCTGCGTTCGCGCCACATACAGTATTCTGTGGAGCAAAGGCGCGAGGCCATGATTCTCGTCACTGACGAGATCGCGCCGGCTTCCGGCAAACTCGCCGCGTTTCCCTATAGCAGTGAAAAATCCGGCGGCGGCAGGACTGGCGAAACCGTAACGGCACTGTTCTGGCCCGCGATCGGAACGATCTCCAGTGAGATCCTCTCGGAGGACATCGAGACCCTGGACGACCTCGCCGCGCGCGCACGCGATATCGGCCTCGGCACGACGTTCAACTCGTTCCTCGCGCGCATGGAAGACCATTGGCGGGAATGGAGCGCGGACATCGTCATCCCGGTGGGCGTGGTCCTGTGCTTCCGTCGACCCTATAACCTGATCGGCCGGGATTCCTCGATCGAACTCCTGCCTTATGTATTTGAGATCGCCCCGATTAAGGGGCGGCGTTCCCTTGTAGATGGCCCGGACGGCAAACGTGTCAGGGCAGCCAAGGAAGTAGATCGGCTTTCGCCCGAATTGCTCAGGAGCATTTCCGGCGCGCCGGACTCCAAGTCGTTCGCGATGATCGGGTGCGGGAGTGTCGGGTCGAAGACCGCGCTGCACCTCGCCCGTGCCGGGGCGCGCATCACTGCGCTGTCCGATAACCGTTGTCTGATGCCGCATAACATGGCCCGGCACGCCCTTGTGCGCGGGCCGCTCCAATGGCCGAAGGCGAGTGAGCTTGCGGAGGAGTTGAGCCCGCTGGGCCAACGGCCGGGCGTCTACCTAGGCGATGTCTCGCTGGAGCTAGGCCTGCCCGAAGCGCGGGCTAAGATTGCGCCGCCCGGCACAGCAACCCTCGTCAATACGACGGCCTCGCTGATCGTGCGCGAAGCCCTGTCACTTGTCTCAAAGGACGCCTTGCCATCACGCATGGCGGAGATGGCGCTTTTCGGTCGAGGCAGTGGCGGGTTCGTCCTTTTGGAGGGAGCGGCACGCAATCCGAGCCTCGCAGACCTCGAGGTCATTATGAGCGCCGAGGCCAATCCCAGGGAACGCACTTTGTTGTTCGATCCAAAGTTCGGGCTCACGGAAGTCCAGATCGGCGATGGATGCGGTTCGCTGACGATGCCGTCCACCGACATGCGCCTGTCGGCCATGACGGCGCTTGCGGCCGAGCAGCTGGTGGATCTCGCTAGCGCCGGTGCGGGTGAGGGTGCGATCGCGATCGGGACGCACGATGGTGCCGGCACGACCAGTTGGCGGCGGATTGTCGTCCCGGAAATGCTTGAGATGCCCGTTGAGGGCGGCGCTTGGCGCCTGCGCATCGCCAGACCCGTCGTTGACCGGATGCGTGAAGACATTGCCCGCCATCCCGGGGTCGAAACCGGTGGACTGATGCTGGGCTCCTGCAGCGCGCGCACGATGCTAATAACCGTGGTCGACCTGCTCGACCCGCCGTCTGACAGTTCGCGCAGTGCCTCACTCTTCGTCCTGGGGAAGGATGGCCTGAAGAGCGCGATCGCTAAACGGTACGAGGAAAGTGGCAAGCGACTGATCGACGTCGGCACGTGGCACAGCCATCTGGCTGAGATCGGACCGTCGGCGATCGACCGGAGGACCGCGAAGGATCTAGCAGAGGAGCGTCCGCCTCCGGCCGTGCTCCTGATCGTGACGCCCTCAAGCTTCCACGCCCTGATGCATGAACCCGCGAGCACCTAAATGGACTTTCTCGACACCTATTCGATCAAGGCCCGGCTTTTCCCTGCGCTTGTCGCTATGGCGCCGGCGCTGTCCCTGTTCCTCATGGCCGGCAGCTGGACTGACCCGGGCTTCCCGGAGGCGATCACCGCCATGACCATCGGCGTGCTGTTCTTCGCTGCCGCTGAACTGGCGAGGCGTGCCGGCAAGCACGTCGAAGCCCGCATGCTCAAGGCGACCGGAGGGCGGCATGAGAACCGTGAACTGACCTTTGAAGACACGACGATCGAGCAGGCCACCAAAGCCCGCTACCGTGAGTTTCTAGCAGCACAGGATGGAATTGCCGCTCCAACCCGCGAAAGCGAAACACAGGATTCCGCAGCAGCACGGAGTTTCTATGCGGCATGCTACGACTACCTCAGGCTCAACACCTACGACACCGAGAAATTCCGGATCCTTTTCAACGAGAACATTGCATATGGCTATCTCCGGAATCTCCTCGGGCTGAAGCCTTACGCTATCGGCATCAACATCGCGGCCGCACTTGCGGCATGGGCGCTCTACAAATACCCGCCGCCGTTCGCCTCCATGACGGACGGAAAGCTGATGATCCAGGCAGGGCTTGCCGTTTGGCACGTTCTTTACCTCTCACTAGGCGTCACGGAACGTTCCGTCCTAGCAGCGTCCAAGCGCTATGCGCGCCAGCTGACATTTAGCTGTGAGACGCTCATCCTCAACCGAAAGGTCTAGCTTAGCCGCGTCCGATAACAGTGTTCCGTGTAGGTGTAAGCTGAGTTGATGATGCACTTGGGCTAACCGACAGCAGATCAGCAATTCACGATCCGGGAAAATGCAAGTTATCGAACGTCTTGTTTACTCAGTACTTTAGTGAGCTTGATTATAAGGTAGTGGTGATAGACTGCAAAAACTCGATCTAAGGGACTTAGAAAATGAAGCGCTTAGCATTGTTCTTAGACGGCACGTGGAACGACGTCAGTTCCAACACGAACGTTTGGAGAATGAAGGCTCTTTGCAACCGCAAAGACGGCAACGATATCGAGCAGCGCCTGTACTATGACGAAGGCGTCGCAGGAGTGAGGGGTGGCGGATTCGGAAAGGGGTTAGGGAAAAACATACTGCAGGCCTACCAGTGGGTCGTAGAGAATTTTGAGGCGGGCGATGAAATATTCATCTTCGGAGTTAGTCGCGGTGCTTTTACCGCAAGATCCGTTGCTGGTTTTATCGCAAAGTACGGCGTAGTAAGTGCCGGCGGCCCATTAGGGATCGGCCAGCTGTACGCGCGCTATCAGCAGCAAAAGAGTCCGACCCTCTATGAACTCGACCGACTCGCAGCGAACGGACAGGCTAATCTCACTTTGGAAGACCAGTGGATTAGACAGTTTTGCGTACATTCCCATATCAAGATGGTGGGCGTGTGGGATACCGTTGGGGCGCTTGGTATTCCAGTAGGCTCGTTTGAGGGCGTAAGCACCAATACTTTTAGCTGGATGCATACAGGGCTACGCGAACCAATACAGAATGCGTATCACGCGGTTGCTGTGGACGAATTACGGAAGAAATTTGCACCGACGTTGTGGACAATCAAAACTACGACGAAAAACAAGCGCACTCTTGAGAACGTTGAACAACGGTGGTTCCCAGGTGCCCATGCAAACGTCGGAGGAGGGTACTTCAGCGACCTGTTGGCACAGCGACCGCTACGTTGGATCATGAGCAAGGCAGAAAGCCTTGGTCTAGAGTTTAGGCGCATACCTGATCAGTTAGATGACGTTCATGAAGCCGCAATTTCTGACTCACATGGCGAGTTCCTAAGCGGGATTTACCGCTGGGTATCACCGCATTTCTCCCGACAGATCGGTGGTGGCAAGGTGCTGGTGGACGGAGCTGAAAGCCGTAACCTTTTTGAAACTATCGATCGCTCGGTGTTCGAACGGATGCAAGGGAACGGCAGCTACAGACCCCCGAATGTTCTCGAATGGTCTGCCCGGCATGGGTTTGACTGGGAAAAGTGTGACGCGACGACCGATGCCCATACAGCGAATCCAATCGGCTGCACATTCTAAAGTCGGGGGGTACTCGCAGGACGGCCTAGTTCGGTCACGGTCTTTCTCGTCGTCTGTCACCTACCGTCTTCGCGGTTTGTTCGCAGAAAGTCGCATAATTGGCAGTGTGGAACAGCTCGACTAATCATCAATCGTCCCCGGTGACTTGATGGAGAATCCACGCCCGAAACATTTCAGTGTCAATGATCGTGGAATCGGAATCCCGTATTTTCGCGCAAACGGGACCCCGGCTTTGCGTGTGAGAAGCATCGCTGAACGGAATAGGCGAGGCGAGATGGGCGTCACTGAAATTGGCGGTGTCTATGGCAAGCTGACGTGAGCATCAGGATTCGCGCAGGCTGTTATGTATCGCGATCGCAGCCACCGCACCTTGGCCCATCGCAAAGGCAATTTGATCGAGACCCTCGACGATATCGCCGATGGCAAAGACCCCGTCTATGGAGGTTTGCTGATGGTCATCGACGACGACACATCCCGACGCGCTGCGCGCCGCGCCGAGCGCCTCGGCAAGATCTGAGCGCGGGGTCGTGCCGAGGGCCACATAGAGCGTGTCGAACCGCTGCGGTTCGCCCGCGTCAAGCTCGACGATGACCTGACCGTCGGTCACGGACAGTCGGCGCATCGGAGATGCCAGACCGGCAATGCCGTCGGTCGGTTGCGCGATCGTGCCATCGGCCGGGATCAGCGTAACATCGCGCGAATACCGACGGATAAAGCGGGCCTCGGCCAGGCCGTGATCGCCGCTGCCCAGGACTGCAATCCGTTTGTCGCGCACCTCGTATGCGTCGCAGATCGGGCAATAGCGTATTAACCCGCGCGACAGACCGAGATCGTGATCCTTCGCTGGTAGGGGCGGCCGATGATTGACCACCCCAGTTGCCAAGAGAACGCGTCGCGCAGCGACGTAATGACGGTCGGTTGCAACGTGAAATGCGCCGTCGTTTCGCGCAATCTCGTGCACGGTCCCGACGGCAAGTTCTGCGCCATACTTTTCCGCATGCGACCGCATCTGACCGAGAAGATCCTGCCCCGTGATGCCGGCCGGGAAAGGAGCCAGATTGTGGGTCTTCGGGATCAGGCCCGCGCGTCCTTCGCGCGCATCGATAACCACGACATCGCGCAAGAACCGGGCAAGGTAGAGTGCGGCGGTCAGACCCGCCGGTCCCCCACCGACTATAATGCAATCTTTCATCACCGGTCTCTCGTTGCGGGAATCGGGCGGGCGTGGCACTTCTTTCCTGTCGTTCGTCCCGGACGATGTCATCGAGCGTGTCACGTTAGGTCAATGGTCGGGTGGTCGCCATCCCCCAGCGTCGGCTGCATTGGCAGTGAAGGGAGGCGACGCTCTACCGGAGCTTCATCTCACTGACCGAGACCTGATGATGGTCGCCGTGGCGATCTGAATGTTGTTAAAATAGCAGAAGGACGAAAATCACATGTCTTACGGACGCTTCGCAGCGATGATCGCCACCTCGACGTTGGTGATGTTCGGCTTGATGTATCTGAATACCTACGCTCTCGACCACGTCACCTACAGCCAGACCCGTACCTGGATGGCGCTGTTAATGGGAGCCGTCATGGCCGTAATCATGCTTGGCTTCATGTGGTGCATGTACAAGAACAGGACGGTCAATGCCGCGATCGTCGGCGTCAGCGTGCTGATGTTTTCAGCGTCGCTATGGCTGGTGCGCAGCCAGGAGACTGTCTATGACGTCAGCTACATGAAGGCCATGATCCCGCATCACTCGATCGCCATCATGACCAGCGAGCGGGCGCATATCCGCGATCCCAGGGTCAGGAAGCTGGCGGACGAGATCATTCAGGCCCAGCTGCGCGAGATTGAAGAGATGAACCAGATGATCGCCGACATCGAGGCCAATCCCATCCCCGATGACGCGCCGGACCTTCCCTCCTATCGCGAGGCGGGAAAGGAAGCGCCGTGACGGGTGACAGAATGATGACCAGATCGCAGTGCGTTCCGACGGACGCATAACAGGCGCTCTCTCGTCTTTCTATCCGAACATCTGAACAGTCCGAAAGCCGCACCCGCTCTTCGGTCCGACGATCTGGTCGTCGCGTCGTCGGTGATTTTTTTCAATTAAACGCCGCATACCACTACGTAGAGGCGCGTCTCGCCTAAGCCATCTGAACTCGACACGTTGGGTGCTCTCGAGCGGTTGCACGATTTCATGGACACGGAGTTGTGTCCAGGTTTGAGTTTTTCGTAACGGCGCTCGAAAGTAAGATTACCCTCCACGCTTTGCACTGGCGCGTAGTTCATCAGAAAGCAGCTTGATGCCCAGCTCTCATTCTCGCCAAATTGCTCCATCGGAAATCACGCCGAGCACAATCTATTTCAACAGACGCAACGTGCTGCTTGGAGCAGCCGCCCTGGGATTGGCGGCGGGGCTTCCCAACCGACGCGCGGCGGCCGCCCCGCTGAAAACCGTCAAGAGCAAGTTTTCCACCTCGGTCAATCCGACCTCGCTTCAAGACATCACCAGCTACAATAATTTCTACGAATTTGGCGTTGGAAAGGAGGACCCGGCGGCGAACGCCCATACGCTGACGACCAAACCTTGGTCGATCACTGTCGACGGTCTGGTCGCAAAGCCGCAAGAATTGGATCTAGAGGACCTGCTGAAAACCGTGACGCTGGAAGATCGTATCTATCGGATGCGCTGCGTCGAGGGCTGGTCGATGGTCATCCCGTGGGTAGGGTTCCCTCTCGCAGACCTCCTCAAGCGCGTCGAACCGATGGGAAGCGCCAAATACGTGGCCTTCGAAACTCTGGTGCGCCCGGAGGAAATGCCGGGTCAGGGCGGATATTTCCCGGTTCTGAATTGGCCCTATGTCGAGGGATTGCGGCTCGACGAGGCCATGCATCCGCTGACCATACTCGCGGTAGGACTATATGGCGAGACGCTGGCCAACCAGAACGGCGCGCCGATCCGTCTTGTGGTTCCGTGGAAATATGGCTTCAAGGGGATCAAGTCGATCGTCAGGATAAGCCTTGTCGAGAAGCAGCCGCCGACCTCA
>VFQN01006842.1_pt1 | contig 12698 bp, 11 predicted proteins | sample 3512371 | NCBI WGS metagenome assembly VFQN01 (sample SAMN10412370, study PRJNA504923) | tailings metagenome | isolation source: Replicate 2 from Balatoc abandoned mine | place: Philippines: Itogon, Benguet | collected 2017-08-28
AGGCGCAGATCGCGCTGACGCTGCGCGAGGAGCTCACCAACTCCTGGAGCGTGGCCCACGGCGGCGTGACCATGACGCTGCTCGACGTGGTGATGGCGCATGCCGCGCGCAGCCCGAATCAGCCGGGCCATGCCGGATCGCCCGGCGTGGTGACCATCGAGATGAAGACCAGCTTCCTGCGCGCCGGGCTCGGCCGACTGACGGCGCACGGCCGGCTGCTGCACCGCACCGCCTCGCTGGCGTTCACCGAAGGGTCGGTGCTCGACGAGAAGGGCGAACTGGTGGCCCACGCCACCGGCACGTTCAAGTACATCAAGGCGCTGCCCGCGGGCGGGCGGCGCATCCAGAGGCTCAACGCCTCCGATTGATCTCCCAACGAAGGAGCACGACATGGCAAACATCAACAAGCAGTGGCTGCTGGCCTCGCGGCCGAAGGGTGAGGCGACGGTGGACAACTTCCGGCTGGTGGAGACGCCGGTTCCCGCCCTCGCCGACGGCCAGGTGCTGGTGCGCCACCACTACCTCTCGCTCGACCCCTACATGCGCATGCGCATGAACGACGCCAAGAGCTACGCCGCGCCGCAGGCGCTCGACGCCGTGATGATCGGCGGCACGGTGGGTGAGGTCGTCGAGTCGAAACACCCGAAGTTCGCCGCCGGCGACAAGGTGGTCGGCATGGGCGGCTGGCAGCAGTACGCCGTGGTCGACGGCAACATGCTCGGCATGCTGCGCAAGGTCGACACGACGCACGTGCCGCTGTCGGCCTATCTCGGTGCGGTGGGCATGCCGGGCGTCACCGCCTGGTATGGCCTGGTCAAGTTGTGCCAGCCCAAGGCCGGCGAAACGGTGGTGGTCAGCGCCGCCAGCGGCGCGGTGGGCAGCGCCGTCGGCCAACTCGCCAAGGTGCGCGGCTGTCGAGTGGTGGGCATCGCCGGCGGCGCGGAGAAGTGCCGCTACGTGGTCGATGAACTCGGTTTCGACGCCTGCATCGACTACCGGCAGCACAAGGAGGCGAAGTCGCTCGACGCGGCGCTGGCCGAAGCGGCGCCGAACGGCATCGACTGCAACTTCGAGAACGTCGGCGGCGAGATCCTGAACGCCGTGCTGCGCCGCATGAACGCCTTCGGCCGCATGGCCCTGTGCGGCATGATCAGCGGCTACGAGGGCCAGCCGATCCCGCTGGCCAACCCGGCGCTGATCCTCACCCAGCGCCTGCGCTTGGAAGGCTTCATCGTCAGCGAGCACATGGAGGTGTGGCCGGAGGCGCTGAAGGAACTCGGCACCCTGGTGGCCACCAGCAAGCTCAAGTACCGCGAGACCATCGCGCCGCGCATCGAGGATGCGCCGGAAGCCTTCCTCGGTTTGCTCAAGGGCAAGAACTTCGGCAAGCAACTGGTCAAGCTGATCTGAGCCGCATTTCCGAGCCGCATTTTCGCGGGAAGGGCGCTGTCATGACGACCACGCACGACGTGTTCAACCAGCCTCAGCCGCTGGTCGACGTGAACCTGTACGCTGGCAACCGCGCCTTGCGCGACGCGCTGGCCTTCCACCTGCCCGGACGCGACGAGGCCACGAGCCTGGCGCAGGGCGAGCGCTGGGGCAGCCTGGAATGGCAGACGCACGCTCGCCTGGCCAACACGCACCCGCCTCGCCTGCAGACGCACGACCGCTTCGGTCACCGCATCGACCGCGTCGAGTTCCATCCCAGCTACCACGCGCTGATGGCCGAGGCCGTCGGCGTCGGGCTGCACGGGCGGCCGTGGGCGCTTGGGCCCGGCGCGCACATCGAGCGTGCTGCCGCGTTCATGCTCTTCACCGAGCTGGAGCCCTCCATCCTCTGCCCGATCTCGATGACCTACGCGGTGACGCCGGCGCTGCGCGCCAACGCCAAGGTCACCCAGGACTGGTTCGGCAAGCTCGCCAGCACCGCCTACGACCCGCGCCTCGTGCCCTTCACCGACAAGCCCGGCGTGACCATGGGCATGGGCATGACGGAGAAGCAGGGCGGCTCCGACGTGCGTGCCAACACCACGCGGGCGGTGGTCGTCGAGCCCGGCTCGCCCTGGGGCGCGCGTGCCGAGGTCACCGGCCACAAGTGGTTCTTCTCGGCGCCCATGTGCGACGCCTTCCTGATCCTCGCTCAGGAGGAAGGCGGGCTGTCGTGCTTCTTCCTGCCGCGGATGCTGCCCGACGGCACGCTCAACGCCATCCGCATCCAGCGCCTGAAGGACAAGCTCGGCAACCACGCCAATGCCAGTTCGGAGGTGGAGTTCCACGGCGCCAGCGCCTGGCGCGTCGGCGAAGTGGGCCGCGGCGTGGCGCAGATCCTCGAGATGGGCATGCTGACGCGGCTGGACTGCGCGCTCGGCACCGCCGGGCTGATGCGCCATGCGCTCAGCCTGGCGCTGCACCACACGTCGCAGCGCATGGCCTTCGGCAAGCGGCTGATCGACCAACCGCTGATGAAGAACGTGCTGGCCGACATGGCGCTGGAGTCGGAAGCCGCCACCGCGCTGGCGCTGCGCCTGGCGCGTGCCATCGACCGGCGAGATGATCCCTTCGAGGCCCTCATGCGCCGCGTGCTCACGCCGGTGGCCAAGTTCTGGATCTGCAAGCGCGGCAGCGCGCTCGGCCAGGAGGCGATGGAGTGCCTGGGCGGCAACGGCTACGTCGAGGAGGCGGGCGAGGGCGTGATGGCGCGCATCTATCGCGAGATGCCGCTGAACTCGATCTGGGAAGGCGCCGGCAACATCATGGCGCTCGACCTGCTGCGCGCCCTGCGCGGTGGCGGCAAGGGCGGCTCGGTGGCCGAGGCGCTGGCGACCGAACTTGCCACCGCGCGCGGCGCCAACTCCGCCTTCGACCGCGTGGCCGACGCGCTGCCGGCGCGCATCGACGCCGCCGTCGAAGAGACCGAGGCGCGCCGCCTCGCGCAGGACGTGGCGCTGGCCGTGCAGGCCTCGCTGCTGCGCCGCCATGCGCCGGACTTCGTCTTCGAGGCCTTCTGCCGTTCGCGCCTGAGCGGCGACTGGGGCCAGGCCTTCGGCACCCTGCCGGCGGGCACGGCCTTCGACGACCTCGTCGCTCGCGCGATGCCGACCTGAGGGGCCGCATGCATCCGTTCATCCTCCACCACTATGCCAACTCGCCCTTCTCGGAGAAGGTGCGTCTGATCTTCGGCGCCAAGGGCATGGCCTGGCACTCGGTGCACATCCCGAGCGTGATGCCCAAGCCCGACGTGGTGGCGCTGACCGGCGGCTACCGCCGCACGCCGATCCTGCAGCGTGGCGCCGACGTCTGGTGCGACACCGCGCTGATCGCCCGCGTGCTCGACCGCGCCCAGCCCGAGCCGTCGCTGTACCCGCCCGGCGTGGCGGGGGCGTCGAAACTGCTCGCGCAATGGGCCGACGGCACGCTGTTCTGGGCGGTGATCCCGTACACGCTGCAGCCGCAGGGCCTGACGCACGTCATGGCCGGCGTACCGCCCGAGGGCCTGAAGGCCTTCGCCGCCGACCGTGCCCCCTTCACCGCCGGCATGGTGCGGCAGACCCCGGCCGATGCGACGGTGGCGCTGACGCACTACCTCGGCTGGCTGGAGGAACAACTGGCCGACGGGCGCGCCTTCCTCTGCGGCGGCCAGCAGCCCAGCATCGCCGATTTCTCGGTGGCGCACTGCCTCTGGTTCGTGCACCTCGCGCCGCCGATGACGGCGATCCTCGATCCGCATCCGCGCCTGCGCGCCTGGTATGCACGCACGACGGCCTTCGGCCACGGCCAGCCCACGTCCATGAAGAGCGGCGAGGCGATCGCGCTGGCCGCGGCAACGAGATCGCACGAGCCCTGCCGCGTCGAGCCCGGCTTCGGCTTCGAGGCCGGCGAGGCGGTCACCGTGACCCCGACCGACTACGGCCGCGACCCGGTGGCCGGCGAGCTGGTCGGGCTCGACCTCGACGAGGTGGTGATCCGCCGCCACGACGAGCGCGCCGGCACGCTGCACGTGCACTTCCCCCGCATCGGCTTCCAGATTCGAAAGGACAGCAGGACATGAAGACCTTCCAGGGCCGCACCGCGGTCATCACCGGCGCGGGTTCAGGCTTCGGCCTGGAGCTCTCGCGCCTGGCCGCCGCGGCCGGCATGAACCTGGTGATGGCCGACGTGCAGCAGGACGCGCTGGACCGCGCCGTGGCCGAGATCCGAGAGCGCGGTGCACAGGTCATGGGCTTCCGGCTCGACGTCGCCAAGGCCGCCGAAGTGGAAGCCATGGGCGAGGCCACCCGCGCGCGTTTCGGCGCACCGCACCTGGTCTTCAACAACGCCGGCGTTGGCGCGGGCGGGCTGATCTGGGAGCACACCCTGAAGGACTGGGAGTGGGTGGTCGGCGTCAACCTGATGGGCGTCGCCCACGGCGTGCGCGTGTTCACGCCGATGATGCTGGACGCGGCGAAGGCCGACCCGGCCTACGAGGGCCACATCGTCAACACCGCCTCGATGGCCGGCCTGCTCAATGCGCCGAACATGGGCGTCTACAACGTCACCAAGCATGCGGTGGTGGCGCTCAGCGAGACGCTCTACCAGGACCTGCGCCTGGTCACCGACCAGATCGGTGCTTCGGTGCTGTGCCCGTTTTTCGTGCCCACCGGCATCCACCAGAGCCAGCGCAACCGGCCGGCCGAGATGCAGGAGAGCGACGTGCGGCCGACGAAGAGCCAGCTGATCGCCCAGGCGATGAGCGACAAGGCCGTGACCAGCGGCAAGGTGACGGCGGCGCAGGTGGCGCAGTTCGTGATGGACGCGGTGCGCGAGAACCGCTTCTACGTCTACAGCCACCCGAAGTCGCTGGCCAGCGTGCAGACGCGGCTGGAGGACGTCATGCTCGGCCGCAACCCGACCGACCCCTTCGCGCTCAAGCCAGAGATCGGCGAGGGGCTGCGCAAGGCGCTGCGCGAGACCGACTGATGGCCCGTGCCGACGATCCGCCGGCACCGGGCCGCACCGACGAGATCGAGCCGTTCTGGCTCGACTACCAGCGCACCTGCGGCGTGAAGGTGGAAGGTTTCGCCGCCACGGCCCTCGGTCCGACGCGCGCCGTGTCCGATGAACTCGCGCTGCTGGTGCGCAACGGCGTCAAGCGCGCGCACGCCACGCTGCGGCGCGAGTTCGAGAAGGACCTGGAGCCGCTGCCGGGCCCGGGTGATCACCTCGTGGTGCTCGACGGCGCCGGCCATCCGCGCGCGATCGTGCGCAACACGCACGTGGAGCTGCGCCACTTCCGCGACATCGACGACGAGTTCGCCTTCACCGCCGGCGAGGGCGACCTGACGTTGCACTGGTGGCTGGTGGCGCACCGCCAGCAATGGTCGGAGCAGGCCGAGCGCGAGGGCTTCGAGATCGGCGAGGACAGCGAGCTGGTGCTGGAGTACTTCGACCTCGTCTGGCCGCAGCCGCAGGCCGCCGCGGCATGACGGCGCGGGCCGTCGTGATCGGCGGTGGGCCGGCGGGGCTGATGGCGGCCGAGGCGCTGGCCGAGGCGGGCGTCGAGGTGGATCTCTACGACGCGATGCCCTCGGTGGGCCGCAAGTTCCTGCTCGCCGGCAAGGGCGGGCTCAACCTCACGCACAGCGAGCCGCTGGCGCCGTTCGTGGGCCGCTATGGCGAGGCGCGCGAGCAGGTGGCGCAATGGCTCGATGCCTTCGGCCCCCAGGCGCTGCGCGAGTGGGCGCAGGGACTGGGCGTCGACACCTTCGTGGGCACGTCGGGGCGCGTGTTCCCGACCGACATGAAGGCGGCACCGCTGCTGCGCACCTGGCTGCACCGGCTGCGCGCCTCGGGCGTACGGCTGCACATGCGGCACCGCTGGCTCGGCTGGGCCGAGGCAGAGCAGGGCGGCGCGCGAGCGCTGCGCTTCGCGTCGCCTTCCGCCGAAGTGGTCGTGCATGCGGATGCGATCGTGCTGGCGCTCGGCGGCGCGAGCTGGGCCCGCCTCGGCTCCGACGGCGCCTGGGTGCCGCTGCTGGCCGAGCGCGGCGTGCCCATTGCGCCGCTGCGGCCGTCGAACTGCGGCTTCGACGTGGCACGCTGGAGCGACCACCTGCGCACGAAGTTCGCCGGTGCGCCGCTGAAGAACGTGGCGCTGCGCTGTGGCGAGTTTGCTCAGCGCGGCGAGTTCGTGCTGACCGCGACCGGCATCGAGGGCAGCCTCGTCTACGCCGCATCGGCGACGCTGCGCGAGGCGATCGCCGCGCACGGGCAGGCTGTGGCCGAGATCGACCTGCTGCCGGAGCGAAGCGCGGAGTACGTGCGTGCCGAAGTCGCGCGGCCGCGCGGCTCGCGCTCGATGTCCACGCACCTGAAGAGCCGGCTCGGCCTCGACGGCGTGAAGGCTGCGCTGCTGCACGAACTGCTGCCGCGCGAGACCTTCGCCGACGCCGCTGCGCTGGTCGCGGCGATCAAGGCGCTGCCGATCACGCTGGTGGCGGCACGGCCGATCGACGAGGCGATCAGCACCGCGGGCGGCGTGCGCCTGGCCGAACTCGACGCGCACTGCATGCTGAAGCAACTGCCCGGCGTGTTCTGCGCCGGCGAGATGCTCGATTGGGAAGCGCCCACGGGCGGCTACCTGCTCACGGCCAGCATGGCCAGCGGCCTCGTCGCCGGCCGGGGTGCGGCGGCCTGGCTGGCTAGCACATCGCCGAGGTAACGAAACGCTGCCACCCCTGTGGCACACTGCGCCGCTTTTCGAGACCGCCCCTCGCGGGCCTGAGCCGTTTTGGACAAGATTCTTCTGCAGATCGCGGCCGAGCTGAAGGTTCGGCCGGCCCAGGTGAACGCCGCCGTCGAACTGCTCGATGGTGGAGCGACCGTCCCCTTCATTGCCCGCTACCGCAAGGAGGCCACCGACGGCCTCGACGACACGCAGTTGCGCGAGCTGGAGACCCGGCTGGGTTACCTGCGTGAACTCGAGGAGCGCCGTGCCGCGGTGCTCAAGAGCATCGACGAGCAGGGCAAGCTCACGCCGGAACTGCGCGCCGCCATCGAGGCCGCGCCGACCAAGCAGGAGCTCGAGGACCTCTACCTGCCCTACAAGCCCAAGCGCCGCACCAAGGGCATGATCGCCCGCGAGGCCGGGCTGGAGCCGCTGGCCGACAGGCTGTTCGCCGATCCCTCGCTGGAACCGCTGGCCGAAGCAGCAGCCTTCGTCAACGCAGATGCCGGCTTCGCCGATGCGCACGCGGTGCTCGAGGGCGTGCGCGACCTGCTCTCCGAGCGCTGGGCCGAGGACGCCGTGCTGGTCGGCAAGCTGCGCGAGTGGCTGTGGGCCGAGGGTCTGTTCCAGAGCAAGCTGATGGACGGCAAGGACCCGAACAACGCCGACGTGGCCAAGTTCCGCGACTACTTCGACTACGCCGAGCCCATCCGCACCGTGCCCTCGCACCGCGCGCTGGCGGTGTTCCGCGGCCGCACGCAGGAGCTCCTCGACGCCAAGCTGGTGCTCGACGAAGAGGTGGTGCCGGGGCAGCCGACGCTGGCGGAGGGCCGCATCGCCGTGCATCTCGGCTGGCGCCACGCCAAGCGCCCGGGCGACGAGCTGATCCGCAAGACCATCGCCTGGACCTGGAAGGTCAAGCTGAGCCTCAGCCTGGAGCGTGACCTGTTCTCGCGCCTGCGCGAAGAGGCGGAGAAAGTGGCGATCAAAGTGTTCGCCGAGAACCTGCGCGACCTGCTGCTGGCCGCCCCTGCCGGTCAGCGCGTGGTGATGGGTCTGGACCCCGGCATCCGCACCGGCTGCAAGGTGGCGGTGGTCGATGCCACCGGCAAGGTGCTGGACACGAACACGGTCTACCCGCACGAGCCGCGCAACGACTGGGAAGGCTCGCTGCACACGCTCGGCCGGCTGGTCGCCACGCATGGCGTGAACCTGATCGCCATCGGCAACGGCACCGCCAGCCGCGAGACCGACAAGCTCGCGGCCGACCTGATCAAGCGCATCCAGCAGATGGCGCCCGAGGTGAAGCTGGAGAAGATCGTCGTCAGCGAAGCGGGCGCGTCGGTCTACTCGGCCAGCGAGTTCGCCAGTAAGGAACTGCCCGAGCTCGACGTGAGCCTGCGCGGCGCGGTGAGCATCGCGCGGCGCCTGCAGGATCCGCTGGCCGAACTGGTGAAGATCGACCCGAAGAGCATCGGCGTGGGCCAGTACCAGCACGACGTCAACCAGAGCGAACTGGCCCGCAGCCTCGACGCCGTGGTCGAGGACTGCGTGAACTCGGTGGGGGTGGACCTGAACACCGCCTCGGCGCCGCTGCTGGCGCGCGTGTCGGGCCTGTCGAACGCGGTGGCCTCGAGCATCGTGCGCTGGCGCGATGCGAACGGCGCCTTCCGCAGCCGCCAGCAGCTGCTCGACGTGTCGGGTCTGGGCGCCAAGACCTTCGAGCAATGCGCTGGCTTCCTGCGAATCCGGGGTGGCGACAACCCGTTGGATCAGTCGGGCGTGCACCCCGAGACCTACCCGGTGGTCGAGCGCATGCTCGAGAAGGTCGGCAAGCCGATCGGCGAGGTGATGGGCCGCAGCGACGTGATCCGTGCGCTCAAACCGGAAGCCTTCGCCGACGAGCGCTTCGGCGCGATCACCGTCAAGGACATCCTCGCCGAGCTGGAGAAGCCCGGCCGCGACCCGCGCCCCGACTTCAAGGTGGCGCGCTTCAACGACGGCGTGGAGGACATCAAGGACCTGCAGCCCGGCATGACGCTGGAAGGCACAGTCAGCAACGTGGCGCAGTTCGGCGCCTTCGTTGACCTCGGCGTGCACCGGGACGGCCTGGTGCATGTGAGCCAGCTATCGAACAAGTTCGTCAACGACGCGCGCGAGGTCGTGAAGACCGGCGACATCGTCAAAGTGAAGGTGCTGGAGGTCGACCTGGCGCGCAAGCGCATCTCGCTCACGATGAAGCTGGACGCCAAGCCGGTGGCCAAGGGCGAGCGCGGCGACAACAGCTACCGGCCGGCCGGGCGCGGCGAGCGCGCCATGCCGCCGCGTGGTGCGGCGCAGCCGCAGGGCCAGTCGGCGATGGCCGCGGCCTTCGCCAAGCTGCAGACGCGCAAGTAGTCGGGCGCGGCGCGGCCCGCGTCAGGCCGCGAAGTCGCGCGGCTGCAGTTCGATCGGCTGGCCGTGCGGCGTGCGGTCGGCGGCGCGGTCCCACGCGTCGCGGTAGTGCGCCAACTCCTGAGCGGAGCTTGCGCCCTTCTCGGCCACCAGCGTTTCCAGTGCCGCCAGCCAGTGGCGGTAGTAGGTGTCGCCGAGGTCGGCATCGCCGGCGGCCTGTGCCTTCGTGATCTGGGCCGACAGCGCGGCGGCCCACTCCGTCCAGGTGAACAGACCGCGCTGGTGCAGCGTCACCGCCATCGCGAAGGCGTGCGCCTCCCAGGGCTCGCGGAACACCGGTTCATCGCCGCACATCGGCTGGCCGGGCAGGGCGGGAGGCTTCATGCGGGCTCCAGGTAGTCATCCCAGGCGTCGATCGAGACGCTGAGGCCGGGCTGCGCCTCGTCGCCCCACAGTTCGCGGCCATCGAAGCTCACCGCATACAGCCACTGCGGCTGCTCGCCCAGGCCCTGTGCATTCGTGTCGGCGAAGACATGCGTGCCGTGCACGCGCTCGACGGTGCCGATGCGGCCGGCCGCATAACCCGGCAGCCGGGTGTGGTGGTCGACGCGGCCGGGGCGCGTGCGCACCCGGTCACCCACGGCGAAGCGCGCGGCAGTGGTGGCCGGCCGCTCGGTGGCCGAGCCGCGGGCCAGCACGGCGGGCACGTCGACGGCGCGCAGCACGCGGGCCAGCGGCTTGGGTGCCACCTGCACCCGCACTTCGGCGAGTTCGTCCTCGGTCACCAGGCCGCGTTCGATCATCAGCCGGGCGAGCGCGGCGAGCCAGATCTGGTAGTAGCTGAGGGCCACATAGTCGGGCAGCGTCTCGCGCGCGCTGCGGCTGGCGTCGATGTTCCAGCTGCCGGTGGCGCCCATCGCCAGCGTGAGGGCCAGTGCCTTCGGCTCCCAGGCGGCGTGCCAGAGTTCGCCCTCGGGCTCGGGCAGCACGCGGCCGAAGCCGTCGCGGCCGCCGAGGTCGGCATGCGTGGTGTAGCTCATGCGGCCTCCGCGGGGCTCTTCGGCATCCCGGTGCCGATCATCGAATCGCGCGTGACGAGCGCGGCGAGTTCTTCTTCGTTCATGCCTTCCGTGCCGGCCGGCCGCATCGGGATGACGAGGTAGCGCACCTCGGCGGTGGAGTCCCAGACGCGGATGCGTGTGGCCTCGGGCAACGTGACGCCGAAATCGGCCAGCACGCCGCGGGGATCCTTCACCGCGCGCGAACGGTAGGGCGCGCTCTTGTACCAGGTGGGGGGCAGGCCCAGCACCGGCCAGGGGTAGCAGCTGCACAGCGTGCACACCACCATGTGGTGCTCGTCGGGCGTGTCGAACAGCGCCACCATGTGCTCGCCCTGTCGCCCCGTGTAGCCCAGCGAGGCGATGGCCGCGGTGGCGTCGCGCTTCAGCCAGTCGGCGAAGGCGGGGTCGGCCCAGGCCTTCGCCACCACGCGCGCGCCGTTGCGCGGGCCGATCTTCGTCTGGTAGGTGTCGATCAGCACGTCGAGCGCGGCCGGGTCGATGTAGCCCTTCTGTGCGAGCACGGTCTCCAGCGCGCGCACGCGAAGGTCCATCTCGCCGAGCTCGCTGTGGTCGTGATCGTGATCGTGGTGGTCGTGTGCCATGGCGGGATCGTAGCGAGGCCTTCGCTACAGTGCGAGCCCATGCGAGCCCTGCAGATTCATGCCGGCCCGCGTGCTCTGCGCCATCTGCGCGAGCGCGGGCTGCAGCCTCAAGACATTCGCGCCATCCCGGCGGCGGCCGGCGGCCCCAAGGGGCTGATCCTCAATCCGCTCGACCGCTTCGTCTTCGGACGCTGGCTGGCCGGCAGCACGCACAGCGTCCATCTGCTCGGCGCTTCGATCGGTGCCTGGCGCATGGCCACCGCCTGCCTGAGCGACCCGGACGCCGCCTTCGCCCAGCTGGCCGAGGACTACATCGGCCAGACCTACGAACACGCCCCCGGCAAGCCGCCGAAGGCGGCGCACGTGAGCGCGGTGTTCGGCGCCAAGCTGGCCGAGCGCTTCGGCGGCCGCGAGGCCGCGGTGCTGGAGCACCCGCGCTACCGGCTGCACGTGTTCACCAGCCGCGGCCGCCACCTGCTCGGCCGCGAGGGCCGGCTGCGCACGCCGCTGGGCTACCTCGGCGCCTTCGCCACCAATGCGCTGAGCCGCAAGGCCATGGGCGGCTGGCTGGAACGGGTGATCTTCTCGGATGCGCGCGAGCCGCTGCCGGTGCACCTGCGCGACTTCCGCACCCATGTCGTGCCGCTGGCGGCGAACAACCTGCAGCCCAGCATCCTGGCCAGCTGCTCGATCCCGTTCTGGTTGCAGGCGGTGCACGACATCCCCGGCGGGCCGAAGGGCGCCTACTGGGACGGCGGCATCACCGACTACCACCTGCACCTCGACTACGCCTCGATGCACGACGGACTGGTGCTCTACCCGCACTTCCAGAAGACGGTGATCCCCGGCTGGCTGGACAAGGCGCTGCGCCATCGCCATCGCGCGACCGCGCACCTGGACAACGTGATCGTGCTCTCGCCGAGCGCGGAATGGATCGCCACCTTGCCGAACGCCAAGCTGCCCGATCGCAACGACTTCAAGGCCTACGGTGACGACCTCGCGGGCCGCATGGCGGCCTGGACGCGCGCGGTGGCGGAGAGCCGGCGCCTGGCCGACGAATTCGCGTCCTGGCTGGCGGCTCCGGGGCGCATCGAGCCGCAGCCGCTGGCGTGAACTAGAATCCGACCATCCGACAAGTTCACAAGGGCGAGAAAGGCATGACGGTTATGACACCGCGGACTACGCGCTGGGCCTGGAAGGTCTAGCGGAGCTGCGCGCGTCGATCTTCGTTTCTCGTCCCTGTTCATCCAAGGCGCGGCACGGTCCGCGCCTTTTGTTTTCTGGAGTCAAGCCATGGTCTCGATTCAGTTGCCCGACGGTTCGCGACGGGAGTTTCCCGGCCCGGTGACGGTGGCCGAGGTGGCCGCGTCCATCGGCGCCGGCCTGGCCAAGGCGGCGATCGCCGGCCGCGTGGGGCAGGGCGATGCCGCGAAGGTGGTCGACACCAGCTTTCGCATTGACGCCGACACGGCACTGGCCATCCTCACCGACAAGGACGCCGAAGGCCTGGAGGTCATCCGCCACTCGACGGCGCACCTGCTGGCCTATGCCGTCAAGGAACTGTTCCCCGATGCGCAGGTGACCATCGGGCCGGTGATCGAGAACGGCTTCTACTACGACTTCTCGTACAAGCGCCCCTTCACGCCGGAGGATCTGGCGGCCATCGAGGCCAAGATGGCCGAACTCGCGAAGAAGGACGAGAAGGTCGAGCGCCGCGTGCTGCCGCGCGATGAGGCGGTGGCCTACTTCAAGGGCCTGGGCGAACACTACAAGGCCGAGATCATCTCCAGCATCCCGGCCGGCGAAGACGTGTCGTTGTACCGCGAAGGCAAGTTCGAGGACCTCTGCCGGGGCCCGCACGTGCCGTCCACGGGCAAGCTCAAGCACTTCAAGCTGATGAAGGTGGCCGGCGCCTACTGGCGCGGCGACCACCGCAAC
>VFQN01006843.1_pt1 | contig 12698 bp, 29 predicted proteins | sample 3512371 | NCBI WGS metagenome assembly VFQN01 (sample SAMN10412370, study PRJNA504923) | tailings metagenome | isolation source: Replicate 2 from Balatoc abandoned mine | place: Philippines: Itogon, Benguet | collected 2017-08-28
GTGCCAAGTGGGGGCAGAGCGCTTCCGCTGCTTACTGGCGCCAGTGGGACTTTTGAACCTTTCCACAGAAAAAAAACCACCCAGCCCGGCAAAGCTGCAACCCTCAATCATCAGGTGGTTGCGCCGTGCCGGTCGCTCGATTGCCCAGTGCTCACAGGATACCTCCACGGTCCATCGCTCCATTCACGTTCCAGTTTCATTAACCAGTCCCTGTCTGCTGCTGCTGTTTTCCCACGAATTGCAGCCTGCACGACCGCAACCGCCAGCCACCAGCCCGTGCCTCCCTGCCGCTAACCTCACCTCGGGCGACCTGACCCTTATCCACGGCACAAGTGCTCGCAGCATGCCCCTACCTACGGTGCCCACAATACCAACCGTGCACACCTCAATCCATGCAACCGCTGTCTTCCAGCCCTCACGGCTGCCCGCCAACATTCCCATCCGCCCGGGCCTGACCTCGCCACCCCGTACCCTAGCTACCGCCCTACTCCAGCAAGCCAGGATCCAGCTAACGCAGCTGAACCCAACCGGTGCCAGCCGGCCGCCCTCAGTCGTGCGACAGCGCGCGCTCCCCTGCCGCCCGCTGCTCCGACGCCAGCGCCTCCGCCTCCGCCTCGCGCTGCCGGGCCAGCAGCTTCTGCACCCGCTGCACGTCATAGCACGCCTCCAGCAGGTTGGGCTGCTGCGCCTCGGAGCTGTCCACATGCAAGGGCGAAAACCAACACTGTCACAGTCGAGATATGGGAGATGCAGCCCATAAAAGGGTGTGGGACAGAGATGGGGCATCCGACTTCTGTTCTAGCCCGCACCTGATGGCGTATTGATACATGTTTTCGTTCAACTCGCCGTCCGTGCCCGCGTCGCCCTCCGCGTGCTGCGTGGCCCACGTGCCGTACCGCCGCGTGTAGGGGTCGCCCACGTGCCAGGTGGACTTGACGAACACCTGTGCGGTGGTGGCACGACACGATGCACGCGCGCAGCCATCGCATGTGAGCACCGGGAGGGCGTGCAGGGAAGCGCTGCACTGGCATGGCTTAGCTCTTTGCGTGACACAGTTCCATGCAGGATAGCGCGCCGCGACAGACGGTACGCCTGGCATACAAAATTGGTATGCCTGTCCGCGCCATGTCTCTGTGACGCACCGTCTCGTAAGGGTGGAAGGCTATGCCGTCGTACGTGCCATGGCGCGAAGGGTGCACGTTATCGTTGCAGGCCCAGTGCCGCGGATCCCGCCAGTCCACGTCCTGGGGCAGGGAAATAGGCCGCGGTAAAAGAAGAGGACCTACAGGCCGACATATTTGTGGCATTCCGTGCTGGTGCGCCAGCCCGCGCCGCCACGGGAACCTGGCGCCAGATCTGCTACAGCACGTGCGCACGGCTGGTCAGCACCAGCACTGGTCAAGCACTTGAGCACAGCCGGCAGCTCACCCTGGCGTACTTGGACATGAGGGTGGCGAAGTTGTAGCCGGCCTGTGGGTCGCAGGGTACGCGTAGCACGCGAGGAAACCGTGTGAGGCGTCAGGGAAGCACCGAAACGCTGGTGAGGAGGGGCAGGGAGGAGGCGGCGCAGTGCTGGGCATGCAGCCGGGAGTCGGCGTACTGTGGGAGCTATGGGGGGGGCTTATGGTCGGACACTGGTCGTCCGCTGCCGCTGTTACTGTCGGACTGCCCGTCCCACCATGAGTACCTTCAGCAGCGTCACGCTGACGCGTTTTTCGCGCCACGCGCACTGCATCTACCCCAAGCAAGTCGCCTCGCTCTTCCTTGACACACATGCACTTGAAGCAGCAAAATGCGGATCCAGCAGCAAGACACGTGCATCATGAGCGGCAGCACATAGCGGCAGCACAATCCACGCACCACAGGCAATGACACACACGCACGTCTAGCAATGACACACATGCACCTCCAGCCATCCCTTACACAGACGCACCTCCGTCGCATCACCTAATACTCGCTTGTGCTGTGTTACTTTTGCCTGCAATTGCATCGCTTCACACGCACCTCCAGCAGCGCCGCACTGATGCCGTACTCCCCGCCCACCACGATGCCCTGCTCCGCGTCGGTGCAGGCCTTGCAGCTGCGCACCTGGGCGGGACAGCGGTGCGGGCGCAGGCGTAACGTTGCGACACAACACGGGCTCTGTGTTGGATGATGGCAGGCGACAGCACGTCCCCCCGGCTCATCTAGTGCGTGGTGCCACATGACCCACACTGTTGCAGCAAACCGCAGTGCAAGTAGAATCCAAGTCCGACCTAAACACAGCGCATGCAATCACAACTGCCGTGTTCCACACCTTCAGCACCTCCTTCTCCATGACCAGCTCCATGGCCACGGCGTCCAGCGCCAGGGCCCAGGACTCGAGGCGGGGCCCGGGGCCGCCTGCAGGGCAGCGACAGCAGCAGCAGCAGCGGCTGCGTTGGTGACGCACGATGGCGTGGAACTATACCCGTTGGTTCAACACCTTCCCTAGCCACAAACATCAACACGGGCCATGGAGGACTTTCACAGGCGCCTCGCGGTTTGGAGGTTGAGGTACGTCCCCGTCGTACCGACGCCACCACCACAGGAGCGCGGCCCCACCTGCGTCCGACTCAGGAAGACACACCAGCGACGACCCCACGGCCCGGATCACCGGCGGCCCCTTGGGCTGCCACGTGCCGTCCGGCTCCAGCCCAGGTGCCGTACGGGGCCATGACGGCGGGCGGTACGACCCGGGGGGCACCAACCGCAGGTTGGACTCCTCGTTATCCCGCTTGGGCTTGCCCCCTGGGCGTACATGTTCGTGGTTGCGGTACGGCCTGCCTGTCCTGTTCTGTACGGCAGGCGCCATGCGCGACCCGTAGTGCCCGTGTCCGCCGCCGTACTGCAGCCGCTCCAGGAAGGCGTGCGTCCAGTGCCAGCCGTACGGCATGTACGACGGGTAGAAGGGGCCCTTTGTACTGCTGTTGAGCAGGATGAAGTACTTGTACCGCCTGGCGGGTTTCAGCATGCAGGCGTTCTTATGGGTGTTGTAGGCCACGCAAGGACCTCAGCAGGGCAACGACAAGGGACTGTATGCTTGCTCCTGGTGCTTCTGTAACCATGGAACAATCCTCGCCACCGGCGACTCTGCTACGGGGGATCCGCAAGCCACCCCGTGCTTGCTGACCGTACCAAGTCACCCACCCTTTGTACCGGCTGCTGCCCTCTGTCCTCCTACACCATCTTCCATCCACAGCTTAGTTTGATGCCTCCTCCCCCACATGCCGCCGCCTCTGCGCCCTCGCCTCCGCCCTCCGTCAACCGCTCCCACCCACCTCGGAAACCCACCACCACTCTGCACCTGCTTTCCTCCACCCTCATTGCACCCACCCGATGCCCCCCGCGTGCCTCCGCACATACTCCAGGCTGGCGTTGTGCGAGGCCAGGTCCATGCCCACGTTCTTCGTGCGGTACAGCACCAGGCTCAGCTGACCCGGCACCCAGCCGGGGGAGGGAGCCGGGGCAGAGGTTACGAGTCCCGAGGGGGGCCCCTGCTGCTGCTGTTGCTGCTGGCGGCGGTGCTGCTCCGCCTCCTCGGGCGGCATCTCCACCCGCAGCGCGCGTTTCACGCCGATGGACTCATCCGCCGGCATGTCCGAGCTGAGGGGGGAAAGGGGTGCGGGTGGGGATTGGGTAGTGGTGGAGGACCCGTGTTCCTGGCACTGCAAACGTTGCCCGTCAAGCCTAGATGCAGCGAGGCCGGGCTCCAAGAAAGGAGCTTCACAAGTTTTATCACAGTGGACATACTTCGCGAGTGGATCGCGAGCAGAAGAGAGCCGCAACACCGCACGGGCCAACAGTGCATGGGGGCTGGTGCCTTACGTTACGGGGAAGGCCACGTCGCACGGGGTGCACGTCTCGCCCGCCACCGTGAACACCCATGTCACGTGCGGCGGGCGGGCGCCGGGCGCGGGCGGCGGCGGCGCCACCCAGCCTGACTGCAGGAAGTATTCCATGTTGCCCTTCTGCGGTGGCGCATTGGTGGTGTTGGTGTTGGTGGTGTTGGTGTTAAGGTATACGGGTAAGCGCAGGGGACGCGGCGAAGGGCCCTTTTAGTCTTACGGTTAGAGCAGCACGTCCTGAGCACACACCCTAGCAGCTCCACCCAGGGGTGGCGGCCCCTGTGAGGAACAATGCTGCCGGTGTGGGTAACGGTAATATCAAGTTCCTGACGCCCTGTGTGGCGGCGCATAGCCAAGCCACGCACATGCCTCCGCAGTTCGCACAGAAAGACACCAACAGAATCCAGCCCCAATGTAATAGCTTTTACACACCTGTATCATATCCTTCTCCATGAAGGCATACGACACCATAACGGGGGCCTCCCAGTAACGCCCCACATCCCTGTCGCCGCCCACCGTCCCCGGCGCCAGCTCCTCCCCCGGCCTCAGCTCGCCGTCTGTGCTGGCGCTCCTTAGCCCCCTGCTGCGCCTACCTCTGCCTCCATTGTTCCCACTGCTGCTACTGCTGCTGCTGCTGCTGCTACTGTAATCATCCTCCCTGGATCTGGATCGGAATCCGCCCACGTCTAGGGAGCTGATGTGCCAACCGTAGAACAGCAGCAGCGCCGCGCATAGGCCAAAGCACACGCCCCACACTACGTGGCTGGGCCGGATGCGGCTACGTGGCCGCCTAGGAGCGAGGGTTCCCGGCCCAAAGGCTCGTGTGTGGTAGGGCGGTGTGTACATGGGTTCAGGGGGGAGTGCCGCTTTTGTGGGTCATTTGCGCGGGGTGGGCCGGGGTGCAAGGCCGCTTGTTGCCAATCCTGCGAGCCCCGTACTGTGAAGTTGTCCGCTAATGCTGATGAGCCACTGTAAATAAGGCGGAGGACAGAGAACGCAATTGTGTGGCCCTTCGTGAAGGTCCGCGCTTCGGGAGCTGTCACACCTAAACCCCGGGCAAAATGTATTTGTCCGGAAATAAGCGTGTATACGACTTATCTACGTGATCAGCTATGATACCACGTGTCACTACGCGGGATAGATCACCGTGTAGCCTATGGACATGTTGCGCAATGCGAACGGAGTCCGAATGGCCTACACCTAAGCGATGCCGCAAGTGTAAAATTATTTAAAGAGTTGCAAAGCGTTCAGTACGTACCAGGAAGCGTTGCTGCCTTTTGTAGCCTCAGTAGCCTCTCCGAGAAGGCAGAAGAAGCGTCTCCGGCCAAGTGCACGACTCTATGCCAACCAACTACCTAAATTGACCGCTTAGCTGTAGTTTAGTTGCACCTTTAGACCTGCACACTGCTTTGGGTGCTCCGTGGGCCACGATGGACGCCTGTCTGTCGCGCATCTTCGCGCTAAAGCTGAGCGGAGCGCCGGAGACTAGATCTGGAAGTCCACCAGTGGTGGTGCTGTCGTCACTGGCAGAGGTGTGTGTGAGAGCTGGGCAAAGCCCGCCAAACGTTGGCGCGGCACCAGCTGCAGCTGCCATAGGGCCTGACGTGCTGGCCCTGACGCTGCCACGACTCAGGAGCTCAAGGCGGAGGGCCAGGCTGACCCCACCCTCGACGCCAGCACTCTGGACAGGGCGCTCATCGCCCGTCTCATCGAATCGCCGCCAGCAGACTACCCGCAGCCCCCAGTGCAGTACCTCCTGGGCTGCTATGACCGCACTGCGGCGGAGCTGCGTCAGGCGGCCAGCAACCCCGACGTCCAGGTTGGGGCGCTGCAGCCACGCCACGTGCCGTCTTGCACTTCCTTGCAGTGGCGTTATTGTGTTCTCCGCCTACCGTGCTTTGCCTGCACCTGCACAATCAGCGCTTCGGCATGCTGGTCAACCTGCGGAGACAGCACAGCGGCCTCTGTACACTCCATCAACGACTTGGTAAAACAAGCTGACACACCCATGCTGACCTGCTTGCCAGGCTGCCGTGGCGGCTGCGCGGGACCTCATCATCAACTACCTGGGCCTGGCGCTGTTCGCAGGGGTGGTGCCGCAGGTGGGCGGGGGTGGTGCTTGAGGAGGGCCGGGGTAGCGCCGCAGGTGGGCGGGGGTGGTGCTATACGTAAGTTGGCGGGGCTCACCTACGCGCACAGCAGCAGCCGCTGCGGTACTAGCAACCTTATCTCGGCGTCCTGCCAGCCCCAGCACATGCACTGCTGCCTCGGACTCCGCCGCAACCCCAATCCTCCTCGCTCGCCCACTGCAATCTCCGCCACCCTCCTCTCTGCTCCCCTGCCATCCTCCCTGCATGGTCCTCCTCGCAGCCCCCCGCCCAGGCGGCCCGCGGCCCGCTGCAGCTGCTGGACTCGCTGCTGCTGCGCCACGGCCTGCCGCACGTCGCGCTGGGTGCGGCCATGGCGGCAAGCGTGGGCGGCGGCGGCGGGGCGGCGGCGGCTGCTGGCGTGGTGTCCATGCCTGCCGGCTGCCTGGAGGAGCTGGTGGCGAGGCACGAGGCGGACGAGGGGCTGGCGGAGGTGGCGGTGGCCATGGGTGGGTGGCGGGGTGACAGGGACAGGGCGCGGAGTCGTGGCCGTGGGTTGGTGGAGAAGAGAGAGGGTGCTGGCTGATGGCCATGGGTGGGTATTCGTGAAACGCGAAGAAACCGCGCAAGTCGTCAGGAGGTCGCGGAAACGGGCGCAGGGTGGGTGGAGGGGAGGTAGGGTGCTGGCTGGTGGCCGGGGACGGGTACCAGTGCTAGCTGGCAGCAGCCGGCTAGGATCGGCGCCCCAGGGCGGTGCTGATGGTGGGCAGCGAGGGAGGGGAAGAACTGGATGTGGGATGTGCGCTGTGAGCGGAGGTAGGGGGTAGTGTTGGAAGCTGCGGTGGATGCTCCGCTGGTGGGGGTCGTACTCGGCTGTGTGCGCAGCGGCGGGGGTCCGGGCGGTCGGCAACTTGCAGGGAAACCCAGCTGGACCGTGGATGGAAGATTCTGGCAGCACGGTCGGCACACAGCTGATGGCGCGGTCCTCCAGTTCCGCTCCATCAACCGCACCGCACCATGCAAGGTGAGGAATCCCACCAATACTCAATCCCCTACGCCCCACCCGCCCAACTTCGGCCCGTCCCCGCCCCCAGTGGTGGAGCTGTCCCGCCAGGTGTCCCGCATCTCGCCCCTGGGCGACCCCACGCCCCACCTGTCCACGCTGGCGCACCTCATGTCCCTGGAGCCGTTGGCCCGCGCCGCCACCTCCGCCCGCCAGTGGCTGCCCGACCTGCGGGTGGCCACGGGCCGGGCGGCGGTGCTGCCGGGGGCGTGCTGGCTGGGGCCCTTTTTCAACATCAGGTGCGAGGGGCAACGGGCGAGGGCCCGGGACGTTTTGCAGGGTCAAAGCACGCGGAGGGGCTGTCCCGTCCCGCAGTGCACGTGGCAAGCTTGTCTTACCTGTGGGTTGAACGCCGGTGTGCACAGGGAGCCTTTGCTGGACGAGGCAGGACTCCAATTAAGCTCGAGGAGTGGGGCGAGGCAATCAGGAGCAAGGGTGTGCCATGCGTGCCAGGTCATTACGTACGTCAGGGCTGCAACCCGCTGCACCGCCTCTACTTGCACAGTTACACCCCTTCGTTTCCCCTTCCCCGCAGCCCCATCCCCGACGACCAGGTGCAGGGCGTGCCGGCCCAGGAGCCCAGCGTGCTGCAGCACTGCTTCAGCCAGCTGGAGGCGCGGAGGCCGGGCGACGTGGCCAGCGCGCAGAGCGGCCTCAGGCTGGCCACGCGCAACATCACAGGACAGCTGCACGGCATCGTGCAGGTGTGGAGATGGGGGCGTGTGTGTGGCAGCGTTTGGCATCGTGGGGGCTAAGGGCATGTGTCGGGAAGGACGTGCGGGTGCGGAGCGTTGCTCAATCCTCGAATAGCGCATGACAGGTGCCCCGGATCATTCCTAACCCACGTTTGCGGCATTGGCCCGCCGCCGTCTCCTCCGTCCCACTCCCGCAGACGCTGCTCAAGACCAAGAGCACCAAGGCGGCCATGGTGCGGTGGCTGGCGGGGGTGATCAGCGGCAACAGCGGCCGCGCCAAGCTGCAGATCGACAACAACGCCGTGGCGCCCGACGGCTTCTTCGCCAACCTGTCGATGGGTGGGTAAAGAGTATGCGATGCGGAATCCCTGACAAGAAGACACAGAGAATGAACCACTCACGACCGTGTCCAGGGAGGAGATGGCCTCAGGCGCTCGGTGAATGGGTAGCATGAAACGAAGTGTAGGATGGCAGCGGCAAAGACTGACGGTGTCTTGGCCAACTTGATGCTGGGCGTGCTGGTTTAAACGGTTAGACTGCCCTGGGTGAGCTTCTCTCCAGGATCTGGAAACAGCCCGCGGCCAAGCACTACGGGCAGCTCGGTCGACATTGCGGTCGGTCGACGTTGCGTTGCCCGCTTACCTGCCATTGAGCAAGGCTCACGGCCATTTTGGTTGTCCACTGCGCCCCCTTTCTCACCGCTCGCAGTGCTGCTCAAGCTGTGCGGGCCGTTCCTGGACCCCTCCAGCCCCCTGTTCTGGAAGCGCGTGGACCCCGCGTTCGTGGCGGCAGGCGGCGCGCCCGCCAGTACGGCAGGCAGTACGGCAGGCGCGCCGCTGCTGGACTACAGCGGCGAGACGCGGCTGGCGGCCACTCGCGAGGAGGAGGCGGCGTGGAGGGAGCGGCTGGCCAGCAACGCGGCGGCCAGCAGCACTGGGGGAGGGGCGGGCAGCGACCCAAGTGAGTGGGGGTGCGGGTGGACCGCTGAGCGGGGGTGTGGGGTTGCAGGGGCGGGGTGTGCTGTGAGGGGAGGTTGGTGGGCTGGGGTGGATAGTGACCTGGCCTGGGGGTAATCAGACGGGGCCAATTGTGCCAGGAGGCGACGGCGGCCCGACGTCGTCGTCGTCCACACATTCGAAGGTGCCCTCGGCCATTTCTGCTACCATAGCCGGCATCAGCCTGCTGAGGAGTTTGTCGTCATGCCTTTCCTTCCCGCCGCCGCTTCCATCGTTCGCAGGCTCCCCCAAGGGCGGGGCGGCTGGCGGCGGCGGCGGCGGCGGCGACGACCCCGGCGGCTTCCACTTCATCTGCTCCGCCTTCTTCCTGACGGCGCACGCGCTGCACCTGGGCCCCGTGCGCAGCATGACGGAGATGGCGGAGCTGACGCACCAGCTGAGGGAGATGCAGGTGGGAGGAGTGGGGGACGTGGGGCGGGGTGGGGGGCAACGCGAGGAGCAGCAGCAGCAGCACCAGGGTATCATGGCAATGCACCAGCTGCCGTCGGCGCGGTGCGCACGACTGTGATCACGGCGGCCTGTGACAGTAGCTAGCGTCAGGTAGTGGAGGATTGGAGAGACGGGCGTCCGCCGTTTGCGGAGGGAGTGCGCTGGTGCCCCGGTACGCTCCCCTTGTTCCTCACGTGTCCTTCCGATGCCTGAGTTACTTCCCGCTTACCGCTGTCCTCTCCATCCATGTCTGCCCCCTCCCCCCCGCTAGGCCTACCTACCACGGTTTGAAGCAGAGGTCCAGGCGTGAGTGCTGGGGAGGGGGCCGCCTGGGTGGGGGCCTGGGGCTGGAGGGGAGTGCCATGTGAGAGACCATAACCGTGGAGTGTGTGTTGAGAGCGAGCGGGCTGCTGAAAGCAGCTTGAACGTGTCCGGCGGGTTCTTCCCCGCTGTACCCCTTAAGTCGCTCGTGGCTCTGGTGTACACTATGCATGTCGTCCTAATGCGTGTACAATGCGACCCACATTCACTTGTTGCTCCAGGGCGGCGGCCAACCCAGGGATGCGCGCGGTGGCTGAGATGCGGCTCAAGCAGTTCAAGGCGGAGCTTGACAACGTGCAGGTGATCAACGGGGGAAAGGGCCTTGGGCGGGGCGGGGTCGGACGGCAGGGCCTTAAATGAGCAGTACGGAGGGTTGGCTACTGCTTGCTTCCTTTACCATTATCATCCCTCTCCGCCGCCCCCCACAGGGTCGCGTGATGGCCTTCCAGACGGCGCTGCTGGACCCGGCAATGGTGGGGGAGCTGCTGGCGTTCTACAGGTGGGGGCGGGGCCAGGGGGCGCAGGCAGGAGTCAGGCCGCACGGATGGGCAGAGGTAGGCTCTCGGGTTTCGACATTGTATAGCGGCCGTGTCCAACCTCTCTGCACCTCGCTGTCGTGACCCAGGCCAAGCTGCTTCTGCTTACGGTGACCCACGCGCGTTCTACGCGTAACCCACGCGCGGCCCCTCCCCGCCCCCCAGGCTCATGGCCTCGTGGCTCACCCGCCTGGCCTGCCCCGCTGCCGCCGGGGGCTCCCTGGTGCTTCCGCTGCCCGACCCCGCTCCGCCGGAGTTCACGTGCCTGCCGGTGAGGGGAGGGTAGGAATTAACCGGAGTCAGAGCAGCGGGTCGGGCGAGGCTGCATGCATGCGGCTTCATGCGGGCGGGTGGGGGCCATCTCAACACCGGTTACAATCCGCAATTTGCAACAAGATTGTGCACAGGCCGAGGGTACAGGTACAGGCACGTCGCATTGGGTAGTCCACTACCCGCCTCCCGCCTTGCCACTGGCATGGCCCTTCCCAAACAGGAGCACTTATTCTCTTCTTGTTACCTCCTGTTTTCTGTTGGTATCAAAACAGACTAGCATGCATACTCTGCCGCACAACCTCGCAATCAGTGAACCAGATTCTTACCACCATGCTCCCCTTTCCCAAACAGGAGTACTTTGTGGAGGACGTGTGCGACGCGCTGTTGTTCGTGGGCCGCGTGGCGCCGCAGCTGCTGGGGGCGGGTGGCGGCGGCGCGCGGCTGGAGGAGCTGGCGCTGTTCTTCACGGCGGCCATGGCCTCGCCAAAGCACATCCGGTCCGCGTACCTGCGGTAAGGAGGGCGGCGCGGTTCTTGCATACTGCACGCAGGACAAGCATTGGGCGTCAGTACGTGGGGCTTGCGTGCACTCTTGCTGGCCCCTCTCCGGCAGTGGCTGGCCACCTCGGACTCGGCTGCAGGTTCCGGCGAGGCTGCCGGCCGCACCGTGTCTGGGCAGCCTTCATCGTGTGCTCAACACCCCACCTCTTCACACCCGGGGCCCCACACCACAAGACTGTTGGCAGTACCCCCGTACGCCGCTTCCCCCACACCCACCCGCAACGTCGTACATACTCTCCCACCCCCCATTTCCAAGCAGCTCCAAGCTGAGCGAGGTGCTGGGGTAGTCCAGACACCATCTATCTGCCTTTCTGCTGTCCTCAACCCCGCCCTTCCCTCCCATTACCATACACGTCATCAGTACTTACTCTCCCACCCCGCCCCCACGCAGCTCCAAGCTGAGCGAGGTCCTTGAGCAGTGGCTCCCAGAGGCGGAGGACGACGAGGGCGGGCCCTTCGCCCGCGGCCGCCGCCGCCCCGCCGCCGCCGCCGACCTGTCCTCCCTCTTCAACTGCCACCCCACCATCGTGGCGCACCTTGCGCCCGTGCTGCTGCGGCTGTACAACGACATCGAGCACACGGAGCGGCCGGGCGCCTTCTACTTCAAGTTCAACATGCGGGTCACCATCGCCAACATCCTCAAGTACCTGTGGGAGCAGCCGCAGCACAGGTGAGGATGGGGAGGATGGGTGGGGATGCGTGGGGGATGGATGGGGTAGGGGCGCAGCCGCAGCACAGCTGGGGGTGACCGCAAGCGCTGCTGCAAACTTGTACACGGACATTGGGCATAGCCACAGCACCGGTGAGGATGGGGAGGATGGGTGGGGGTTGGATGGGGTTGGGGGGGCAGGGGGGCCCAGGTTGGAGGTGCGGATGGGGGTTGCGGTCGGGGGGTATGGAGCTGAGGGATGGCAGCCTGAGTGAGGTCGGCTCTAGTCCTTGCAGCAGTGGGGGTAAGCGGGGGAAAGAGAGGCAGGCGCTGCGGGTCGGGACGCCACAGTGGCAGTCCCTGAAGCAGTAGTGGGGGCCTTCGGATGAGGTGCGCTTACGTGCCCGCTGCATCGTTGCGGCTCCCACAGACCCCTATGTGGCAAGGCACGACACCGTTCTGCACCTTTGCTGTATCGCTCCAGTCTCCATACTGGTGCACGCCCCCCATCCCCCGTACGGCACGTACGACACACGTTACACCCGCAGGTCCACGTGGCTGTCGTACGTGCGGTCCGAGGGCGCCCGCGGCGAGTCCGAGCGCTTCGTCAACATGCTGCTCAACGACGCCACCTACCTGCTGGACGAGTGCCTGGCCAAGCTGAGGGCCATTCGGGATGCGGAGGCGCGGCAGGCGGACGCAGCGGCATGGGCGGCCACGCCGCAGCAGGTAAGTAAGGGGCATTCGCGTGGGGGGAGGGGGAGGGTATCTGTAGCGGGCGGGGGGGAAGCCAGGGGTTCCGTGCTGCACAGTGGCACTGTGAGGTGCTGTAAGCCTGCGGGATGGGTTGTTTGGGTCAATGGTGGGGCTGAGGTGGTCCTAGGTGGGCGGGCGGTGGCAGCATGCGGGTCCGGTGACCAACACGGGACCGTCCCACCTTTCTTGGCGCTGTAGAAGCCTCGTTCCCAGCCATCCCAATCCCTCCCGCGTAATCTCCCCTCGCCCTCTGTGACCCCCTGCCCCCCTGCGTGCCCCTGCCCCCCTGCACGCACTTGCGCCCTCCAGGAGCGTAAGGAGCTGCTCAACGCGCTGCACATCCTAGGAGCCCCTTTCCTTGCCATCATCACCTCCCTCCTGCGTCAGCCCCTGCCCCCCCCCCCCCCCCCCGCCCCCCCCCCCCCCCCCCCCCCCCCCCCCCCCCCC
>VFQN01006844.1_pt1 | contig 12689 bp, 8 predicted proteins | sample 3512371 | NCBI WGS metagenome assembly VFQN01 (sample SAMN10412370, study PRJNA504923) | tailings metagenome | isolation source: Replicate 2 from Balatoc abandoned mine | place: Philippines: Itogon, Benguet | collected 2017-08-28
GGAACACCCTCCAATCCTGCCCCCGCAGGCCCCCCCGCCCCACCCTCCCACCATCACGACACATCCGCAACACACGTACGATGCGCACTTCACCACAGCAACCCAGCTGCCGCGTTCTGGTTGGTGGGCTGAGCTTGCCCACGAAGAGGTGTGCACCCATGAGCGTGTTTGTTTATGTGGGCTATTTGCGTAAGCTGGATGCCCTGGGTACTCTACCTACCTGCAACACAACGACAACCCCGCAACCCACAGCAACCCACCTGCAGCTGCCGCGTCCTGGCCCTGTTGACGCACGTCCTGCTGTCCACCCACAGCGTCAGCCGCTCCAGCCGGCCCTGCCTCCCCAGCCGCGCCAGGCCCAGCATCCCCTCGCTCAGCCCACACGGCAGCGCCAGGTCCAGCTCCCGCAGCCGGCCCATGCCCGCCAGCGACCCCACCGCCGCCACGCCCGCGCCGCCGCGCGGCACAATCAGCTCCAGCGTCGTCAGCCCGCGGCACGCCGCCGCCGCCGCCACCTGCTCGTCGCTGCCCCACACCACCGCGGGGAGCGGCAGGCCGCCGCCTGCAGCGGCGGAGCCGCCGACGCCGCCAGAAGCGGCAGCAGCAGCAGCGGCGGCGCTTAGCGCCGCCGCCGCAGGAGGCGAGGAGCCCGCGGCGCCGCCGCCGCCTCCGGCGGCGCCCGCCGCCGCTGCCTGCTTGAGCGCCGCCACGACGGCGGGCAGCTGCGGCGCCGGCGCCGGCAGCGGCAGGCCGCTGCTGCCCACGGCGCCGCTGACGACGCTGGGCCCTGACTCCTGGTCGGGCGTGAGCGTGTGGATCACCGCCAGGGAGCGCAGCCCCGGCAGCGCCGCCGCCGCCGGCAGCAGCCCGCTGCAGCTGAGGCAGTTGATAAGGCCAAGCGCCGTCAGCTGCGGCACCACCCCCAGCACCCCCAGCGCCGGCACCTTGCATTTGGACAGGTACAGCTCCCGCAGCTTGGGCAGCGGCGCCGTCGCCGCCACGCCCCGCATCAGCAGCACCTCGCTACCTCCCCCCATCTGCCCCCCCCCGCCAAACGCACCCCCCGGCCCCCGCACGCCGCCAAAGCCCCCCATCTGCCCGCTGCCGCCCGCTCCCGCAGAGCCTCCCGCCTCCCCTCCCGCCTCCCCTCCCGCCGACCATCCATGCACCCCCGCCCCTCTCCCTCCTGCCCCTCCTGCTCCCCCTCCTTCTGCGCCCTCGAGGCCCCAGGGAGGTACCACAACAGAGTGCAGCTTGAGTGTGCGCAGGCTGGTGGGCAGCCAGGAGAGGGGCAGCTCGCCGCTGACAGCGGCCAGGGTGTCAGGGTCGGGCTGCTCCAGGCGGAGCTCCTCCAGGGAGGTCAGCTGCGCCAGCGCGTGCAGGTTGTGCGTCTGGTGCAGCACGAAGCCCACCACCGTCAGGCTGTGGGTTAGCACGGGTGTGGGTTGACAGAAGCATGGGTTAGCAGGGGAGAAGGTGCGTGTTGTGCGTCTGGTGCAGTACGAAGCCCATCACCGCCAGGCTGTGGATTAGCGAAGGGTTCGCAGTGAGGAAAAGCCTCGAAAGGATGTTCCGTGTCGTGGGACAGCAAGGGGGTATGGTGCTGGGTGGCAGTGCTATTGCGTTGACGGTAGAATGGCTTAATTGCTGCTGATGACTAAGGCCACGACAAGTGGTACGTGTAGTGCGAACACGCGTACCTGCGGGATGCATGGCGGCGGCCGCAGTCGTGCGCTGATAGTTACTCGTGCACAACAGCAGAAACGCATATGTACAGCAGCATGGAACGAATGCACATCAGCAAGAATACAAGGAACCGGCGCGGGGCTCAGGCACCCACCTCCTCAAGCACGGCGGCGGCGCGCTGAGCAGGCGCGGCGGTATGCCGTGCCCCGGCTTGTTGTAGCACCAGCAGCCGCACGACACGTCGAAGAGCACCAGCGTCTCCAGGGCGGTCGCGCCGACCTGTTGTAACACACAGGACCAGATGTGCGTTGTTGCAGTTATGAACGCCAACGGAGTGTACTTCCTATCCGTACATGAGCCCGTTTGGTTTGGCCCCCAGACAACGGTACTGCAGCCGCACGGCGCGGTGTAACCCACCACGCCCAGCTTACCTGCACGTCCCCTAACTTTCCTGGACCATACGGGCAAGATACACCCTACGCTTTTAGGTTTGCATCTCCTGTCATTGTAAAGTATCCCACCCCACCCACCACGTCCAGCTTGCTGTTGGCCAGCGCGTCCTCCGCGCCGCTCAGCACCGTCAGCGCCTTGAGCCCCGGCAGCCCCGACAGGTCCAGCGGCGCCGACCCGCGGGACGGCTCAGCATACGTCTCCTCCACGATCTCAAAGATCAGGCCCGTCACGTGCGGCTGCAAAGAAAGCATTCCGTGGCATATAGGGAGGAGGAGGAAAACATTAGTGCTGTGCTCGTACAGCGCTAAAAAGCGTGAACCATTCGCGCGAGTGGATAACCTGGCTCCTGTTGGGGCTGAGGCGCCCCTGGCGAGAGCAGGAAGGCGCTTGTCGACAATGCTGGGTGATGGTCAGGAGCGGCAGGTCCGGGACGCGTACGCCTCGTCCTCGGCCTCCCTCCCACAGGAGCCCAGGTGTGTTCCGCCTCAGGGCCAGTTGCATTAACCCTACACGACACGTCGGTGCATGCTTCTCATACTCTCCCGCAAATACCCGCGTCTATGGTCTTAGACTGGTACATATACCCGCGTCATCTCCCGTTTTCACCAGCAGCCCGGGGTGATCCGCCTCAGCGTCTTGTGCAGCTCACCCAACTTGCAGACCCTTGCATGCTGGTTTCCCAATCCCTTGCGTGGATAAAGACACAACGCACGCAGCGCTTTGCCAACCTAATCCCCCGACAGACCGGCCGTCATCCCAACAGGCGCCCCACCCAGCTTCGCTGTGCTTGCCTTCACGCACCACACCGCCACCCTTCCATGCCAGCGTGCATTACCCTGATACACTCACCAGCAGCCCGGGCGTGATCCTCCTCATGGCCTTGTGCAGCTCCCCTGACATGCTCTGGTTCTGAGTCATCTGGCACCGCAGGTGCCGCGTCACAACCGGCTGCCCCGCCAGCGCCGCCGCCGCCGCCGCCGCCCCTCCTCCCCCTGCCGCCGCCACCGCTGCCGCCGCTGCTGCCAGGTACTCCCCAGGGCTGTGCAGTCCCTGCAGCCCAGGCAGGCGGCCGAGCGCCGCCAGGTGGGCTTGCAGCTGCGGGTGGCCCATCGCTCCTGCTGGCAAAGCATCCGACATGAGGGTATCCCCGGACGCCCCCGCCCCTAGTGCCCCAGGCCCCAGGGAGGGGCCGGGGGCGGCCCCAGGCGGCCAGCTGGGCAGGCGGGTGCCCGCCCGCTGCCCTCCCAAGCCAGGGGGCCAGGGTGAGGAGGCGCTGCTGGCAGCTGGCGCTGCGGACATGGCTGCAGCTGCCGCGGGTGGGGCTCCCGGTGCTAGTCCGGGTCCCGCTGCGATCCCTGCTGTCAGCCCTGGTGGCGGGGGCTGCGGCGCGGAGCGCGACCACCGCGCCTTGATGGTGTTTGAGTACTTGCAGGTGACGGCCAGGTCCTGCAGCGCGGGCAGGCCGCCGAACACGGAGGCGGCGTCCACGCGCAGCTGCTGCGAGCGCCAGCCGGACTCCTAGGGGGCAGGAAAAAAACGGGGAGTTACCGTACGTTTCTGGGATCACCGCGCACCCCCCTTCAGCAAATAATTATTCTGGCACCGCGCACCCCAAAAACGTAATTGTTGTAGTCCGCGCACGGGCAAATATCTAATTTCGTGGATTCCGCGCAGCTGAGAAGGTGGACCCTGGTGAAGCGGGCCTGTGGCGCTACAAGCACGTCCCGTGCCCACCAGACCCCACCTTGCCCACCAATGTTCCATTCGCGACCAGCACCCAGTGGTCACAGTCGTTTGTGTGACAGATGAGTGGTTTTGGGGGGGCATGGCCCCGCTTGCAACGATTCCGGCAACTCCGCGCACCCCCTGCTACGACCCAAAATTTAATTGGCGCAACTCCGCGCAGGCAGCCAAAAGTGCGCGGAGTTGCACGGTTTTTGGCAAAATAATTAATTATATGCGCGGTGATAGTGGCAAGGTACGGTATGGTACTAGCGCTCAACATAAGGTGCATGTGCAGGATGACCTTGAGTGCTGCGGGCGCCAGCCGGATCCCTGTGCGGCAGCAGTGGTGAGGAGAGGGAGTGGGACTAGGCCCACGAGGAGGCGAAGGGGTGGCACGTGTCAGGGCGTCTATGCGAAGCTACTGTGAGCGCCAGCCGGCTTTTGGTTGGGAACGCATGAGAAGCGGGGAGACGTGCGGGCACATAGGTGGGGGTGGAAAAGCGGGGCGAGGCGAAGGGAGACGTCGAAGCCCTGCCAGGGGCATATAGGCTGCTGGCCGGTAAACGGGCCGGTGAGTGGGCAAGGGGCAGCAAGAGACTCAATACGGGCTCGGACGGGTTGTTGCGGTAACGTTTGTTGCAGATAGAGACTGATGCGCGCTATTAGGGTTGGCAGGACCGGCAGGACCTTGAAGCGTTGGGGACCGGTGTGAATATGGAATGCAAATGCGCAGGGATGCAGTTCATGCCTGTACCAGTGACCGGCGCATTGCACAAGCGGGTGATGTTGCGGTGTGGGGGACGCACGCTGCTGCTACGACAGCCGGTGATGCATGGCCACCGGGGCCACAGTGGGTGTGTGCAACAAGCTCACGCTGTGCTGTGAGCTTCGCTCTTGGCCGAAGGAAGGTGAGAGCATGCCTACAACGGCGAAGCCGATCCTGCTTGGCTCCACAGCAGGCCGCAGCAGAAACCGTGTCTGTTTCCCCGAGCCCCCTCCCCCGCACCTGCAGCGTGAGACGCGTCAGCGACGCCCATGTCGCAAGGTGGGACATGTCAGGCAGTTTGATCTTCCGCTCGTTGAAAGAATTGAGGTCCAAGTTGAGCTGCAGTGCCTGGAGGCCGAAGTCCCGGAGCGCCTGGAAATGCTCATCGAGCGCTGCCTGGATTTTCTCCCGCGCCGTTCGGCGGAAGCTGACCTCCATGACCAGTTCATTTGTAGATGGAAACGCTCGCATGAAGGCCTGCATGAAGGCCCTCGCCTGGGCGCTGCGGCCCTCGCCCACGTCTAGCCGGGCTTGCTGTACCTTGAGACCAAATACGCTGCGCCATGGCTTGCAGACACAGCGAGCTTTGCTCAAAGCGTAGGCGTCCAAGTAACCCGCTACATGCAAAAGAATATCCGGGCTCTGGGCAGCCCAAGAGTACCCCGCTCCGCGAACATGCTGCAGGTGTGGGAGCGCAGACGGATCATGCAGATGCAAAGCATGCAATCCAGCACTGCAATTTTCAGGTTCCATGATCAACGTCTCTTCAAGTTCCCGTTGAGGTCCAGGAACCCAGCACGTGTCAGCGAACAGTAAGCATAGCTGCTCTTTGTATTCCTAGCAGTGCACTAAAAGAGTCAGGCGGCGCGTATGGGTGGTTGTGTGGGTGTGTCACTGCCTAGAAGGAGTCCCCTGTGCTCAAAATTGGGCAATGCGAGTGGGGCCTCATCGCGATGCCGGGTGCGGCGCAATAATGACATTCGCCTAATTTGCTCAATCGGTCCAGTCTTAGCGAAGGTTGAATTCCGGTCCCGACAATGCTGCTCCGGCACTTCCGTCACCTTACCCCTGCAGCAGCTACTAACAGACCCATTGACCACCTCGTACCATCGCAAACACGTTCACGCTCAGCCGCATCGCGTTTCAGCCCGACCCAGGTGAACGCCCAGTATGCGCTGGGCCATGGCGGGAAGCCCCATCGGCGGGGCCTACGCGTTGCTGCAGCGGCTGCTGCCGACGACACGGAAGCCCGCATGGACGCTCTTCGCGGACAGCAGATGCGCATAACGGACCTCCTTGCCAAGCTTGTGGACTCCAACGACCCTGTCGGCGTCGCGCGACAGCACGTGGAGGCGCTGACCGAGGAGTAAGACACCACCCACATGCACACCGAGGACGCACTTTGGCACGTTGTGCAGCAGTTGCGTGCACTGTTAATGTGCACCGGGGCTGACAACAATTGTCCCCGTCCACCCCCATTTGGGTCGGGTCAAGCCGTCGTGCTGCAAGAACTGTCGCCACACGCAGCTCGGTCGTACACTGTTGCCGCCAACCCACGTCGCCCCACGACGCCGTGCATAACCCGGTGTCCCACCAAACTCAGTGCCCGACTCACTTCCTCCCGTATTCCCCAACTCCATTCAAACGGCAGCCGCCCACACGAGCCTAACCCCGCAGGCAGGCAACACGAAGATTGCTCCCTTCACTCCGCAGCCCTCGACCCGCACATCCGAAGGCCCTTGCGGGCCCCGCCACCCTCGCGTCCTCACCCCTGCCACCCCATGCACCATAGCCACCAGGTTCCCTGCTGTTTTCCCGTCCGGCAGGCAGGCAACGCGGTGCTTGCTACCTTTGCTGCCCAGCCGCCCCTGAGCCTGCTGTAACCCACTCGCCCCTCGCTTCGCGCCCCTGCTTGCAGGATCCCCCGGACGGCAGCCACCTATACCGGCATAACTCTCGCTCGCCGGCCCCTGCAGCGCTCACCATGCACACCACCTGGCATCGCCATCGATTGCGCACAGAGTGCCCTAGTGATCTAGCACCGCGAGCAGCAACCCCTCCCGGCTCCTCCGGACGCCAAGTTCCGCCACCTCCCCACAGGTTCTTCCAGACGGGCGCCACCTACATGACGCTGGCCCCACCAGGAGGGCATCCCGTACCCAAACCCCTGGACTCCCACGCTCTTGCCCGCCCCTTCGGCCTGAGCCCCCGCCGTGTTCACCACGCACACCACCCGACAGTGCTTGACTTTGCTCGCTTGATGACCGGCAACTATATTGCTGTGGACTCACCGTTCCCTTTGCACCCTTCTCCACAGGTTCTTCCAGACCGGCGCCACCTACATGACTCTGGCCCACCAGGAGGGAAACACGGACATTGCGGCCCGCCTGGAGCGGGCCCTGACAGCCGCGTGGAACGAAAAGCAGGCAACCCTGCGGCCCGAGCTGCAGCTGCTTAACACACTCGTGCGCGCGGAGCGGGACGAGGACAGAAAGCAGGTGCGGCAGAGACGGACTGGTTCTGCTGTCCCTGTTTCCTCGTAGAATGGGCTGGGTTGGGATGTGAGAGGCGCGTGTGGCCTTTGCAAACCAAGGACAGTAAGCGGAGGGGGGTGCTGGGAGCGTAGTGCGCAATGTAGTTATGCACGTATGCCGGCTTGGGGGTTTTTGTGGGGTGAATGGGAGTGGGTCTGGTGGATCATACCACAGGGGGCAAGGGACCGGGTTGAGGGGTCCCAGGTACGGGCGACTCGGTGGCAACTGGTACTCCAGCGGGTGGCAGGGGGTGCGGCTGCGCAGGGTTGAGTGAGCTGCTGTGTCGCTGCTTGTCGCATGAGGGTATTGGGTGACACACGCATGGCGTAGTGCCACTTGCCAAATGCTGCTTATTGCAGCACAGGTGCACATGTCCCGGTGTTCCGCGTGGCGACGACGCAGCCTTTTTACGACCGGCGGTCCACTCCTCCACCCTTTGCCACGTGCCTTGACACACACACACGCGTGCCACATGCCACGTGCCGTGTACCGCCGCGCAGATCTACATGTCGGGCGGCGCCGACGTGGGCGCCACGCTGCTGATGAACGACCGCTGGTTCTTCGCCACCCTGGACCGCTTCACGCGGGATGTGGAGGCGCAGCCCAACAACCCGGCCAAGGTGGGCCTGGTGGCCCGCCTGAGGGCCATCAAGGCGGAGACGGAGGCGATCGCGCGACAGGCCTCCAAGCAGCAGCAGAAGTGAGGCGTAGAGTGTGTTGGTTCAGCTGGCAGCTGCAAGGTGTGTTCGGCGGCAGGAGGGCAGCAGGCGAAGGGGTAGGCCGGTGGGCGAGGGTTGGCATGGGCCAACACGGCAGAAAGGTGGGCGTGGTGGCTCGGCTGCGAGACATAAAGGCGGAGGCTGAGGCCTTTGCGCGACAGGCGTCCAAGCAGCAGCAGCAGCAGCAGGGTGGCAAGTGAGGGCTCATGTCGGTGGCTGGCCGAGGGTGGGGAGGCCCCCGCAACGCGGAGCGGGGAGGCGATAGCGCGGCAGACGTCCAAGCAGCCGCAGCAGCAGCAGTGAAGATCAGTTTGTGTGGGCGAAGGGTGGCTGACCAAGGGATAGGTCGGTTGGCGAGGGTCGCACGACTTGGCACAACAACCCGGCCAGAGCAAGCCTGGTGGTAAGGCTGATGGTGTGGGGCCTTGCGTCTGGACGACAAGGTTGGCAGCGCCAAGGCATGTTGTGCGGCAGCAGGGTGTTTGTGCAGAAGGTTTGAAGGTTACGGAGGAGGAGCTGCCCAAGCAGTACGCAAGGCAGGGCTGGGGGCAACAGCACCGGCAAGCTGCGGCAGGGCATATTTGTTGTAGCAGCGTGGTGATAGATGCAGCGTCTGGTGGATCTGGGTGGATGGTTGGGGGTCGATGTGGCTGTGGACAGGCGAGCTTGAGAACGTGGCTGAGAGCCGTGTAACTGCATAGAGTGTGTGAGGTGCCGGTACGTGGAGGGGGAGGCGTGGGCCAAGACGCGATAGGCGGCGCGGGCAGCAATTCCGTAAATGTGGGCGGATGATTGGGGGGAAGCAGCAGCATGCAGCCGCAGCAGAGTAATGCCGTGTGAGCCTTGTTGTGGCTGGGAGGTGCCTGGTACTTACGAGACGTGTCCTGTTGCAAGACATTGAGCTGTTCTGGGCGGATTGCTGACAGGGTGCCTTCTGCTCTTGTCACCGGGTACAGGATGGACCTGCTCGGCATTTGCAGGCATTTGCAAGGACTGGCAAGGACCACCCACTAGCTCACAGGCCTTGCTTGAACGCTCTCTCTCTTTTGACAAGAGTTGGAGCCGCATCGTCTAAAGGGTATTTTGGTTAACCGCGGTGCGCAGCGGCAGCGAATCGCACAGTGCGTCCGGGACCTTCAGTGGTTTCGGGGCCACTGCTAAAGCGCTGGCTCGAACGTCGTACATTGTAAAGACTGTGTCCGGTATACTGCTATTGTTTCTTGTTGCATGGGAAATGGTCAGAAGTCACTCTAGTATGGCTAAGACCGAAACTCCGAAAGAACATCGGGCCCCGCAGACGCTATCAACAAGCCGCTCTTGATAATAAATGTCACATCTACGTTACGTGTGTCAGGTGACAGCTATCTGGAGTAGATCTGGGAGTAGGTTCCGGCATTCGGCCAGGACACGGGCCAGGAGAGTGAGGCGCCAGCACGCTGCGGAGCCCCTTGGGCACCCGCTGCCCTCTTGCGCAGCTCTCTTACACGCGCTTGTGAGGCTGCGGCTGCTATTGCGGGGTAGGTCCGCCTTGCCTGGAGCAACAGCGGACGCAGCGTTTCGCACCGTGCACTGCTCGGTCTCTTGCCCCTGGCACAGCCCCTCCTGTGGCCTGGTCGTGCCTACAAAACCGACGGCGCACCACCGCACTTGCCTGAGTGCTCCTTATGTTACAGCACCGTCGTCATGGTGTTGTACCTGTGCTGGCAATGGGACATCATCACAGTGGTGAGCTTTGTCCACGTGATCACCCCTTTCCCTACCCCCAGGTTGTATAGCAACTAGGAGCTAGCCCCGCCCCAACAAACGCCAGACAGCAGCTGTCATAGTCGCCGGCACAACTATACCGTGGATTCATCATGGAGGAGCGAGAGCATAGCTGGAGCTGCTTTCCTTGGCGGCAGCTCCCTAGCGCAATCCAGCTGAACATCCTGTCGCTGCTTCCCCCCAACGACCGCGCCCTCAGCGGCCGCCTGGTGTCCCCGGACGTAGCCGCAGCCCTCAGCGACGCCGAAGCCCACACCGCCTCCCTGTCCCAGCCGCTGCCGTCCCACGCCGCGCCCTGGGCCGTGGAGGCAGGGCAGCAGCACGTACGGCAGCTGCCCTTTCGGCACAAGCTGCAGCTGCTGTGCACGGCCGCCGCCAGTGGCTGCGAGGTGAACCTGGAGGTGGCGCTGGCGCTGCTGCAGCCCAGCGTTTTCCCGGAAATGCTTATCGACCACGGCAGCACGTGGACCAGCAACCAGGACCTCCCCGACCCCGACCCGGCCGTTACGGCCATGAGGGCAGGCCACCCGCAGCTGCTGGGCTGGCTGCTGCGCCACTGCCCAACGCTTGTCAGCCCACAGCGCGCACTTGAGGCAGCGGCAATGCACGCCGACCTGGCGGGGCTAAAGCACGCCTGGGAGGCTCTCCGGCGGGAGCCCGCATCGCCCCGGTGGGACAGGGTCCAGGGCCCGGCCCTTGGCCAAACGGTGCTGGACGCTGCTGCCAGCTCCACCACCTCCGATGCCCTGGCGAAGATGGAGTGGCTGTTGGACACAGCAGCAGGCACCTGCCGCGTGGAGGTGTCCACCGCTGCTTGCGTCGTGCGGTTGGGGGACGTTGGGCGGCTGGCGTGGCTGCGCGACCGCGGCTGCCCGCTTGCCAGCGGTGCGGAGTGGCTGCTGTACGACGCCCTGCGTCACGCGGGTGACACGCACGTGGTGCGGTGGCTGGTGGCCGAGGGAGGGTGCGACATACTGCGGACTGCAGAAAGGGCCACACGTGTGGACGACTACTGGGGCTGCCTCATGGCGTCCGCTGCGAGCAGTCAGGACGGCCTGGCACGTGTGCTGTGGCTGCAGGAGCAGGGGGCTCCCCTGCAGCGCGGGTTTGGGTTTGTGGTTCGGGGGCTGGACGAGGCGCCCGCAACGCTGGGGCTTGTGCAGCTGGTGCATCACATGCAGCAGGTGTCCGGGCTGTGGGCAGCGGAGCGGGCTGAGATCGACCGGGTCCTGCTTAACGGGGCGGTGGACTCGGGGAGCATACAGCTGGTGGAGTATATGCTGCAGTTGGGCTGCAGGCTCTGGTCCGGGGCCTACCTAACAGCGGCCGTGAATGGCGATCTGGCCATGGTGGAGTGGATGGTGTGTGACGCGGGGGTGTCCGCTGCGGACCTGGAACTGAAAAGCTTCATTGAGCAGTGGCCCAGCAAGACGCCCGTCCATAGCCGGGACCTGCTGCAGGCGGTGCAGCTGCTGGTGGGCGGGGCGGGTTGCAGGTGCAGGTGCGAGGAACGGTACGGGAACGCCCGGGGTGCGGTGGAAGCGGCGGCGGGCCGCGGGGACCTGGCCCTTGTGCAGTACTTGCTGCAGCAGCAGCAGCTGCGAGGGTGCAGGTGCGTGCCGGACGGGAGGACGGTGGTAGCTGCGGCCAAGGGCGGCTGCGAGGCGCTGCTGGAGTGGCTGGCAGGCACCTACCCGAGCTGCTTGGAGAGCGCCGGGGATGACGCCTCGCCCTACGCATCCGCTGCTGCCGCTGGGGACAGGGCGACGCTGGAGTTGCTGCGGCGGCTGGGTGTGCCGTGGGGCGCGGAGGACGTGGTGGTGCAGGCTGTGGGGTACAGGGGGCAGCTGTGGGGGGTCGGGGCGGGGAGCGCGGCGCCGGCCGTGCGGTGGCTGGTGGGGCAGGGGGCGCCGGTGGGCAGCGGGGAGGCCTTGAGAAGGGCGATGGCGGAGTGGGGGTGCAGGGATGGTGCGGCGTGTGCGTGGCTTCGGGGCTTGGCGGAGGCCCAGGAAGCGACGGCAGCAGCAGCAGCAGCAGCAGCCGGGGAGGACTGAGGGGCGCTGGTAGTTGCATGGTGTACTTTTGTAAAGTACCTTGGGAGGGCGAAACTAGGGGCACTGCACGTCCCGCTTGGCGCTATGGACGATGCGGCATCAATATCTCTTTGCAAACGGAGCCATACAGACAGGCACAAGCCCGAAGTTGGAACCGCAAGTTGCGCTGGTAGGCAGCTGAGGCACAAGCATTGATGGCGCAGTGTCTGGCGGGCGAAACAAGGCACGTCAGGCTGCGAGTAAGCACGCAACCCTGTGCCACCGTGTCACTTGAAGGGCTGATGGCGTCCTGCGGGTGCCAGGGCGCTGGATGCGTACGGTGTGGCGAACGCGTTCGCCTTGGTTTATGCACGTGCACTGGCAAAGCGACGTGCGTCTGCAAGACACAGGCGATTGCATCGAGCGTACCGGTAGCTCAGCGAAGGTGCACTGCACTGCGCGTGCGAATAATACGGTAATGTAAGGTGTGGCACAAACTATGGCGTGCGCATGCCGGCGCTGCGGGGCGGGGCCAGCCTGGATGGTGGCGCGCGGTGTGGTGCTTAGATAGCCGGAGGTGATGGCGTCTGGGCCTCAATGCTTGCCCTGGTTGCTGGACCTGGCTTGACGGGTGGGCCAGGGCCCAGGCTGGGTGCCGATAGGCGACGCTGCTCTTTGTCGTACTGGTAAGAGTACTAGGCAGGCCGATGGTCCGGTGCCTATACTTGCAGCTGGGGGTGCGACAAGGGCCGTAGGGTCCAGGTCTTACCGGGCCCACACCCTAGAGCAGGTGGGGGTGGCCTAGCGGTGGCACTCAAGTGCCTCCTGGTGTCAGTAAGTACCGGTAAATGGTAGGTACTAGGAACAGAATGCAGTACGTAACGCCCCTAACATACTGCTGTACAAACAGCAATACGCTATTCGTAACACTAACTGGTGTCTTCATGGGCAAAGGTCACCGAAGCGATTAGAATTTCTAATCAGCGTAGGGCAGAAAGTTGTCGCGTGG
>VFQN01006845.1_pt1 | contig 12689 bp, 13 predicted proteins | sample 3512371 | NCBI WGS metagenome assembly VFQN01 (sample SAMN10412370, study PRJNA504923) | tailings metagenome | isolation source: Replicate 2 from Balatoc abandoned mine | place: Philippines: Itogon, Benguet | collected 2017-08-28
GATGTCCACTATGGAAACTGGCACTGGCCGGCCTTCAATCTAGCTGACACTGCGATCGTTTTGGGAGCTGCCGGGTTGTTGATTCGCTCGTTCATTAAGGACAAGCCTCAGGAAGTTAAGATGCCTTCCGAGTCATATTAGGAGTAGATGAAAATGTTGCGCCCTATCTTACGCATGACGTTATTAACCGCCTGCTGGCTGGTCTTTAATCCGGCCATAGCCCACGACTTCAAGGCAGGCTCCTTGGAGATCAAGCACCCATGGGCCCGACCAACCGTCGCCACCATGAAGAACGGGGCGGCGTACATGCTCATTTTCGATAGCTCAGAAACGGCTGATCGACTCGTTTCGGCGACGACTCCGGTTGCGGAGCGGGTCGAGTTCCACACCAATTCCATGGAAGGCGGCGTCGTCCGTATGCGCCAGCTGGAAGCGGTCGACGTGCCGGCACAAGGCCATGCCACGCTGGAACCGGGTAAGACCCATCTCATGCTGGTGTCCCTGAAGAACCAGCTGAAAGCGGGAGATTCATTCCCTCTGGATCTTGTCTTCGAGAAAGCAGGGCCAGTCACGGTGATGGTCGCCATCCAGAAGCCGAAACTTTCTGAGCATGATGACACGAGTCCGCCGGCGCACAGCGGTCACTGAGGCCCCCATCAGGTGAGTCTCGTCCGGCTACTTGCTTTTTTTCGTCAGGATTGCGCACGTGAAAGACGCGAAGCTTACCGTCCTCGGCCCCGTAATCGCCATAGGAGCTGTCTTGGGTTTCCTGGGTTACGAGACAATTCCCAGCCACCGGACGCCTGCTTCATCCCCGGAGCCGGTACAGACCTCGAACAAGTTCACCGTGGGTGGCCCCTTCTCCTTGATCGATCATCGGGGGCAGGCCTTCACGGATCGTGACCTCGAAGGCAAGGTACGGCTGGTGTTCTTTGGCTTCACCAGCTGCCCGGACGTCTGCCCGACAGCCCTGACCCTGATGACCGAGCTTCTTGATGAACTCGATCCGGCGGACCTGGATCAGATCCGCCCGCTCTTCGTCACGGTCGATCCCGAGCGCGACACCGTCGAGGTGATGAAGGACTACATGAGCGCGTTTCATCCCTCGATCATCGGGCTCACCGGCAGCCTGGCTGCGGTCGACGCGATGACCAAGGCCTACAAGGTCTATTACGCCAAGCAGCCGACCGAGGACGGCAAGGACTACACCATGAACCATTCCTCGGGGGTCTACCTGTTCGACCGGCAGGGCGAGTTCCGTTCCACCCTGGATCTTCATGAAGATCCAGCCGTGGTGCGGGCCAAGCTCAAGCGCATCGTCGAGGGCTGAATGCACCTGCGCTCATCAGCGGGTTATTCCGTCGCGAACACCTTGGGCGCACCCGCGCCGCCAAAGGTGTAGACGACCAGCGGCTCGCTCTTCGGCCCCTCCATCCCCGGTGCACCCATCGGCATGCCAGGCAGCGAGATCCCCTTCACCGCAGGCCGCTCGGCTAGCAGCCGCTTGATCGACGCCGCCGAGACGTGGCCCTCGACCACGTAGCCGTCGATCACGATCATGTGGCAGCCAACCAGATCGTCGGGCACGCCCTGTTCCTGGCGCATGCGATCCAGATCGTCGGTTTCGACAATCTTCAGGTCGATGCCGTTGGCCCGCAGATAATCGGCATGACCTTCGCAGCAGCCGCATTGCGGGCTCTTGTAGAGAACCGCCTGCTCAGCGAGCGCGGCTGCCGGCGACAGCAGCGTCATCGACAAGGCGATGGTCTTCAGGATGCGCATGGTCGGGTTCTTCCGCAAATGATCGCGCCACCATTCCGGCAGTCTGGTGATCCGGCGGCCGTACGCCACGAAAATCACCGCGATCGGCTATTCCGGCATCGCCCGCCAGCGGGTCTGGATATCGGGTGGCCAGGTGCTCGCGATGAACGCCACTACCGCCCAGATCTGCTCGTCCGTCAGGATGTCCCCGAAGGCCGGCATGTCGCTCTGGTAGTTCTTCGGGGCGTAGGCGGCGATGCCGTGCTTGGTGATGCCGAACAGCATGTTCGATGGGTGATGCCACGTGTGGCCGGAGGCATCATGCGGCGGTGCTGGGAACCTGCCATCCGGCTTGGTCGCCTGCCAGTTCGGCTGGCCCTCGAGATTCGCGCCGTGGCACGAGGCGCAGTGCTCGGCATAGACGCCTTTGCCCAAGGCTACCTGAGCCAGATCCGTTGGGTCCGCATGGCTGCCCCTTGGCATCAGGATCCAGATCGCAAGGCCACCCACGATCAGGAACAGCAGGCCGGTCGCTCCTGCCCAGATCGCCGTGCGTCGGCTCGTCATCGATCCTCTTGACCTTCATGCTCCAAGAAGGCGCAAGCTTGTCTGATGGGCAAGCCACCCTGCCAGCTTGAGCGCCAGGTACCAGCGGTACTCGCATGCGTCTCAAACGTCTGGTCGCGGTGCAAGACAAGCATGCGAAAGGACGTACCATGCACAGATCGGTCGCCATCATCACAACACTGGTCGCTCTTGTCCTTGGTACCTTGCCCCTGGCCGCGCAGCAGGCTCCATCCGGGCCGGTCACGACTGTTCCCGAGACCGACGAGTTCGGCGCAAAAGTGCGTGCCTATCTGCTGGCGCACCCCGAGGTCATCGTGGAAGCCATCCAGCTCCTGCAGGCTCGGGAACAGGCAGCAGAGGCCGAGAACGTCAAACAGACGATCACCGCTCGTGCCGAGGAGATCTTCCGCGATCCGGCATCGCCCGTCGGCGGGAATCCGAGCGGCGATGCCACCCTGGTCGAGTTCTTCGACTACAACTGTCCCTATTGCCGTAGCGTTGCCCCGGTGGTGGCGGAGTTGCGGCGTGCCGACCCATCCTTGCGCGTGGTCTACAAGGAGTTCCCGATCCTCGGGCCGGCTTCGGAGGTTGCCGCCCGCGCTGCCCTCGCCGCGCATCGGCAGGGCAAGTACGAAGCCTTCCATGACGCCCTGATGCAGACCAAGGACAAGGTGACGGAGGACATGGTCTTCGAAGTCGCGGCTGCCTCGGGGCTCGACATGGCGCAGCTCAAGCAGGACATGGCCGACCCCGCCATTACGAAGGCGATCGACAGCACGCGCGAGCTCGCGGCGGCACTCGGCATCAACGGCACGCCGGGCTTCATTGTCGGTGACCAGCTCATCCCCGGTGCGGTCGATCGCGCCGCCCTGGAAGGCCTGATCGCCGAGACGCGGGCCAAGCCGAAGACGTGATCATGGTCGCCGTTGGCGGCGTGCTGCTTCCGGCGTAGCTTTTCAGGTTCCTCCAGCAAGGATGCACATGATGAAACAGATCATGCTGGCCATCGTCGGGCTGTTCGCCGTTGCCGGGCCCGCCTTCTCCCAGACAGAGCCGAAGACAGCGCCCCCGCCGGTTCCGCAGGCCAATCCTGCGCCACAGGCCGGCGAGATGTGCGGCTGCTGCAAGCAGATGGCGATGATGCAGGGAGACATGAGCCAGAAGCCCATGCAGATGCCGTCGTCCCCGATGGCGCCCAAGCAGTAGACGACATCCTCGATCGTCAGGTGCTGGCCGGCTGCTCAGCCAAGGACAAAGCCGGCGAGCAGCTTGATGTTCAAGCCGACGATCAAGACGGCGATGGCCCAGCCGAGCACCAGCTGCCAGCGCGGGGCAGCCAACACGCCCAACCGCCTGCGGTCGGAGGAGAACATCATCAACGGGATGACGGCGAAGGGCAGCTGCAGGGACAGGACCACCTGGCTCAGGATCAAGAGCTGCGCGGTCCCGCTCTCGCCATAGATCCAGGTCACGATCACGGCGGGAATGATGGCGGCGATCCGGGTGACCAGCCGCCGGGCGACCGCCGACATCCGGAAGCGCAGGAACCCTTCCATCACCACCTGCCCGGCCAGCGTGGCGGTGACCGTCGCGTTCAGCCCGCACAGGAGCAGGGCCACCGCGAACAGCGTGGCCGCGAGACCGGTACCCAGCAGCGGCCCCATCACCTGATAGGCCTCCTGGATCTCGGCCACCTCGGTGCGCCCGCCGGCGTGGAAGGTGGCAGCGGCGGTGATCAGGATCGCCGAGTTGACCAGCAGGGCCAGCGAAAGCGCCAACGTGCTGTCGAGGGTCGCGAAGCGGATGGCTTCGCGCTGCCGGTCCAGGCCGATGCCCAGGCGGCGCGACTGCACCAGCGCGGTGTGCAGGTAGAGATTGTGGGGCATCACCGTCGCACCGATGATTCCCATGGCGATGTAGAGCTGCTGCCGGTCGGTCACGATCGATGACGCCGGAACATAGCCGCGCAGCACCTCGCCCCAGACCGGATCCGCCAGCGCAATCTGCATGACGAAGCAGCCGACGATCAACATGGTGAACCCGATCACCAAGGCTTCCAGCCAGCGCACACCCCTGTTCTGCAGCAGCAGGATCAGGAAGGCATCGGCAGCGGTCAGCAGCACGCCGTAGATCACCGGAATGCCGAACAGCAGCTCCAGTGCTATGGCCGTTCCGATCAGTTCGGCGAGGTCGGTGGCGCAGATCGCCACCTCGGCCAGCAGCCAGAGCGGGTAGACGACCGGCCGCGGGAAGCGCTCGCGGCAGAGCTGCGCCAGGTCCGTGCCGGTCACGATCCCGATGCGCGCGCACAGGGCCTGCAGCAGGATCGCCATCAGCGAGGAAAGAAGGGCCACGGAGAGAAGCGTGTAGCCGAAGGCGGAACCGCCGGCGAGCGAGGTGGCCCAGTTGCCCGGGTCCATGTAGCCGACGGCAACGAGGTAGCCCGGGCCGAAGAACGCCATGAACTTGCGCAGGAAGCTGCCCGCATTGGGGATCGCCACGCTGCCGTTGATCTCGGCCAGACTGGGGATGCGCATCCGCATCTGGCTGGAGCGATGAGCCACTCGCTGGACGAGCGCCAGGCTGAAGGGGCCCATATTTTTCAAAGGATCCCGCATGATAAATGTTCATGGCTAAGAATATTAGTCAAATCTAAATCTACGTTGTCCATCTTGTAAAGAGGCTGGTTCCTTGCCGCCGCACCCTTTTGGTCATGCAGGGCGATATCGACCTCACGCGCGGGTTCTGGAGGCCGGCGCAGAGTTGCCCGAACCCATAACCTGCGTTGGTGCTGGCCCCTTGGCTGCGCGCCCGCTCCATGGCCGCGACCTTCCAGCCGATCGATCGCGTCGTCTTCGTCCATGCCCTCCGGAACAGGGGCAGGGACCTCGCCCTCATGGCCCGCTTGTGGGACAAGGGAAGAGGCCGTGTCGTTCACGCTGGACGGCCATGGCGCTCCGCCTAGACAAAATAGATTGTCATGATCTGCGTGACGTCACGTCAAGTCGATGTCAACGCGTGTGCCTGTCTTGTTCAAAGTCCCAGCGTCGTCCGGCGCACTTGCTGCACACGCTTGCTTCCAAGCCCCGTCCAGGACAACATGCGCGCATGAAGGTCAGGGCGTTGCTCGACGCGTTGCTCCAGATCCTAGTGATCGTGGGTCTGGTTTTAGGGCCGCTTGCTGCCAAGGCGAACGGGTCCGCGATGGCGGCTGCCTCCTTGGCAGCGTCGATGGACATGTCGACGATGGCGGACAACATGCCCTGCTGCCCGCCTGAAAAGCTGCTGGCGTCCGACTGCTGGAAAATCTGCCCGCTGGTGGCAGGCTGCATCGCCAAGAATGTTCCGAACCCGTCGGTGCTTTCTGTTGCCGAGCCGGTCCTCGGCCCTACCGCGGCTATCGGCCGTCCTGATAGCGATGCTTTGGGCAACCCGCCAGGCATGAAGCCGCTCACTCCGCCTCCGCGAACCTAGGACATCGCCGACGCTCTTTGCGTCGGCTCATGGCGCCCGGACCAGGTCCGGAGGCTTGAGAACCCGTGGCCGCATGCCACGCAATGCCCGCTCGCCGCGGGCAGCTGATGAATCTCGGACGATCAAGACATGACGATCTTCCTCTCAAGGCGTGCTATCGGCTCGATGCTTGCGGGCGCCTTATCGATGGCGGCCCTTTCTCCGGCCTATGCCGACATCAAGGACTATGAATTCCAGCTCGTTCAGACCGAGGTGAAGCAGGGAAACGGGGTCACCGTCGCGGTCCGCCTCGTCGACAAGCGGTCGGGGGATGGGATCCCGGACGCGGTCATCTTCGCCATGCGCATCGACATGGCTCCTGATGGCATGCCGACGATGACCGCACCGATCGAACTGGCTTCCTCACCTGAGCCGGGCGTCTACCACTTCAAGACCGACCTGGTGATGGCAGGAGGATGGCAGCTGTCGCTTGGCGCCAAGGTCCAGGGTGAGACCGGCACCCTCGAGAACAAGCTGGTCCTGAAGGCTGTCCCGTGAAACGGGTGGCCCTCACGGGCCTCGCCCTCGCCGCCGTCATGGCGGCGGGGGCCGGGGGCTACTGGGCCGGGCACCAGGACATTCGGGTGTCCGTTCTCCCGGCGCTCTTCCAGGAGTTTCTCCGGCAGGAGGTGGTCGTCCCACTGGTCCGTGGCGATGAAGTCATGGAACAGACGCCGACGCCTGTGGCGACCGGACCCGCTCCTTCCGGGCCAGTCATCTATTACCAGGACCCGGACGGATCTGCGATCTATGCAGCTGGTCCCCGCCGCACCATCGACGGTCGGGAATTCCGGGCGGTTCGCGCCAGCGAGGACATCAGCTTCGAGGACAAGCCGCCTGCGGCAGCGAAAGGCGCAGAACCCAGCGACCCCAAGCGCATCCTCTATTACCGCAACCCCATGGGCTTGGCAGACACCTCGCCGGTGCCGAAGAAGGATTCCATGGGGATGGACTATATCCCCGTCTATGAGGGCGAGGACGAGGGCGGCCCGGTCGTGAAGATCGCGCTCGGCAAGCTGCAGCACACCGGCGTCCGATCCGAGCCGGCCGAGCGCCGCGCCGTCAGCAGATTGGTTCGGGTGCCCGGAACCTTGCAGCTGGATGAGCGGCGCATCGCGGTGGTCGCGCTGCGTAGCGACGCCTTCATCGAAAAGGTCGCGGACGTCACGACCGGCGACCGGGTCACCAAGGGCCAGACGCTTTTTCGGCTCTATTCGCCGGAGATCACCGCTGCAGGTGCACAATTCCTGACCGATCTCAAGATCGGTGGACCGAGTGACACCGTAGGCGGGGCGCGTCAGCGTCTCCTGAATCTGGGTGTCCCCCAAGAGGCGATCGCGGCGATGGCGCGCACCCGCAAGGTCCCTCTGGCGATGCCGTGGCGGGCACCCCAGGACGGGGTCGTGCTTGAGCGCAACGCCATCGACGGCATGAAGGCGGCAGCCGGCGATGTGCTGTTTCGCCTGGCGGACATCTCCACGCTCTGGGTGCTGGCGGACGTGCCGGAGTTCGATCTGGCCGCCATCCAGCCAGGCGCGCCCGTGACCATCCGGGTCAGGAGCCTGCCTGATGCGACCTTCGCCGGCCATGTCGCGCTGATCTATCCGCAGGTCAGCGAGGCGCGGACGACTAGGGTGAGGATCGAGCTGCCGAACCCTAAGGGCGTCCTCCTGCTCAACATGTATGCCGAGGTGGAGATTGGCACCGGCGACGCCAATCCGGTGGTTGCCGTGCCGAACAGCGCCGTCATCGATACCGGCACCCGGCAGGTGGTGATCCTGGATCAGGGGGAAGGACGGTTCCAGCCCCGCGAGGTGACGATCGGGCAGCGGGGCGAGGCCTTCACCGAGATCCGTGACGGGATCGCTGACGGTGAGCAGGTCGTGGTCGCGGCCAACTTCCTGATCGACGCCGAGAGCAACCTCAAGGCAGCGCTGCAAGCCATGACCGCGCCCGAGACGTCCGAGGCGCAGCCATGATCGCCCGCCTGATCGCGTGGTCCGCACGCAACCTGGTGCTCATCTTCATCGGCACCGTCTTCGCCGTGGCCGCAGGGCTTTATGCCCTGCGCACGCTCCCGCTCGATGCCATTCCGGATCTCTCCGACGTCCAGGTGATCGTTTATACCGACTATCCCGGCCAGGCGCCGCAGGTGGTCGAGGACCAGGTCACCTACCCGCTGACCACCTCAATGCTGACGGTGCCGCAGTCGAAGGTGGTGCGCGGCTTCTCCTTCTTCGGCGTCTCCTTCGTCTATGTGATCTTCGAGGACGGCACCGACCCCTATTGGGCGCGCAGCCGTGTGCTCGAATATCTCAATGCCGCGGCACGCCGCTTGCCGGCAGGCGTCACCCCGAGCCTCGGGCCCGATGCGACCGGCGTCGGGTGGGTCTACCAATATGCGGTTGTCGCCAAGGAACAGACCCTGGCCGAGCTGCGATCGCTCCAGGACTGGGTGATCCGCTTTGCCGCTGCGAAGGCCACCGGGGTAGCCGAGATCGCGAGCGTCGGCGGCTTCGTGAAGCAGTACAGCATCGTCGTTGACCCGCGGCGGCTGCGCGCCCAGGGCATCCCGCTGGCCCGGCTGCGCGAGGCGGTGCGGTCCAGCAACATGGATGTGGGTGGCCGCACCGTCGAGCTATCCGAGTTCGAGTTCATGGTGCGTGGTCGCGGCTATCTCAGGAGCATCGCCGATATCGAGAACATTGTCCTGAAGACCGAGCGGGGCGTGCCGCTCCGGTTGCGGGACGTGGCCCGGGTCGAGATCGGGCCCGATGAGCGGCGCGGCATCGCCGAGCTTGATGGCGAAGGTGAGGTGGCGAGCGGCATTGTCCTCCAGCGCCTTGGCGCGAACGCACTGAGCGTCATCGAGAGCGTCAAGGCGCGGCTCGCGGAGATCACGGCTAGCCTGCCACAAGGGACCGAGATCGTGCCGGTCTATGACCGCTCGCAGCTCATCGAAGGAGCGATCGAGACGCTCAAGGGCACGCTGATTGAGGAAAGCATCATCGTCGCGGTCGTCTGCGTCGTATTCCTGCTGCATCTGCGCAGCGCGCTGGTCGCAATCCTGATGCTCCCGGTCGGCATCCTGATCGCCTTCGGGGCGATGAAGCTGATTGGGCTTGGCTCCAACATCATGAGCCTGGGCGGCATCGCGATCGCCGTCGGCGCCATGATCGACGCCGCCATCGTCATGATCGAGAACGCCCAAAAGCACCTGGAGCGCGCGCCGCCCGGCAAGCCGCGTGTCGACGTCCTGATCGAGGCGGCGAGCGAGGTTGGGCCAGCGCTGTTCTTAAGCCTGCTCGTCATCACCGTTTCCTTCCTGCCGATCTTCACGCTCGAGGCACAGGAGGGTCGCTTGTTCGGACCGCTGGCCTTCACCAAGACTTTCGCCATGGCAGCAGCAGCGCTGCTCTCGGTCACGCTCGTGCCGGCATTGATGGTGCTCTTCGTCCGCGGCCGGATCATCCCGGAGCATAAGAACCCGATCAACCGGTTCCTGATCTGGGTCTACCGGCCGGTCATCCGCGGAGTGCTGCGGGCGAAGATTCTCACCATCCTGCTGGCGCTCATCGTGCTGGGGGTAACGATCTGGCCGGCACGGCAACTGGGATCGGAGTTCATGCCGAACCTCGACGAGGGGACGCTCATGTACATGCCGACGACCCTGCCGGGCCTCTCGGTCACCAAGGCGGCGGAACTGCTGCAGACGCAGAACCGCATCATCAAATCCTTCCCGGAGGTGGCGTCGGTGTACGGCAAGGCCGGGCGTGCGCTGACCGCGACCGATCCGGCTCCTACCGAAATGACCGAGACCCTCATCAACCTCAAACCGAAGAGCGCCTGGCGCCCCAGAGTGACCATCGACAGCCTGAAGGCCGAGATGGACCAGGCGCTGCAGTTCCCCGGCGTATCGAATGCCTGGACAATGCCCATCCGGGCCCGCATCGACATGCTTTCCACCGGCATCCGCACGCCGGTGGGCGTCAAGGTGTTCGGGACCGATCTCGCGCAGATGGAGCGAACCGCCCGGGACATCGAAGCGGTGCTTCGGGCGGTTCCGGGCACGTCGAGCGCCTACGCCGAGCGGGTGATCGGTGGCTACTATCTGGACATCGTGCCGGACCGGGAAGCGCTTGGCCGCTACGGTCTCGCCATCGCCGATGTTCAGGATGTGATCGCCACCGCGCTCGGCGCCGAGACCGTGACGACCACGGTCGAGGGGCGCGAACGCTATGGCGTTACCATCCGCTACCCGCGCGACCTGCGCTCGGATCCCCAGTCGATCGGGCGCGACGTGCAGGTGCCGCTGCCGGAGGGCGGCACGGTGCCACTGGGTGAGGTCGCCAAGGTCGAGCTGACAAGGGGAGCGACCTCGATCCGCACCGAGAACGGCCAGCTCGCCGTCTACATCTTCGTCGACATCACCGGCCGCGATCTGGGTGGCTACGTCCAAGAAGCGCAACAGGCGGTGGCGGCCGAGGTGAAGCTGCCGCCCGGCACCTACGTCTCCTGGAGCGGGCAGTTCGAATATCTGGAACGAGCCGCCGCACGCCTCAAGATCGTCGTGCCGGTGACGCTGCTCGTCATCTTCCTCTTGCTCTACCTCAACTTCCAGGCCTTGACCGAGACGCTCATCGTCATGCTTTCCTTGCCGTTCGCCCTGGTGGGCGGCATCTGGCTGATGTGGTGGCTGGGCTTCAACATGTCAGTCGCGGTTGCGGTCGGCTTCATCGCACTCGCCGGCGTCGCCGCGGAAACCGGGGTCGTGATGCTGATCTATCTCGAGCAGGCGATGGCGGAACGGAAGGCGATGAGGGTGGCACAAAAGCGCTCCTTCCTGCGCGCCGACCTCTATCAGGCGATCATGATCGGCGCGGTCGAACGCGTGCGCCCCAAGATGATGACGGTGGTTGCCATCATGGCGGGGCTCATCCCGATCCTTTGGAGCAAGGGTGCCGGATCGGAGGTGATGCAGCGGATCGCCGTACCGATGATCGGCGGCATGATCTCCTCCACGGTCTTGACCCTCGTCGTGATCCCGGCCGTCTTCGGCTTGCTCAAGGGGTGGCAGCTGCCAAAGAGTGCGGACAACATCAGGCCGCCATCCAAGCGGCGGGCTAAGGCCCTGGAGGTCGCCGTGCATTGACCGAATGTCGAAGCCCGTCGCTGCGGCCTTGGCACTGGCTGCTGAACTTTTGGGTGTGGTGGCAGGTGTCGGCAAGAGATGGTGTGAGGCCGCAGGCCCACCGGTCCCGGCCGGCGCGGTGGCCACTCTTTGCAATGGCGCCAACGACGGCGGAGCGGCGCCGCCGCTCCGGCCAGCGATGTGGCCGGTCACGCCCATCGCGGGACGTCGAGAACCATCTCGGAATCAGTCCTTCGCGTCTCGCGGCGGCGCTGCCCATCGTGCCCGGACATCGTCCGGCCAAGTGCTCGCGATGAACGCCAGCACCGCCTAGATCTCCTCATCGGCGAGTGTCTCGCCGAAGGCCGGCATGTCGCTCTGGTAGCCCTTGGAAGCGTAGGCGGCGATGCCCTGCTTGATGATCCCGAACAGCATGTCCGCCGGGTGGTGCCAGGTATGTCCCGAGGCATCATGCGGTGGCGCCGGGAACTTGCCGTCCGGCTTGGTCTTCTACCAGTTCGGCTGGCCCTCGAGGTCGGCGCCATGGCAGGCGGCGCAGTGCTCGACATAGACGCCCTTGCCCCGAGGCCACCTGGGCCGGATCGGACGGATCCGTCCAGCTGCCACTCGGCATCAGGATCCAGACTGCCAGGCTGCCTATGGTAAGGAGCGCCAGCACAGCGCTCCCCAGCCAGGCCAGCGTCCGCCGGCGGATCATTCGACCGCGAACACCTGCGGCGCGCCCTCGCCGCCAAAGCTGTCGCAGTTCGTCCTAACTCCCATTGGGGCTGGCCTTGACAGCCGATCATGGACGATCCGAACAAGCAGATGGCCATGATGGTCCACCATGGGTGCTCCGATGCCTACCTCGCACAGTGCGCCAGATTGACTCCGCTTATTATATCTTTCATTCTAGATATATGGATACTATAGACGCTGTCGAAGCCCTGGCGGCTCTCGCCCAGACCACCCGGCTGGAAACCTTCCGGCTGCTGGTGAAGCACGAGCCGGACGGCCTGCCGGCCGGCGAGATCGCGCGCCAGCTGGGCGTGCCGCAGAACACCATGTCGGCGCATCTGGCGATCCTGACCCGGGCCGGGTTGGCGATGTCCGAGCGGCAGAGCCGCTCGATCATCTACCGCGCCGACCTGAACGGCCTGCAGTCGCTGACCCTCTACCTCGTCAAGGACTGCTGCGGCGGGAAGGCCGAGCTGTGCGCGCCGCTGATCGCCGCGCTGATGCCCTGCTGTCCGCCTGAACGGAGAACGTCATGACCGAGCGGGTCTTCAACGTGCTGTTCCTGTGCACGGCCAATTCTGCCCGCAGCATCCTGGCCGAGGCGACGCTCAACCACGTGGGCGGCGGCCGGTTCAAGGCCTACAGCGCCGGCTCCTTTCCGAAAGGGCAGGTCAATCCGCTGGCCCTGAAGCTCTTGCAGGAACAGGGCCTGTCGACGGACGGGTTGCGCTCGAAGTCCTGGGAGGAGTTCGCCAAGCCCGGCGCGCCGGTCATGGACTTCGTGTTCACCGTCTGTGACCAGGCTGCCGGCGAAACCTGCCCGGTCTGGCCCGGCCAGCCGATCAGCGCCCACTGGGGCATTCCCGATCCGGCGGCGGTGGTCGGCAACGACACCTTCCGGATGCTGGCTTTCCGCGATGCCTGCCGGATGCTGACCCAGCGCATCCGCATCTTCATCTCGTTGCCGTTTGCCTCGCAC
>VFQN01006846.1_pt1 | contig 12687 bp, 18 predicted proteins | sample 3512371 | NCBI WGS metagenome assembly VFQN01 (sample SAMN10412370, study PRJNA504923) | tailings metagenome | isolation source: Replicate 2 from Balatoc abandoned mine | place: Philippines: Itogon, Benguet | collected 2017-08-28
GCCGCCAACACCCACAACTGTCAGGGGCACGCCCTTGCGACGCAGTCGACTTGTGAACGTGCGTGCGTGCCCACAGTGTCGGAGACAGTCCGACACGTGCCATGCCGGATGGCACTAGAACACGACACTACAGAGTCCTAAACCTGATACAACGCAGGTATCTCCAGCCCGTTACGCACAAGTGTGAACGGGGTCGTGTGCGTATGGCATCTGGGTCAGGGAGGCCGCCAAGTGAAATTGGCGATCAGGCTGGCGGGCACGCAATTTTCTCAGCTGGTAAAATCCAGGACGGGACAAACATAGACATTTTGTTGCAAGTGCGAGCGGCTGGTACATCAAGCTGTTCCTACACGCGCCCTTCCTGTCCTCGCAACCGCGATGGCTGAGGCACTCCACATTCGCGTTGGCCAGATCTCTGATGTTGAAATAATAACAAACAACAACATCTGCATGGCGAAAGAGACCGAGGGACTGGATCTGCCACCAGAGACAGCTCGAGCAGGCGCACAGGCAGTCTTGGAGGGTGCTGCAGCAGCCAAGTATTACGTCGGCGAGCTAGGAGGGCAGATAGTGGCACAGCTCATGATCACATTGGAATGGTCAGATTGGTAAGCCCCTTCCTCCTTGGTACATTGGAACTCCATGCAACCTGACCAACAGGTGGGCTGCTGCCCCACACACCACACCAGCCCACACGCCATTGCAGCAACGCACGAAGGCGTTAAGGCTTTGCTGAGTGCAGCTGCATCGGGGAGCACAGCACAGATTTGGAAAAAAACTTGCATCCATTGGGTGGAGCAAACTGCATGCTGGCACTTGAAAGTGCATTGCACTGTTTCCAACCCTCATGTGCGGGCCCCTCTCCTCCACCCGACCACCCCTGAAGTCACACACGCACGCGCTACTCCCCAGTCCCGATGTGACCCGCAACGCCCCAATGCAGGCGATCATCTAACGTGTGGTGGATCCAGTCTGTGTACGTGCACCCAGACCACCGGCGGCAGGGCTACTTCAAGGAGTTGTACGCCCACGTGCGGAGGGACGCTGAGGCGGCTGGGGCAGCTGGGTTGCGGCTCTACGCCGATGACGCGAACGCGAGGGCACACACCACGGTGAGCTACATCCGCTGGTGTTTGTGCTTGGGTTTTGCCCTTTCGGCATCAAGCGCGGGTTCACGGCCAGAGCGACAGACGGCAAGTGTCACCTAGGTCTATGGCACGAGCCGGACACAGCTTCAGTTGGAACCCAGGGGGCAACATACCGGTATACAACTTACACACACAGACAGAATACCACCACGGCAATGGAGACTGCACATACGTCTATGGCTGCCATGGGCCACACATAAGTGGCTGAAGGGCAGCGCACATGGAGGAGACTGAATCCAACTAGGAGAGCACAAGACCGGAAGGCAGAGCAGCCTCACCTGTAGCGGCAGGGAACTGAAGCCGAGCCAGGTGATAGGTACGTTTATTGGTTGGGATGCAACCGGAAGGGACGATGTGGCGCGTACAGTGAGGTATGACGAGTATTGCGTACTGTGCTGTTTGCCATGTCGGGGCGGTCTGGTGTACAGTCCAGGGGTTACAGGCAGGGCTGAGCTGCAAGGCTACTACACGCACGATCGTTACAGATCGCCTGACTGCGTGTCGTGTTTGTACCGTGGCCATGCAGTACGAAAAACTCGGGATGTCAAGCCACTACCGGGTCTTTGAGGACATGTTCACCCACTACTAATGGAGCAGCATGGAGCAGCAAGGTGGAAGGTGGGCCATGTGCTGTACTTCAGCGTGCGCACATGGGCTGGGCTTTCATGGAATCTGGTGTTTAGCCTCATAATCTTGCACGATGATATATGCATATGCTGAGGCAGCTAGGCCGTGGACCACGCTCTTCTTGACTGCTGCGCAGTGCATGCCTGCATCCGCGCCCTCCAGCACCTTTGTGTCGCACGCCCTGCAACACTGCCAACACTACTTTACCCTGCCACACATCAGAACAGGAAGGCCAAATTTGAGGTCCTTGATGTACTCCTATGATTATGCTGTGCTTCTTTTGCGTCCTTGTAGGGACTTCGGCCATATCATGGAACAGGCGAACCTCCCTGGCTGTGGACGGCGTGCATGCGCCATGTTGTCCTTGCCTAGCCGGCATGCATGGAAGTTCGGCCGACCTGCTCTTGCGCTCGCCGCGACAGGGTTCAGCGTGGACCTAGGCCGTCTTCTAGTCACGCCTTGATCGGATGGTACGTTGCCTGGGACGGAGCTTCCTCGTTTGTGGCCAACACAATGGTCAAGGGGGCCGGCAGGTGCGGGCCCCCTTCACCGCGGTGCCATGGAACTCCGCCTTGCTGGTACGGGCAGAGCTGCTCTTTGGGACGCACACGTACCGGTATGCAGGATTGCACGTGTCACTAGGAACTTTTCTCTTGCGACCTTGGCTCATTAAGGCTCGTAAGCTGCCTGTTGCATGCCTGCGAATGGATGATTTTGCACTGTGTACAAGCTGTGTGGACGACCCTTGTCGAACATGCACGCTCTTGATCCAAGATTTTCCCCTGGTGCGATCATTTGGGCTATGGCTTGCGTTGGGACCGCATGCTGTTTGACACTTGAGTGCTGGTGATGGTCTGCTGGTCGGTCATCGCATGGCCCACAGGACAGCGCTGTGCACGAGCGTTGCGGCTTGCCGCATTATGTCGTAGCGTGGTGGTCGCCGTAGCCTGTTACACGCCGGCCAGCGGGTGTTCATGTCCTATTCGCTGTGCGTATGATTTCAAGCCTGTTAAAGCCCATGGTAATGTGCGAGCGAGCGGCGCCCGAAACCTTGTGGACTGTTGAGTTGGACGAAGGTGCCAACCCGCAGGGCGGACTGACCCCAACACCGTGCGTGCGTCGAGACATGTTGCACCGGCATAACGTGCAAGCGTACCGTACATTGACCTGAACGACTGTACATAAGCAGTTGAGGGCTTGAGGCAGCGGAGCGGACTGTGTCGCGTTACACAATTGCCACAATGGGTGCCAGTCAAGGAAGCTCCTTTGGCACCAGTACTGCGCTGGCGTACGGCATGCTTGCTCAGCATGTACCGTATGCCCTCATCCAGTCCATATGCGGCAACCCGAGCAGCCACAGGAGCTTCCTTACGTCTACACATCTAACACAAGTTAAGATCACGTATACGCATGTGCATCATATGTACATGGTCAGCCATGGTCCGGTCCTTGAATCAACAGGCGCTGACCTCACAGCACGCCGCTTGCATACCACCGGTGCAACGAGCATCGAGCCTTCACGTGTGCATTTACGTTGCGCACCAGTCTCTTGCGACATACCGTGGTTAACACTGTCACCCGCCTCCTTGCCATTTGCCGGACCTTCCTGCATCTTCATGGGGTGACGTCACCTAGGCTCCCCAGCAACAACACTCTGGCCTGTGCGGCCAGCGTAGGCCTAGCCTCCCGCGAATGAGCAACACGGCAACACCACGTCTCTATTTGCCCCGCTTGCACTGGGTATGCCCACGATTATGCTCCCGGCAGACGGTCCTTACTCAAGCACACCTAAATAACTCTCAGTACCCGTACATCCCAATCCCCGCTCCCCCCTTGGACGCCCCTCTCCCCACGCCTGCAGCCCCCGGCGGCAGCTGCAGCATGGCGTGGCACAGGGGGCACACATTGCCGCCGTGCAGCTCGTGCGTGATGGACAGGTGCTTGCACGTCTTGCAGCGCACCACGTTGCCGTCGCGCACGATGCGGCCCGAGGCCACGCACACCTGCAGCGTAGCAAGTCCAAAGGAGGGAAGGGTCTCAACTATTTGTAGTACACTGTTTCGCAGCAGATGGAAAACGTGAGTCAGTACAAACGATCAGCACCCCATGTGTATTACAGGTGATGACAGGTACATGCAGTACCGGCGCCGTGTCTCGCCGTACAGCCCCCTGAGCCGAGCGTACCACCGGGACTGCAAGCTCCAACTCACCGCTTACGGACCAAGTGCTTACCGGTTCCCCTTCATGCCTGGTACCACACCCCTAACCCACACATGCCCAGCTGCAAGCCCTGCCCGCACCTGCTCCCTGCCTCCGCCCAGGTCCTCCAGCAGCGCGTCCAGCGCGCTGGCGTTGGCTCCGCCCTTCTTCTCCCGTGTCTCTCGCAGCGCGCGCGGGTCGGCGGGAGGGTGCTTGAGGAAGATGGACATGGCCAGGTCGGCGTACGACTCGCGCTTGTCCGTCGGGACGGACGGCATGGACTCCAGCTTGATGAAAGCCTGAAGCAGGAATGGGGCAACGAGATGTCAACGGGGAGAAATCCACACAAACAAAGCACAGACAAAGAACGTTGGGATGGCCACCCTGCAAAGGCCGCAAGTGCTTTGCCTGTGTTCGTTCAGGAGAAACAAACCGGGTCTGCCCTGCCCGATGGCGGACCATGCCCTCCCCTAATTCCGTTCTGCCGGAGGAAGAAAGGTACGGTGCCCTTGCAGAAGCACAACGAGGCCAGTGTCGAGCAGCTACCTTTGAGCACTGCCCGAAGAATTGGTTGTAAAAGGCCGCCAGCGCCAGGAAGGAGTAGATCTCCACCGGGTCCAGCATGTCCTCGTACTCGCGCAGGTGCAGCGCTGTGCGCATGGCCAGGTCCACCTGCCCGCTGTACAGCTGCCGGTGCGCCAGCAGCCAAAAGTGGTACGCCTCGGCGCCGCGCCACGCGCTGTCCACGCCCACGTCGCCGGACATGGCGGCCGACTCGAGAGTCATCAGGCCTGGGCGGCAGAACGGATGTCAGTGGGCAGACATCAGGGGACAGGCTGGACAGATTACAGGGGAAACACGACATCCACAAGAAACCGACCTGCAAAGTACTCAAGGCTCAAAGAGTAACGCCATTGGACAAAAGCGTCGCCACACGGGCATGGAGAGGTGATGGTGTGCACGGGAACTGCACTTAGACTGCACGTGTATGCATGCGGCAGCGTACCCTACCCGCCAACGTCTGTGCTGCCGTTGCCGCCATGGTGGCCGTGCCGCCCGCCGCGTTGAGCAGCGACTGCGCCGCCTTGTCGGGGGTGGCCATGTCCAGCGTGCGCTTCTTGAACTTCTCGATCTCCAGCGCCGCCAGCACGTACAGCTTCTTGACCCGCAGCGGGTGCACCTTCTGGGACGCACACTTCTTCGCCAGGTCCTGCGACGTCAAGCATACGGCGCAAGGGAGCACGGTAACTGAAAATCCTGCCTGATGAGGCCATGCAAACGTATTTGTTGCCTTGTGCGCAGCGCCAAAGCGTCGAGAGCTACCGGTGGATGCCCACCTGCAGCAGGCGGGCCGCCTCCATGGAGTGGTTGGCCTTGCGGTACAGCTCGATGGCGTCCATGACCTTCTCCTTCTCCAGCAGGTGGTTGGCGTACTTGGCCAGCAGCTGCTCGATCTGGGGGAAGTTGTGCGCCTGCACGTGGGACACACGTTGAGGCGGCCAGGATGTCAGAGCTGACACATGTCAGTACGGGAGCATCGGCATGGCACACCGCTTGGACACATCAGCGGGGGTTTGAGGCCTTGAGCCATTCCTTCACTGCCGTCATCAGGTACAGGACCTGCAAAGGGCGGGAGCACATCGGAAGGCCCGGCACTCACCTGCGCGAGCTGCACGCCCTGGTCCCACTGGTTGAGCAGCACGCAGCAGTCGATGGCGCGCTTGGTGTCTCCCGCCTTGAGGAAGGCGGTGACGCCCTCGTTGCACAGGCCCACGCTCTGGAACTTCTCGCCGATGTTGGCCAGCAGCGGGGAGCCGTCCGGAAGCGCGTCCATCAGCCGCCCCAGCGCCACGAAGTCCTGCGGTGCAAGGCATGGGCGGTAGGATGGCGTCGAAAGGGGACACAGCCACCAAGGCCGGAAAGGATACAACAGGTCGCGCCACGAGACGGCAAGTGCTCACAGGTCAGGACAGCTGCAAAGCGACACAGTCACAGGCCGACTGAAAGTATGGCGTGTACACGTCCCGTTACCAAGCCCTGAAACAGCTCTGGGTCGCTGCCGCAACTCCACGTTACAGTAATGCCCACCTCCAGCGCGTAGAAGCACTCCACCAGCATCTCGCTGTTCTTGGCCTGTGCGTAGTACTGCGCCGCCTTGCCCCACTTGTGCCTGTCGCTGTAGTACTGCCCGATCTTGTTGTGCGCCAGCAGCAGCTGCGTGTCGTCCCCTGACGACTCGCGTATGAGGCGCTCCACCTGCGGCGGATATGGTCGTTTAGGGTCACGGCGTGTGCTGGATTTACCGGTATACTTGACTCCAGCATGCTGGTATCGGCATGAAGAGGGGAAACGCCAATATAAGACCCTGCCAACTCTGCCAACCCTGCCAACTCTTGATACACACATGCACTTCGTCAGGCGACAGCTCCGGCCCCGTCCTCAGCCCCACGCACGCGCCCACCTTGAACCAGTCTCCCAGCCGCATGCGCATGTCGATGGCCAGGTCCGGCCGGTCCATGCGCATGTAGAGCTGCTCCGCCTCGTCGAACCGCTTGAAGTACACCGCCACCTCGGCCCGCTGCTTGGCCTTGTCGTCCAGCTTGCCCAGGTGCTTCACGAACTGGATGCCCTGTGGATTGCAAGTTTGTACGCCAACCAGCACACAACCCTGTCACAGCACTGCCAGGCGCAAACAAAGGTTTTGGATCCCGAGCTGCGCAGTCTGTCATCCTCTTGCGTTACAAGCACACTGGTGCCAGTGCCGCACCTGGTAGTCCGCACACCGCACAAAGGCCTTGTCCGCGGTGGTGAAGTCCAGCGCCTCCAGCGCGTGCTCCGCCAGGTTGCGCCACAGCCGCGGGTGGCTGTTGGAGTCCACGAACGCGTACGCGTCATCCACGCTGGCGCTCTTCAGGAGCTCACGCGTGTCCCTGCGATATACAGCAGGAGAGGGCTTTAACGCGAACAGGGAGTCCACGCTCACAGGCTACCGGCACGACACACAAGCAGTGCCGTGACAATCTGGGCGGTGCCACTTGAGAGTAACGTTGCCCACAGCTGACCGGTCACGGTCCCGGTCGGGGTCTCACCTGAGGCTGCGCGTCTCGTACATGATCATGAACTCCAGGTCGGGCTGGTCGGGCTGCTGCATGATGTCGTCCAGGAAGGCCGCCGTGATCTCCAGGTCGTGGAAGGAGCACAGGTACGCGGAGGAGGTAACGGGCTCCTCGGGGTCCAGCCCGCGGAAGATGTACATGCGCGTCTTCTCCATCATGGCGAACAGCTCGGGGTTGTCGTCCGCCCAGCGCATGTCCCACGCGTCCTGTGGGTGGGAGATGCGACACACGCAGTCAGGAGAATTTCGGTAGATGCCCTCTGGGATACGTTGTGCGGTGGGTACTTGCCTGAACGGCACCACGTGCGAGCACCCGCACAGTCAACGCTCAACTCAAGGGTAGGGGTAGCGAGGCCCCTGGCGTAGAGCAGGGAGCGCGGACCGTGCCACAAGGGGCAGTTGTGTTGCGGGCAGGACAGCAACAACAGCACCGCAGAGCCGCGCAGCACTTGAACCCACCTTGCGCTCGAAGGACAGGTGCTCCCCGACCGTGTTAGCGCCCCCGCCCGTGGCCTTGGCCGTCAGGTCGAAGAAGGTCAGCACGCCGTTGATGTCGATGATGGACATCTTGGTCAGGTTGCAGTTGAGCGCCAGCATCTGGAGGGTTGGAGAGTTTGTTGCAACAGGAAAGGGGCGCGCCAAGTGAATGAGCTTCTGCGGAGCAACTTCATGTTTCCTGCGGTGTGCCTTCGTAAAAGATGAACTACCACAACGCCAAGCTGGTCTGGCGAGTCTCCCAACACCACTCGCCCACTTGCTCATTGAACTGCCTTGCCACTGCGCGCCCACCTGCGGCCTGCAGCGCAGCACGTGCTGCGCGTCCAGCGTGAGGTGCGGCAGGCTGTAGCGGTTGACCACGCCCGAGGCGCGCCCGATCATGAGCACGCTGTCGCAGGCGGTGACGCAGGCGATGGGGTCCGTGGTCTGGGTGGTCATGTTGCGGAACGACTCGGGGGAGCGGTCGGACTGCGGGGTAGGGCATTAGAGCACAAGGGCAGGCACAGTGAAGGTTTGCCTGCTCACATGTACGGCGCTGAGCAATGCTAGTGATGCAGAAGGGCCTAGCGGAACCGTGCCCAGGAGACACATCCTACACCTCAGTTGCTAGCCCTGTCTTTCCGCTTGAATTAACCCGCTTCTACCAGGACCGGGATGCTCACCAGCGCGGGGTTGGCGTCGTCTACGGAGAACATCTTCTCGCGCACGTCCTTGCGCTTCACCGCGTTGATGTCCGTTGAGAGCACCTGCATGTCCGGTGGACAAGGCCACGTGGGCTCAGACGCGCTGCACGTTACACAGGGATTATGGCTGAGCCAGCACGTAATGGCACCGCCCTACGGGGTAGCCTGAAGGCCAGGAACGCTGTCATGCCCACACTGCAAGGCCCGCCCATTGAGTGCGGCAGCAGTCCAACCGGTTTGCTGCTGCTTGCCTTTGAGAAGCTGGTCCGGAACTGCCACACGTAGACGACCTCGTCGTTGGCCGCAATGACGTGGTAGTTTGTGATGGCCAGGTACTTGGGCTCCACCTCAATGTACTTGGAGTCCACGGGCGACCCGATGGCGTTGCACAGAATCAGGATGTGCTCCCCGGGGTTCTCGCCCTGCGACAGGTGGAGGGTAGAGGTGTACAGGTTTAGGGAAATGCCCTGCAATGCCCCGCATTACTGCTCACAGTGATGCCTGTACACCGTAACCAGGGCTGAGTGCATGGCAGGCGTGCAGGGGTGCGCTAACGACACGTCATCGCCCACCTTGGTCGCCAGCACGCAGAAGTCCCCGAACGCCTGGATGGCCACCAGCTTGCGCACGTACCTGCAGCAGTTCCCATCCAACGTGTCTTTGGTGCAAACAAGAATTTTGCTAGAACAGATTGCCCCTGTCAGCGTACACGTGCCCGCCATGGCAAGGACTGCCGGTGGCCTTGTTGCTAGCGTCCACCCTTGTCAGGCCACGAGCACCCTCCCCCAGCCCCTAACGTACTTGGGGTACTTGTCGTTGTTCTTGGTGTCCCAGAACATGACGCAGTGCTCGGAGCGGTCGGGGCGGTTGAAGGCGTACACCAGCGTGTTGCAGAAGTACCCCCACTTGTAGTCCGGCCGCACGTTGGCGAAGTACACGTACGAGTCCACGCTGAGCGCCAGGCGCAGGCCGTTGCCCTCCCACGAGATGCCGCTGATGCCGCCGCCGGGCACGCGCAGTGTGCGCATGTGCTCGCCTGTGGGTGGCCGGCGCCAAGGTCAAAGGACCACCGAAGTCGGTGTGGGCATGGGAGGTACCGGCATTCATGTCAGAACACGGTGCTGTGGACCCAATACTTCCCCTCCCCCTTCGGCATTCGCATCTACAAGATTGCCCCGTAACGGTCGTTCCTCTGTAGTATATGTACAAAGTGGCATGCACGTAACAATTGCAGGCACATGGAAGGGTCAAGCAGCAATTAGGCCTTAGGGAGAGAGCACGCAGCGAGCAGCTCTGCAGTACCGTAACGTCCCTGTGCCCGAAACGACTCCCGACGCGCTCCCTCACCGTTGTGGTTGTAGAACTGCACCATCCACAGCTCGCGCCCCTCCGCCACCGCGCTGCTCATCTGGAAGCCCGCCACTGCCAGGATCTGCGATGGCATAGCGCAGGGTGCTCAGCGTATCAAGCACGTTGCATGCAGGTATACAGTCCAGGACCCCAGCCAGCAGGCTGCACTATGGAAGCCCCTGCTTATGCAACAGAGCGTCGGCCTGCTCACCGTGCCGTTCATGTTCCACTTGACCTTGACGGGCTTGATGCCCGTGTCGATGCATACCGCGTTGTCGTCGCTCTCGTAGCGCATCAGCTGCATGCGCCCGTTGTCCAGGCACAGCGCCAGCACCGGGCAGTTAGGCTCCGCGTAGCCCTCCACGCCGTCGTACCACTCCACGCCGATGATCTTGCTGGCGCCTGGGGCGGCAATGCAGATAGCGAAATCGTACCAGCCACCACACAGGTCTACGAGCTGTACACAGCACGGTAGCACCATTTGCACACGGACACAAGGCACCTTCCTTCGGGCATGGTTGTATTTGCCATAAGGGACCCTGCGCTGCCCATGCCACGTGCTTAGGCCCCCTCCTCAGGCCCCTTGCGTTGCCGAGGCCTTACGATCTACCCCACTGCTCCCATCCTGCCTGCATGAAGGGGCTGCTTTTAGGCCGGAGGCTTCCAGACAAAGGCGGCTGAACGCAAATGATTGCAAGCCGAAGGGCTGAGAGTAAAAGGCTTTTCGCCCTCTGGGCACGCACTGTTTTGGAAGGTAACTTACCAACCGTCCCCTCCGCTTACGTCGTACCCTAACAGGAACCCCTCCTCCCTCTTCGGGCTTGCGCTGTGCAGCGTGTGCTTTTAGCGCCGCTTGCCCCTGCGCATGCATATTCCCAGCTGCTCGGCCGTTCACCTACCTGCGTACCCCTCGTTGCAGTACAGGGGCACTTTGGCCACGCCGTTGCCGTTCCCGTCGTACACGTGGCACTCCCCCTGCGGCGTGGCGAACAGGAGCAGGCGCCCGTCCGGGCTCCACTCCACCAGCGCCAGCTCCATGCCCAGCTCCTTGCCCCACAGCCGGTTGCCGTCCACGCTGCCCACAATGACCGCACCGTCCTCGTAAATGATGCAAATCTTCTCGCCGTTGGACGTCCATTTCATGTCCTTCACCACGGATTTGTTCCTGTGGGACATTGTGCCAGGGAGTGCACGAAGATGAAACGGACAGTGTGTACGTGGACACTCATAACTGGGCTTTGGGTTGTCCACGCATGGGCAAGGGGAAACCCCATGGGGTCCTGCCCATCCAGCAGTGCCCCACGGTGGTCGCACTTGGGAAGCCGTTTTGTGTGCCAAACGGCCGGCAGGTTGCAGTCCTGAAGGCACTGCACCTGGATGCACGGTACAGTAGCTGTGGCTGACTTAGCTGCCGCCTTGTTAAGGCCCTACCCCGACCCTATCGGCAGCACGCTACACAGGCCCTGTTGCTCCGCATCGCTGCTAACACATATGTTGCGTAGTCTTCTGGCGTTGCTTATTTTGCTGGCCTTGCTATTTCTGCTGCTGAAAGCGTTGCCACCATGCCGGGGCTGGGGCTCCGCCCTGCCGCCTCCTCCAGTGCGTGTTACTGCCACCCGCACACACCTGTTGTTGATCATCTCCTCAAACCACATGCCCTTGTGGAGCATCCACACGATGATGAGACCAAACTCATCGCTCGTGGTGAGCTTTTGGAACGAGTTGTTCCAGCACACGCAGATGACCGCCCCGTTGTGCCCTTCCAGGGTCTGGTTAAGCGACAGGTTGCCACCGCCAGCAGCATCCTTTTTGCCCTTAACTTCTTTGCTGGACGTGCCATCAAGGCGGAGGACCTGCATGTATGGGCTCCGTGTCAGTCAAGGGCCGCGCTGACGACATTGACGCACCGACTTCGAGCATTTCACCTTCAAAAGTCCACTCTCTCCACCGCAAGCAATCCAGCCTTGGTCGGTGTTCCACGAGATGCATCTGAGCTTCACATTGTTAGGGATTGCAATCTTCTTGCTGCACAGGTGGAGGGCATCGGATGTAACGTGAACAAGCGCTGTCGACCGACATTGCCGTATGATGTTTGGTATACAAAGATACAAGTTGCCAACCTGAGATATATGAACATGGTTGCCGCTGCGTTTCAGCACCAGGGGCAAACTCCTACGCACGCTGTAGTAGCATTTGTTATCGTGTCACGTAGATGTAAAATAATACACTTGGTGTTACGGACTGTACCTTGCGGGTGGGTGGGTGACAGGGGAGACGCGGGTATCGTACGGGTGGCGATTAGCACTGTCCAGGCGCTGCCAGCGCCCTATCGTAGCTGCAGAGATGCAAACAGATGCAGCAGCAGGTGGCACACTCTGCAGCGGGCAAGCCTTAGATGAAAGGGGCACACACGGCTGTTGCTGCCGGAGCATGTCCATCGGCTTGTACCGCGGAAACGTGGGTGTGGCGTGTGGGAGCGAGTGGAGCCAGGCGCAACCTCTGCATTCGGTCCGCCAGCGGCAGGCACAGGTGTGCCGTGGCTCACATGGAAATGACACGTGCTAGTGCGAGAGCCCTGGGCAGGCATCGCCAGCTCTCCTGAGTCACAGAGCGCCCCAGCGTGCCCGCGGGTGAACAGCGGTAAACTACCCTGGGTAGTGCAAGAAGATAGTGCCATACAGGTACCGGTATGTGTTCAGACGCAGGGACGCAGAGCTCAGGGGTGACGTACAAGCAAGACGAGATGGAACTGAGACTGCGGCTCCCGCCCCCCGGGTCAAGCCCCAGGTGCCCCCGGTGGTCCAAAAGCCGTCAAGGTTCCATATCACCAAGGGCGGCCAGGGGTGGTGCAGGCGCGGTGCCCCAGATACGCTCATGCAGCGTGGCGAAGAGAGCGGCAGTGCGTCAGCGAGCGTCACTTGTTGTGCTGCCTGGGTAGTTACTTTGCCCGGAGGGCCTTGACGCAATGGGAGACTCCTCATTGCTGCAGCTGCGTCGTAACCCCTTTTTTTTTTTTTTTTTCAGGAGAAGGGTTATGGGATTATCGGAGACCTATTTTTTGCGGGTA
>VFQN01006847.1_pt1 | contig 12686 bp, 16 predicted proteins | sample 3512371 | NCBI WGS metagenome assembly VFQN01 (sample SAMN10412370, study PRJNA504923) | tailings metagenome | isolation source: Replicate 2 from Balatoc abandoned mine | place: Philippines: Itogon, Benguet | collected 2017-08-28
GCAGGCAGTATGAGTCTGCAGGGGCGGTGTCGCGGTGTCGGTGGTCATGGCTACCAACGTCACAGGCGACACCACCCGCGGTGTCGGTAACCCCCATGCATGCTTTGGGCCTCGTGACGTGTGGGGAACGGCCTAGGACCACATGCTTGCAGGTTCAGGTTATCGGCGTTGCACTGTCGGTAGATACCACACATTTCGTTTACGCAAGGTGGCGTACGGCATCGGCTAGCGCGCTGCCGGCTGTGATTGCACGCGGAGCCCCATTGGTGCGCTTTTGCACTGCCGTCGCCACACACCACAGGAGCATCGTAAACATCTCGTCAACGACAGGCACGCACGGCAACGCTGGACAGGTGGGACAAAAAGCGAAATGCAATCGACTGACTGACAGTATCAGATGTACTCTCTGCTGCACGTCACAGCATTGATGAGAAATGGGGTAGCCAAGGGTGGGGCCCAGTAGCACCGCTGGCCAATGCACGCCTCGCCTGCCTTGCCCCGCCGCGTTAACCTTATCATTATAGTTTGCTTGCCAAAGCTTGTTATGCCTGCATCCCGCACCGCATACGCTACGCACCTCGCCGGACAAGGCCACTGTGTCTGCCGGCAGCATTGGACCCAAGAGCATCAGCGCTTCCTCGTCCCTGGCCACCAGCTAGCCTGGCAGGAAGAGAGGCTCCTATGCACCAGGCCATGCCAAGCTGGCACCGCGCCCCTTTGGCACACGCTGTCACTAGACCGCCGTACGGCACTCGATGCAACCACCGCAACCACCGACATCCCTCGCCGCCCAACCGCCCAACCGCCAACGCGCAGGCCAACTACGCCACCGCCAAGGCGGGCGTGGTGGGGCTGACCAAGAGCGTGGCCAAGGAGTGGGGCCCCTTCGGCGTGCGATGCAACGCCATCGCCTTCGGGCTCATCGACACGCGGCTCACGCGGGCCAAGGAGGCGGGGGAGACCATGACGGTGCGTGCGGGGTGGGGGGAGAGAGGAAAGGCGGTAGGACGACAGACGATTCTGCAGATCGACGAGGTCGATGACGAGACATAAAAAATATCAACCTAGCCCAACCCATTACCAAACCGCCTCGGACGAGATGTCGATGCTGCTCCAATGCTGCGAGGAGTGCTGGGAGTGGGAAGGGGGAGGGGAAGGGGAAGGGGATGGGCGGGATGGTTGCGTGCGTGCCAGAGAGCATCTTATTAGTGTTGAGCGACGCGCCCCAAGGCCCAAGGCCCAAGTCGTGCGGGGTGGGGAAGCTACAAGTACCTGTGACACGTATATGGCAAAGTACGTGGCTTGGCAGGGGTGGGGGGCATAACGCTGCGCCTCACAAGGGCCAAGGAGGCGGGGGAGACCATGGCGGTGCGGGCGGGAGGGGCAGAGGGGAAGGAGGAGGGGGAGATGAAGGATAAAGCATACAGGGCAAATTGGGTCAGGCCCTGGTGGTGCAGGGTAGCCTTGCTTCAGGATATCAGGACGGTGCAAATGTTGGTAGCACTGGGTGTGGGGGCGAGCTACTGTGCATGCTCTTAAGCTGCCTGATATGCCAATTTACATCACCGGTACACTTGTGCTGAGCGGCTTCTGTGCGTTCTGGGTGCAAGTGGGCGGCAAGAAGGTGGCCCTGGGCATTCCCGTGTGTTATGTGGCTGTTTAATTTTATTTATATGATTGACTTATTTTTTTTGCTGAGCCGGCCTTACACGCATTCTTGTTGCAGGTGGACGGCAAGAAGGTGGCCCTTGGCATTCCCGCCGCGGACGACTACTGGAAGAACGTCAAGTCGCAGATCCCGCTGCGCCGTACCGGTACGGCAGGGGAGGCGGCGGGCGCCGTACTGATGCTGGTGCTGCCGTACAGCAGCTACATGACGGGGCAGGTGCTGGAGGTGAACGGCGGCGCCTTCATGTGATGGGGTGTGATGTTGGGATGTGAGTGTGGGTGTGGGTGTGGGGTTGGGTGGGTTGTGGGGTGGGGTGGGGTGCGGAGGCGTTCGATGGGGCGAAGGCTGCGGTGCTGGCATGGCATGACGGGGGGTAGGGGAGGGCAGGGGCGGCATTGGGAGCCTGCAGGGCAGGCGCGTTCGGCAGCTGCGTATGGGCCAGGAGGCGAGGGTTGCAGGTGCTGGGTAAAGAACGGGTGGAGGAGGTGGGGGGCGGGGGCGAGGGCGTGCTTTTGCCGGTAGATGGTTTGTGCGTCGCTGCCGTGGGCGTGGGCGGTACATGCTGGTAATTCAACAAGGCAGGTCAATCACCGCTGTGGTGTCCCATGGAGCATGGACGACGGCATGGGCTGGTTACGGTATTCTGCTATACAGTGTATAGCTTTGTGGGGAAAGCGTGAGGTGCAGGCGTGCAGCACGTGCAAGAAGAAGTCCCGAAGCGGCCGAGCATGAAGCGCAATGTTGCATGCTGCCTCGGTTACCGGCGTTGGGGTGCTGCTGTGTTGTACCGGCCACACTGTACCGGCGGTTGGTTACCATGGACTGTCGCATGTTCGGCAGCAGCTGAGCAAATGCCGCTATCAGTTTACAGCCGAATACTTATTTTGTAAAAGCAGGGGATCAGGACAGCACGCTCGGTTCTGAGTAGGGACGGGTAGGGGGCGATGCGAGGAGCTCAGAACTCCCTGAACGGTACTCCTTGAGGAGGCAGTGGGAACAGTCAGAACACTGGGCATGAGGTCGGATACGTGATCTGTTCGGGGTGATGGTCAGTTTGCAAACGGCGCGTTTACTCCGTAGGCGCGGAAGGCTTTTACGGTACGCATGGGGCTTGACACGTGTATGGTGTCCATCCTACTACTCCTGGTCCATGGTATGGCAATGTAGACATGCTGTTTGCACCAGATTTATTAGTTACTAACGCTGGGTTCGTGTTATGCAAGCACGCGCTGATTGCTAGCAGAACAGACGCGAACCGTGGCAAGGCAGCACATGCGTTTGCTTCCCTGCTGACAATGGCATTTATATTGGTTAATATCTTTCTGTAAAGGCGTCGAGCCCCATCCGTCGGGATGGACAGGCGGCAAGCTGCTGCATCCGGCAAGGCAAGGACTGGGTTTGGCATAGCGCTGGTACCCTTCCACGAGGGTTCTGACAGGCGTGGAACCCTGTCATTGGAGCTTGCATACCACTTGTCGACGTGGCAGGCATTTCTCCCCAAATGCCGTGCAGCGTGCGTCGACGCAAAGTGGCCGACCAGCTCCCCCGGCTGCACCCGGAGCTCTGACAACGTGCCTTCAAACTACCAGCATTCCAGCACATGCTGGCCAAGCTTGTCGTGCCGTGGCGGCACCGGCGGGGCCGGCTTGCGCTGTAGGGGACGACCGCGATTCCATGGTTGCTGCTTTGGGTGCTCAGGTATGCGCTTCGGCTTGTATGCAGACTGTATAATATACACGACCACGCAGATTGGGCTGAAATTAGCAAGAGGGACGGGGCACAGCAGCGCCAGCGGTCCTCCCACGCATCAGTCCACCATCGCCTGCACAACTATGCCCTTAAAGCTGATGTGCACCCCTGCCACCCGCAGCTTGACCCAGAGCTGCACCTTCGTCGCGGTGGGGCAACAGGCCCCAGGCGGGCTCGGGAAAGACTCAGCCCACCCGCTCAGCAGCTGCAGCAGCAACACGACCCGCAGCAGACGGTCCACGACCACCCCCAGCCGCACGACCACCCTTGGCGCGCCGGCTACGAGCCTCTGGATGCCGGCTTCGACGTCATGGACATGTCGTACGATAGACTGTCGTACGATGACGAGGACGAACTGCCGTACGGCGACCAGCGCCTCGACCGAGTGCGCAGGCTGCTGGAGGGGTGGCAGCAGGCAGGCCCACCTGGTCCCGGCCCACACAATGGGTTAGGCAACGGGGTGCCGCAGCCTGGCACGGTGGAGGACCAGTCGTCCTGTGCGCTGCTGGTGCCGCGCCGGCGGCCCGCCCGCCGTGCCGGGGGCAGCTCAGGCAGTGCCACAGGCCCTGGCCGTGGAGGCGGCCCAGGTGCTGCCCTGGAGGACACAGACGCCCCAACGCTCAGTCTCCCAACGGGCAGAGGGGGTGCTGCTCCTGGTCCTTCGCGATCGGGGTCGGTGCACGAGGCCTCTGGGCCGCCGGAGGAGGGCAGGGGCATGGATGGGGACGGGAGCAGGGACCGAGGTGTGGGCACGGGCGGCGCGGTGCTGGTGCCGGTCTGGGACAGGCAGCCATGGACGCAGCCGGCGGCGGTGTCGCAGCCCCAGGGGTGGGATGGGGGCCAGCTGCTGGCGTGGGATGACGGGCCGGTGCCTGCGGGTGCGCAGACGGTGCCCTCGGGGCTGCCCCTAGCGCCATGGCCGAGGCTGGGGGGCGGTACAGCGTGGGGCGGAGTGGACTGCCGCTGGGTGGAGCTGCAGCAGAGTGAGATGGAGGAGGAGGACGGGGAGGGGGAGGGCCCGCTGGGTCTGCTGCGGGTAGGGACTGAGGGGGAGCGGGAGCGGGCGCTGCGGGGCGCGTATGCGGGCTGGGATGTCCAGCAGCACCAACAAGGTACGGACGAGGCGGATATGGAGAAGGAGGAGGGGGTGTGGTCTCAAGGCTGGTTGGGTGCGTATGCGGTGGCGGGTGAGAGGCCCGTCAGCGGCGGTGCGAGGGGGGCTGCTGCGGGCTCGGAGGATGGCCTGTGGGACGAGCAGCTTGGGCTGCTGAGGGGCCGTGTGCGGCGCGGGAAGGACGCTGTAGGCCCGGCCCGTCAGCAGCAGCACCTGCTGCCGGCGGAGCGCCAGGGCGGGGGTGCCATGGGAGCATGGCAGGCGGAGTCCGTGCCTCTGGCTGTGGACCCACACATGGTCGAACACGGACAGGTTTCCCCAGCTGCTGCTGCATTCTTGGACATTGACGAAGACGAGCAGGACCAGCTCCTGGGAGATGCTGCGCGATTGAGCAGCAGCAGCAGCAGGCTGGCGTCTGACGCGCCCGTCAGGTCGAGAGTGCTGCAGCTGCTTCCCAGCCCCTCTGCCCACGCGCTAGCATCAACTGCTGCCATTGAAATTGCCAGCAGCAACAGTGTCGAGGGACGCAGAGGCGTCAGGTCCCGGGAAGACCCCGCGAAGCGGCTCACGCGGGCGATCGGGAGCTGCCGTACCTGGCGGCAGCTGCAGACGCTGTACGACACGTACGGCGGGCGCATGAACGCCGTACACCTCACGGCAATGCTGGGAGCCGTGTCGCACATGGAGCTGCCGCGGGCGCCGCGGGCCGCTGCGTCGGGGGCGGGGGCGGGGGCACAGGCCGTAGGCGTGGCGGGTCAGGCTGGGGCGGGGGCAGCGGCTGGGACGGCGGCAGGGGTGGGCGCGCTGGGGGCCGAGGACTCGGAGGCAGGCGGTACGGGCAGCTGGCGCGGCGGCAGCACTCGGGAAATGCTGGAGCTGCAGGTTAGGACGTGTGTTGGCGGTGTGGGGTGTCGGTGTCTTACTGCCGGATAGATCTGCTGTGTCAGGTTGGTACGCCTTTTGCACGACTCGGCACCGACTGTGCACCACGGTTCTCTAGTTCACAGCACACTGGAGTTGCGGGCAGGTTTTGCACCATCGTATTCGCGGCTGCCATGTCGTGTTTCTCCCGCAGGCCTTCCTGCAGCGTCTGCAGGCGGCGTTTGCGCAGCACCTGGATGCCACGTGGTCCCAGCCAAGCGACAGCCAGCAGCAGCTGCAGCAGCACGCTGTGCAGGCGCAGCGGCCAACAGCGCGCAAGGCAGAGCGGCGGGAGCCGCCGCCGCCGCAGCAACAACAACAGCAACAACAACATCAGCAGCAGCAAGTCGGCGGCATGCAGCAGCGGGGGAAGGAAGTGGAGGGCGAGCCGCCGGCTGCCCCCCTGCTCGATGACCTCTTCTCGCACGTGGCACAACGCGTGCGGTCAACCGTGCACAATGTGCAGTCGTCCTCGCAGCAACCGGCTCCCACGGACCCGGGGCCCCCTCCCCTGCAGCACGCGCTCCCCCGGGCCTCCCATGGAACCGACCTCGCCGCCCCGTCCGCGGGAAGCGTACCCGGGACGAGGGATGAGGTAGCTGCTGTACGCGGCGCAGGGGCTGGGGCCATTGGCACGCAGCCGGACGCGCGCAAGCTGTGTGCGTGCCTGTCGGAGTGCCTGGGGTCGCTCGCCCGCCTGCGGGCGCAGGGCTTGGTGGATCCAGGGGAGGAGCTGCTGTGCGGCGCCATTGTGGCGGCGAGGCTGCGGCTGCAGGAATTCGAACCAGAGGTGCGTGAGTGCCCCTTTACACGTCTCTTGCGTGCTGGGTTCCGCGCTACCGCTGTGTGCTTGCTGCACGTTGCGCAACATTGCGTGCCAGCAACACCGCGCATTAAATGCACATGAGAACCTCCTGCTCAGTGCCAAGGAAGTGATTTGTGTTCCTAATGTGTGTGGTTGTTGTTTTGCCCCCTGCCCACCAAACAGGACCTTGTCAACCTGCTGTGGGCCGTGGCGAAGCTCGACTTCCACCCCACGCCCGACCTCCTCGCCGCCGCCTGCGCCGCCGCCGCGCCCGCCCTCCGCCGCCGCCGCCTCACACCGGGCCACCTGTCCTCCCTGCTCTGGGCCCTTGCCACCCTGCGCTACCACCCCGGCGCCACGTGGCTGTCGTACTGGCTGTCCGCCTCCCTGTCCGACATGGGCAGCTTCGGCCCGTACGACATTAGTCAGGCCATGCGGGCGCTGGCGGTGCTACAGCCGTCGCGTTCCGATGCCGACCCAGATGGGGCAACATGTCTTGGCAGCAGCCGAGCAGGGGCCCGGGCGCTATCATTGACAGAGACAACCCAGCCCACACCAGGTGGCCGGCTGCAGCAGCTGCAGGAGGTGTGGTGCCGTGCCGCAACGCGGCAGTGTGTGCGGGTGCTGCGGCCGGGGGCGTGCGCCCCTCAGGATGTGTGCAATGCGCTGTGGGCGGCGGTGCGGCTGGGGCTGGACCCGCCGGCCGGCTGGGCGGCGCGGGTGGCGGAGGCGCTGCTGGGCGGGGCGAACCCTGCAATCAACACGGCTCGAACCGTGGACGTCGTGGGCCTGACTTACGCCCTGGCCCGCTTGGCGCCACAGCAGCAGCTGCAGAAGGCGGTGGCAGCGCAGGGGGGCCGGCGGGTGGCGCAAGGGCTGGGCTCGCGCGCGGCGCGGCGGACGCAAGGCCAGCCTGCGCCGGAGAAGGAGGTGAAGCAAGGGGTGCTGCTGGTGGGTGGGATGAGGCCGGTGGAGTGTGTGCTGGCCGGCCCGGTGCAGCTGCAGCGGCTGCTGCGCGCGCTGGTGGCGTCGACCTGGTGCATGTGCGACCAGGACGTGGCTAATACACTGTGGGCGCTGAGGCAGCTGGGCGTGGAGCCGTCGCAGGGGCTGGCGCGGCGGCTGGGGCGGCGGCTGGCGGAGCTGGCCCGGGCGCGCGCGGTGGGGCCGCAGGCGCTGTCCATGCTGCTGTGGTGGTGCGCGCAGCAGCACGACAGGCACCACCATGCGTTCCAGGACCAGCAGCAGGAGCAGGAGCAGCAGCGGGAGGTGCTGCTGCCGTCAAAGGGCATGCTGCGGCGGCTGCTCCGCGCCACCGCCCGCCGCGCCGCCCAGTTCGGGCCCCAGAGCGCGACCGTGCTGCTGCTGGCCGCGGCCAGGCTGCACATGCGGGACGCACTGCCGCTGGTGCCGCTGCCGATACCCAGCCCCGCCCCCAGACTGCTGATGCCCCGCTCCAGACGTGTTGCCGTGAACGGAGGAGGAGGAGGAGGCAGCATCGCCGCCGCAGGGTCGGCGCAAGGCGCCCCTTGTTCGGCAGCTGCAGCGGAGGCGGAGGAGGGCCTGGCGGTGGACCAGCCGCCGCCGTTGCCGTACGAGCAGTTGCTGGGTGCCGTGCTGCGCGCGATGGAGGCGGCGGCGGCGAGCGGCGGCGGCGGCGGCAGCAACTCGTTCACGCCCCGCACGCTGCCGACGGTGCTGTGGGCTGTGTCCAGGCTGGGCTACCGGCCGCCTGAGGCGTGGATGCGGGCCGTGATGGGGCACAGCGTGCAGGTGGGGGCCCGGGCGAGGAGGGGGGGCGAGGCACTGCGGGCAGTGCCAGGGCCGTGTAGTGGTTGTGCTGGGGATCGGGCTCTGTTTGCGGCGCCCAATGGATGGGGTTTTGGGGTGATGGGGCACAGGGTACAGGTGGGGGCTTCCGGAGGGCTGCGGAAGGGGTGCGCGCAAGGACAGGGTCGCGGTTCAGTGGGTCCTGTGGATTGGGGCTCTGTGTCAATGGCCGAACGAACGATGTCCATAATGCCGCAGCTCATCACTGATACGACACGATGGCACCGATCCTATTTTTTCTTTATTAAAAATTCATATAAAAGTTGTTTTATAATTTTTTTGAGTGCCGTGCACATGGCGCAGCGACCATTCCATCCTTGCGCACCTGCACCTTTCCTACGACCACTCGTACCCGTTGCAGCCCCAACCCACCTCGTTCCTTCCCCACACTCGTTTACTTGGTTGCCCCCCAGCTGCTGCCCTCCCTGAGCCTGGCAGAGCGCTGCAGCCTGGTGTCCTCCCTGGCCCGCCTGCGCTTCCAGCCGACCCCCGAGTGGCTGCAGGCCCTGGTGGACGTCACGCCGGAGCTGAAGCAGCCCCTGCGCAAGGCGACACGTGGCAACACGGCAACCCGGCAACACAGGACAACGCGTGGCAACGGCATTCACTCTGGCAGGAGCAGCAGCAGCAGGGTGGACGGAGATGCGCCGACCTCGGCTAAGAGGAGGAGGACGAGCAGCGAGGCGGGACGTGACGGGGCGGGCAAGGCGGGTGGAGCAGGAGCGACGGGTGGGAGGAGGGGGGCAGCCGCTGCGGGCGGGGGTGGTGCGGGTGGGGTTGTGGACGTGGCGCCTGCGGCGCGGGTGCTGTGGCTTCAGCGCGCGAGGCGGGGCAGGATGTCATTGCTGTGGAGCGTCGTTGGCCTGCGGCGCAGCGTGCGCGTGCTGCGGGCGAGGCAGCGGCGGCAGCAGCGGCAGCAGGAGAGAGAGCAGCAGAAAGGGCAGGAGAGCCCGTAGTAAGCATGCCGGCAGAGTGGTGTGGTAGCTGTTGACAGTTGGGCATTGATGTGTAGCGATGTTGTGGGTAACAGCAGGCAGGTTGCAACAGGCTCTTCCTGGTTTAGGTGGCGCAGCCCGGGCCGCTGCTTGTTATTCAGGGGACATGAGTGGGGCGTCCTTACAGGCTTTCATGCGATTCCAGGTGGTTGTCATCATAGCGGTACGGACGGCTTTGGCGAGGTGTGTCCAAAGGCCCGCAGTCGCGGAGACAGCGACGAACACTGATGAGAGGCATAGCGATTGAGGACATCGCCGCGCCTTTCACTTTGCAACCGCTGGACTGTGGAGGTCGACACACGTTGGGGATACAACCATATCTGCCGTAGATTTTCCGAAAACGGCCACTCGGGCCATGCATCCTTAACGCCGAATTCGTCATGTCATCCACTATAAGCTTATCCTAATGCACGCGAACCGAAGCTGATATCAGCAATTAGTAGGAATGGTCGAAACTTTGACACTGTAGGAATGATTTTAGGTGCGTTTCACATCCCATTATAAAACGCAATGGATGTCCCTGCTTCTGGACACAGCTCACAACACAGCATCAACGCAGGGGCCCCAGGTGGCGTCTCCGCTCCTCACGGGCTCCTGCAAACCCTTGCGGCTGGCGCTCTCACCATATGCATCCTATCTGCGATTGTACTTCTGGTGCGAGGAGCACAGTTGCTCCTGGACAACCGCATGGCAACGAGGGTGAGTCAAGAAGCAATTAGTGAGACATGCAGGCCAAGGGCCGAGAAGGTAGCGGTCAGCCATGACCTTCAGTCTCACCTCTGAAACGCGTTAGTAAAGTATCCACGTTGTATACACCATTCAGGCCTGCCGCAGTTCAGTCCCCCGTATTTCCCCGCCAAACCCAGCCTCCGTTCCCGATGCCGCATGCTGCAGGCTCGCCAAGTAGCACAAGCCTCCTCCTGCCAGCGCCTGCGAGTCCTCGCCGAACGCCGGCGCTTCTACGCGCCTCCCGGCACCGGGGCCGGCTCCACCCCCCGCTCCAGCATTGACCTCCCAGAGGGGCCCCCAGCCCACCGCAACCGCGACGTCCCCTCCTCCCGCCCCTCCCTCTCCACCTCCGACGCAGCGCCGGGAAGCACCCCAGGAGCCTCCCAACGCAGCAGCATCGACCGGACCTACCCCCGAGCCGCTTACGGCTCAAGCCCGGGCCCCGGCGCCGGCGTCCCCGCTACTGACCGCGCCGTTCGTGCTTTCCTGCGCGAGCGCCGACCCACATTGACCGCAGCCTTCCAAGCCCCATTCGATACGCTGCGCAGCGGCAGCGCGAACTTCATGCACTCTGGGGCGTCCTCGGGGCCGCTGTCAACAGCGGTGCAGTCCACGGCCCAGTCGTTTTCTGGCGCAGCTGCGCTGCAGCAGTGGCAGGGCGAGGAGGGTATGGTGCCGCCCACCAGCCAGGTGCTCGGGTCCGTACCTCTGGACACCATCATTAGTACACGATCTGTCCTGGAACTGTTCAAATATGACTACGCTGAGTTGCAGAGGATGGAGGTCAGCATAGCGGAGCGGGGGCGGCTCAGAGCGTTGTCGTGATGAAGAGGTACGGGCGAGCACGATACGGTGCAACAGGGGAGGCGGTGACGAGTTTGAACTTGGAAGCACTGAAGGGTGGAGCAGGGGCACGGAAGTGCCATAACGCTTTAGGGTGCTGTCAGCCGCGACAAGTGATACGGTGCTTCTGTGAACGGGCTTCTGTGCGGGGCCGCGGGGCTGTTGTGCTGCTACGGGCAGGTTGTGACCGGAGGAGGCCAGGACGTTACGGCAATCGGCACATGCCACATCGCCTCGGGAGCTTGTGTGCAGGACGTAGCCGGTACAGTGCCGGTACTGGCATTGCTGACGGTGGCCATGGCGGCTGCTACCGGTTGCTAGCCAGGGGCCGAGGTCCTCCATCTTCATTGTGATTGGTGTTGGGAAGCAATGGGTTACTATGAACAATGAACTGAAGTACTGAACCGGGTTGTGCCCGTAGTGCTGGTCAGGTGGTGCTGGGCGAGTCCACTTTGTACGCATGGCACGTGCGCCCGGACATGAGACAGGCAAGATCACATGTATGATGGTTGTAGGTTGATATGTTGATATATTGATATTGTGGCCTGGGTTCGTACATTGGATGCCCTGCGGCACACGTGTGACGGATTCCGACGGAGGTTGCGGGTGAGTGGGTGGGTTGGCTTGCGGCCCTGACCGGTTGCAGGCGTGACATGGGAAGCGCATTGCAAGGCAAGGGCAAATGGCGCAAAAGGCTTGCCATGCCCTTCTGCGTCGTGTGGCACCATGGCAGCCCGGGCGTCTGTGGGTTGCAGTGTGAAGTGTGCTCCATGGCATCCCGAGGGGGAAGGGGTCGGCTCCCATTGAGGCCCACCCGTTCCGTTCCCTTTGCACGCACAAGCAGCTTGTGAAAGTGCGTTTCCTATTCAGTTTGGTGCTGGTGATAAGTGCGGTGCATGAAACGTATCATAGTGTACTGGTAACGTTGTTTGCTTGGACTTGTGCCAGGAGGCTTGGCTAGGCTGCCGGTCTGCCTGGTGCCTGCTATTCCTGGTGTCCACCACTTGGTGTGCAGACGGAGTTAGAGTGCCATGCTGCCATCTGATGTGCATCCAGTGCCAGTCTGCCAGAGCTCGCCGCCATATTGGCAGACAGCTTCCTTGTGCATTGCTGCTAACGTCCCTAGCTGCGGAGTTAGCGAGCCAACATGGATATTGTGCGTATGGTGCTGCTTGCGTTGCCATCGCCGTGAGTAAGTCCGTCTGCTGTGTTGTTGCTGGTGCAGTGCTTGGGGGTTGTGGGGGTCTCTGGGCGCCAGCCCTGCTGGCGGCGGCGGTGGTTTTTTTTTTGGTGGTTGGAGACTTGTATGGAGACTTGTAGTTTTTCTTCATCACCCGCCGAAACCGGGAAGTGGCAAGGGGGGGCCCATGGTACTTGAGGTTGCACCATCGCTATGAACGCATGGAGCTACCGTAGACGGTCTCCTGCTCACTTTGCCGCCGTTTGGTTCGTGCATTTCTCAACTGGCGGCCGTGGCGACTATGCCCCATTATGTAAGAAGCACAGCACGCAAGCGCGAGGGTTTGCTGGCCTTGATGCTGGCCAGGGCAAGGGCAAAATCAAGCGGCAGATGGGGCTTGGTTGCTGGCATCAAGGCATGCCGTGTCGTGGCATGCCGTGTGGCGTAAGGCGCAATGCAGTGTCGTACGAAGTGGGAAGGACGGCCCAGCGCGGCAGCGGCGGTCTTGCCGAACCTCATATTCTCAGTCTTATAATTTGGTAGACTTTTCCTTAGCGCGGGGCAAAGCACCAGCCATTCGTGACAGTGCCCAGCTACCGACCTTTTTGTTTTCGCTCGTCGCGATGCAGTCTTTCCAGTTGCGTGCGAATAAAGCGCCACATAACTCCATTGGTCGGCCGTGCGTGGGGCCTGCGCAGTTCGCGCGGCCGGCGAGGGTGGTGAGGAATGCGGGTCCCGACAAGGTCTTCTACGGTCGGGAGAAGGAGTTGAAGAAAATGCAGAGCATGCTTCAGGACAGCCCGATCATTCGGCTGATGACGGGGCCGGCAGACTGCGGGAAGACGGTGCGT
>VFQN01006848.1_pt1 | contig 12685 bp, 9 predicted proteins | sample 3512371 | NCBI WGS metagenome assembly VFQN01 (sample SAMN10412370, study PRJNA504923) | tailings metagenome | isolation source: Replicate 2 from Balatoc abandoned mine | place: Philippines: Itogon, Benguet | collected 2017-08-28
ATCGGCGCGCGTCTCGGCCGTGCGCGGGCGGGGAATGTGCACCTCGCGGATGTTGGCCACGCGGCCGGGCCGCGGCGACATCACGACCACGCGGTCGGCCAGGAACACGGCCTCGGGGATGGAGTGCGTGACGAACACGATCGTCTTGCGCTGATTGCCGCCGCCCGCCTCGCCCCAGATGCGCAGCAGCTCGATGTTCATCTCGTCGCGCGTCATCGCGTCGAGTGCGCCGAACGGCTCGTCCATCAGCAGGATGGGCGGATCCATGATGAGCGCGCGGCACAGCGCCGCTCGCTGCTGCATGCCGCCCGAGAGTTCGCGCGGGCGCTTGTCGGCGAAGTCGCCCAGGCCCACCATCTTCAGCAGTTCGCGTGCGCGGTCACGGTATTGCGCGGTGTTGCCGCCCGACAGTTCCACGGGCAGCAGCACGTTGTCGAGCACGGTGCGCCACTTGAGCAGCAGCGCTGCCTGGAACACCATGCCGACCTTGGGAATGGGCTTGTCGACCACCGCGCCGTCCACACGGATGCTGCCGCTGGTCACGGGGCGCAGCCCCGCGATCGCGCGCATCAGCGTGGACTTGCCGCAGCCCGAGGGGCCGACCAGCGCGACGAACTCGCCTTCGCCCACGGTCAGCGAGATGTCGCGCAGCGCCTCCACCGGGCCGCTGTCGGCCTGGTAGATCATGCCCGCGTGGTCGACCTCGATCAGGTTGCGCATTCCCAACTTCTTCCTCGTGTGTGTGCTGTCGTGTGCGGTTGCCGGATCACTTCACCGGCAGCGGCATCGCCACCTTGGTGAAGAATTCGCCGGTGTACACCGCCTTGCAGTCCACCTTCTTGGGCAGGCCCATGTAGGTGTTGACGATCTCGACCGAGTTGCACATCTTCTTCTCGTCGATCCAGCCGATGCCGTTGTCGGCGTAGCCCTTGGTGCGCATGAGCTCGAAGCCCAGCATCATGTTCTGCTCGATGATGGCCACGTCGATCTCGGGCACGCGCTTCTTGAAGATGGCCAGCGCCTCCTTCGGGTTGGCCATCACGTCGCGCCAGCCCATGTACGAAGCTTCGAGGAAGGCCTTGAGCTGGCGCGGCTTCTCGGCCATGGTCTTCTCGCTGGCCATGATCGACATCGCGTAGAGGTCGAAGCCGAAGTCAGACCACGCCATGCGCGCCGACTTGCCGGGGCCCACGGCCTTGTCGAGGAAGGGCTGGCCGGTGGTGTAGTCGGCCACGCCGTCCATGCGCTTCTCGGCGATGGAGGCGTACTTGGCGGTGGGCTCGATGTTGACCCACGTCACCTTGGACGCATCGACGTTGTTGATCTTGGCGAACACCGGGAAGGCCAGGCGCTGGCTGTCGCCTGCGGGCGCGCCGATGGTCTTGCCTTCGAGATCCTTGGGCTTGAGCAGCGGCTTGTCGGCATGGCTGAAGATCGTCATCGGCGTCTTGTCGAACACCATGCCGACCATCTTCACGCGCGCGCCGCGCGAGGTGGCGCTGATGATGGGCACCGCGTCGGCCAGTCCCGCGTCGGCGCGGCCGGTGTCCACCTTGGCGATGGAGTCGCCCGAGCCCTTGGAATTCTCCAGCGACACGTCGAGGCCGCGCTGGGCGTAGTAGCCCTTTTCCAGCGCCACCCAGTAGGCCGCGTGGTCACCCACGGCGAACCAGTTGAGCGCGAACGTGAACTTCTCGGGCGTCTGGGCCTGCGCGGGCAGGGCCATCAGGGCCAGGGCCAGCGCAGAGAGGGGTGCGGCGATGCGGGTCTTCATGGTGCGTCCTTTCGGGGCGTGAGAGGCGTTGCGGAGGGGGAAGGGAAATCGTTGGTCGGGAATCGGGGTCAGGAGAAGCGGCTCGCTCAGTGCGTACCTTCGTCGGCCCACGGGGCCAGCAGGCGCGAGAGAACGGCCACCAGGCCGTACACGGCCAGGCCGATGATCGAGATGTAGACCAGCGCCGCGAAGGCGGCCGGCGTGTTCATGCTGCTTTGCGTGGTGATGATCACGTAGCCCAGGCCCTTCTGCGAGGCCACGAACTCGCCCACCACCGCGCCCACCACGGCCGAGGTGGCGGTGACCTTGAGCGCCGAGAGGATGTACGGATAGGCATTGGGGATGCGGATCTTCCAGAACACCTTCCACTTCGGTGCGCTGAAGACGCGGCCCAGGTCCACCAGGTCGGCGTCGATCTGCGTCAGGCCCACGGCCGTGTTGATCACCACGGGGAAGAAGCCGATCAGTGCGCCGATCAGCATGTTGGGCACGATGCCGTAACCCATCCACATGAGGAACAGAGGCGCGATGGCCACCTTGGGCAGCGTGTTCACGAACACCAGGAAGGGCGTGAGCGCGCGCGAGATGCCCGCCGACCAGGCGATGGCGCCGCCCAGCAGCACGCCGGCCACGCCCGCGATCACGAAGGCGCCGACGATCTCCACCGTGGTGATCCACGCGTGCGTGGCCCACTGGATTTCGCCGGGCTTCATGGCCTGCAGCACCGACAGCGGGCTGGGCAGCAGGTACTCGCGGATGTCGAACACCGACACCGACACCTGCCACAGCGCGATGAAGGCCGCGAACAGGCCCACGGCCGGCAGGTAGTGCGCGGCCCAGCGGGCGATGGGGTTGGAAGGGGTGCTACTGCTCATGGTGGACGGTTCAGGCCAGCCAGCGCTGGAGGTTGGCGGCCACGAACGCGTCGTCGGCCAGATCGGCGTGTTGCGCCGAAACGCGGTCGAGTTCTTCCTTCTGGCCGGGCGACAGGCCCTCGGCCGGGTCGAGGCACCAGATGCCTTCGAGCAGGCCCTGGCGGCGCAGGATTTCATGGCAGCCGGCGATGCAGCCGTGGAAGTCGTTGGCCACGTCGAAGAAGGCGCTGTTGCAGTCGGTGACGCGCGAGTCGAGCGCGAGCATCCCGGCCGAAACGGCGCCGTCCGCCGCCGAGCTGGCAGCAGCCTTGCAGCGCGCGAGGATGTCCACCGCGCCCTTCGTCCACACCGACCAGTGGCCCAGCAGGCCGCCCTGGAAGCGCACGGTGACGGGCTGGCCGTCGCGCATCACGGTGAACGGCGTGACCAGGTCGAGCACGATGTGGTCGTCGTTGCCGGTGTAGAGCGTGATGCGGTCCTCTGCGCGCGCGGCCACCACGCCGCGTATCACGTCGAGGGTTCGGTAGCGGTGGAACGGCGCCACCTTGATCGCCACCACGTTGTCGATGGCGGCGAAGCGGGCCCAGAACGACGCGGGCAGCTGCATGCCGCCCACGGCCGGCTGCAGGTAGAAGCCGACCACGGGGATTTCCTGCGCCACGGCTTCGACGTGCGCGATGAGTTCGTCTTCGGTGGCGCCCTTCATCGCGGCCAGGCTGAGCAGGCCCGCGTGATAGCCCAGGCCCGTGGCCAGCTTCGCTTCTTTCAGTGCCTGATCGGTGCGGCCGCACACGCCGGCCACCATGGCCAGCTCGCGGCCGGGTGCCCAGGTGGTGGCCTCTTCCATCGCCAGGCGCAGCACGGGTTCGTACAGCCCCACGTCGCGGATCGCGAACTGCGTGGTGTGCACGCCCACGGCCAGGCCGCCCACGCCGGCATCGATGTAGTAGCGCGACAGCGCGCGCTGGCGGCGCTCGTCGAGCTGGCGCGCTGCGTTCAGCGCCAGTGGCTGGGCCGGGATGGCGACGCCGCGCGCCAGCAGCGCGCGCGCCTGGGAGACCTGTTGCGAAGTGATGCTCATGGAATCGTTCAACCGAATTCAGGACCGGCCAGCACGAACTGGCGGTCGTGCGCCTGGGCATGCAGGCGCGCGCCGGGCGCCGTGAGGGCCATGCGCACGAAGGGGCGCTGGGGCGCGAAGCCGTGGGATTGCAGCCAGACCGCGAGCCGGCCCCAGCGGTCGGGCACATCGAGGAACACCGGCCCGCGCACGCGCGCCATCACGGCCTGCAGCAGCGCCAGCGCATCGTCTTCATTGCCAGCGACCAGCGGGCCGACCTGCACGGCGCGCACGCCCCCGCGCGCCAGCACGAAGCCCGTGCCGTCGTGCAGCGTCAGGGCCTGCGTGCCCGGCCGCGCCAGCACGTCGCGCAGCAGGAAGCCGCGGTCGAGTCCGGTGACTTCGCGGTCCAGCGCGCCGATGGCGTCGGCGTCGGCGGGGCCGGCGTCGCGCACGCGCGCATCCGCCGTCGGGCCCGCAACGCCCTGCCCCTGCCAGCGCGCGAGCGCGAAGCCTTCGACGAAGCCGATGCGTCGGTATACCTCGGCGCCGTCCGGCGTCGCGTCCAGCACGGGCGTCACCGCGCGTGCATGCAGCGCGCGCACGCAATCGTTCAGCAGCTGTGTGGCCAGGCCCCGGCGCCGCCAGTCGTCACGCACCAGCACCATCGAGATCCAGCCCTGGCCGCCCGCGTAGGGGAGCGCGGCGGCCGTGGCCACCAGCGTACCGGCGTCATCCTTGAGGCCCGTGACTTCGCCATGGCCGATGAACAGCTGCCAGTCGGCCAGCGTCTGGTTCCAGCCCGACGCGGTGGACAGCAGCAGGCCGCCGGCCGCATCGGCCGGCGAGAGCTTCACCCGCGCGAGCGAGTCAGAAGCCACCATCCCGCACCTCGAACTTGGTGGGCTTGCCGTGCGCGGGTTGCTCGCGGCTGATCCAGTCGGCCACCCAGTCGATCATCTGGCCCAGCGGTACCAGCGGGTAGCCGAACAGGCGGTTGGCCAGCGTGGTGTCGGACAGCAGCGCGTTGGGTGCTTCCTGCCCGCTCACCTGTACCGGCACGCCGAAGCGGTGGGCGAACTGCGTCACCAGCCAGCGCACGGAGATGGTTTCGGGGCCCGTGCAGTTGATGGGCGTCGAGGGCGTCGTGCAGTGACGCAGGCAGCGCAGCACCTGTGCGTTGGCGTCGCCCTGCCAGATCACGTTGACGTAGCCCATGGTCACGTCCACCACCTCGCCGCGATGCACGCGGCTGGCGATGTCGTAGAGCACGCCGTAGCGCATGTCGATGGCGTAGTTGAGACGGAAGATGCGTCCGGGCGTGTCGTACTTGCCGGAGAAATACTCGAACATGCGCTCGCGGCCGATGCACGACTGCGCGTATTCGCCCACCGGACCGGGCGGCGTCGCTTCGTCCGCGCCCTGGCGGCCCACGGGCGTGAGGGGGTAGATGTTGCCGGTGGAGAACGCCACGATGCGCGAGGCCTTGAACACCTCGGCCACCAGCGCGGGCACGTGCGTGTTCATGGCCCAGGTGAGCGACTGGTTGGATGAGGCGCCGAACTTGTGGCCCGCCGCGAAGATGACATTGGGCACCTTGGGCAGCGCCTCGAGCGCGGCGCGGTCGAGCAGATCGCAGGCGATGGTCTCGACGCCCCAGGCCTCGAGGCGATCGCGCACGGTGGCGTCCGAGAAGCGCGCCACGCCGATCACGCGCTTGTGCGGCGCCGCGTTCTTCGCCAGGCGCGCGAGCGTGGGGCCCATCTTGCCGGCCACGCCCAGGATCATGATGTCGCCATCCACCTGCGCGAGATCGTCCACCAGTGCCTGGCTGGGCCGCGCGAGGAAATCCTCCAGCGCGTCCACCGATTCGAAGCTGGCCGGCAGGCGCGCGGCGTCGAGCAGGGCCGCGCCACCAGAGGCGGCGCCGATCGGGGTTCTCATGTTCATGGCGGGACTTTCACGCGTTTGAAACCAACGGACGGCAATGAGCTTATGGGCTGGTTTCCGGCGTGTCAACCGTTTGGTTGAAATGGCGAGGGTTAGCCCGGATGCAGTGCATGCGGGGCACTGACTTCGGGCGCGGTGCACCAGATGGGCCGGTGTTCTGCGAAGGTTCTCCACGTTGCGCCCGGACCCGGGATCCACGCCCCCTTGCGCCGCTCATGTCCCCCGCCGGCTGCGCCGGCTCCTCCTTGACTTCGCTTTGCAAGGGGGCCTGATCCCGGGTCTTGGAGCCACGGTGGCGTGCGGGAGCAGTCGTGAGCCGCACTGCTGCGAGAGCGCGGGGTGGTTGCCGCAGCGAGGTCAAGGAGGAGAGTCGGCGCAGCCGACTCGGGGGACACGAGCGGAGGCGACCACCCCGCGATCTCGCCCCTCACCAACGGAAAGCACGCCCCCGGAAGAAAGCTCAGGGCCGCAACGCGGCCATCGCGAACGACACCACGTGTTCGCGGTACGACTTCTGTGCCTTCGGCGCCGTGAGGTCGCGGTCGAAGATCGACGACAGCGTGAGCCGGTTGGAGAAGAAGAAGTACGACATGCCGGCCACCGAGATGTAGAGCTCCACCGCATCGACACCGCGCCGGAATGCACCCGCGCGCGTGCCGCGCGCGAGCGTCTTGGCGATCAGCTCGATCAATGGCGAGTTGGTCTCGCGGATCGCGCGCGAATCGCGCACGTGCGCCGCGCCCTGCGCGTTCTCGTGGTTGAGCAGGCCGATGAAATCCGGGTGCTGCGCCAGGTAGTCGAACGAGAAGCCGATCAGCGCGGCCATGGCCTCGGCCGGCGCCATGTCGGCCAGATGCAGTTGCGCTTCGAGCGAGCGGATCTCCAGGTAGACCACCTCCAGCGCCGTGCGGTAGAGGTCTTCCTTGCTGCCGAAGTAGTAGTAGATGAGCTGCTTGTTGACGCCCGCGCGCGCTGCGATCTCGTTGACGCGTGCGCCGGCCAGGCCCCGCGCCGAGAACTCGGCGCGGGCCGCCGCGAGGATGGCTTCGCGTGCGCCGCCGGTGTCGCGGACGGCGGCACTCTCGTCGATCGTGCGGGCGTTGGCGGGGAGGACGGGCGATGCGGCGCGGCGGGGCATGGGAGCGAAGGGATGGCGGCAGGCGATTATGGCTGCGACGCATGGCGCGCTTGCCCTCAGGCCGACAGGCGTACGAAACGGTAGGTGCGCCCGCCCAGGGTGTGGTCGCAGGCGAACGCGTCCGCCTCCACGGCCAGCAGGGCACAGGTGAAGAACCCGGTCTGCGCCGTACCCAGCCGTTCACCGCCACTGCGTGTGGTCTTGAGCTTGAACAGGCCGGCGGTCACGAACCACTCGCCCGAATACTGCTCTTCCGGATTGGAGGCCACCCGTTCGGTGCCACTGAACACCCCTGTGACACCGAGCCGCAGCGTGCCTTCAATAGGCTGGCCCACGGCATCGCGCGATTCGTAGCGCCAGGCACCTTCGAGCTGCCGCTTGTGGGCAGCGTCGGCAGGCGAGTCCTGCACACCGCAGGCGGCCAGCGCCGCCGCGGCGAGCAGCGTCGCCGTCACCCGGCGCGCCAAGCCCATGCACAGACGCATGACGGCAGCCTCAGCGCGCATTCACCGTGATGCCGACCGGCTGCGTGCGCGCCATCACGGCCGAGCCGTCGCCCGCGTTGCTCACCAGTTCCAGCCGCAGCGTGTAGTCGCCCGGCGGCGGCTGCAGCCAGGTTTCGGTCTGGCCGCCCGTGAAGTCGATGGCTTCGCGCTTACCGGCGCGTTCGAGCGTGAGCCGGAAGTGGCCCGTGTCCTTGAGCCTGGGGCCGGCGTGCGACACGTTGTAGCCGCTGGCATGAAACTGAACGCGGAACGGCCCGCGCAGTGCCTGACCCGGCTGCAGCCCGAGCATCTCGATGCGCGGCGGACCCAGCACGCTTTCGGGCGTGACGCCCTTGTTCTGCTTCGTGACGGTGAACTGCAGCGGCTTGCTGTAGACGAAGTACGGGATGTGGCCCTGGTCGGCCAGCAGCAGGCGCAATTCGTAGCGGCCCGGCGGCAGGTCCACCAGGTATTCCATCTGGCCCTTGCCGAAGTGGATGTACTTCTCGGTGAAGGGCAGCGGCCGGGTGAAGTCCAGCGGCAGCGGCTGGTTGATCAGCAGGTGGTGATGCCCCGCGTTGCCCGCCACTAGGCCGGCCGGCACGATGCCGCGCATCGACAGGCCGAAGCGCGCGACGAAGGGCGCCTCGCGCGAATCGCCGTTGCGCAGATTGGTGAAATAGGTCTCGGGCGCACGCGAAGGCGGCGGTACGACCCAGGGGTGAGGCGCGGGCTCGGACTCGGCAGGTGCCGCCGCTGTGGCCGCGGGCGCGCCATGCGCATGCGGTTCCGCCGGGGCCTGCGCGAGAACGCTGGTGGCCGCCCCCCAGGCCAGCAGCGCCAGCACGGCGGCAGGTTCACGAAGCGCGGTTCGGCGCGCGACAGCGGTCGTCATGAAAGCCCCTCCTCGTCGCCGCGGTGCGGGGCCGTCGATCGGCGCCTCGTCCGGGCGGACGCCGCAGTGTAGCGGCGGCCCGCGCGGTCAGCGTACCCGCGGCGGCACCTCGATGGCGGCGTCGCAGCCGCTGCCGGCCGAGATCCATCGCCGCGCCAGCCGCGCGAGCAGCGGCGCCGCGAACCGCCAGCGCGGCCCCAGCACCTCCGCCGGATCGGCCACCATGCCGCACACGTAGCGCGCCTCGGCCGCGCGCCAGCGCAGTGCGTCGCAGGCGCCGTGGCGACGGCGCGAAACCACCATGCCCAGCGGGCACGGCTCGGCCAGGCAGCACACGCCGCAGCCGTTGCATGGCGCGCCGTACGCCGGCTTGGCCGGCGCCTCGGGGTGGATGTGGATGACCTGGCCGTCCATCGTCCGCCCCGTCGTTCGCGCCCGCTTCAGCGCGCCAGCACCGGCGCCAGTGCCACACCCGTGTGCGTGCCCTGCGCCACCACGTCCTCGGGCGTCGCCTGCGCCACCACGCGGCCGCCGCCGTCGCCGCCCTCGGGGCCCAGGTCGATGATCCAGTCGGCCTCGGCGATGATGTCCAGGTCGTGCTCGATCACCACCACGCTGTGGCCGCCGCCCACCAGACGGTGCAACACGTGCGCGAGCTTCTCCACGTCGGCCATGTGCAGGCCCACGGTGGGCTCGTCCAGCACGTAGAGCGTGTGCGGCGCCTTCTGCCCGCGTCGCGTGATGTCGTCGCGCACCTTGCTGAGTTCGGTCACGAGCTTGATGCGCTGCGCTTCGCCGCCCGAGAGCGTGGGGCTGGGCTGGCCCAGCGTGAGGTAGCCCAGGCCCACGTCCTTGAGCAGTTGCAGCGGATGCGCGATGTTGGGCATGCTGGCGAAGAACTCCACCGCCTCGTCCACCTCCATCTGCAGCACGTCGCCGATGCTCTTGCCGCGCCAGCTCACGGCCAGCGTCTCGGGGTTGAAGCGCGCGCCGTGGCAGACCTCGCAAGGCACCTTCACGTCGGGCAGGAAGCTCATCTCGATGGTGCGCATGCCCTGGCCTTCGCAGGCGGGGCAGCGGCCTTCGCCGGTGTTGAACGAGAAACGCCCCGGTCCGTAGCCGCGCGCCTTGGCTTCCAGCGTGTCGGCGAACAATTTGCGCACCGTGTCCCAGAAGCCGATGTAGGTGGCGGGGCACGAGCGTGGCGTCTTGCCGATGGGGGTCTGGTCCACCTCCAGCACGCGGTCGATCACCTCGTAGCCGGCCAGCGAGCGCAGGCCGTTCCAGGCCGGGTGCTTGCCGGCATCGTCGGCATCGCGGCCGGCCTTCGTGCTGCGCTGCTGCACGGCGGCGCTCACGTTGGCCAGCAACACGTCGCGCGCCAGCGTGCTCTTGCCCGAGCCCGACACGCCGGTCACCACCACGAGGCGATGCAGCGGTACGTCCACCGTGACCTCGGCCAGGTTGTGCAGGTGCGCGCCGTTGACCAGCAGGCGCGGCGTGTCGGCCTCGATGGCGCGCCGCGCTGACACGGGGTGTCGCATGGCGTGCAGCAGGTAGCGGCCGGTCACCGAATCGGCCTGGCCCGCCACGTCGTCCACGCTGCCCTGCGCCACCAGCCGGCCGCCACGCCTGCCCGCGCTCGGACCGATGTCGATGATGTGGTCGGCGCGGCGGATGGTGTCCTCGTCGTGCTCCACCACCACCAGCGTGTTGCCCTTGTCGCCGAGCTTGTGCAGCGCATCGAGCAGGATCTGGTTGTCGCGCGCATGCAGGCCGATGGTCGGCTCGTCGAGCACGTAGCACACGCCCTGCAGGTTGCTGCCCAGCTGCGCGGCCAGACGGATGCGCTGCGCCTCGCCGCCCGAGAGCGTGGGCGCGCCCCGGTCGAGCGTGAGGTAGCCCAGGCCCACTTCCTCGAGGAATTCGAGACGGCTGGCGATCTCGGGGATCAGGTCGCGGGCGATGTCGCGTTCGCGCTGGGTGAGCTGATAGAGCCCGATGCTGGCGGCGCCGCTGCTGGCCGCATCAGCCTTCAGCGCGACTTCGCCGAGTGAGGCCACCCACTTGCGCACGTCCTGCACCGACATGCGCGCGATGTCGGTGATGGCCACACCGGCAAAACGCACGGCGCGCGCGGTGGCATTGAGGCGGGTGCCTTCGCAGCCCGGGCAGATGGCCTCGCCCACGTCTTCCACGTCGGGCTCGGCGAACGTCTGCTCGCGGCCCCGGTTGTCATCGGACTGCACCGAGTCGTCCAGCGCCCGGCGCTGGTCCTTGGTTAGCTTGACGCCCGTGCCCACGCAATCGGGGCACCAGCCGTGTTTGCTGTTGTAGGAGAACAGGCGCGGGTCCAGCTCGGCATAGCTGGTGCTGCACACCGGGCAGGCCCGGCGGGTGGAGAACACCTGCAGCGCGCCGATGCCGGCCGTGGGCGTGCCATCGCGCATGGCATCGGCCAGCGCGCCCAGCGACGACAGCACGTGCAGCACGCCCTTGCCGTGCTCCAGCGCCGTGGCGAGCTTGTCGCGCAGCAGCGCCTCGTTGGCCGGCGTGATGTCCAGGCTGGCCACCGGCAGCTCGATGGTGTGCTCCTTGAAGCGGTCGATGCGCGGAAAGCCGGTGGTCGGCAGGAAGTTGCCGTCCACCCGCAGGTGCGTGTAGCCGCGCGGGCGCGCCCAGTCGGCCAGCTCGGTGTAAACGCCCTTGCGCGCCACCACCAGCGGCGCGAGCAGGCCGATGTGCTGCCCCCTGAACTGGCGCATGAGCTGCGCCACGATGCTGTCGGGCGTCTGCGGCTGCACGGCCGCGCCGTCGTGCACGCAGTGCTGCGTGCCCAGCTTCACGTACAGCAGGCGCAGGAAGTGCCACACCTCGGTGGTGGTGCCCACCGTGCTCTTGCGGCCGCCACGCGAGAGGCGCTGCTCGATCGCCACCGTGGGCGGAATGCCCCACACGGCATCGACCTCGGGCCGCCCGGCCGGTTGCACGATGCTGCGCGCATAGGCGTTGAGCGATTCGAGGTAGCGGCGCTGGCCTTCGTTGAACAGGATGTCGAACGCCAGCGTCGACTTGCCCGAGCCCGACACGCCCGTGACCACGTTGAACTTGCCCCGCGGGATGTCCACCGCCAATGACTTGAGGTTGTGTGCGCGCGCGTTGACGATCTCGATGGCGTCGCGTGGGGCCACGGCCGGCTTCACCGCGTAGGAGGCGGCAGGCTCGGCCGCCACCATGGCGCCCTCGCCCATCGCCGCCTCGTACTCGCGCAGCGCCTGCCCGGTGTGCGAGGTGGGATGCTGGCGCACCTCTTCGGGCGTGCCCTGGGCCACCACCAGGCCGCCGGCGTCGCCGCCTTCGGGGCCCAGGTCGATCAGCCAGTCGCTGGCGCGGATCACGTCGAGGTTGTGCTCGATGACGACCAGCGAGTGGCCAGCCTCCAGCAGCCGGCGCAGCGCGCGCATGAGCTTGGCGATGTCGTCGAAGTGCAGGCCGGTGGTCGGCTCGTCGAACAGGAACAGCGTGCCCTTCTTGGCGACGGGCTGGCTGCTGCCGCGGCCCTTCGCGGCATCGGCCAGGAAGCCGGCGAGCTTGAGCCGCTGCGCCTCACCGCCCGAGAGCGTGGGCACGGGCTGGCCCAGGCGCACGTACTCCAGGCCCACATCGACGATGGGCTGCAGCGCGCGGATCACCTCGCGGTCCTGCGCGAACAGCTGCGCGGCCTCGCTCACAGTGAGCTCCAGCATGTCGGCCACCGACAGCACGCGCGGGCGCACGCTGCCCACGGCCTGGCGCTCGATGGTCACCTCCAGGATCTCGGGGCGCCAGCGGCGGCCGTCGCATTCCTGGCAGCGCAGGTAGACGTCGGAGAGGAACTGCATCTCCACATGCTCGAAGCCCGACCCGCCGCACAGCGGGCAACGGCCATCGCCGGAGTTGAAGCTGAACTTCGACGCCGTGTAGCCGCGCTGCTTGGCCAGCGGCGCATTGGCGAAGATCTCGCGGATGGCGTCCCATGCGCCCACGTAGCTCACGGGGTTGGAACGCGCGGTCTTGCCGATGGGCGACTGGTCGACGAACACCACGTCGGCCAGGTGGTCGGCGCCCAGCAGGCGGTCGTGGCGGCCGGGCGATTCGGTGGCACGGCCGAAGTGGCGCATCAGCGCGGGCGCCAGCACGTCCTGGATCAGCGTGGACTTGCCCGAGCCCGACACGCCGGTCACCGTGACCAGGCGCTGCAGCGGGAAATCCACCGACACGTCTTTGAGGTTGTGCTCGCGCACGCCTTCGAGGATGAGGCGCGGTGTGCTCTCCGTCACCAGCCGCTTGAGGCCCAGGCCGATGCTCTTGCGCGCGCCCAGGTAGGCGCCGGTGAGCGTGTCGGCGCGCCGCAGGTCGGCCGTGGCGCCATCGAACACGATGTTGCCGCCGCGCTCGCCCGGGCCCGGGCCCATGTCGATCATGCGGTCGGCCGCGAACATCACGGCCGGGTCGTGCTCCACCACCAC
>VFQN01006849.1_pt1 | contig 12685 bp, 24 predicted proteins | sample 3512371 | NCBI WGS metagenome assembly VFQN01 (sample SAMN10412370, study PRJNA504923) | tailings metagenome | isolation source: Replicate 2 from Balatoc abandoned mine | place: Philippines: Itogon, Benguet | collected 2017-08-28
AGTAAGGATCGTGTGGCCACACCACCTGGATTGTAACATAAAATGCCAAAATGCCACGCCACGCAGCCTTCCCTCAGCATGCCACGCATGCAGGCACAGGATAGGGCGGCCCGTATGTCCGCCAGAGGTGCAGGAAACTTCCCTGCCTCGCCCCCGCACACCCTGCCCTGTCCCAAGCTTCAACAATTAAGACACACGTTTAGTCCTGCAAGCACAACGGTAGCAGGGGAGACCCCTGGCAGTCAGTCAACCCTATGGGGCCTGGCGCCTGGGTCGTGGCCATACCGTACGTGGCCACACGCGGACGCCAAAGCGTTACGCCTCCCCCTGCACTCACCGCGTCGCATGTAATCCCATAGTACGCATCCCCTCCAGGGGCCAGCCTGCCGCAAGCAACCAAGGGGTCACACCGAAGGGAGTCCCCTGAGTCACACATGCATGCACGCGCGCGCGCACGCCCAACCTATAGCGCTCGTAAGGTCCCACAGCCACATTGAAACAGAGGGCTGTATCACACCCCCACACGTCAGCACAGAAGGTACCATTGTGAAGCACCAACGGTCATACACTGTGCTCCGTTTCCAACCAGGCAAGTCAGCCTTCATCGTGTCGCGCGTCGAGGCATCAGCACTCCCACCCGCGCCGCACAAACACGGACCTGCACAGACGTATGTGCTGTTACCCGTAGATTCAAGTCACCAAGGCACGTTATTCCTGTACATTGGTGCACTCGCGTGCCTCCAACACTGCGTGCCTCCAACACGGCCGCCGAGGCGAAGCAACCAACTTGTGTGACATGGCTACCACTCCCGTACCCGTCCATTAATTCCAAAAGGCGGCTACCAACCGGCAACGAAAACGTCCGGCAAGCCGTCCCATCCCGTACTTACCCTACTACTACTACAATGCACCACAGCGAGTATGCCCAAATATTAGACTCTGCCCTTCAAGGCCCAGGCATCAACCACCAACCGCCAGGCCGTGTGCGCACCTGGGTAAACACTGTCCCAGCCCCACCTGCCCCTGTCGCTGCACGGCCCAACGGCCGAATCCTTATCATTCACGTCCGCATTGGACATCGCAAGCAGCACGCCCCCACCTCCCATCTGCAGCCCTGCACCCGTGTGGGTAAGAGGATCCGCACCGGTCCGAATCCCGAAGTCCAACACACAGGCTAGGCTAGGCAGGAGGCCTCTTGGCTTGGCAAGGGAGGTCCTCTCTCCACCACACACACTCGCACATATGTATGCGTCAGACCTCGTTGGTCGCCAAGCATCCCGCCACAGCACTTTGTTACACACGCACACACACGCAAGCAAGAGCACAACCAGACGGGCTAGCAGCCCCCTGCGGCGAGACCCAACCGCCACAACTGCAAGGCATTCCGTCGAGAGATGCTGTAACACCCACCGACCGGCACGGAAGGGCACGCATGCCACGTGTCATGACACGTCCCCTTCGCTCCCACACGTGTCGTCCGCCGCCTTACACCTTGTTGGCCCCGGCCGAGGTGGGCATGATGGGCATCACGGCCGCGTCCACCGCCATGCCGTGCGTGAACAGCGGCGCGTCGTTGGTGACCGTGACCGTCGGCTGGCCGGCGGCGGTTGCAACCGTCATGGGCACCATGGGGATCGACACAGAGCCAGACGGGCCGGCGCCGCCGCCGGTCGCGGCGGGCACGTGCACAGGCACGGGGACGGGCGCGCCCGACACCACGATGTGCGGCTGCGCGTGGTTGCTGTTGTGCACGCGGCCCTCCACGCCCTCGTGGATGGGGTTCAGGTGCGCAGAGCCTGTGAAAGGGGGCAGGCGGGGGCAGGCGGGCGGGAAGGAGGGAGGGTGTTAGGCGAGAGACTGGGACGGGTTGGCCGTTCTCCTTCGCGGCACGTACGAACACAGCGTGGGTGGCAGAGCGCATGATGACAGGCAGGCAGGCAGAAGGACATCGGCCCGCAACGCAGCTCCTTTGAGCTCCATACCACCCGCACTTGTCCCTACACCCTCCTCCTCGACCCTCACCCGTGGGGTTGCCCCCGTTGAAGCGCACCGCGACCCCGTCCCTGTCCCCCATAACGGGCAACACCACAACACGCCCGTCCGCACTTGCCCTCATCCCAGGCCCCCATTTCCCCCCTCAACCCACCCGTGGGGTTGCCGCGGTTGGACCTCTGCGTGGTTCCGTCCCTGTCCCTGTGCACGGACGCCAGGTGCACGGAGGCGGAGATGGGCAGCGGCTCCACGCGCTGGCCCTCCCACCAGGGCCCGTCGTCGAACAGCTGCGGGGGAGGGAAACCGGGATGCAGGGACAGGGATGAGATGGCACTCCACCGGTATGGGCGAGCATAGGCGTGCGCTGCCAGACACACATCACGTAACCCCACGCGTCCCCGAAGACACGTGTCGAATGACACGCGCACGCACCTCGGCCACCATGAGCGGCTCCTGCTTGGGTACGTTCACAGGCAAACACAGGCGCACGCTGCCAGACACGTGTCACGCTACCCACGCGTCCTAGACACGTGCCAAGGTGACACGCTCACGCATGTGTGTCTCAACGCACCTCAGCCACCATGAGCGGCTCCTGCTTGAAGATGTTGAAGGTGCTGACCGCCCAGCCGCCGAACAGGCCGCCGGCAATGGCAATGCCCATGGTCACCACACCAGCCAGCACCTGGGGGGTGGTGTGACATACGTCATGTGTAATAGCTGTGTGTTAGGGAGTCGGGTGGACGAGGAATGACAGGGCGCACGCCCATGGTCACTACGCCCGCAAGGACCAGGCGTGGAGGGGGGATGTAAGCGGTTGTGTGTATTAGCCGTGACGTGGGTGTAAGGAGCTTGGGCCCCCTGTAACACACACGCGTCCTCCCTGCCGTCCCGCCAGGTGCGTGCCCCCGCTGCTGAGCGTATGCATGCTTGCTGTACAGCAGTCGGCGTGCTGCTGCGTGCTGCTGCTGCGTCCCCTTAGTACACACCCTCCTTAATACACATGCCCCCCCCCCTCACCTGGTAGCCCAGCTGCAGGCGGCCCGTGTCGTGCTCCAGGTAGTCGGCGTGCTGCCCCAGGGCAGCCAGGCCCGCCACCAGCGTGCCGATGATCGCCGGGATGCCGTGCAGGTTGTGCACGCCTGGTGGAAGAAACAATAATACATCAGTTAAAACGATGTACAGCTAAGGATTATCATCCCATGCTTTGGATGCAAGCGTGCCAATGATGGGGACTCCGGATACGGCTGCGCGCCGTAGCGGGCAAGCAAGGGCCTGCAGCTGTGTGCCGGTGGTGCTCGAGACCGACTGCCAAGAACACACATATACATCTGTCCAGTCGACCTGCCGCTCACCGCACGTGTCCCCCAGGCCGATGGTGCGGTCCAGGAAGGGCGTCAGGTACTGGAAACCCAGGGTGGAGATGCAGCCGGCGCCCAGGCCCACCGTCAGCGCGCCGCCCAGCGTCTGTGAAGGGGTGGGCAGGGCAGGAGGGGGCACGTGGGTTGGGTTATCTTAGTGGGGACTGGGTAACGAAGGGGTGCAAGGTACTGGGTAAGAAGTGGGGATGCGCCCAGGCCCACCATCAGCGCGCCGCCCAGCGTCTGCGGGTGCGTGCATGTGCATGGGACAAAAAAGGGGCGTTAGAGGTGGCATGGTGGACCGCCAGGGAGCCTCCGACGAGGGTCTGGCTTGGCACGGGGCGCATGCTAGCTGCCGGATGCATGCTGCGCCCACAGCCACCAGACGACACCAGGCACGCCCACACCCCATCGCCAGCACAGCACCCCGCACACGTGCCAGCCCCACCGACCCAGAGCTCCTTCTCCTTATCCCGCTGCAGCTCCTGCCCTATGCCCTGGACGTTCTCGCCGACACAAGAGCACCCCCACCCACCATCTTTAGGGTGCATGCGGCGCCCATGGCCACGCCTCCCGCCAGCGTGCTGTTCTGGATGTGCACCATGTTCATCTTGCCGCCCACCATGGCGCTGGTGGCGAACACGGCCACCACGGCGCCCAGCAGCGACACCAGCGTGTTGACGATGGACAGGAACTGGGCGCCTTTCTGTTGGGGTGGGGCACGTGTATCAGCAGCAGCAGGCGGAGTGTGTGTTAGCGTTGTGCAGGGAAGAGCAGCAGGGATGTGAGCGGTGATGGCGATGGACAGGCACTGGCCGGGTTTCGGCGGTTGTGGGGCAGGGCACGTGTCCTCGAGGCAAGAGACGGGGCGTGTGTGTTAACAGTATGCGGTTCACGATGGCCCTGCGCCTGGTTACCGTCGCAAACCCCCTCGTGCTTTCCACCTGGCCCACCCTCACCTCGGCCTCGGTGGCCTGGTCCCGGAGCGCGTAGGGCACGGAGGCCAGCGCGCCGTTGAAGCTGGGCCCTGGGGGGGAGGGGAAGGGGAACAGCAGCCGCAGGGCGTTAATACACATGCACCTGGTGGTCGGCTAAGGCACATGCTTCAACGTGCGCGACGGAGGCCTAGGCGCCGTAGGAGATGCAGCTCTGGGGCGAGAGGGCAGGGAACGCAGCGGGGCGCCCGGTGCGTAGGGCGTATGGTGCTGTGCTGAACTGTTACAGCAAGGCAGGCACGATGCGTGCTGCCACATCAGCACCACATGCCGGGGACCAGCTGCCCACCGCCACTCACAGTAGATGAAGAGGAAGACGGTCCCGATCATGGAGAAGACGTCGTTGAGGTAGGCGCCCGTGTTCTTGGGGTTGTCCAGGCCGTGCATGGGCTGCCTGGTGGGGGGGAGGGGGGCGGACAAACAAAGGGATGCATGAGGAAGGGTAAGGGGTGCAGGCTAAAGGGTGTGAGAACGGTGAAGGGTCATAAGGCCGTGCACGGGAGTGGACAGGAAGCGGCGCGGCAGGCGGCAGGCAGCAGGTAGGGACCAGCAGCCAGGCCATCGGAGGCCGTTGCCATCAGCTCACAGGCCACGCAGCCGGACGGCGGCACCGAGCGGCAGGCGTATCTGTGTGCATCAAGGCCCTGTGCACCAGTGCGCCAACTACTGACAAGGTAATGTGTAGGCCCCTGCACCTGCGCAAGGTCATGAGGGGGACTCCAAGGCCGTAATACGCCGGCAGGTGTGCATGTGTACAAGCTACCGAGGCGATGTGTAATAACATCTAGATGCTCTCACTTGCGCGAGATCATGAGCGATGCGGCCAGGCCGTAGTAGGCACCGAACAGGTGGATGACGATGGTGCCGCCCATGTCCAGGGCCTGTGGGTTAACAGGGGGAGAGGGGCACGTGTGTTAGGTTGTGCGTCAGGATTTTGTGGAAGCCCGCTAATACACATCTCCTGCTTATACATATGCACCAGGAAACCACGCACCTTGAAGGTGTGGATGACCAGCTGCTGGTTGAAGGCGTACAGGGGCACCTGAGGGGAGGGGGGAGGGAGGAGGGGGTCAACTGCGGCGCAGCCAAGTGCCAAACAGACACCGTAGAGGGAAGAGGGGGATCTGGTGGAGAGAACGCATCTAGCCCCAGAGACGGAATGGTGCAAACGCGGGTGCGGGCGCTGGTCAACGGCTGTCGTGCGGCAGTCGTGCTGCTGAGTCGCACCTGCCGCCAGAAGAGCAGCCAAAGCAGCTGGGTGGGCGAAGCCTTGCCAGCGCTGGCATTGCGCAAGCGGTGCACGAAGACACGGTGTGAACCTGAGCATTACAGCTAACACACGCGTGCACCCACCTGCCAGAAGAGCAGCCACAGCAGCTGCGTGGGCGAGGCCTTGCCGATGATGGCGCCGAAGGCAATCATGCCCGAGGCTGGGTATGGGAGGAGGGTGGGGGAACGGGGGGGAAGGGATCAGGGGCATGTACACGGCACAAACTTGAGTGTGACGCAGATCAGGGGTTGCGCTGTACACGAGTCAGAGCGCGTTGGAAGCGCAGAAGGCGGCAGCACAGCAGGCCCACTGGCACAGGAGGCGCACACGGTGAGTGCAGTAGGTACCGTGGACAGTGCAGGTTGAGGTCTATGTCATGCGTACTGGGCGTGACGGCACACGCTTGGCACACACGAGGGACATCCCACCCGCGCAGAAGGCGCAGTCGATGAGCAGCGGCAGCTCCACCACAATCTTGGTGCGGTGCAGGTTCCAGAACACCTGCAGGGCGGGCGGGCAGGCGCCGGAAGCAGCGGTTAGAACGATCGCCAACGAGCACAGACGCAAGGGAATGGAAGACGCCCCGACGTACGTGCACACGTACCTGCTGGCACGCTCCCATCATGAGGATGGCCTCCAGGAACATGAGCGCAGAGGCACTACACAACCAACAGCACCAACACACCAAAACGCGTGTATTAACACCTAATACACACAGGCTCACCTGTTGGCAGGCTCCGATCATGAGGATGGCCTCAAGGAACATGAGCGCAGAGGCAAAGTAGTTGAGGGCAACGGCGCCAAGGCTGCGGGATTGCGGAGGGTCAGGGAGGGGACGGGAGGTGAGTCGGAGAGGCCGGAGGGAAGCAGGAGGGTGAGCAGGGGCCAGGGGCCAGGGGCCACGACGGTGAGGGGCTGCGTGGGCCATAGCTGTAAGGGCAGCACAGCGCACATGACGGATCGGGGCGTGCGGCATGCGGCAAATAGGGCCCTCACACGCACACACACGTGTCAAACACGCATGGCCGCCACTGCATCGCTACACACGCATGGCCGCTGGCTGCCCTCACCTGTAGCGGCGCATGAAGGTCATGAGGAAGCCGAAGCCGATGAACACCATGACCTGCGGGGGGAGGGGGGAGGGGGAGCGTGGAACGGAGGACGCATTGCCGAGCCCGTGTCGCGAGGTGAGGCGCGGGACACGGCCAATGCGAGCACCTCGCCCCAACGTGCTAACACACATGCTCCTCCAACTAATACCCATGCCCTCCACCCGCACGTCGGTGGAATACTTGCAGTAGCGCTCCACCTCCCCCTGATGCCTCACACTGCAACTCCCCCACATGCTAATACACATATACACACGCACCCCCACCTGCACGTCAATGAAGTACTTGTAGCAGCGCTCCAGCCCACAACGCCCCCACCATGCTAATACACACGCCTGCTAATACACACGCACCCCCACCTGCACGTCGACGAAGTACTTGTAGTAGCGCTCCACCTCCTCCTCGGCGTTCTCAGACAGCTCCGTGTAGCGGGTCAGGCCGTAGAACAGGCCTGGGGGGTAGGGGGTGGGGGAGTTGGGGAGGGGCGAATGAACGCAAGGGAGAGGGAGGGGTGAGGAGAGGGAGGAGAAACAACAGCCATGAGGTGGACACTTCTTGCACGGGACGTGCGGGCGGTTGTGCTGAGTTGAGCCGAGCATGCGAGCAAGGCGGGTGCGGTGTGGGGCACTGCAGGCCTGGCAGGGGTGGCAGGCGGCAGGTGGCCGGTGGGCTGCATACCAAGGGGTACCGGCACCCCATGTGCTCCTGACCCAGCTCACCGGCAATGACGACGGCCATGGCCCAAATGGAGGGGCTGCAGGGGGCAGGGGGCGACACAGGCGGGGGGCGGAAGGGGTCGGGCGTTGGAGGGCGCAAGGGTCTACAAGACTGGCAGAGGGGCAATGACCGGTCACAGGGTCGCAGGACGACAGCGGAGAAGGACGTGGAACCGCGTCACAGCGATTCAGCGCCGGAACGCTTAGGTGTAAATGTCTGCCTGCGCAACGGTCAGTCACGCCTTTCACGTGCGCAGAGCCGGAAGGGTCGCGGCAGCGGAAGGCCGCTCCCGGAAGCGCGCCATTGCAAGTTGAACGACCCCAGGACAGGCAAAAAATGGCGTTGGCCTTGCCAGCGGCCCCAAAGCGCCGGGTGGAATTCCTAAAGTCGCGGAACACTTGTGAAGGTCGCAGGAGTGCAAGCCCGAGCCGCTGAGGCCGGCCCAGGCGCTGAAAAGCGCACGCATTGCACTCAGCGACAACGGTATTTACGCAAGGTTTGCAGCACCGGCCCTCGAAAATACGAATGCCCTGCAGTGACTCAACCCAAAAAGCGTCTAAGATCAGGAGATTGGGGACTCACGCGAATCCCTTGCGCAGAAGCACCTCGCGCTCTGGAAGGCCGACATGGCTCCAGTCCAAGCTGTGGCGCCTGCTGGCCGAGGGACTGCTTGCGCTTGGCGCGACGGCCTTGGGCGGCGGGAGCATTTTCCCTGCGGCCAGGGCAGGCGGCGCAGTCGCCGCGCGTTGTTCAGCGATGTCCCGCACGTTCTGCTCTTTGAAGTGTGGATGGTCAGGGCCCCTGAGGTATCTGCACGTGTGCAATGTTTTCCACACCTGAGGGTTCGACCGTCTGACAAGTCTTGGCGCTCTCAGAGAGCGCGTTAGTTCAGACGCTGTCTGTTTTCGTTGGGAGTTATCGCGCCGAGAGGGCGACGGGCGGCCGAAGTGTGTTCCGCCGAAAGTAGGGAACCCCCGTGCAGGGCCACAAACATATATCCAGCCTCTCTGTCCGACAGCAATGGGCGCATGGGGGCGTGAGGGCGATCGGCGCGTGGTTGCACCACGGGACAATGCCTGATCACCTGACAAGTTGTAGCGGTTCCTTCCCTCGCTAATCATCTATATTTTATGCGTCTTGTTATAGTCTTAGATGTCAAAAACGCATTTCGTCGTCTTGGCTTGTCAGCACTCATGGGCCAACATGACGATATGGTAGGAGTTTCCCTGCTGTCCATTGCGCCTCTGTAATGGCTTGTATCAGGCGCATGGAGTGTTGCTACTACAGGTTGCACGCAGAGTTCGACGAGGACTGTCGGCGGTCCGACTGGGCGCTTGCAACCGGTTAACCGCCCAGAAGACGACACCGCGGAACACACCAAGTCGCAAGTTTCACCGTGAAACGGGCTTCTAAACGCGCTCTAGCAGCGGCGAGAGACATGTAGAAACTTTAAATTCAGAGCCATGGGAGGATGGCAGCCCGACGCAACAGGGGCCCCCCTTCCCCGCATGCCTTCACGTGTGACGCCATGTAGCGTGGCATGTGGCTAGACGCCGAAGAAACGTGGAAGCTGTCCTGCTATACGAAATGTTGTTTTACGTCTAGGGCGCGGCCGGCGAGGGCGCATTGTCAAGCTTTCTGCCGGCTTGCTCGAACGCCCGCTCCTGTGCGCGCTCACTCGGCGCTTTTTGCCTTCGTACCGTTATCTGCTGCAAGCCAGCAACGCTTCCCCGACTGCTTATTCCTGATGATGTCTGGAATTTAAGGATTTACAAACTGCTATCGCTCAGCTCGCTGCGGGCACCGCCGGTGCAGACACGTCTGCGCAGCCCCCGCGGCTTTTCTCGTTCCCACCGCCCTTTTCGCCACGCTTTCTCTTCCGCTGCTGAAGTGAAGTTACTCAAGACAGGATGGCAGAAGTCTGTAGTAATGTTCAAGCTATGCTGTACCCATAATGTGTCGTGCCTGCGCGCGGCGCCAGCAGGACGCGTCCATCTGCACCCCAGACGAAGCCCTAGCCGCCAAGACTGAGGACGCTGGCCGGCCGCGTGGCATGGTTGAAAGCAAATCCCCTGCTACAGTATCAGGCTGCGACATAATGTTGCTTGGAGTCTACCCGGGCACAACGCGTGAAGCGCCCGGCAGAGCCATGCCGGTGGCCCTGCCTTGCCCTTGGCATCAGCAGGCAGGCCGCCGACCCCCTGGTCCCGCACAGCCTCACGTACGCGGGGCCAGAGTTGCACGTGGTGCGTGAACATGCTGGTAGGGAACAGCATAGGCCGCAGACCAGGCGACACCACGGACCCTGCACCACGGCAAGGCACGCTGGGGGGTCTCCCCTGAGCAGGAGACGTGGTCGGGCGTCAGAGGTTGCCCCGCTTTCCACGATGAGCTTCCCCGCCGTCCCGGCCCCTGACACCAGTAGCGCAGCAACGCTACGGTACTCGCACTGGTACCCCCGCCTGCCCTGCGTGCCCCCGCCATGGTGCATCCAGCTGGTGCCACCTGGTCGGTGCCACTACTCATCCAATACACTTCCAGTCCACTACCCCCCTGCGAGCGAGCAGCTCAGGTAGCGTTGCCGTCCCACGTCCAAGTACAGCGTTACCGCCCAACGGTATGTCACGTGTGGGACAGGGGCAGCACACGCCACGCAGAAGCCACGCACCCGCTGACCTGTGAATGCTGGTGCAGCGGAGTGCGGCGCCCGTGCATGTGCACCTGCTCCTTGTGCCGTACCGGATGTACGTTTGCCCCTACAACATTTCCTGCATCAAACGCTGACAGATGTGCGGGCGCAGACCCAATGGCGGCGGCCGGACTTGGTCAGGGGCAGGGTGCTCGACTGCTCGTTGCCTGTACAACGGTACAGCAGGTCTCCGAGCGCCGTCCTGTACACTACCTGCCGCGGACGTCAGGGAAGTGCGTAGCGAATGCGGTGCGGGATGCAGGCATAGTGAGCCTGAGATCTGACATAGGCAAGCACATAAAGAAGACAGGGTGTGGCGAGGCGAAACAGGCAGGTGGCAAGTCGGCAGCTGTGGTCGCTGGTGTGTCTTGGCCTGTGTCTTAGGGAGCTCCCCTGCACGCGCCATGCAACGGCGCCAGCCGTTGTCGTTGCATCCCCCTCTTCCCTTTTCGCCTACAACCCTCCTGCAACCAGCAGGGCTGCTGAGTAGTGGGTTAGCGTGTGCCATGCAGCACGTACACTCGGAGAGGGGCTGCCGCACATGCCTCGGGGAGCACCCTGGTGGCCAGGCGACGAAGCGCTTTGCCTCTCCAACCCAGCGGAGTTTCTTGCAAGAGAGTTGCTTTATAGGTATACCAATCACGGTACGCGCCGTGAGCGTGTGGCCTCACACGCACACACACACCTATTTTAGCGCCAACCAGCCGCCAGCTCCCAGTTCCCAGTTCCAACACAGGCGCACGCCCACCGGCCGTCAGGTTGGAGGCGAATGCTGCATGCCACCAGGACCATGCTGCCCTTGCCCCAACGCGGCTCACTACCACCACTTCCAGCGGTCCAACCGAACCCACCAAGTGGCGATACACACCGCACCACCGCAGCCCTCACCACGACCCGTGCTCGCCGGAATCCACTGTCCGTCCGTCCCGTCCAAGCACAAGCACGTGTAAAACAGCGGGAAAACCCGATCCTCCTTCTCGACTCGTTGCAAAAAGCACCCTCGCGACCCCCGGACCCAAAGGACAAGTCCCTTGGAAGGACACGTGCCGTGCGCGTGGGGCAGCCCGCACGTGTGCCGCCAAGCCACGTGCACATATCATGAGCGATGTGTGCTGGCGCCCTGCTCGCTGGCGCGCTGCAGGCGAGCCCTGCCGCCACACGCTCTGGCTGGAGGGCATGCAGCAAGACGCACCGCAGAGCACGTCCCACTGTTAACCCACACCCGCTGTGGGCGAGGTCCTGCACCCACCTGCCCTGACAGGAGGCCTCCCTCCCATCAAGCTGTGTTCCGCTACTGCTGCTGCAGCAGCCCCCGCCAACCTCTCGCTGCCACTAAAGACACGGCCTGTGCTCCACAACGGCCCCTCCTATACCGCAGCTGCCGTCACCAACGTTACGGTTGCCACGCCACTGCCTCGATACGCCTTCCCCGCGTGCGCAGCCCCACCTTACCCCGCCGCCGCCATCGATCGCACCCTTGAGCACGTCCCTTGTCACCCCTGCAGTCCCCCACTCAAGCCCAAGCCACCCCATCGCTCTCAAGTGCACCGCTCACGCCCTGCGCCTCGCATACAGCTGTCTCTTACTTCTTCTCGTTGGCCGCACCCGCCAGCAACCACCTCGGCCCGTTGAGGCACGGCCCTTGGCCGCACCGAGCTCGGCAAGCAGCCCACGCCGCCTCACGGTCGGGTGGCCCTCGACCTGTGGCGATGCTGTCTACTTCTTGTCGCTTGCCGCCCCCGCCGCCGCCAGCTCTTGGAACACGGCGCGGGCGCGGGCCTCAACCTCCTTCAGGTACTCGGCCTGGAAGGGGTGAGGAGCAAGGGGGCAGGGAAGGGGTGGCGCGGGCGGGGTTCAGGGTTAATGCCAGATAGGGCCCAAGGGGGGAAGAGTCCAATGACGGGCGCGGACCGGCTGACCGCGATGCAGCAAAGCGTTGGCAGCTCCGCCGTGCACACACTCCCCACATCTCACCCCGACCGCAACCCCAGCATCACGCTCCCCAGCCGTCGCTGCACCACACCCCTTTCCCAGTTAACCCACACCCTCCTTGTACACAGTTCCACCCGCACGCGGCGTGTGCATAGCTCCTCGCCCGCAACCCCCGCACCATGCCCGCTATGCAACGACACGCACCACAGACCACATCCTCCTGTTAACCCACGCCCTGCCATACACCGCACCCCGTCAGTATGCACCACCCTTGGTACATAACCCACACACCTGCACTCACTGCGAGTAGCTGCCACCCTGCAGGCCCAGTACCACATCTCCACCCATGCACCAGGCTGCACCATACTTTCCAACCTACGTAACCCCCCTTCTGCAGCCCCAGCACCACGCCCTCCATACGCCGCTGCACCACACCCCCCTGTGTTAGCCCACACCCTGCCTTAGTACACACCCCACCTGCACGCGCTGCGCGTAGCTGCCGCTCTGCAGGCCCAGCACCACGCCCTCCATACGCCGCTGCACCACCCCCCCCTGTGTTAGCCCACACCCTGCCTTAGTACACACCCCACCTGCACGCGCTGCGCGTAGCTGCCGCTCTGCAG
>VFQN01006850.1_pt1 | contig 12679 bp, 11 predicted proteins | sample 3512371 | NCBI WGS metagenome assembly VFQN01 (sample SAMN10412370, study PRJNA504923) | tailings metagenome | isolation source: Replicate 2 from Balatoc abandoned mine | place: Philippines: Itogon, Benguet | collected 2017-08-28
CAGGCCTTGCAGGATCACGCCCAGGCGCGCCGCTCCTGAGAACAAAACCCGGCTGTCGATCCCGATCCATCCGAGAAAGACCACGGCTGAATGGATGGGTCCTGCACGGTCCCGCGGCATCAGTGGGTTGGTCCACCGAGCCAGGCTTGTGGATCCATACTGTTGAGCCTGGCGATGCCGATCGGGCTGTATAGGTAACGGCGGCATGTCCGTCGCTGCGACTGGAGCAAGCCAACAGTCGGGTTCTGCGGCCAAGGGCAATGTTGCGCAGCGCCCGCTCGGCCAGGTGTTGCTGGCACAGACCCGCCTGTCAGCGAGGAGCCTAGCGAAGGTCTTCCAGCGCTCGAACAGATAGTCCAAGGCTTTGGCGGCCTCGGGATGGCACGCGGGCCGTCCATCTGCCCAAGACCGTGAGCGGCTGCCTGGGACAGGAGTGGACAATGACCCGCGCTGCACACGGGCCACCTCAGCCACCTGCCGGCAGTCGATGACAGATATAAGGGCCGATCACTGCAGTCCCAGCGCGACAAGCCGCTGGTGCCCCGGCCCTAACGTAGCCGCGCGATCATGAGCATCTCACGCCTTCAGCAATGAAAGCACTCAACCGCCCAGCAGTACCGGCAGTGGTGCCGTGCAGAGGATGTGGCGCGTGGCGCCGCCGAAGATGAGTTCGCGCAAGCGCATGTGGCCGTAGGCACCCATGACGAGCAGGTCCGCGCCATGCGCCTTTGCCTGCGCAAGCAGTATTTCGCCCGCGTCTTGGTCCTCGCCCTGTACGGTCTCGGTACGTATCGTGACATCGTGCCGTTTCAGCATCCTGCCGACATTTCCAAGCCCGGCTGCTGCCCTCTCCCCGATGGCGCAGACGACGACCTTCTTGGCAGTTCGGAGAAAGGGCAGGGCCCCATGCAGAGCACGGCTTGCTTCACGCGAGCCGTTCCAGCCGACCAGCACCGTATGGCCGATGTCCTCCGGGCAACTGGGTGGCAGCACGAGGACCGGCACGCCGGCTTCCATGATCAGCCGTTCGACGAGTTCGTCGACCCTATCCTCGTCCCTTGTGGTGATCAGGAGGTCCGAGCCATGTGCCGCTTCGACAAGAAGGCGGCCAGGATCTCCCTCCGCTTCCTGCCAGACCAGGTCTGGATGGGCGCAAAGCCTGTCATAGATGGCTCGGACATGCTTCTTGGCTTCCTGGTTCGCTCGCTGCTGCGCCTGGATGATCTCCGGTGCGATGTAGACTGCTCCACCCCCTTCCCAGAAGGTTGGAACGAACGGCTCCGGCACGACATGCATGCCGATGAGCAGGGCCTCGAAACGGTGAGCCAAGGTGCGCGCTGTCTTCAGGCGGATCTCGACCGGCCGTTCGGCCTGAAGCTCGACCAGTATCGTGCGGTAGCTCATGATCCGTTCCTCAAGCCTTGCCTCTGGATCCTAGGCCGCCAGGAAGGCGCAATGCTTTGCGCTAGATCAAGGGGAACGGAACGCGAGACTGAAAGCAGCGGCAATGCTCTTCTCGATCAGAAGGTAAGGGTGCGCCCGAAGAGGCTGCCGGCGCCGGCTTTCTCCCTGGGAACAAGCTCAGCCCACCCTGGCCGGTCGTCCGAGCTGTTGCTCAGCTTCACGGACGATGCGGATGGCGCGCATCAGGACGTCCGGCGTCACGCTGATCGAATCGATCCCGCACCCGACCAGGAACTTGGCGATATCCGGATAGTCGGAAGGAGCCTGGCCGCAGATGCCACTGTGCCGATGGTTGCGTCTGGCGCCTTCAACCGCCTCCCGAAGAAAGGCCGTGACCGCAGGATCCCGCTCGTCAAAGTCGAAGGCGACCATCTGGCTGTCGCGGTCGACGCCCAGGACGAGCTGGGTGAGGTCGTTCGAGCCGATCGAGAAGCCATCGAAGCGCTGGGCGAACTCGTCGATCAGGATGACGTTGGACGGGATCTCGCACATGACAAAGATCTCGAGTCCGTCCTCGCCGCGGCGCAATCCTTCCTGGGCCAGAGCGGCAACCACACGGTCCGCCTCGTCGAGGCGGCGGCAGAACGGAATCATCACCTTCAGGTTGGTCAGTCCCATGGCTTCGCGCACGCGCCGCATGGCGGCGCATTCCAGGGCGAAGGCTTCCCGGTAGGCTGGATGGGCATAGCGTGAGGCCCCCCGGAAGCCGAGCATCGGGTTTTCCTCATGCGGTTCAAACGACTTGCCGCCGAGAAGCGCCGCGTACTCATTGGTCTTGAAGTCGGACAGCCGCACGATCACCGGCCTTGGCCAGAAGCCGGCGGCAATCGTGCCCACGCCCTCGGCCAGGCGGGTTACGAAGAACTCGGCTGCGGAGGGATAGCCTGCGACCATGGCCGCTATCGCACGACGTTCCTCCGGATCCGTCACTCGTTCCGGATGAAGCAGCGCCATCGGGTGCGCCTCGACGGCCTCGTTGATGATGAACTCGATCCGGGCGAGGCCTACTCCATCAGCCGGCAGCCGCGACAAGCCGAAGGCCAGATCAGGATTGCCCAAGTTGATCATGACACGGGTCAACGGCCGCTCGATCGTACTGAGGTCCGTCGTCTGTACGGTGAATGGCACACTGCCCTGGTAGATCCGGCCCACCTCGCCTTCGGCGCAGGACACGGTAACGGTGGCGCCGTCGGCCACGGTTTCGGTGGCGCCATCCGTGCCCACCACCGCAGGAATGCCGAGTTCGCGAGCGACGATGGCGGCGTGGCAGGTCCTGCCGCCGCGATTGGTGACGATTGCCGCGGCACGCTTCATCACCGGCTCCCAGTCCGGCGCGGTCGTGTCCGCTACCAGCACTTCGCCGTCCCTGAAGTCGCCGAGCTGGCGCACGTCGTTGATCAGCCGGGCGGGACCAGCGGCGACTTTGGTGCCGACCGCCCGCCCGCTTGCCAGCAGCGTTGCCTTGGCTTCGACATGATATTCCTCAACCAAGTTTGCCGCACGCTGGGATGCGACAGTCTCCGGCCGAGCCTGGACCACATAAAGTTGGCCATCCACGCCATCCAGCGCCCACTCGATGTCCATGGGCATCAAGCGGCCCGCACGCCGGCTGTAATGGTCCTCGATCCGCATGGCGTAATCGGCGAGCTGGAGCACCTGCGGGTCGTTCAGGCAGTAGCGGCGGCGCTCCTCCGGGCTGGTTACCTGATTGACCACGGCCTCACGGGTCCGTCCCTCGGCATACACCATCTTGATCTTCTTGGCGCCAAGCACCCGGCGCAGGACGCAGCGCCTGCCGGCCTTGAAGGTTGGCTTGTGGACACAGAATTCGTCCACATCGACCGCACCTTGCACGACGTTCTCGCCAAGGCCCCAGGCGGCGGTGATGAACACCGCATCCGGAAAACCTGTCTCTGGATCAATCGAGAACATCACTCCGGCGCACGCAAGATCCGCGCGTATCATCTTCTGCACGCCCACAGAGAGCGCGACCTGGAAATGGTCGAAGCCCTTGTCGACGCGGTAGGAAATCGCCCGATCAGTGAAAAGCGAGGCTTGGCAACGGCGGACTGCGTCGATCAGCATGCGCGGCCCACGGACGTTGAGATAGGTGTCATGCTGGCCAGCAAAGCTGGCCGTGGGCAGATCCTCGGCCGTTGCCGAGGAGCGGACGGCCACGGAAAGCTCGTCCCCATGCTCCGCCTGCAGTCTGGCATAGGCTGCCAGAACCTCCTCCTCCGCCTCCGGTATCAGGCCGGCGCCGTACACGATCTCGCGGCAGCGCACCCCGGCTCGGGCAAGTGCCTTCACGTCCGCCTTGTCCAAATGATCGAGTTCACCGTGCAGCGCCGGCCAGGCACCTGCGCGCGTGAGCGCATCGCGAAAGGCCTGAGCCGTCAAAGCGAATCCGCCTGGCACTGGAATGCCTATGGGGGCGAGCTCGCGATACATCTCGCCGAGGCTGGCGTTCTTCCCGCCGACCAGCGCCACGTCGCCAATGCCGAGTTCGCTGAACCAGCGCACGTAATGCATCGCAGCCATGACCATCTCCGAAAGCTTGCATCCCGGTGTGGCGTGAGCGCACGTACATCACCAAAGCAGTGTCAGCGGATGCCATGCAGCATAACTCGCGCCGGCTATCGGAAACCCTGAACCAACCAGACCCAGGCGCTCATCGGTACACGAGCACGGGAATCTGCGAGTGCGTCAGCACCTTCACGGTCTGACTGCCCAAAAGGACTGCCGATAGCCCCCGTCGCCCGTGGGAGGCCATGGCGATCAGGTCGCAGTTCCGCTCCAGGGCTGTGCCGATGATCACCGCATGGGGCTGATCATGCTCGACGCAAATGGTCTCACAGTCCACGCCGAACGCCTGGGCCTGGGACTCTGCCATGCTCAGGATGCGCTCCGCCTGCGCGGTTGCGTGCTCAAGGAACTCTGCGGGCGTATGACTGACCTGATCGGGCGCCAAGGAGAAGACGTGGAACGGCTCGATCACCGTCAGCAACGTTGCCCGCGCTCCGGCCTCCCGCGCGAAACCCAGGGCCTTCTCCACGGCAGCCGAAGACAGGCTGGAACCGTCGGTCGGTATGAGAATATGATGGAACATGGACCATTCCTCCTTGATCGAACCAAGATCCCCCGAGTTGATAGGCCGAAGGGGAATGACGATGGAAGATGGAAGCAGCCTGCTTTTGACGGATCTCTATCAGCTCAACATGCTGCAGGCTTATCTCGACGAAGATGCCACCGACAAAGCAGTGTTTGAGTTCTTCGTCAGAAAACTGCCGTCTCGCCGCAATTTTCTCCTGGCTGCCGGCCTGGAGCAGGTGGTTGATTTCCTCGAACAGGCACGCTTTTCCGAGGCCGACTTGGCTTGGCTGGCGAGCAGCGGCCGGTTCAGTGACCGGCTCCTCGAATGGCTGGCATCCTTCCGCTTCACGGGCGACGTCGATGCGATGCCAGAAGGAAGCGTATTCTTCCAGGACGAACCTATTCTGCGCGTGACTGCGCCACTGCCGCAGGCACAACTCGTCGAGACGCGCCTCATCAACCTGCTGCACTTCCAGTCGCTGATCGCCAGCAAGGCAGCGCGCATGGTGCTCGCTGCGCCGGACAAGCTGCTGGTCGATTTCGGTCTTCGCCGGGCACACGGCATCGATGCCGGGCTCCTGGCCGCACGAGCCAGCTATATCGCCGGGTTCGCCGGCAGTGCCACCGTCCCGGCAAGCCCCCGCTTCGGCATTCCCTTGTTCGGTACGATGGCGCACTCGTTCATCCAAGCTCACGACGACGAGGTCGCTGCCTTCGAGGCCTTTGCCCAATCGCGGCCGGACAATCTGGTGCTGCTGATCGATACCTACGACACCTTGGCAGCCGCCCGGAAAGTCGTGGGTCTTGCGCCGAAGCTGCGGATGGCCGGCATCAATGTGCGTGGCGTCCGCCTGGACAGCGGCGATCTGATCGCGCTTTCCCAAGGCGTGCGCCACATCCTGGATGAGGGCGGGCTCCGCGACGTCACGATCTTCGCAAGCGGCGGCCTGGACGAGGATGAGCTCGCCAGGATCCAGCGGGCCAGTGCCCCCATCGATGGTTTCGGCATCGGCACGAGCCTGACGACCTCCTCCGATGCTCCTGCCTTCGACTGCGCTTACAAGCTGCAGGAGTACGCGGGCCTTGCCCGGCGCAAGCATTCCAGCGGCAAGGCGACCTGGCCCGGCTGCAAGCAGGTATGGCGCAGCTTTGATCAGGAAGGGCGGATGTCTGGAGACGTTGTCTCGGCGAGGACAGACGAGCAGCCAGGGATGCCACTGCTTGAACCGGTCATGTACGGCGGTCGGCGAGTGGCTCCCGCTCCGACGCTCGATGCGATCCGGGCGCGCAGCGCCGATAGCATGGCACGGCTGCCTGAGCCCCTCCGAAATCTCGAAACGGCGGTTGGATATCCGGTATCGATCGGGCAGCCATTGATGGATCTTGCAGCAGAAGTCGACCGACGCCTCCGCACGGCGCAGAGCGACAACTCCGCCTGAGCCTGGAACCGCAGGGTTAATGCATTTCAACGATGCCGGGAGCCAGCGACGGGACATTGCACAGGCTGATGTATCGGACCCCATCCACATACGTCCCGGCAGTCTCGCTGCAGCAGTTCAACGCGCGCGGCAAATTGAATTTCGCTCGTCCGGACGGGATCCGCTTTGATCTAGCTCAAGGTAATGCTCGCAGGGACAACGTATTGGGCCGGACTGATGCCATCGTGTCCGACCCAGCTGAAGCGGAACCCGGCTCAGCCGGGTTTGGTGCCTATCCTGAGGCCCACCAGGAGATCGTAGGATGCCGTTTCGTGACCGTATCGAAGCTGGGCAGCGGCTTGGTCGGGCGCTGGCTGACTGCAAGACATTCAAGCCGGTCGTCCTGGCATTGCCGCGAGGCGGCATTCCTGTCGCCATCGAGGTCGCCCGGACGCTGGAAGCGCCGCTCGACCTTGTCCTGGTACGTAAGCTGAGCGTTCCGATGCAGCCTGAGCTTGCCATGGGTGCCGTGGCCGAGGGCCCGCAGCCGGTCATTGTTCGCAACGGAGACATCATCCGGCAAGCGGGGATCACGAAGGCAGAGTTCGAGGCGGCCTGTGAGCAGCAACTGGCTGAGATCGAACGGCGTCGGAAGCGCTACCTCGGAGCGCGACAGCGACCCAGGCTGGCTGATCAGGTCGTCATTGTCATCGATGACGGCATAGCGACTGGTGCCACCATGCTCGCAGCACTGCGCGCCGTACGCCGCCAGTCGCCGCATTACTTGATCCTGGCGGTTCCTGTCGCCAGTCCTGACGCACTTGAGCTTCTACGAATGGAAGCGGACGAAATTGTCTGTCTGGAACAGCCAAATAACTTGAACAACTTTGCCTCTTTCTACCTGGACTTCCACCAGCTAGATGATGATGAAGTTGTTGAAGAAATTACAGGATACAGATATCCTGTCCAATCGGAGGTAAAAGACCCTGATCAAGCACAGGCTGAAATTTTCAGGCAGGCTTCCCAATCTATTGGTGCTGTAGAAAACAGTGAGCTTGGCTCCGTTAGATCGTGATGCTCGTCCAAAGGCGAGCAGGTTCACGTCCATCGGCACGCGCAGCTACGAACGGCCAGCCGGCATTGGATCGGCGACAGCACCGGTTCCACCGGCAACAGGAACCGGCTCGCAGTTTTGGCAGTAATGCGCCATGTAAGGTGAGGCTATCCTCCAGTCCCATAGGCAACGACAACGACGGCTGGATCTTAGGCTGAGCGGCGACGATATATTGCATGCGACAGCCAGGGGCCTCCAAAAACTGTAAAGCTTGCTTCAATGTATCAACCCACCACGAGGATTATGCTAAGAGGGATGCACGTCTAAGCTGGATGAGTGGTCATGAATCCGCGCTGGTGCATTCTGTGCCTGGGACTGTTGACGGATCCAGCGGCAGCGCAAGACCTGCCCGGTGATCCAGGGGCTGGACGGCAACTTGCCGAAGCTTGGTGCGGCACCTGTCATGAGGTGGTGCCTGGTAGCCTCCATCCGGAGACGCCCAAGGGACCGCCATTCCTCGTCATAGCCGACGACCCGGCAGTCACGGAGGCAGGTCTGCGCGCCTTCCTGCAGACACCACATGCCGATATGCCGGACATTCGGCTGACGCATGATCAAGCCACAGATATTATTGCCTATATACTGAGCCTGCGCGGCGGGGAGTCGGCACCTTGAGCGATCAGTGATTCAGGCTTTCTGCCGCACCATGCGAAGCACCGCCTCAGATCCCGTTGGCGAGCATGTTTGCTCGTTCGGAACAGGTGTGGTGGAAGCTCGGGATGGCAACTGGCAGCGCCCTATTTGCCCTGCAGGCGCAGCACGGTGACGTTCGAAGTGCCTGCCATGACGCCCGGCCGGATCGGCCGAGGCGCCGGAATTGAGCTTCTCGGCCGACCACATCACGAGGAACTCCTTGCGGGTCTCTCTGATCGCCGCGATGTCGTGGGTCTTGCCGGCCGCCTGAATCGCGCATCAGGCACCGGCCGCCATGCCGTTCTGCACCCACACATCCTTGATGTCGGACATGTTGCCAGCAGGTTCTGCATGGTCTGCTGGCCTTGCGCCCAGTCCCAGTTGGCATTGGCCGAAGACCTCGCGACATCCCGTGACCCGCATCTTGTTGGCCGGATGTCTGGCCATGCCGTTGATGGTCAAGGCATTGCCTTTGCCGCCCAATGCCTTTGCCAGCCACTGTTTTGGGCTTACGCGCCCAGTTGGTCTGGTCGATGCCGACATAGATGGCATCGGGCGAGGAGACCTCGGGTCGGTGGCGACCACCAGGATGCCTGACATCTTGGACCAGGCGACACCGGACCGAAGGCAGTCGGGTTGTTCGGGTTGATGATGATGGCGTTCACGCCCTGGTTCATGAAGTTGCGCGCGGCACCGGTTTTGCCCTGCGCGTCGAGGTCCGAGCTCTGGATCATCACCTCGCTGTCGACGCCCTTGTCCTTCCACGCCTGCGCGGCCGCCTGGGCCTCCTCAATCCATTCGCTCCCACCCAGCTGTTCGACAGGCCGCTCTTGTAGGTTTCGGCGAGCGCCGTGCTGCTCATCGGGGCGACGAAGCTCACAGTGAGGATCATGATCTTCATCTCATGCAGGAATCTTGCTGTGGCAGCCCCTAATACGTGATCAGAGCTTCCGGCACCGTCCATTCTCCTGTCTTCAGGGCCAGTAGCCACGCAAGCGCCAGCAGTGCACCCGCCAGCAGCGCATAGATTCGCTGCGCCAGCCGCCCCTGGGGCACGAGTTGCGTCCAGCGACCGAGCACGAGGCCAAGGCCGCCGCCGATCACGAAGCCGGCCGCGTGTGCGCCGACATCCGTCTGTTCGCCGCCAAAGCCCAGGTAGGCGAGCAGCATGCTTCCCGCCGCCAGGGGCATCCAGCGGCGGATCCGACCACGCCAATGCATGGTGCGCCGCTGCTGGGTGTAGCCTGACAGGATGCCCAGGGCGCCGAAGATCGCCGTCGAGCTGCCAATGGCCGTATGGATGGCTGGATGAAGAAGCGCGTTCAGCCCATTGCCGAGGGCCCCGGCCAGAAGGATGGCCAGCCAGGCCAGCCCTGCGCCCAGCACCTGCGCCACCGGCAGGCTGAACGCCATGCCGGCGATCAGGTTCGTGAGCAGATGGCCGTGGTCGACATGTAGGGTCAGTGCTGTGATGGTCCGCCACCAGGCGCCGTCCTGGATCAATCCCGCCTGGGCAGCACCGCTCGCCGACCAGTCGATGGACCAGCTGTGCCTCTGGTCGGCGCCGAAAAAGAACAGGAGGACCATGCTATACACCAGAGTCGCTCCTACTCCATGCAGAGCTGACCGCGTTTCAGTGGCCAATCCCGTCTCAGGACGGTTCTCCTGCTCGTACGCATCGAGTTGCTGGCGCGCCTCCTGGGCCTGGTGTGCCGCAACATACAGCGCCGTACCTCCGTCTTCCTCGACCAGCCGGCAATCAATGCCGACAGCAAGGAGGACCAGGGCAAGCTGCCTTGCGTCTTCCCTTCGGGAGCAGCGGACCTTCACGAGGTTGGCCATCGACCTGCCGGATCATTGAGCACCTGGGGCAATGTTGGCTGGATGATCAGGGTCTTGCCATGCCTTGCTCGCGGTTGCCGATTGGTGGATCGGCCTTTCAGCAGATGTCTGGCAAGAAATACTGGCTCTGCGCGTGCACGTGGCAGAGGCACTCTCCTCTAGGGCCTGTTAGTTCTTGAGCTAGTCGAGGGAGGCAGCGAGGCAGAGGACGCCGATGAAGGAGGTGCGGTCGTCTCGTAGTGGGTGGCGATGGCGCGCCACTCCTTGAGCCTGGCCCACAAGCGCTCGACCCATCGAGAGCGCTGTTCTCGATGGGTTGTGGTAGATCCAGGCGGGACAGGCGATTGGTGCCTCGTGCCGCTGGGTAGGGATTACTGGTCGGCTACCCCTTGGCGGCCAGCAGACCGCCGCTCCTTTGGAGATCGGATCTGCCTTCTGCTGAAGGCTGATGGTTCCAGATGTGCTGGTGGGGGACTGTCAGAATTTTCGTGCGGTGGCGGGCATGATGCGGGCAAAGGAGGCCCGACATGTCGCGACGCAAAGAGCCGAAGATCCCGGACGCGATCCTGGACCAACTGCTGGCTGGGGCCGATCCGAAGAGCGCCTTTGACCCGAACGGGCTGCTGGACGAGTTGAAGAAGGCGCTGGCGGAGCGGGCGCTGAACGCCGAGATGGACCACCACCTGGCATCCGAGGAGGCGGATAACCGCCGCAACGGCTATGGCCGCAAGACGGTGGTGACCGACACCGGCAAGCTCGAGCTGGAGGTGCCCAGGGACCGCCAGGCCAGCTTCGATCCGCAGCTGATCGCGAAGTATCAGCGCCGCTTCCCAGGCTTCGACGACAAGATCGTCTCGATGTACGCGCGCGGCATGAGCACCCGGGAGATCGTGGGCCACCTGCGGGAACTCTACGGCATCGACGTGTCCCCGGACCTGATCAGCGCGGTGACCGATGCCGTGTTGGACGAGATCGCCGCCTGGCAGGTCCGGCCACTGGAGCCGGTCTACCCTTTGGTCTTCTTCGACGCGCTACGGGTAAAGATCTGGGACGAGGGCCTGGTCCGGAACAAGGCCGTGCACATCGCCCTTGGCGTCCGCGCCGACGGCACCAAGGAGATCCTGGGCCTGTGGCTGGAGCAGAACGAGGGAGCAAAGTTCTGGCTGCGGGTCATGAACGAACTCCGCAACCGCGGCGTTGAGGACGTGCTGATTGCGGTCGTCGACGGCTTGAAAGGCTTCCCTGAGGCGATCCTAGCGGTGTTTCCAGAAGCAACCATCCAGACCTGCGTGGTCCACCTGCTCCGGCACAGCCTGGACTTCGTGTCGTACAAGGACCGCAAGGCCGTGGCGGCCGCGCTCAAGGACATCTACCGCGCGGTTGACGCGACCGCCGGCGAAGCAGCGCTTGCCGCCTTCGACGCTTGCCGCCTTCGACGAAGGCTTGTGGGGTCGCCGCTACCCCGCGATCGGCCAGAGCTGGCGGCGGGCCTGGAGCGAGGTGGTGCCGTTCTACGCCTTCCCCAGCGACGTTCGCCGGATCTTGTACACCACGAACGCCATCGAGGCCTTGAACGCCAAGCTGCGCCGGGCGGTCCGCGCCAGGGCCACTTCCCGACCGACGAGGCAGCCATGAAGCTGCTGTTCCTGGTCTTGAACCGGACGGAGCGGGAGTGGAAGATGCCACCCCGCGAGTGGGGCATGGCCAAGGCCCAGTTTGCCGTCCTGTTCGGCGAGCGCTTCACCAAGGCCATGGCAGGCTGAGGAACAACCGCCCGCCACCGCACGAAAATTCTGACAGTCCCCGCTGGTGGAAGGCATGGCTGGTTTAGCCGCGATCCGCCACCACCCAGGGCGGCACCTTTGGCAAACAAGCGAGCAGGCCGAGGACCTGGGACAGTTCGTGCGCCTGTCCGGGTGTCAGGCTGAAGGTAACGGCCCGACCGCTATCGTCGGCGATCACGCAGGCTTTCGTTCCATGGCCACCACGAGATCGGCGAAGAGCTTCACCCGTAGCGCGTCGGGCTCCGCTGCCCCCCTTCTGGGCAGCACCGGCCGCCTTTTGATGTGCTCGGATGTTGCTACCGTCCAAAAAGGTCATGCCCAGTTGCACACCGCGCTCTTGCGCCATGGCCAGCAGGCGGATCATCCATCGCCGCAGGTGTTCAGGTCAGCAGACTTGAACAGGGCCCAAACTCGACTGGCAGGCTGCGCCACTTGGCGCCGATCTGACAGCGCCAGATGATCGCCTCGATCGCGCGCCGTAGATTATGGGGCTGGGTCTTGCGGTGCGGACGGCAGGCCTTGATCAATAGCGCCAGTGTCGCCCACTGCCTATCCGTCAGAACGCCCGGCATTAGCCACCCCATCCGCTGCACATCCAACAGATAGGGACGAAGCAATCAGGAGCTAACGGAACCTGGCCGTACATGCGATCGAATATGTCCTGCTTGCATGGCGTGAACTGGATGCCGTTGTTGGTCAGCGGAACCCGGCTTTGCCGGCATGCCTCTGGCGGATCGCCACGCGCCTCGTGTGGATGCGGTAGAGTATGGCCAGGATCAGATCGCGCAGGGACTGGGCAGCTTGCATCCTGCCGGCTCTGCACGAGCCGGGCGACGGCGAACTTGCTGGTGCGGTCGATGCCTAAAACAAGCGCAGCTTAACCTTCCTCGGCCCGCGCCTCGGCCAGATCGATGTGGAAATGGCCGATCGGTAGCTGGCGAAGCGCTTCTTGGCGGGTTTGTCGCCCTCGACCTCCGGCAGCCGGCTGATCCCATCGAGCTTCAGCCTGATCCCCCGGCGGGATGTCCGCGTAGCGGACAGGTCGCGCCAGGCAGCGGTGCAGGGATGAGCGAGTAAGGCGTGGAATGGTGGGCTGCAGGCTGTAGAAGTAATCATTTAGTGGCAGCAGGGTGTGCTGGCGAAAGGCGACGATAATCGCTTCTCCCTCGGGCGTCAGGAGCGTCGAGCGAACCCCTTTCGGCTCCATGGGCGCGCCCCTGGTCGTCAACCGCACGGCATTACTTCTGAATGGTCATCAGACTGATGCCCTAGGGTTCGAACCCAATCAGCACCAGAATGCGATGACGGCGGCGAGGGCGACGGCTGAGGCG
>VFQN01006852.1_pt1 | contig 12670 bp, 11 predicted proteins | sample 3512371 | NCBI WGS metagenome assembly VFQN01 (sample SAMN10412370, study PRJNA504923) | tailings metagenome | isolation source: Replicate 2 from Balatoc abandoned mine | place: Philippines: Itogon, Benguet | collected 2017-08-28
CCCGCCCAACGCTGCCGCAGGCCTTCGAGGTGGGGCAGGAACGTCGCATCGATGAACAGCACTTCCGGCTCGGAATCGGTGAGACCGTAGGCGATCTCCTCGAAGCTCCAGCGCGTGTTGAGCGGAACGACCACCGCGCCGGCCCAGAGCGTGCCGAAATAGGTCTCCATGTAGCGGGCCGAGTTGAGCGCCAGGATGGCGACGCGATCGCCGACCCCGACGCCGAGCGTGCCCAGACCAGCCGCGAGCCGCGCGACGCGGTCCTTCACCTGCGCCCAGGTTCGACGCTCGGCACCATCCACGGATGCGATCCGGTTCGGCGCCAGTTGAGCCATGCGCCGCAGCGGCTGCGTCAGTAGCATCGTATTCCTCCCCTTTTCGGCGCCTGCTTCCAGCGTGGATCAGATCCGCGGCCGGAAGCCTCCTCAGTTCGCCATGTTCTCGATGAGGCCGGCCATGCCCTGGCCGCCCCCGATGCACATCGTGATCACCGCGTAGCGCTGCCCGGTCGCCTTCAGATGGTCGATCGCGGTCATCGTCATGCGCAGGCCGGTGGCCCCTGGAGGATGGCCGATGGAAATGCCGCCTCCGTAAAGATTGGTCTTGTCGCGCGACACTCCCAGTTCGCGTTCGGCGTGGATGTTGACGGCGGCAAATGCCTCGTTGATCTCGAAATAGTCGATATCGTCCACCGTCAGGCCGAATTTGTCGAGCAGCTTGCGCGTTGCCGGCACGGGGCCGATGCCCATGATTTCCGGAGGAACACCCGCGACGGCCCAGCCGAGAAGACGCGCATCCGCCTTGATGCCGAGATCCTCGGCCGCCCCACGCTCGGCCACGACGATCGCCGCCGCTCCGTCGGTGACGCCGCTCGAACTGCCGGGCGTGATGCGGCCGCCTTCGCGGCGGAACGCCGGCCGCAACGAGGCGAGCTTCTCCGCCGTGATCCCGAAGCGGGGGAACTCATCGCGCTCGAGAATGCGAGGCGACTTGCGGTCGGGCACCTCGATCGGCACGACCTGCTGCCCGAGGAAGCCGCTTTCGATCGCAGCCTGCGCGCGGCGCTGGCTCATCAGGCCCCACTCGTCCATCTCCTCGCGCGTGTAGCCGTATTTCTCGGCCACGTTCTCGGCGGTCGATCCCATCAGCTCGCCTGAAAAGCCGCAGCGATAGATGACGTCGGCGCCGTCCTCGAGGGCGACATGGCCCTTCGTGTCGCCCCACCGCATCGTGCGCGCCACATAGGGGATGCGGCTGAAATTCTCGCCGCCGGCAGCGATCCCGATCTTCGATTCGCCGGCCGCGATGTTCTCGGCCGCGGTGGTGATGGCCTGGAGACCCGACGCACAGCCGCGATTGACCCCCATCGCGCCGGATTCGACCGGCAGACCGGAGCGGACCGCGATCACGCGGCTGACGATGGCCGCCTCCGGATCGACCGGGGTGACGTTGCCGAAGACGAGATTGTCGACGTCCGCGGCCTTGATGCCGGCCCGGTCGATCGACGCCTTGACCGCGTGGATGCCCAGCGTCTGCAGCGGCACGTCGCGCAGGCTCTTGCCGAAATCCCCGAAGGGTGTGCGGGCGCCTCCCGCCAAGACGATCTCAACCATGTCGGTCCTTCCTGCAGCCTATCCCGACCGCTCCGGCGGCCGGCTTCCGTCGACAGTAATGTGCAACGCTCATTAAACCGAAGTCAACGCATCCGAACGGGCGCCGGCCCGATCCGGACCAACCGGCGACATTCTCCACATATCTAGACAAAGCGGGCGGGACCGAGCATCGGTGGCAGGTTCCGCATCCGTGGAAAATCCGGACATCTCCTGGCACAGGGGCGGGAATCTCCTGCGAAAATGGCTGCTGCCGGCCGCGAAGCGGCGAATTTCCCGCGCTCGGGGAACGCGACAGGCGATGTGATGGCCGCGAGATCGACCAATTGCCCCAAGCAGGCACGAATTGACCGAACCGGGGACGCATGTAATGAGTGATACTTATTATCAGAAGCGGAACGAGGCGGCCGATGAAGATCAGGTTCGACGGGCGTGTGGCGATCGTCACCGGAGCGGGCAACGGGCTCGGCCGCGCACATGCGCTGGCGCTGGCGGCGCGCGGCGCCAAGGTCGTGGTCAACGATTTCGGCGGCGCGGGCAACGGCGCCGGCCGATCGTCCGAAGTGGCCGAGTCCGTTGTCGAGGTAATCCGGGCGGCCGGCGGCGAAGCCATAGCCGACCCCGCCGACGTCTCGCGGCAGGACGAAGTGACAGCGATGGTGGCCAAGGCGATGGAGCGCTGGGGCCGGGTCGACATCCTCGTCAACAATGCCGGCATCACCCGCGACAGGTCGTTCGGCAAGATGGACATCGCCGACTTCCAGAAGGTCGTGGACGTGCACCTGCTCGGCACCACGCTCTGCACGCAGGCGGTGTGGAACATCATGCGCGAGCAGAACTACGGCCGCGTCGTGATGACCTCGTCGACGTCGGGTCTCTACGGAGCCTTCGCCCAGGCGGCCTACGCCGCCGCCAAGGCGGGGATGCTCGGCCTGATGAACGTGCTGCATGTCGAGGGCGCCAAGCACGGCATCCGCGTCAACCTGCTGGCACCCTGGGCTTCGACCCGGCTGACGGCCGGACTGCTGCCCCAGGAGGCGCTCGACCTGATGGGACCGGAGACGGTGACGCCGGGCGTGCTGTTTCTCGTCAGCGAGGATGCGCCCGCCCGCATGATCATGAGCGCCGGGTCGGGCTGCTTCGCCCGCATCCGTCTGCTGGAATCGGAAGCGGTGTTCTTCCCGCCCGGGGAGCGCACGCCGGAAGCGATCGCGGCGCGCTTCGAAGACATCTGCTCAGTCGAGGGGGAGCGCGAGGTCACCGACACGTTCCAGCAGAACATTCACCTCGTCAGGAAGGCGGCCGCCGCGCTCGGCATCGCCTCGCCACTCTAGATCGTCATCCATCGCAGGGACACTTCAACCATGACCATACGGTTCGACGGCCGCGTTGCCATCGTCACGGGCGCCGGAAACGGCATCGGCAAGGAACACGCGCTGGGGCTCGCCGCGCGCGGCGCGAAGGTGGTCGTCAACGACCTCGGCGGCGCCACCAACGGCAGCGGCGCGTCATCGGCGGTGGCCGAGGCGGTCGCGGAAGAGATCCGCCGCAAGGGCGGCGAGGCGATCGCCGACGGCGCCGACGTGTCGAACCCCGAACAGGTCGACGCCATGGTGGCGCGGGCGAAGCAGGCCTGGGGGCGGGTCGACATCCTCGTCAACAATGCCGGCATCCTGCGCGACAAGACGTTCTCGAAGATGGAGCTGGACGATTATCTCAAGGTGCTCAATGTCCACCTGACCGGCACGGTGATCTGCACCAAGGCGGTATGGGAGATGATGCGCGAGCAGAATTACGGGCGCATCGTGCTGACGACGTCGACATCGGGCCTCTACGGCAATTTCGGCCAGGCGGCCTACGGCATGGCCAAGGCCGGGATGCTGGGCCTGATGAACGTTCTCCATCTCGAGGGCGCGAAGAACCGGATCCACGTCAACATGCTCGCCCCCTCGGCCGTCACCCGCATGACCGAGGACCTCCTGCCCAAGGAGGCGCTGGACCTGATGCGGCCGGAGCTGATCACGCCGGGAGTGCTCTATCTGGTGAGCGAGAACGGCCCGTCGCGCGTCATCCTCAGCGCGGCGGCGGGCAGCTTTGCCCGGATCATCCTGAACGAGACGGATGCCGTCCACTTCAAGGAGGACGAACTGTCGCCGGAAGCGATCGAGAGCCACTTCGCGAAGATCTGCGACACCTCGGTCCTGCACACGATGCAGAACGCATTCGAGCAGAACCGCAACCTCGTCGGAAAGGCCGCGCAGGCACACGGACTGGCGGTCCCGTTCTGACCGCGACCGTTCAGCCGGAGGCGCGGATCAGGTTCTGTCGAGCCGCGCTTCGATGCGGGCAAGGCGTTCGCTGATGGCGGCAAGCTCGGTCGCGGTATCGTCCCTGGCCGGATGCGCGGCGAGCCCGCGATAGATCAGGTGGGTGATGTAGTCCGCGCTGGCATTGACGTCGAACCCGCCCTCGCCGCGGACATAGCTCCAGGTCTGGTGATCGATGCAGCGGTAGATCATGTCGCGAATGACGGGGATCGGCAGGTCGGCGACGAACTCGCCGGAGCGGATGGCCTTTTCGATGATCTCGACCGTGCGGCGCGTATAGGCCTTGTTCAGTTCGAACACGCGCATCGAGCGATAGTCGGGGTCCGCCTTGATGTCGTAGGTGACGAGCCGCGCGAGCGCGGGGTCCTCCTCGATCGTCCGCAGATGCCGCCAGATGAGGAAGCGCAGCCGGTTCCAGGTGCCGGAAATGCCCTGGAGCTGGACTTCGAAATCGGCGATCGCCTGCTCGTAGGCGCGCTCGACGACCTGGATGAGGAGTTCCCGCTTGGTGGAGAAGTATCTGTAGATCGTACCTTCGACGACGCCGGCCCGCTCGGCGATCTCGGCGGACGACGCTTCGTGATAGCCCTTCTCCCGAAAGACCTCGGCGGCAGCGTCGAGCAGTTCGGCCTCGCGGACCTCCTTGCTGAGCCGTCTCCGGCGCGGTGCCTTCTGGCTCATCCGTGTTCTCTCCAGTCGCACCGGCATACCAGTCCCGAAGGCGGGGCGAAAGCCGAGTAGGTGTGGGGTTGCCCGCTATCCGCAACCTTGCGCGGATGCAAGCCGTTCTTCTTCTGTGCCGCCAGCCGGCTCATGAACGGAAGCGGGAGCGCGGGTGAACGCCCGCGCTCCCGCGAGATCCCCGTTGCCGTATCACTTGACCAGCGGGCAGGCGCTCTCCGTGAGAGGCCGGTAGGCCTCGTCTCCGGGCAGCTTCTCGACGATGGTGTAGAGATCCCACGGCTCCTTGGACTCGGTCGGGGCCTTCGCCTGCAACAGGTAGATGTAGGACGGGATGAGACGGCCATCCTCACGCAGCTTGCCGTCGATGGCGAAAAAGTCCTTCACCGGCATCGTCTTCATCTGGGCGGTGACGGTCTTGCCGTCGTCGCTGTTCGCCGCGGCGGCGGCCTTGAGGTAGTGGGTCACGGCGGAATATGCGACCGCGTGGCTCTGGGTCGGCATACGGCCGAACTTCTTCTCGAAGCGGCGCGCATAGGCGCGGGTGTCGTCGTCGCGATCCCAGTAGAAGCTCTCGGTGACGAGCAGCCCCTTGGCGACGTCGAGGCCGAGCGCGTAGGTGTCGGTGATGCTGGTCACCAGGCCGATCAGCTTCTGGCCGCCGGCCGCGAGCCCGAACTCGCTCGCCTGCTTGAGGGAGTTCATCGTGTCGTTGCCGGCATTGGCGAAGGCGACGGTGTCGGCGCCGGAGCCCTGGGCCTGGAGCAGGAAGGAGCTGAAGTCGGTCGTGCCGAGCGGCGCGCGGGCGGAGCCGACAACCTCCTGGCCGCCGCGCCGCGCAAGCTCGGCCTCGGTATCGCGCTGGAGCGCGTCTCCGAAGGAATAGTCGGCCGTCACGAAGAACCACTTCTTCGCGCCGGCGGCGATGCCGGCCTTGGCGCCGCCGCGCGCCGCGGCATAGGTGTCGAGGCTCCAGTGGGTCGCGATGTCGGAGCAGTATTTGCCGGACAGGTCGGAGCTGAGGCCGCCGGTGTTCAGGACAGCGACACCCTTCTCCTTGCCCACCTCCATAGCAGCCAGCGAGATCGGGCTGCCGGAACCGCCGATGAGAACGTCGACCTTGTCCTCGTCGATCCAGCGGCGCGCGGTGGTCGAGGCGATATCCGCCTTGAGCTGGGTGTCGGCGTTGAGCACCTCGACCGGGGCGCCGTTGACCTTGCCGCCGAAGTCTTCGACCGCCCACAGGACGGTCTGGTAGAGGCCTTCGCCCACCGTGTCCGAATAGCCGCTCGCCATGTCGTTGAGGATGCCGATCTTGACGACTCCCCCCGAAAGCCCCTCCGCCTGCGCCGCAGCGACCGTCGACGCCAGGGCGACGGATGCCGTCAGCCCGAGCAGGCGTGCCTTGTATCCCTTCATGTCCACTTCTCCTCCATCCTGGAACGCGCCGGAACCTTGGGACATGCGGTCGACACCCGACATCGGGCGCCGATCCTCTCCGTCATTCCCGCAAGGCGCTGGATAGACAGTGGCACTCATTTGCTGCGATAAGAAGCGCAGTTCGGGGGAGAGACACGTGATTGCACATCCGTGGATTCGCGTGACCGAGCCGTGTAGAAGCTGCCGCATGAGAATAGCTCATTAGTAGTCAGCGAGCAGTTCCGGACGCTTTCGGAAGCTCCAGTTTCGGAGCGCTGCCGGCGTACAGAACAGGACCGGCAATCCGGCGAATCTTGCAGCCATTTCGCGCACAATCCGGCCATCTTCCGTCTCGCTGAAGGCGCCGCGCGGTGACAGGTGTCTGCAAGAGGACGCAGCCATGCACTAAAAAAGTCATATTCATTTAACATGCAAAGACAGGTACTGTTCGGGCGTTCCCTGCGTTGCACATCCATAGTTTTCTGCTAGTTTTACCCGTGTCAGCTCATGGAGGAGCGCCCTCAAGGCGTCATGAGCAATACTCATTAAACAAAATTGACGCCCGAGCGTCGCAATCAAGGGGGAGGAAGAGATGCCGGCAGGCCTAATCCATCAGTTCCATGCGGCGGCCACGCTCGAAACGGCGGAGACCGAGTCCGCCACGGTGAAGTCCGCCAAGCGGGTGCTGGAAATCCTCGAACTCTTCAAGGAGAAGCGCCGGCCGCTCGCCACGACGGAGATCGCCGTGGAGCTGGGCTTTCCGGTTTCCAGCACGGCGGCGCTGCTGAAGAGCCTCACCTCGCTCGGCTATCTCCATTTCGACAGGACCAGCCGCACCTACCATGCAAGCCTGCGGGTGGGCCTGCTGGGAGGCTGGAGCCAGAACAGCGGCTTCGCGCCGGAAAGGCTGTCGGAGGTTTCGCGGGACCTTGCCGAGGAGACGCGCCAGACCGTCATCGTCGGACTGCGCAACGAAAACCACATCCAGTATGTCAGCGTGCTCGCTTCATATGCCAGCGTTCGCTACTACCTGCCGGTGGGCAGCCGCCAGCGGCTGGTGGACACGCCGATGGGCCGCGCGCTGCTGTCGATGGATTGCGACGGGGCGATCGATCGCCTCGTGCGGCGCGCCAATGCCGAGCGCAACGAGAACCAGCAACGCATCGACCCGGTCGAGCTGCGCGCCGAGATCGGCCAGATCCGGCGCACCGGCTATGCCTATTCGAACGGCGGCCATTTTCGCGGCGCCTGCGCGATCGCGGTTCCGCTTCCAAGCGTCGGCAGCGAACCGCCGCTGGTGCTGGGCCTCGGCGGTCCGTCAGAGGAGATCGAGCGCGACAGGCAGCACTTCGTCAGCCTCGTGCGTCTTGCCGCGCGCCGCATGTCCGCCGGCCACGACGGCGCCCAGAGCACGAGAGAGACGATACAGCCGCTGTTCGCCTGAAGCGCCCGGTAGAGTGCGGGCGCGGCGAGGCGCCCGCATTCTCCTCACGCTTCAGCTCAGGCCGCGCGCATAGTGGCCGAGCGCATAGTCGCTGTTGCCGAACTGCGATTCGAGCACGCGGGCGCGGCGATAGAAGTGCGAGATCGGCATCTCGTCGGTCATGCCCATGCCGCCATGCAGGTGCAGCCCGTCTCCCGCGACCTTTGCCGCGACCTGGCCGGCCATGATCTTCAATCCGAGAGCGGCGCGGCGGCGCTCATCCGCCGGTGCGTGCTGCATCGAGAGCGCATGCAGGACGAGCGACCGCAACTGCTCGATCTCGACGAACATGTCGGAGGTGCGGTGCTGGATGACCTGAAACTCGGCCAGCGCCCTGCCGAACTGCTTGCGCACGCCAATATATTCGCTGGTCTTCGCCAGCGCCTCGTCGGCAAGACCGACCGCCTCCGCGCCAAGACCGACCGCTGCCCAGTAGAACGCCTCGTCGAGCATCCTCGCCGCGGTCTCCCCTTCGGCGAGCAGCGTCGCCTTCGTGCCGTCGAGGACGAGGTCGGAGGCGCGCGAATTGTCGATGTTGACATAGTCGCGCCGCGTCAACGCCGGGCCCTCCGGATCGAGCAGGAACAGCGCAGTGCCGGACGGGAGAGCGGCACTGACGACTACAATGTCGGCCGCGGAGAAATCGTGGACGAGGCGCTTGCTGCCGCTGAGCGAGAAACCGACGACGTCCGCACTCGCCGCGGTGCGGGGCGCATCGAAGAAGCCGCGACCGCCGGGCTCTCCATGCGCCAGCGCAGCGCACGCCTCGCCGGCCGCGATCTGCTCCAGCAACCCGGCCGCGTCGGCGCCGGGCAGCAGGCGCAGCATGGCCGCGACGACCGCAGTCGACAGGAAGGGGCCGACATAGAGCGCCCTCCCCATCTCCTCCATCAGGACCGCGTGCTCGACAGCCGAACCGCCCAGACCGCCATTTTCCTCCGGCAGCGAGGCGCCGGCCCATCCGAGCGCGCCGATCTCGGCCCATTTTCCGGGCGCCGGGCCCGCGAGGTCGGCACGGCGCGCCTCGAAATCATACCGGTCACGCAGGAAACGATGCGCGCTGTCGCGCAACATGGCCTGCTGTTCGTTCAATCGCAGATCCACGTCTATCTCCTCGAGAGCTGCTTGAAGATGATGCCGCGCTGGACCTCGGACGTGCCGGCATAGATGGTGCCAGCGCGCCGGTAGAGATACTGCGCCATGAGACCCGGCGCCTCGTCCGGTATCCGGAACGGCTGGTTGTCGCCGTAGGTCTGTTCGGTGTCGGGATAGAACTGGATGACGTCCGGGCCCATCGCCGAGATCGCCAGGTCGAGAATCGCGTGCTGGATGCTCGATCCTTTCAGCTTGAGCGCGGATGCCGACGCGCTCGGATCGGGGACGTCGCCGGAGAGCATGCGCAGGACGGCCCATTCGAGCGCCTTCAGATCGATCTCGACACGCGCGGCGCGGTGCCGGAAGGCTTCGCCGTCGATGATGGGACGGCCGTCCTCGACGGTGGTGCGGGCGATGTCCATCATCCGCCTGAAGTCGCGCTTGGAGCGGTGGATGAAGGAATTCGTCGTCCTCTCATTGTCGAGCAGGAATTTCGCGTAGGTCCAGCCCTTGCCACGCTCGCCGACGAGTTCGGTCGCGGGCACACGCACATTGTCGATGAAGACCTCGTTGACGGTGTGCCCGGAGTCGACGGTGGCGATCGGGCGGACCGTGACGCCGGGGTCCTTCATATCGAGCAGGAGGAACGAGATGCCCTCCTGCTGCTTGCCGGTCTTTTCCGTGCGTGCGAGGCAGAACATCATGTCCGCGAAATGCGCCTCGGTCGTCCAGATCTTGCGCCCGTTGACGACGAACGTGTCGCCTTCCAGATCCGCCCGCGTCTGCAGCGAGGCGAGATCGGACCCGGCCCCCGGCTCGGAGAAGCCCTGGCACCAGAAGGTCTCGCCGGACAGGATCTTCGGAAGGTATCTGCGCTTCTGGTCGTCCGAGCCGAACGTGTAGATCACCGGTCCGACAAGCTTGAGGCCGAAGGGGCTAGGCAGCGGCGCGTCGGCGAGCGCGCATTCGTCCTCGAAGATGAACTGCTGGATCGGAGACCAGCCCGGCCCGCCCCATTCCGCCGGCCAGGCGGGCGCCGACCAGCCCTTCGCGTGCAGGATCGCCTGCCAGCGTTTGAGGTCGTCCTTGGGCGGATGATAGCCGCGGGCATTCCGCCTCGCGATGTCCGCCGGCAGGTTGTCTCGCAGGAAGGCGCGCACGTCGTCACGAAACGCCCGCTCGGCGTCGGAAAGGGAGAAATCCATTTTGAGCAACACTCAATAGCTTGTGGTTCCTCGATCATTCCAAACGGCCATCAGCGAAAAATGTCCAAGAAAATATACGCAACTTCGGCCGTTTACCGGTATGTGGAAATGGATCAGAGAAAGTGAATTCCACATCAGTAGCGAAGCTGGTCCATATTCATGGAAACCGTCGTCGCTTCCGCCTTGGCTCTGGCAATGGGGGCCTCACTTGCTCAATATCGCCGACGATCGAGCAGCCGGAGCAATGAGGAATGTCAGCCGCCACCAAGGCCCGCGAGGAGGCCGCGCCCGCTGAACGGGACAGCATCCTGGCGTGCCGCGACCTGCGCATGGAGTTCAACCGCTTCGCGGCCGTGAACGGCGTTTCGCTCGACATTGCGCGCGGCTCGATCCATGCGCTGATCGGGCCGAACGGCGCCGGCAAGACGACCTGCTTCAACCTTCTGACCAAATTCCTGACCCCGACCGCCGGACAGATCGTCTTCGACGGCCGCGACATCACCCGCGTCAAGCCGGCGGAGGTGGCGCGGCTGGGGCTTGTCCGCTCGTTCCAGATCTCGGCCGTCTTCAGCGAACTCAGCGCGCTCCACAACGTGCGCATCGCGCTGCAGCGCCGCGAAGGCGATTCGTATGAGTTCTGGCATTCGGAGGACAGGCTGCGCCGGTTCGACGGGCGCGCGATGGAACTGCTGTCGCGCGTCGGCCTGGCGGAGATGGCGCGGACCAAGGCGTCGGACCTCTCTTACGGCCGCAAGCGCGCGCTGGAGCTCGCGACCACGCTCGCGACCGAGCCGAAGATCCTGCTGCTGGACGAGCCGATGGCCGGAATGGCGCCGGAGGACATCGGCCGCATGTCGCAACTGATCCAGTCGGCCGCGCAGGGGCGCACCGTGGTGATGGTGGAGCACAACCTCTCCGTCGTCTCGGCGCTCGCAGACAGGATCACGGTGCTGGCGCGCGGCAAGGTGCTGGCCGAGGGCGACTACGCGACCATCTCGCGCGACCCGCGCGTGATCGAATCCTATATCGGCGGAGGACAGAACCATGGCTGATGCCGCCCTGCTCCGCGCCCGGCCGGCGTCCAGCACGACCGCGCGCCTGTCGGTCCGCGACCTGCACGCCTTCTACGGCGAATCGCACGTGCTCCACGGGATGGAGTTCGACGTGTCGGAGGGCGAGGTCATCACGCTGCTCGGCCGCAACGGCGCGGGCAAGACCACGACGCTGCGCGCCATCATCGGCCAGCTGCGCAGCCGCAAGGGCTCCATCCGCTTCGACGGCGTCGAGACGATCAGCCTGCCGGCGCGGCGCATCGCGCGCATGGGGATCGGCTACGTGCCGGAGGAGCGCGGCATCTTCTCCAGCCTTTCGGTGCTCGAGAACCTGCACCTGCCTCCCTCGCTCGGCACCTCGGCGATGAGCGACGCCGAGATCTTCGAGCTGTTTCCGAACCTGCGCGAGCGCCTGGACAGCCAGGGAACGAAGCTGTCCGGCGGCGAGCAGCAGATGCTCGCCATCGCGCGCATCCTGCGGGCCGGGTTCCGTTTCCTGTTGCTGGACGAGCCGACCGAGGGCCTTGCGCCGGTGATCATCGAACAGATCAGCCGCACCATCCGGGTGCTGAAGGAGCGCGGCTACACGATCATCCTCGTCGAGCAGAACTTCCATTTCGCCGCGTCGGTTGCCGACCGCCACTACGTGGTCGAGCAGGGGCGCGTCATCGACATGGTCCGCGCCGAGGCGCTGGACGAGAACCGGGACCGGCTAGGCAGGCTGCTGGGGATCTGAGGAGGGAGCATGCTGACCGATCTGATCGGGATACCGATACAGGCGCTTGCCGGGCAGCTGCTGCTCGGCCTGATCAACGGCTCGTTCTACGCGATGCTGAGCCTGGGGCTGGCCATCATCTTCGGCCTGCTGCACATCATCAACTTCGCGCATGGCGCCCAATACACGATGGGCGCCTTCGCCGCCTGGATGGGCATGACCTATTTCGGCATCGACTACTGGTGGGCGCTGCTTTTGGCGCCGCTGACCGTCGGGCTGATCGGCGTGGCGATCGAGCGGCTGATGCTGACGCGGATCCGCGACATCCCTCCCCTCTACGGGCTGCTGCTGACCTTCGGGCTGGCTCTGGTGATCCAGGGACTCTTCCGCAACTATTTCGGCGCCTCGGGGCTGCGCTATCCGATCCCGCCGCTGCTGTCGTCCGGCTCCAACCTCGGCTTCATGTTCCTGCCGCACTACCGCGCCTGGGTGCTGGTCGTCTCGCTCGTCGTCTGCTTCGCGACCTGGCTCGCGATCGAGCGTACGCGGCTGGGGGCGACGCTGCGCGCGGCGCAGGAGAACCCCGGCCTGGTGGACGCCTTCGGCATCAACGTGCCGCGCCTCATCACCCTGACCTACGGCGCCGGCGTGGCGCTCGCCGCGTTCGCGGGCGTGCTGGCGGCGCCGATCTATTCGGTGCAGCCGCAGATGGGCGCGGACCTTTTGATCATCGTCTTCGCGGTCGTCGTCATCGGCGGCATGGGCTCGATGCTCGGCTCGATCGTGACCGGCCTCGGCCTCGGCCTCATCGAAGGGCTGACCAAGGTCTTCTATCCCGAGGCCTCGTCGGTCATCATCTTCGTCATCATGATCATCGTCCTGATGGTGAAGCCCGAAGGCCTGTTCGGCCGCGCCACCTGAGGAACCGTCATGGCACATGCGACAATGGTCGGCGCGGGCGCAGCCCCCGAGCAGGACGACAAGCCGCTGCACCGCGCGATCTTCATCGGGCTGGCGGTGCTGCTCGTGGCGGCGCCCTATCTCCTCTACCCGGTCTTCGTGATGAAGATCCTCTGCTTTGCG